>Ga0308163_10000426_pt1 | contig 78377 bp, 66 predicted proteins | sample PhyTR1_FD_201037 | JGI IMG/M metagenome (GOLD analysis project Ga0308163, IMG submission 201037) | Phyllosphere microbial communities from UC Gill Tract Community Farm, Albany, California, United States - DLSLT.R1 | ecosystem: Host-associated > Plants > Phyllosphere > Unclassified | place: USA... | reverse complement strand
ACCACACCACGGTCGCCGAGCTCGCCATCGAGCGCGCCAAGCGCCTCGTGGAGCTCGGCCACGACGTGGTCGTGCTGCTCGACTCCATCACCCGCCTCGGCCGCGCGTACAACCTCGCGGCTCCCGCCTCGGGCCGGATCCTCTCGGGCGGCGTCGACTCGTCGGCGCTCTACCCGCCGAAGCGCTTCTTCGGCGCGGCGCGCAACATCGAGCACGGCGGATCTCTCACGATCCTCGCCACGGCGCTCGTGGAGACCGGGTCCAAGATGGACGAGGTCATCTTCGAGGAGTTCAAGGGCACCGGCAACATGGAGCTCCGCCTCTCCCGCGCCCTCGCCGACAAGCGGATCTTCCCCGCGGTCGACGTGAACGCATCCGGCACGCGCCGCGAGGAGATGCTCATGGGCGCCGACGAGGTCAAGGTCACCTGGAAGCTGCGCCGCGCCCTCGCCGGGCTCGAGCAGCAGCAGGCCCTCGAGATCGTGCTCAGCCGCCTCAAGGAGACGACCTCCAACGTCGAGTTCCTCATGAAGGTCCAGGCCTCCATGCCCAACACCGCGAACGGCCAGTCCCACCAGAGCCACGGGCACGGCGCGCACGAGAAGGGCTGACGCGTGTTCGAGTCCGTCGTCCAGCTGCTGGAGGAGCACGAGGAGCTCCAGCAGCAGCTGGGCGACCCCGAGCTGCACGCCGACGCGTCGCGCTCGCGCAAGGTCAACCGCCGCTACGCGGAGCTGAGCCGGATCGTCGCCGCGCACGCGGAGTGGACCCAGCTCGGCGACGACCTCGCGGCCGCCCGCGAGCTGGCCGAGGAGGACCCGGCGTTCGCCGACGAGATCCCCGGCCTCGAGCAGGCGCTCGATGCGGCGCAGGAGAAGCTCCGGCGCCTCCTGATCCCGCGCGACCCCGACGACGCGCGGGACGTCATCATGGAGATCAAGATGGGCGAGGGCGGCGCGGAGTCCGCGCTGTTCGCCGCCGACCTCCTGCGGATGTACCTGCACTACGCGGAGTCCCGCCGCTGGAAGACGGAGGTCCTCAGCCAGACGCAGAGCGACCTCGGCGGCTACAAGGACGTGCAGGTCGCGATCAAGGGCACGTCCGACGACCCCGCGCTCGGCGTGTGGGCGCACCTCAAGTACGAGGGCGGCGTGCACCGCGTGCAGCGCGTGCCGGCCACCGAGTCGCAGGGCCGCATCCACACCTCGGCCGCGGGCGTGCTCGTGATCCCCGAGGTCGAGGAGGTGGAGGAGGTCGCCATCGACCCCAACGACCTCAAGATCGACGTCTACCGCTCGTCCGGCCCCGGCGGCCAGTCGGTCAACACGACCGACTCCGCCGTCCGCATCACCCACCTGCCCACGGGCATCGTGGTCGCGATGCAGAACGAGAAGAGCCAGCTGCAGAACCGCGAGGCCGGCATGCGCGTGCTCCGCGCGCGCGTCCTCGCCAAGCAGCAGGAGGAGATCGACGCGGAGGCCTCGGCCGTGCGCCGCAGCCAGATCCGCACGATGGACCGGTCGGAGCGCATCCGCACGTACAACTACCCGGAGAACCGCATCGCGGACCACCGCACCGGGTACAAGGCGTACAACCTCGACGCGGTGATGGACGGCGCCCTCGACCCGGTCGTGGACTCCTGCATCCAGGCCGACGAGGAGGCGCGGCTCGACGCGCTCGGGACGGACGCGTGATCCGCGCGACCGCCCCGGCCGTCGTGCCCGCCGCCGCCCACGGCCGCCGCGCCCGTGGCTGACGGGGAGGGCGTCCCCGCCACGGTCGACGCCCTCCGCATGCGGGTGGGGTCGACGCTCGCCGCGGCCGGGATCGAGGATCCCGCGGTCGACGCGGAGCTGCTGATCGGGCACGCGCTCGACCTGTCGCGCGGGCAGGTGCAGTCCCGCGCGATCACGCGGGCCGCGGTCGACCCCGTGGACGCCGCGCGCGTCCTCGAGCTGGCCGCCCGTCGGGCCCGCCGCGAGCCGCTGCAGCACATCACGGGCGTCGCGCACTTCCGCTCGCTGGAGCTCCTCGTGGGCCCCGGCGTCTTCGTGCCGCGACCCGAGACCGAGCACGTCGCGCAGCTCGCGATCGACGCGCTGTCCGCCGCGCCGGGGGAGGCGCCCGTCGCGGTCGACCTCGGCACGGGATCCGGCGCCCTCGCGCTCGCGCTCGCCACGGAGGTGCCGCACTCCCGCGTGCACGCGATAGAGGTGTCGCCCGAGGCGCACGCGTGGACCGCCCGCAACGTCGCCCGCCTCGCCCCCGGCGTGGACCTCGTGCTCGGCGACCTCGCCGACGCGTTCCCCGAGCTCGACGGCACGGTGTCCGTCGTCGTGTCGAACCCGCCGTACATCCCGGTCGACGCGGTGCCGCGCGACCCCGAGGTCCGCCTGCACGATCCCGCTCTCGCCCTCTACGGCGGCGCCGACGGGCTTGACGTCGTACGGCTCGTCTCGCGGACCGCTCGGCGGCTGCTCCACCCCGGCGGCGCGCTCGTCATCGAGCACGGCGAGCTGCAGGGCGCGGCGATCCGCGCGCTGCTCGACGCCGACGGCTGGCGCCAGACCCGCACGCACGAGGACCTCACGCGGCGCGACCGCGCGACCACCGCCGTTCGCTGACGCCCGGCGCGCCCGGTTGCGGCCGCGTGCCGTCCGCGTCCCTGGCGCCGCGGTCCGCGGACGCCCGCCGCGCTCCGCCGCGGAGAGCCGCTCAGCCCCGCTGCGCCCGGATGAAGCGCTCGACCGCGGGCAGCAGGTCGCCGTCCCCGCGCACGTGGTGGCCGGTGATGCCGAGCCCGCGCGCGGACGCCACGTTGTCGATCCGGTCGTCTGCGAAGAAGGTGCGCGTCGCTGGCTGCGCGTAGGCGGCGAGCACGCCGCGGAACACGGCCGGATCGGGCTTCCGCGCGCCGTAGCCGCTCGAGGTCCGCAGGTGCTCGAGGCCGAACAGCGGCACGAGCTCGGGCGCGAGCGTCGGGAGGTGCCGGGCGGCGAGGGCGTTGTTGTTCGTGAGCAGCGTGATCCGCCCGGCCTCCCGCGCCCGCGCCACGGCCTCGAGCGCCTGCGGCCGCACGGTCATGGACGCGCGGCGGCGGCGCACCCACTCGTCCTCGTCGAGCTCGACGCCCACCGCGGCGCAGAACGCGGGGAGGTAGGAGTCGGCGTCGAACCGCCCCGCCTCGGCCGCCCACTCGCCGTCGTCGTTGTACCAGCGGCGGCGGAGCTCCGCGATGTCGTGGCCCGTCGCCGCCGTGATCCGGTCGGCCGGCGCCCGCCAGTCGTGGTCGTAGAGCACGTCGTCCATGTCGAACACGAACAGGAGCCCGGCGGCGGGCGAGGGGGAGGGCGCGGAGGTCATCCGCCCCAGTATGCGGCCGGTCCGGTCCGGCGGATCCTCCCGGGCCGTCGGCGCGGACTCGCGGACCCGCGTGCGGCGGGTGCCGCCACGCGGATCCTCCGCTCAGGGCCGCGGGCGCGCGCTCGGCTACGATGAGCGACGACATGGCGCGCATCTACGACTGCTCAGTCGACACCGACCTCCTCACCGGCATGAGACTCGCCCGACAGGCGGTGGGCCGCGGCGAGGTCGTCGTCATCCCCACGGACACGGTCTACGGCATCGCCGCCGACGCCTTCAACCCGGACGCCGTCCAGCGCCTCCTCGACGCGAAGGGCCGCGGACGCGACGCGCCGCCGCCCGTCCTGATCCCCGGGCAGTCCACGCTCGACGCCCTCGCCGACTTCGTGCCCGACGTCGTCCGCCGCCTGGTCGACGAGTTCTGGCCCGGCGGCCTCACGGTGATCCTCGTGGCGCAGCCGTCGCTCGTGTGGGACCTCGGCGAGACGCGCGGCACCGTCGCGCTCCGCATGCCCGCGAACTCCGTCGCGCTCGAGCTCCTCGCGGAGACGGGCCCGCTCGCGGTGTCGTCCGCGAACAGGACCGGCCAGCCGGCCGCGGCGACCGCGCAGGAGGCCGTCGACCAGCTCGGCGCGAGCGTCGACGTCTTCCTCGACGGCGGCGCCGCCGGGGGAGCGGCCTCGACCATCGTCGACGCCTCGCGCGTCACCGAGGCGGGCGGCCGCGTCCGCATCGTCCGCGAGGGCGCCGTCACGCGCGCGCAGATCCAGCAGCTCATCGGCGACGAGCTCGAGCCCGTCGTCCCGGCCCCGAGCGAGTCGGCCGACGACGCGGGCGCCGCCGGCCCCGACGACGACGGCGTCACCGCCGCGACCACGGCTCCCGCCGCGACCCCCGATGAGCCCGAGGCCCCGCGCGGCATCGCCAAGGGGGCAGAGCGCGACGCCCCCGCCGTGGATGCGCCGTCCTCGGCCGACGCCGACGCGCCCTCCGCCGCCGACGCCCCGGCCGCCGACGACCCCTCCACGTACCCGACCTTCGTCGAGCCCGCGGCCGAGCCGTCCGCGCCCGCCGCGTCCGAGCCGTCCGAGCCTGCCGCGACCGAGCCGTCCGCGTCCGAGCCCTCCGCGGATCCGCCCGCGCACCCCCGGTGACCTACTACGCCGCCATGGCGGTCGTCTCCGCGGTCATCACGCTCGTGCTCTCGATGGTCGTGATGAAGCTCGGCTACCGCTTCAAGCTCTACCCGGCGATCCGCGCCCGCGACGTGCACACGCGCCCCACGCCCCGGCTCGGCGGCGTCGCCATGTTCGCGGGCATCCTCGTCGCGTTCGCCGTGGCCTCGCAGGTGAGCTGGTTCGGCCTCGTCTTCGACCGGCCCGGGCCCGTGATCGCCATCCTCGGCGCCGCGCTGATGATCGTCGTCATCGGCGTGCTCGACGACATCTACGACCTCGACTGGATGATCAAGCTCGCCGGCCAGATCCTCGCCGCCGGCCTCCTCGCCTGGCAGGGCGTCGCCATCTCGTCGCTCCCCATCGGCGGCCTCACGGTCGGCTCCTCGCAGATGTCGATCATGCTGACGATCTTCGCCATCGTCCTCGTCATGAACGCCGTCAACTTCATCGACGGCCTCGACGGCCTCGTCGCCGGCGTCGCGATCATCGCGAACGGCGCCTTCTTCCTCTACAGCTTCCTGCTCTCGGACACGGCCACCGGCCAGACCGAGCGGTTCAACCTCGCGTCGCTCATCAGCGCGATCCTCATCGGCGCCTGCCTCGGCTTCCTGCCCTTCAACTGGCACCCGGCGAAGCTCTTCATGGGCGACGCGGGCGCGCTGCTCGTCGGCCTCCTCATGGCCACGAGCGCCATCGCCGTCACGGGCGAGATCGACCCGAACCCGGAGACCTTCGGCCGCTCTCAGCTGCTGCCCGCGTTCCTGCCGATCCTGCTGCCGTTCGCGATCCTCATCGTGCCGCTGCTCGACTTCGCCCTCGCCGTCTTCCGCCGGCTCAAGGCCGGCAAGTCGCCCTTCAGCGCCGACCGCAAGCACCTCCACCACCGCCTGCTCGACATGGGCCACTCGCGCCTGCACGCCACGCTCATCTTCTACGCGTGGACGGGCGTCGTCTCCGCCGGCTGCCTCCTGATGTTCGTCGTGCAGCCCTACGCCTGGGGCGTCGGCTTCATCGTCGTCGGCATGATCGCCTGCGCCGTGGTCACGCTCGCCCCGCTCAGCCGTCGCAAGCGCCTCGAGGCCGCCGCGCAGCTCGTCCCCGCCGACGCGGACTCCGACGACGCCGCGGCCTACGACCCGCTCGACGAGGCCGCGGGCGACCGCCCCCTCGCGCGCCTCACGGACTCCGAGCTCCAGACCGTGGAGCGCGAGCACGCCGAGCTCGCGCACAGCTCCCCGCCGACCCGACCCACCGACCTCCCGCACGCGGGGGACCACAAGGAGACCGCATGACCGACCACACGAGCGCCCCCGGGACGACCGGCCGCACGCCCGCGCAGTCCGTGTTCACCCGCATCCTCGTGGCGGGCGCCCTGCTCGCCCTCGCCATCGCCGTCGTCGGCGGCATCGTCGGCTTCGCGGTCGACGGCGGTCGCGGCGTCGTCAGCGCCGTCATCGGCAGCGCCATGGCGCTGGTTTTCCTCGGGATCACCGCCGGCAGCATCCTCTTCGCCCAGCGGTTCCAGGCCTCCGACAGCTACCCGCAGCTCTTCTTCGGCATCGTGCTGGGCGCCTGGGTCGTGAAGTTCGGCGTGTTCCTCGCCATCACGCTGGCGCTCAAGGAGCAGCCGTGGATCAACCTCATGGTGCTCTTCGTGACCATCGTGGTGGGCGTGATCGGGGCCCTCGTGATGGACGTCGTGGTCATCAGCCGCGCCCGCATGCCCTACGTGAGCGACGCGCAGCTGCCCCGCAGCTGATCCGCACGCGGGTGCCGGAGTCGTGTGCGACGCGATTAGTCAGGGCACCCTCATTGTTGGTAGTCTCTCTCAAGACGATTCCCGTCGGGCCGTGCCCAGAACCACCTCACGCCGGCGTCTTCTCACCCCATCCGTTCGTCGCCGCGAGAGCTCGCGCTCCACGCCCCGAAACAGGAGATAGCGCTGTTAGCCATCGCTGCACCACGCATCATCACCCTCGCCGCTGAAGACTCGGGTGAGGGGTTCCACGCTCCCACCATCGGGGAGTTCTTCCCGCCGATCGCCTTCTTCGAGGGCACGGGCTTCGACCTGAACCGGATCATGCTGATCCGCCTCCTGGTCCTCGCGGTGCTCGTGGTCGTCTTCGTCCTCGGCACCCGGAAGCTCACGCTCGTCCCCGGCCGCGCGCAGAACCTCATGGAGATGAGCGTCGACTTCGTCCGCGTGAACATCGCCGAGGACATCCTGGGCAAGAAGGACGGCAAGCGCTTCCTCCCGATCCTCGCGACGATCTTCTTCCTCGTCGTCGGCATGAACGTCACGGGCATCATCCCGTTCCTCAACATCGCCGGCACGTCGGTCATCGGCCTCCCGATGCTCCTCGCGGTCATCGCGTACATCACGTTCATCTACGCGGGCATCAAGGACAGGGGAGTGGGCTTCTTCAAGAACAGCCTCTTCCCGGCCGGCGCCCCGTGGCCCATCTACATCCTGCTGACGCCCATCGAGTTCCTGTCGACCTTCATCATCCGGCCCGTCGCGCTCACGCTGCGACTCCTGATGAACATGGTCGCGGGGCACCTCCTGCTGGTCCTCTGCTTCTCCGCGACGTGGTTCTTCCTCTTCGAGTCGCAGGGCGCCCTCAAGTTCCTGGGCGCCGGAACCCTCGTCCTCGGCTTCGCGTTCACGCTCTTCGAGCTGCTCGTCGCGGTCCTGCAGGCCTACATCTTCGCCCTCCTCACGGCTGTCTACATCCAGCTGGCCGTGGCGGAGGAGCACTAAGCGATCTCGTCCACCCACGAGATCACCCAACCGGAAGGAAACCCCAGTGGATCCCATCATTCTCGCCGAGATCAACGGCAACATCGCGACCGTCGGCTACGGTCTCGCCGCGATCGGCCCCGGCATCGGTGTCGGCATCGTCGCCGGAAAGACGGTCGAGGCCATCGCGCGCCAGCCCGAGATCGCGGGCCGCCTGCAGACCACGATGTTCCTCGGCATCGCGTTCTCCGAGGCGCTCGGCCTGATCGGCCTCGCGACCTACTTCATCTTCCAGTAAGGACCACGCGCATGATCTCGCCCCACAACGTGATGGCGGCAGGTGAAGAAACGACGCAGAGCATCCTGCTGCCCGCTGTCTACGACATCGTGTGGTCGGCGGTCGTGTTCGTCGTCCTCCTGCTGGTCATCTGGAAGTACGCGCTCCCGCGCGTGTACAAGCTTCTCGACGCGCGCTCCGAGGCGATCGCGGGCGGCATCGAGAAGGCCGAGCGCGCGCAGGCCGAGGCGGACGCCGCCAAGGAGGAGCTGACCGCTCAGCTCGCCGAGGCGCGTGCCGAGGCCGGCCGCATCCGCGAGCAGGCCCGCGTCGACGCCCAGCGCATCGCCGCGGAGATCAAGGAGCAGGCCACGGCCGACGCCGCCCGGATCACCGCCAGCGCGCAGTCGCAGATCGAGGCGGAGCGCCAGCAGGCGGTCGTCTCGCTCCGCTCCGAGGTCGGATCGCTCGCGATCGACCTCGCGTCGGGCGTCATCGGGCAGAGCCTCACGGACGACCAGCGCTCCACCGCGCTCGTCGACCGGTTCCTCGCCGACCTGGAGGCCAGCGAGACCGCCGGCAGGACCGGATCCGCCAGCTGATGGGCAGTGCATCGCGCGCATCGCTGGAGTCGGCCCGCCGCGCCCTCGTGGAGCTCGGGGGCGTCGACCTGTCGACGGCCGAGCAGCTCCTCGGGGCCGGTCGCGCCATCGGCGGATCCACGCACCTGCTCTCCGCGCTGGCCGACACCGGCATCGCGCCGGAGGTCAAGCACGCCATCGTGGACCGGGTCTTCGGCCCCACCGTCCAGGAGCCGGCGCTGCGCGTCCTCCGCGCGGTCGTCGACGGCCGCTGGTCGTCGAACGGCGAGCTGCTGGCGGGCATCGAGGAGCTCGGCATCCGTGCCGTGGCGATCTCGGCGCCGGAGGGCACGCCCATCGAGGCGGAGCTGTTCACCTTCGGCCGCGCCGTCTCCACCGACGACGCGCTGGAGCTGGCGCTCGGCGACAAGCTCGGCGACGCGCAGGCGAAGTCCACGCTCGTCCACCGTCTCCTCGACGGCCGGGCGTCCGCGCAGACCGTGGTCATCGTCGAGCAGCTCGTGCAGCAGCCCCGCGGCCGCCGCATGGGGGAGCTCATCCGCCACGCCGCCACGCTCGTGGCCGACCAGGCGGGCCTCACCATCGCGACCGTCCGCGTCGCCTCGCCCCTGTCGCCCGAGCAGTCGGAGCGCCTGGCGCAGGCCCTCAGCCGCCGCTACTCGCGGCGGGTGGAGCTGAACGAGGTCGTGGACCGCGACCTCGTCGGCGGCCTCCGCGTGCAGATCGGCGACGACGTCATCGACGGCAGCGTCGCCACCAGGATCAACGATTTGAGACTCCAGTTCGCCTGACCGGCGGGCGTCACCTCGGGAGCCGTCCGCTCTCGTGAATGCAAAGGGAAAGAAGATGGCAGAACTTTCGATCAGCCCCGACGAGATCCGGGACGCGCTCAAGGACTTCGTGCAGTCCTACGAGCCCGGCAAGGCCTCGACCACCGAGGTCGGCTACGTGCTCGACGCGGGCGACGGAATCGCCCACGTGCAGGGCCTGCCCGGCGTCATGGCCAACGAGCTCATCACGTTCGCCGACGGGACCCTGGGCCTCGCCCAGAACCTGGAGGAGAGCGAGATCGGCGTCATCGTGCTCGGCGAGTTCGCCGGCATCGAGGAGGGCATGGAGGTGCGCCGCACCGGCGAGGTGCTCTCCGTCCCCGTCGGCGACGGCTACCTCGGCCGCGTCGTGGACCCGCTGGGCAACCCCATCGACGGCCAGGGCGAGATCGCGACCGAGGGCCGCCGCGCCCTCGAGCTCCAGGCGCCCGGCGTCATGCAGCGCAAGAGCGTGCACGAGCCCATGCAGACCGGCATCAAGGCCATCGACGCCATGATCCCGATCGGCCGCGGCCAGCGCCAGCTCATCATCGGCGACCGCCAGACCGGCAAGACGGCCATCGCGATCGACACGATCATCAACCAGAAGGCCAACTGGGAGTCCGGCGACACGAACAAGCAGGTCCGCTGCATCTACGTCGCCATCGGCCAGAAGGGCTCGACCATCGCCTCGGTGAAGGGCGCCCTCGAGGAGGCCGGCGCCATGGAGTACACGACCATCGTCGCGTCCCCCGCGTCCGACCCCGCCGGCTTCAAGTACCTCGCCCCCTACACCGGCTCGGCCATCGGCCAGCACTGGATGTACGGCGGCAAGCACGTCCTCATCATCTTCGACGACCTGTCCAAGCAGGCCGAGGCCTACCGCGCCGTCTCCCTCCTCCTGCGCCGCCCGCCGGGACGCGAGGCGTACCCCGGCGACGTGTTCTACCTGCACTCCCGCCTGCTCGAGCGCTGCGCCAAGCTCTCGGACGAGCTGGGCGCCGGATCGATGACGGGCCTGCCCATCATCGAGACGAAGGCGAACGACGTCTCGGCGTACATCCCGACCAACGTGATCTCGATCACCGACGGCCAGATCTTCCTGCAGTCCGACCTCTTCAACGCCAACCAGCGTCCCGCGGTCGACGTCGGCATCTCGGTCTCCCGCGTCGGCGGCGACGCCCAGGTGAAGAGCATCAAGAAGGTCTCCGGCACGCTGAAGCTCGAGCTCGCGCAGTACCGCTCCCTCGAGGCGTTCGCGATCTTCGCGTCCGACCTCGACGCGGCCAGCCGTCGCCAGCTCGCCCGCGGCGCGCGCCTCACCGAGCTGCTCAAGCAGCCCCAGTACTCGCCGTTCCCCATCGAGGAGCAGGTCGTCTCGATCTGGGCGGGCACGAAGGGCAAGCTCGACGAGGTCCCCGTCGAGGACATCCTGCGCTTCGAGCGCGAGCTGCTCGACCACCTCCACCGCAACACGGAGGTGCTGTCGCAGCTCAAGGAGAAGAACGTCCTCACCGACGACATCGTGGACGCGATGGACAAGGCCGTGGACGCGTTCAAGCTCGAGTTCCAGACGGGCGAGGGCAAGCCGCTCGCCTCCGTCGGCTCGGAGAAGTTCGAGGCGACCAAGGCCGAGGACGTCAACCAGGAGCAGATCGTGAAGGCCAAGCGCTGACGCGCTGACGCCACACGATCCGCCACCGACCGAGACCGATAGGGAGACTCATGGGAGCGCAACTCCGGGTCTACACGCAGAAGATCAAGTCCGCGCAGACGACGAAGAAGATCACCCGCGCGATGGAGCTGATCTCCGCGTCGCGCATCCAGAAGGCGCAGCAGCGGATGGCGGCGTCCGCGCCGTACTCCCGCGCCGTCACGCGCGCGGTCTCGGCGGTGGCGACGTTCTCGAACGTCGACCACATCCTCACGACCGAGCCCGAGAAGGTGGAGCGGGCGGCGATCGTCGTCTTCGCCTCCGACCGCGGCCTCGCCGGCGCGTTCAGCTCCAGCGTCCTGAAGGAGTCGGAGCAGCTCGCCGAGCTCCTCCGCTCGCAGGGCAAGGAGATCGTCTACTACCTCGTCGGCCGCAAGGCCGTCGGGTACTTCAAGTTCCGCAAGCGGGACTCGGAGCGCATCTGGACCGGCAGCACCGAGAAGCCCGAGTTCGAGACCGCGAAGTCGATCGGTGACGCCCTCGTGGAGAAGTTCGTGACGCCGGCGTCCGAGGGCGGCGTGGACGAGATCCACATCGTCTTCAACCGCTTCGTCTCGATCGCCACGCAGAAGCCCGAGGTCGTCCGTCTCCTCCCGCTCGAGGTCGTCGAGGGGGTCGAGGCGCCCGAGCAGGGCACCGTCCTCCCGCTCTACGAGTTCGAGCCCGAGGTGGGCGACGTGCTCGACGCGCTGCTGCCCGTCTACATCGAGAGCCGCATCTTCAACGCGATGCTGCAGTCGGCCGCCTCCGAGCACGCCGCGCGCCAGAAGGCCATGAAGTCGGCGAGCGACAACGCCGACAAGCTCGTGACCACCTACACGCGGCTCCGCAACAACGCGCGACAGACCGAGATCACCCAGCAGATCTCCGAGATCGTCGGCGGCGCGGACGCGCTCGCCTCCAGCAAGTAACGCTTCCTACGCTTCACGAAAGAAGAGAGAGACAATGACTGACACCGCCACTGCGCCGGTCGACACCGACAGGGTGGCCGGCGTCGGACGCATCGCACGCGTCACCGGCCCGGTCGTGGACATCGAGTTCCCGCACGACTCGATCCCCATGGTCTACAACGCCCTCAAGACCACGATCACCATCGGCGAGGAGTCGACCGAGATCACGCTCGAGGTCGCCCAGCACCTCGGCGACGACCTGGTCCGCGCGATCGCCCTCAAGCCCACGGACGGCCTCGTCCGCGGCCAGGAGGTGCGCGACACCGGCGAGGCCATCTCGGTCCCCGTCGGCGACATCACCAAGGGCAAGGTCTTCAACGTCACCGGCGACGTGCTCAACAACATCGGCGGCGAGCCGATCGAGATCACCGAGCGCTGGCCCATCCACCGCAAGCCCCCGATGTTCGACCAGCTCGAGTCCAAGACGCAGCTGTTCGAGACCGGCATCAAGGTCATCGACCTCCTCACCCCGTACGTGCAGGGCGGCAAGATCGGCCTGTTCGGCGGCGCGGGCGTCGGCAAGACCGTCCTCATCCAGGAGATGATCCAGCGCGTCGCGCAGGACCACGGCGGCGTGTCCGTGTTCGCCGGCGTCGGCGAGCGCACCCGCGAGGGCAACGACCTCATCATGGAGATGGAGGAGGCCGGCGTCTTCGACAAGACCGCGTTGGTCTTCGGCCAGATGGACGAGCCGCCGGGAACGCGCCTCCGCGTGGCCCTGTCCGCGCTCACGATGGCGGAGTACTTCCGCGACGTGCAGAACCAGGACGTGCTGCTCTTCATCGACAACATCTTCCGCTTCACGCAGGCCGGCTCGGAGGTCTCCACGCTGCTCGGCCGCATGCCGTCCGCGGTGGGCTACCAGCCGAACCTCGCGGACGAGATGGGCGTGCTCCAGGAGCGCATCACGTCGACCCGCGGCCACAGCATCACGTCGCTGCAGGCCATCTACGTCCCCGCGGACGACTACACCGACCCGGCACCGGCCACCACGTTCGCGCACCTCGACGCGACCACGGAGCTCAGCCGCGAGATCGCCTCGCGCGGCCTCTACCCGGCCGTCGACCCGCTGACGTCCACGAGCCGCATCCTCGACCCGCGGTACCTGGGCCAGGCGCACTACGACACGGCCACCCGCGTCAAGGCGATCCTGCAGAAGAACAAGGAGCTCCAGGAGATCATCGCGATCCTCGGCGTCGACGAGCTCTCCGAGGAGGACAAGGTCACGGTCTCCCGTGCCCGCCGCATCCAGCAGTTCCTCTCGCAGAACACGTACATGGCGAAGAAGTTCACGGGCGTCGAGGGCTCGACCGTCCCGCTGAAGAACACCATCGAGTCGTTCTCGAAGATCGCCGACGGCGACTACGACCACGTCGCCGAGCAGGCGTTCTTCAACGTCGGCGACCTCGACGACGTCGACCGCCGCTGGTCCGAGATCCAGAAGGAGAACGGCTGACATGGCCCGCGCTGATCTCACGGTGACCGTGGTGTCGGCCGACCAGCAGGTCTGGTCCGGTCAGGCGTCCATGGTCGTCGCGCGCACCAGCGAGGGCGAGATCGGCATCCTCGCCGGTCACGAGCCGCTCCTGGCGATCCTCGCGACCGGCAACGTCCGCATCACGCAGGACGGCGGCGCCGTGATCACCGCGGACGCCGACGAGGGCTTCCTCTCGGTCGAGAACGACAACGTGACCGTGGTCGCGCGCAAGGCCGCTCTGGTCGCGTAGCGTCGCCTCGCATCGTCCGAAGGCGGACGGTCCCCTCGGGGGCCGTCCGCCTTCGTGCGTCCGGCTGTCGTCGGTGCGGGTGCCGTCTCTGCGCCCGACATCCGCCCGTCCGCCCTCCGTCCGTCCCCGTCCACCGTCCGTCCCCGTCCTGGAGGTCCCGTCCCGTGCTCGTCCTGCTGCCGCCGTCCGAGACCAAGCGCGACGGAGGGGATCCCGGCTCCCGGCTCGACCTCGACCGGCTCGCCTTCCCCGCGCTGACGGAGGAGCGGCGGGCCGTGGTGCGTGCGGTGGCGGATCTCGCCCGGGATCCGGAGGCGGCGGCGCGGGCGCTGAAGCTGGGGCCGCGGCAGGCCGCCGAGGTGGAGCGGAACCGCGTCGTGGAGTCGTCTCCCACGATGCCCGCGCTCCTGCGCTACACGGGCGTCCTCTACGACCCCATCGGCGCCGCGGCCCTCGACGCGGAGCAGCTCGCCTTCGCCGGGCGCCACGTGGCCGTCCACTCGGCGCTCTTCGGGCCCGTCGCCGCGACCGACCCCATCCCCGCGTACCGGCTGTCGCACGACAGCCGGGTGCCGGGCGTGCGGATGAAGGCGCACTGGTCGGCCTCCGTCCGCGCGGCCCTGGCCGAGGTGCCCGGACTCGTGCTCGACCTCCGCAGCGAGGGCTACGCGGCGCTGGGGCCGCGACCGGGCCACGCGGACTCGGCCGTCGTGCGCGTCGTCGCCCGCGGGGAGGACAGCACCGTGCGTGCGCTCAACCACTTCAACAAGAAGGCCAAGGGCGAGCTCGTCCGGGCCCTCGTGCTGGGTGGGCGCGACCTCGGGACGGTGGCCGAGCTCCTCGAGTGGGCCCGGGAGTCCGGCATCGAGCTCGACCGCGGCGCCGACGGCGAGCTGGTGCTCGTGACCGCCTCCCGCTGACGCTCGACCGGCCGCATGCCGCACCCGGGGTCCCGGCGGATCGCGGCACGTCCCCGGCGTCGGAGCCGGGCCCGCGCGTGGCGTTCGGAGCCGACCGGTCGCGGCGGGATCAGGCCGCCCGGTGGCAGCCGACGACGTGGTCGTCGACGAGTCCGGAGGACTGCATGAGCGCGTAGACGGTGGTCGGTCCCACGAAGCGGAGCCCGAGCGCCTTGAGCTCCCGGCTGAGGGCGGTGGACTCGGGCGTGACCGCCGGGATGTCGTCCGCGGTCGCGGGCCGCCGGCGCGTCGTCGCATCCGCGGCGTGCGCCCAGATCAGGCGGTCCAACGCGCCGTCGCCGCGCTCGTCGACCAGCGCCCGGACCACGCGCGCGTTGCCGCGGGCCGCCAGGATCTTCGCGCGGTTGCGGATGATGCCGGCGTCGCCCATGAGCCGCTCGACGTCGTCGTCGTCCAGGGCGGCGACCGCGTCGAGGTCGAAGCCGTGGAAGACCTCGCGGAACCGGGGGCGCTTGCGGAGGATGGTGATCCACGCGAGCCCGGCCTGGAAGCCCTCCAGGGACAGCTTCTCGAACAGGGGGCGATCGCCGTGCAGGGGCCGGCCCCACTCCTCGTCGTGGTACCTGCGGTACTCGGCGTCGGCCGCCGACCACGCGCAGCGGACCAGGCCGTCCTCACCCGTGACCAGGGACGCGCGGGTCATGACGGCAGCACCGAGCCCTCGAGGGCGAGCAGGCGCAGCTTCGTGGCCACGCCGTCCCCGGCGCTGAAGCCCGTGACCCGGCCGTCGGAGCCGAGGACCCGGTGGCAGGGCACGAGGATGCAGAGCCGATTCGCTCCGACCGCGCCGCCGACGGCGCGGGCACCGCCCGGACGCCCGGCGGCGTGCGCCAGCGCGCCGTACGTGACGACCCCGCCGTACGGCACGCGCAGGAGCGCCTCCCACACGGCGACCTGGAACGGCGTCCCGACGAGGCGCACCGGGACGTCGAGGACCGGCAGGCGACCCGCGAGGTGCGCCTCGAGCTGCCGGGCCGCCTCGTCGAGCACCGGGCTGGACCGGTCGGGCAGGTGGTCGAGCGGCAGCGCATCGGCGGTGGCGATGGAGAGGGCGACCACGCGGTCGCCGTCCGCGACGAGCTCGAGGCGTCCGACGGGGGAGGGGATCCGCAGCAGCGCGTGCCCGGGCGGGAGGGTGCCGCGCCCGGGCGGCAGGCGCGGGGGCGCATCGACGGGGAGCGCCCGCGGGCGGATGGCGGGAGCGGCGGCGGGAGCGGGGGGAGCGGTCATGCGGCGAACGTAGGGGCTGCGTGGCGAGCGTCCCGCGCGGGTCGACGGCTGGGGGATCCGCGCCGTCCGCATGGCCGGGGGAGGAGCCGGCCGGGCGTCTCCCGCGTCACCGCGAGCGCCCGTGCCCGTCCTGCGTGTGCACCTTAAGGTACACGAAGGTCTCGGTGCTCACGACGCCCTCGAGCGCCCGGATGCGCGCGTTCAGCAGCTCCACCAGCTCGTCGTCGTCCTCGCACACGACCTCGGCGAGGAGGTCGAAGGTGCCGGCGGTGATGACCACGTAGTCCACGGCCGGGATGGCGGCGAGGGCGTCTGCGACCAGGCGCACGTCGCCGCTGACGGTCACGCCGATCATCGCCTGGCGGGTGAGGCCGAGCTGCTGCGGATCCGTGAGCGCGACGATGCGGATCACCCCGCCGTCGGTGAGCTTCTGCACCCGCTGGCGGACGGCGGCCTCGCTGAGCCCGACGGCCTTGCCGATCTCCGCGTACGAGCGGCGGCCGTCGGCGCGGAGCTGCTCCACGATGGAACGCGAGATCGCGTCGACGGGGAGCCCGCGTGCGGAGGGGCGGTGCGGCGTGCTCATCGTCCGAGCATGGCAGTCCGACGGAGGCCGGGCAACCGGATCCGTCGCTCGCGGACACCGGGACCGCGGGGATCGTCCGACGCATCCCGCCACCGCCGCACGCCCCCGGTGCGGGGCGCGCGGGCGGTAGGATCCGAGTCAGCGCGTCCGGCCGCCCGGGGCTCGGCGCCGACCGCCCCTCCGGGCGCCGATCCTCGATGGAGCCGATGACGTGAGCGAGGGCTCCCACCGTTCCGCGCCGGCCTCCGCGGGTCCCGCGGGCGTCGGCGTGGTCGTGCCCCACGCCGCGGTGCTCCTGCCGGCGGGGGTCGCCCCCGACGCGGTCGCGCGGGTCTGGGAGACGCTCGCCGGATCCGACGTGCGCGCCGAGTCCCTCGTCGCGGTGCTGCCGCTGCGGGGCGACGCGGAGGTCGCGTCGTTCGGCATCGCGGTCCACGACGAGGACGGGCCCGACGGCGCGCGCCTGCAGGTCGTGCTCCGCGGCGACGCGGTCATCGACGTCGCCGCCGACGGCGAGGTCCGGCGGATCGACGCGCGGGGCGCCGTCCCCTTCTACCTCGCGACCCTCGACCGCGTCGTCGCCTACCGGCTCGGCCGGGCCGTCGACGGCGTCGCGGCCGACGTCGTCGACGCCCTGCCGGTCGTGGCGGGGGCCGTCGCCTGCGGGCAGGTCGCCTGGTCGCGGGGCGCCGGGAACGCCCCGTCGTCCGGCCGCCGTCGCCGCGGCGCCCACGTGGGCCCGGACGACGTCGCCGAGGCACCGGCCGTCGCCGCGGAGCCGGCCGACGCCGTCGCGTCCGACCCCGCCGTCGCGCCCTCCGTCTCCGAGGCCTCCGCGCGCGCCCGGCAGGCCGCTGTCGCGACCGCCGCGATCCCCACGGCGCCGGCCGACGACGACCCGGCCGCTCCGCTTCCCGTCCACGCCTTCCGCATCGTGCCGGCGGACGAGGCCGGCCGCATCGACCCCGGGGGGTCCTCCGGTGCCACGCGGTCCTCCGACCCGGAGCGCATCCCCCTCGACGTGCCCGCCGTCATCGGTCGCCGCCCGCGCCCGCCGCGGGTCGTCCGCGGCGCCGCCCCGCGCCTCGTCACCGTCCCGTCCCCGCTCGGCGAGGTCTCGAGCACGCACGTCGGGATCCGCCAGGAGGGCGGCGCGGTCGTCGTGACAGACCTGGACTCCACGAACGGCACGGCGGTGCTCGTGCCCGGCGCCGAGCGCCTCGCGCTGCACCGCGGGGAGTCGCTCGTGGTCGTCCCCGGCACGCGCGTGGACGTCGGCGACGGCGTCGTCCTCGAGATCCTGCCGGCCCGATGACCGCCATCGGCCCCGACGTCCCCGAGGCGCGCCTCGCCCTGCCCGACGGGCGGACCCTCGTGCTCGGCTGGGCGTCGGCCACCGACCGGGGGCTCCGCCGCGACCACAACGAGGACAGCGTCCTCGCCGCCGTCCCCTACTTCGCGGTGGCGGACGGCATGGGCGGCCACGCGGCGGGCGACGTCGCGAGCGATGCCGTGATCCGCCGCCTCGCCGAGGAGCAGGCGCGCGCCGAGGGCGGCTTCGCGGATCCCGAGGGCGTGGAGCCCGCGCTGGAGCGCGCCGTCGAGGACATCCGCGAGGAGACCGGCGACCTCGAGCTGCACGCGGGCACGACCGTCACGGGCGCCTGCCTCACCATCGTGTCCGACCGGCCGTACTGGGCCGTCTTCAACGTGGGCGACTCGCGCGTCTACCAGCTGCGGGGCGACGTGCTCGAGCAGGTCACGGTCGACCACTCGGTGGTGCAGGAGATGGTGGACGCGGGCCGGATCACGCGCGCGCAGGCCGACCGGCACCCGGACGGCAACATCATCACGCGCGCGGTGGGGGTCGGCGACGCGGCGGAGGCCGACTACTGGCTGCTGCCGGTCACCGCGCGGCTGCGGCTCCTGGTCTGCTCCGACGGGCTGACGAAGGAGCTGCCGGACGCCGACATCCGCGGGCACCTGCTGCACGCGGACGACGCCGCCACCGCCGTCCAGCGGCTCGTGCGGGGCGCCCTCGCGAACGGGGGACGCGACAACGTCACGGCCGTGGTGGTCGACGTCCTCGGGATCGAGCCGGCCTCCGAGGCGCCCGCACCGGCGCGCCGCCGGGGCCTGCGTCGCTGACGACCGGCCGTTCGGACCGGGCCTCCCGCGGTCAGCGCCGCTACGCGTGCAGCGCGTCGTTGAGGATCGACCCGCCGCCGCGGCGCGGCACCGCCTCGACCGCGCCCGTGAGGGAGTTGCGGCGGAAGAGGATGCCGGGCCGCCCGGACAGCTCCACGGCCTTGACCTGCGGCACGTCCCCGTCGGCGTCGGGCGCCTCGCCCGCGAGCCGCACCTTCGTGCCGGCGGTGACGTAGAGGCCGGCCTCCACCACGCTGTCGTCGCCGATGGAGATGCCGACGCCCGAGTTCGCGCCGAGGAGCGCCCGCTCGCCGATGACGACCCGCTGCGTCCCCCCACCCGAGAGGGTGCCCATGATGGACGCGCCCCCGCCGATGTCCGAGCCGTCGCCCACGACGACGCCCTGCGTGATCCGCCCCTCGACCATGGAGGCGCCGAGCGTGCCGGCGTTGAAGTTGACGAAGCCCTCGTGCATCACGGTGGTGCCGGGGGCGAGGTGCGCGCCGAGGCGCACGCGCGAGGCGTCGGCGATGCGGACGCGGTCGGGCGTGACGTAGTCGAGCAGGCGCGGGAACTTGTCGACGCCGTGCGCGGCGATCCCCGCGCGCTGGAGCGACGGCCGGAGCCGGTCGAAGTCGTCCGGGTGCACGGGGCCGGCGTTCGTCCAGACCACGATGGGGAGGTGGCCGAAGATCCCGTCGAGGGCCAGCGTGTTCGGCGCGACGAGCAGGTGGCTGAGCAGGTGCAGGCGGAGGTACGCGTCGGGCGTCGACGCGGGCGGGGTCTGCAGGTCGATCTCCACGGTGACGATGTCGACCGTCACGCCGCGGCGGGGGTCCGCGACCGCGAGCTCCTCGATCCACGCCGGCGCGATCCAGCGGTCGCGTCCCGCGGGCAGGGTGCCGAGCTCGGGAGCCGGGAACCACGTGTCGAGCACCGTCCCGTCGGAGGCGACCGTCGCGAGGCCGTAGCCCCAGGCGGATCCGGAGGCGGGCAGGGGGGACGCGGGCGAAGCGGGGGAGGCCATGCGGCCAGCGTACCGATCGGCGCGCGCCCTCCCCGGTCCTCCCCAGGACGGGCGTCGGCCCCCGACCTAGGATGATCCGCATGCCGACCGAGACCCCCGCCGCGCCCGAGATCGACCTGACCGCCGGGAGCGTGGAGGTCACCCGCGTCATCTGCGACATCGAGTCCGTGTCCGGCGACGAGGCCCAGCTCGCCGACGCCATCGAGCGCGCGCTCGCGGGCTGCGCGCACCTCGAGGTGCTCCGCGACGGCGACGCCGTCATCGCCCGCACGCACCTCGGCCGTGACCGCCGCGTCGTCATCGCCGGCCACATCGACACCGTGCCCCTCAACCGCAACCTGCCCACGCGCACCGAGCACGAGGACGGCGTCGAGTACCTCTGGGGCCGCGGCACGGTCGACATGAAGGCGGGCGTCGCCGTGCAGCTGGTGCTCGCGGCCGAGCTCGCGGATCCCGCCTACGACGTGACGTGGATCTGGTACGACCACGAGGAGGTCTCCGACAGCCTCAACGGCCTCGGACGCCTCGCCCGCACCCGCCCCGAGCTCCTCGAGGGCGACTTCGCGATCCTCGGCGAACCGACCCGCGCCGAGATCGAGGGCGGCTGCAACGGCAACCTCCGCGTCGAGGTCCGCGCGTTCGGGAGGCGCTCGCACTCGGCCCGCGCGTGGGTGGGCGACAACGCGATCCACCGCATCGCGCCCGTGCTCGCGACCCTGGCCGCCTACGAGCCGCGCGAGGTGGAGGTCGACGGGCTCGTCTACCGCGAGGGGCTCAACGCCGTCGGCGTCTCGGGCGGCATCGCCGGCAACGTGATCCCCGACGAGGCGATGGTGCACGTCAACTACCGCTTCGCGCCGAGCCGCTCGGGCGCCGAGGCCGTCGCGCACGTGACGGGCCTGTTCCCCGGCTTCGAGGTCACGGTCGTCGACCTCGCCGAGGGCGCCCGCCCCGGGCTCGACGCCGAGATCGCGCAGCCCTTCCTCGCCGCGGTCGGCGGCGAGGCGCGCCCCAAGTACGGCTGGACCGACGTGGCCCGCTTCAGCGCGCTCGGCGTGCCCGCCGTCAACTACGGCCCCGGGGATCCGCTCCTCGCGCACCACGACGACGAGCGCGTCGACGTCGCCCAGATCGTCTCCTGCGAGCGCGGGCTGCGGGCGTGGCTGACGGCGCGCTGACCCGGCCGTCCCGGCGGCCGGCGCCGCGGGAGCTGGTGGCGGATGCGCGGTCGACGCGCGTCCCGTGGTGGGTTGCGGTCCTCGGCGTCTACCTCGCGAGCCGCGTCCTCACCACCGTGCTGATGCTCGTCTCCGCGCAGAGCCAGATCCGCACCCCGTGGGCCCCCGCCTCGCCCTCCTACCTGCAGTACGCGACCTTCTGGGACGCCGGCTGGTACCGCGACATCGCGACCTTCGGCTACCCGACCGTGCTGCCCGTCGACGCCGCGGGCCACGTCCAGTCCAACCCGTGGGCGTTCATGCCCGTGTACCCGGGGCTGGTGCGCGCCATCCAGGACGTCACCGGCGCGCCCTTCGACGTGGCGGGCGTCGCCGTGTCCCTCGTGGCCGGCGCGGGCGCCGTCCTCGTGCTGCACCGACTGCTGTCGCGCTCCCTCTCCCCGTCGGCGACCATGACGGCCGTCGTGATCGTGTGCGTCGCCCCGGTGTCGCCGATGTTCCAGATCGCGTACGCCGAGAGCCTGCAGACCCTGCTGCTCCTCACGGCGCTCCTCCTCCTCGTCGAGCGGCGCTACGCCCTGCTCGCGCCGGTCGCGGTCGTCATGGCGCTCACCCGGCCGCTCGGGCTCGCCTTCGCGCTCGCGCTCCTGCTGCACGGCGTCCACCGCCTGGCCACCGCCCGGCGCGACCCGTTCCCGCCGGGCGAGCGCGCGCGGCTCGTCCTCGCGACGACCGCGGCGGGAGCGGCCGGGGCGGCCTGGCCGGTGGTCGCGTGGATCCGCACCGGCTCGATCACCGCGTACACCGACACGGAGCTCTCCTGGCGGGCCGCCTACGTCGGCTACCGCCACCTCGTGCCGTTCGAGGCCTGGTTCGACGCGGGCGACTTCTGGATCGGCGGCGTGGCCGGCACCGTGGCCGTCCTGGGCGTCGTCGCGGCGTTCGTCCTCATCCTCACCCGGCCCTCGGTCCGCGCCCTCGGCCCCGAGCTGCGCATCTGGGTCGCCTCCTACGGCCTCTACCTCCTCGCCGTCTTCTTCCCGCAGTCGAGCGTGTTCCGCCTGCTGCTCCCGATGATCCCGCTGGCCGGCGCCCTCGCCGTGCCGCGCTCGCGTGCCTACCGCGTCGCGGTGGTGCTCGCGATGGTCGTCGGCCAGTGGCTCTGGATCGACCTCGTCTGGCGGGCCACCGCGGGGGACTGGACGCCGCCGTGACGCCCCCGCCCGGGGCGTCCGCGCGCCCCCTCCACCGACGCGGAGGGACTCGCGGGGCCTAGCACGACGCCCCGCGTTCATGCGGGGGCCTGTGCATACGGGATAATGGAGCCACATCCACGAAAGGGGAGCCGAATGGCAGCCATGAAGCCCAGGACCGGCGACGGACCGATGGAGGCCGTGAAGGAGGGCCGGCTCATCATCGTGCGCGTGCCCTTGGAGGGTGGCGGCCGTCTGGTCGTCTCCGTCAACGACGCCGAAGCGAAGGAGCTTCACGACGCCCTCGCCGCGGTCACCAGCGCGAGCTAGTCGGAACGCGCATCACGCGACACCGCCCGCCCCGTCGTCAACGGGGCGGGCGGTGTCGTCTGCGCGGGGTGCCTCCGCGGATCCGCGGCGCCGAGGCCGGCGGATGCGGAGCGGACGGCCCGGCGGTCAGCGTCCGGTCTTGGCGATCTGGAGCAGGCCGTCGCCCGCCGGGGACAGCGACGCGACCACGGCGCCGGATCCCGCCGTCTCCTGCACCAGGGTGCGGAAGGCCGCCGTCTGCGCGTCCCGGGCCGCGGGGTTCTGCACGCGGCCGCGCCACAGCGCGTGCGGGACGAGGACGAGGCCGCCCGTGCGCGCGAGGCGCAGGCCGTGCTCGACGTACTCGATGACCTGGGCCGGATCCGCGTCCACCAGCACGAGGTCGTAGCTGGCGTCGCTCATGCGCGGCAGCACGTCGAGCGCGCGACCCGTGATGAGGCGCACGCGATTGGCGGGCACCTCGGCGTCGGCGAGGATCTCGCGCGCGGCCTGCTGGTGGTCGAACTCGACGTCGATGCTCGTGAGGATCGCGCGCGGCGCCCCGCGGAAGACGCAGAGCCCGGAGACGCCGGCGCCCGTGCCGATCTCGATGACGCTCGTGGCGCGCGTGGCCGCGGCGAGGAGCGAGATCTGCGCGCCGACGGCGGGGGAGACGGCCTCGATGCCCAGCTCGCGGGAGTGCTGGCGCGCGAGGGCGATGTGCTCGTCCTCCACGACGACGTCCTCGGCGAACTTCCATCCGGTCTCCTTGTCGGACACGCGGCACCTCCTCTTCCGGGTCCCCAGGGTATCGGCCCGGCGGTCGCCCTCCCGACCGGCGGGCGGGTGGCCGCGCCTGTCCGCGCAGCCCCCGCGGCGACCCAGCCGCTGACGTTCGCCTGCGCGCGGGCGGGAATGCGGCGTCGACCGACTAGCCTGTGATCATGTTCGGCCTGACGTTCGAGAAGCTGATGCTCATCGGCATCATCGCCGTGTTCCTGCTCGGCCCCGAGCGGCTGCCGGTCTACACCCAGAAGCTCGCCGACCTCGTGAAGGCGGCCAGGCGCATGGCCACGGGCGCGCGCGAGCGCATGCGCGACGAGCTCGGCCCGGAGTTCGACGAGGTCGACTGGAAGAAGCTCGACCCCCGCCAGTACGACCCGCGCCGCATCATCAAGGAGGCGCTGTTCGAGGACGAGCCCGTGGTCACGAAGCCGCGCGTCCCCGTCGAGACCACCGTCGCCCGCCGCCAGCGGCTCGAGCGGGAGGCCGCCGCGGCATCCGCGCAGCCGGCGCCGTTCGACGCCGAGGCCACCTGACCCGCGTCCCCTCGCACGATCGCGGACTCCGCTGCCACCCGCTGACCGGCATGGCCCGCACGCTCACCCTCCGCCGCTGACCCGCGCGTCCACCGCCCGCGCCTCCTCCCGGAGCGCGTCCACCACCGCCCGCACCGACGGCCGCTCCGCCCGGTCCGGGCGCAGCAGCACGTGCAGGTGGCGCTTCGACGCGACGCCCGTGAGCCGCTTCACGACCACGCCGTCGTGCTGCCCGGCCGTGTAGCGGGGGAGGAGCGCGATGCCGTGGCCCGCGGCCACGAGCGACTCCGTGATGCGGGTGTCGCTGAACCGCTGCACCACGCGCGCCGGTGCGCCCACCGCCTGCTCGATGTCGAGGAGGATCCGGTCGAAGGGCAGCCCCTGCGGCACCCCGATCCACGGCTCGCCGGCGAGGTCGGACGGACCGACGGAGGCGCGCCCCGCGAGGCGGTGGTCGGACGGCATCGCCACGTCGAGCGGCTCCACCATCAGGGGCACGATCACGAGGCCCAGCCCCCGCCACGTGCCGGCGCCCGCGAGGGAGTGCGCGATGACCACGTCGAAGTCGCCCGTGAGGTCGGCGAAGGCCGCCGAGGTCGGATCCCGGTCGCTCGCGCGCAGCGTGAGGTCGGGGATGCCCGCCACGCGATCGAGCAGTCCCGGCAGGAGCATCTGCGCGGCCGTCGGGAACGTGGCGAGCGTGACCTCGCCGGAGGGCTGGTGCCGGAAGTCCTCCCAGAGGGCCTCGGCACGGGCCACCGCGACGGCGATGTCGGTCGCGGTGCGCGCGAGCGCGCGGCCCGCGTCGGTGAGCACGACGCCCCGGCCGGAGCGCTCGGTGAGCGGCACGCCGGCCTCGCGCTCGAGGACCTTCAGCTGCTGCGACACGGCCGACGGCGTGCGTCCGGCCGCGCGCGCGACGGCCCCCACGCTGCCGCGGTCGGCGAGCTCGCGGAGCAGTTCGAGGCGACGGATGTCCATGAAGGCAGGCTACACAGTAGGGCAAGGACTATGGGCTTGTCCTGAACGGTTGCGGATGGTCCCATGGAGGTGCGGCGGAATGCGCCGCCGTCCGTCTTCCCGCAGGAGCTCCATCATGATCGTCTTCCTCATCGCCGTCGCCGCCCTCTCCGTCTCCGCCATCGCCGGCACCGTCGTCGTCACCGCCCGCGACGGCTACCGCGCCGTGCCGACGCGCACGCACCGCAGCCACGTGTAGTCGGATCCCGACGCACGCACGCACCAGGAGGACGGCAGCCCGCGGGCTGCCGTCCTCCTCGCACGTCCGAGGCCGTCGGCGTCGGGGGACGTCCGGGCGAGGGGCTCGGGAGCTCCTAGGAGACGGACAGGCCCAGCCGGCGGCCCGCGAGGCCGCGGCCGCGGGAGGCGAGGTGGTCCGCCACCTCCTGGATCCGCTGGGCCGCCGGATCGGCCGGCGCCGCGAGGACGACGGGGGCGCCCGCGTCGCCGCCCGTGCGGAGGGCGACGCTGAGCGGCACGCTCGCGAGGAGCGGGACGGGCGCGTCCTGGCCGACGGACAGCCGGCGGGCGACCTCGTCGCCGCCGCCCGACCCGAAGAGCTCCAGCACGGATCCGTCCGGCTGGACGAACCCGGCCATGTTCTCGACGACGCCGACCACGCGCTGCCCCGTCTGCCGCGCGACGAGCCCGCTGCGCTCGGCGACGTCCGCGGCCGCGGGCTGCGGCGTCGTGACGACGAGCACCTCGGCGTGGGGGAGCAGCTGCCCCACGGTGATGGCGACGTCGCCCGTGCCGGGGGGGAGGTCGAGCAGCAGCACGTCGAGGTCGCCGAAGAACACGTCGGTGAGGAACTGCTGGATGGTGCGGTGCAGCATCGGCCCGCGCCAGGAGACGGCGGTGCCGCCGGCGGCGTCGGGGTCGAGGAACATGCCGATGGAGATGACCTTCACGCCGTGCGCGACGGGCGGCAGGATCATGTCGCCGACGCGCGTGGGCTGGGCGGTGCGGCCGTCGGCGTCGACGAGGCCGAGGATGCCCGGGATGGAGAACCCGTGCACGTCGGCGTCGACCAGGCCCACCGCGAGGCCCTTCGCCGCCAACGCGACCGCCAGGTTGGCCGTGAGCGTGGACTTGCCGACGCCGCCCTTGCCGCTCGTGACCGCGTAGACGCGCGTGAGGCTGTCGGGGCCGAAGGGGATGCCGCGCTGGGCGGCCGGACCGCGGAGGCGCTCGGTGAGCGCGCGTCGGCGCTCGGGGCTCATCACGCCGACCGTGAGCTCGATCCGCGCGACGCCCGGCACGGCGGTGACGGCCTCGCGGACGTCGCGCTCGATGGAGGTCGCGGCCGGGCAGCCGACGATGGTCAGCGCGATGTCGACGTGCGCGACGCCGTCGGCCTCGACGCGCACGTCGGAGACCATGTCGAGCTCGGTGATGGGGCGGCGGATCTCCGGATCCACGACCCGGCCGAGCGCGCGCCGGACGTCGTCGGCGGTCGCCGGAGGGGCGCCGGGCGCGTCAGCGGCCATGCGTCCTGCGGCTGCCGGGTCCGCCCGCTCCGGCGGTGCCCTCGGCCTCGTCGGCCTCGGGGTCGTCGCGGCGGTCGAGCTCCTCGAGGAGCTGGCGGAGCTCCGCGCGGATGAAGTCCTTCGATGCGACGTCCTTCATCTGCAGGCGGAGCGACACGACCTCGCGGGCGAGGTACTCGACGTCCGCCACGTTGCGCTCGGCGCGCTGGCGGTCCTGCTCGATCTGCACCCGGTCGCGGTCGTCCTGGCGGTTCTGCGCGAGCAGGATGAGCGGCGCCGCGTACGAGGCCTGGAGCGACAGGATCAGCGTGAGCGCCGTGAAGCCGAGCGCCGCCGAGTCGAAGCGCGCGGACTCCGGGCCGTACGTGTTGTAGCCGATCCACGCGACGCAGAACGCGGTGAGCCCCACGAGGAACCAGGGCGTGCCCATGCCGCGCGCGATGGACTCGGTGAAGCGGCCGAACCGGTCGCTGCTACCGCGCGTGCGCAGTGGGAGGACGGTGGTGCGGAGGCCCTTGGGGGCGTCCAGGCGGATGTCGCGGTTACTCTGCCGTGCCACGGGGGATCCTCCGTCCTCGTACGGGTCCTGCGATGGGGATGGCGGCCGTGGCCGTGCCGTGGAACCGGGCGGTCGCGCGCTTGCGCGTCTCGCGTTCCGCGTCGGCGCTGCGCCAGTCGTCCGGCAGCAGGTGGTCGAGCACGTCGTCGATGGTGACCACGCCGACCAGGCGGTGGTTCTCGTCCACCACGGGCACGGAGACGAGGTTGTAGCTCGCCATGATCCGGGAGACCTCGGCCGCGCTCGTGTCGGCGCGCACGGGTTCCAGGCCCTGGTCGAGGAGCGTGCCGAGGCGCTCGTGCGGCGGGTAGCGCAGCATCCGCTGGAAGTGCACCATGCCGAGGAACCGCCCGGTCGGCGGCTCGTACGGCGGCAGCGTGACGCACACGGCGGCGCCGAGGGTGGGCGCGAGCTCGTGGCGGCGGATGAGCGCGAGGCCCTCCGCGACGGTCGCGTCGCCCGAGACGATGACCGGGTCCGTGGTCATGAGGCCGCCCGCGGTGTCCGGCGCGTAGCTGAGGAGCATGCGCACGTCGTCCGCCTCCTCCGGCTGCATCAGCTCGAGGAGGGCCTCGCCGCGCTCCTCGGAGAGCTGCGCGATGAGGTCGGCCGCGTCGTCCGGCTGCATCTGGTCGAGGACGTCGGCGGCGCGGTCGTCGTCGAGGGTCGCCATGATCTCGACCTGCTGCGACTCCGGCATCTCCTCGAGCACGTCCGCGAGGCGGGCGTCGGGCAGCTCCTCCGCGACCTCGAGGCGCCGGGCCTGGGGGAGGTCGAGGAGGGTGTTGGCGAGGTCGGCCGGGAGCAGGTCGGAGTAGGCGGCCAGGAACTGCGAGGCGGACTGGGCGACGCCCTCGTCCTGCAGCTCGGCGACCTCCTCCCATCCGGCGAAGAGGGTGGCACCCTTGGCGAAGGGCGAGGGGCTCGTGCGGGGACGGCGGCAGAACAGCTGCGCGACCTCCCACTCGGCCTGGCGGGACTCCTCGATGGCGACGTCCTCGATGACGGCGGTGCCGGATCCGTCGCGCATGCTCACGCGGCGGCCGAGGATCTCGGCGATGACGCGCACCTCGCCCCCGCGCTGCTCGAAGCGGCGCAGGTTGATGAGCCCCGTGGTGATGATCTGCCCGGAGCCGATGCTCGTGACGCGCCCGATGGAGAGGAACACGCGCCGCTTGCCCGGGACCTCGACGATGAGGCCCACGACGCGCGGCGGATCGTCCTTGCGGTAGACGACGAGCACGTCGCGCACGCGGCCGACGCGGTCGCCTGCGGGGTCGAACACGCTGCACCCGGCGAGCCGGGCGACGAAGACTCGGGAGGCGCTCACGAGGCCAATCTAGTCGGTCGCCCTGCACCCTCCCGGCCCCCCGTGGAACACTGGACGGGTGACCTCCCCACTGATCGGACGCACCCCCCGCGCGCGCATGCCCCAGCTCCCGAAGGGCGAGCCCGTGGCCACCTACGACACCTACGACGAGGCCCAGAAGGCCGTCGTCGCGCTCGCCGAGGCCGACTTCCCGGTCACGCAGGTGAGCATCGTCGGCAACGAGCTCACGAGCGTCGAGCGCGTCACCGGCAAGCTCACCTACGCGCGGGCCGCGGCGGCCGGCGGCGCGAGCGGCGCGTGGCTCGGCCTCTTCCTCGGCCTCGTCACGTTCCTCTTCTCGCCCGTCCCCAACGTGTCGTCGGTCATCGGCGCGATCATCATCGGCCTCGGGTTCGGCGCCATCTTCGGCATCGTCAGCTACAGCATTACCCGCCGCCGCCGGGACTTCACCTCGGTCATGCAGGTCATCGCGACCAGCTACTCCGTGGTGGTCGAGCCCGACTCGCTGCACCGCGCGCGGAACGTGCTGGGCCTCGGCGCCCCGACCACCTCGGTGTACGGCGAGCCGGTCGTGACCGCCCCGACGCCCGCGGACGCGCCTCCCGCGTCGCGTCCGGCCGGCCCCTACGGGGAGCGCGTGCCGGGACAGGGCGGATCCGACGCCCCGGAGCCGACCGCGCCGCCCACGTCGACCGACCGGCCCGTGGGGGAGCAGGGCGCGCAAGGCGCCTGACGCCCCCTCCCACGGCGGGGCGCGCTAGGCGCGGCCCGCCATCCACGCCTCGACCTCGTCGGCCGTGCGCGGGATCCCCGCGGACAGGTTCTCGGCGCCGTCGCGCGTGACGAGGATGTCGTCCTCGATGCGCACCCCGATGCCGCGGAAGCGCTCCGGCACCGTGAGGTCGTCGGGCTGGAAGTACAGCCCCGGCTCGATCGTGAAGACCATGCCGGCCTCGACGACCCCGTCGATGTACATGTCGCGACGGGCCTGGGCGCAGTCGTGCACGTCGAGCCCGAGGTGGTGGCTCGTGCCGTGCACCATGTAGCGGCGGTGGTGCTGGTTGTCCGCCTCGAGGGCCTCCTCCGCCGTGACGGGGAGCATGCCCCAGTCGGCGACCCTGCGCGCGATGACCTGCATCGCGGCGGCGTGCACCTCGCGGAATCGGATGCCCGGGCGCACGATCGCGAGCGCCGCGTCCGCCGCCTCGCGCACGGCCTCGTAGACCTCGCGCTGCACGTCCGTGAAGGTGCCGGAGACGGGCAGGGTGCGGGTGACGTCGGCCGTGTAGTAGCTGTCGAGCTCCACGCCGGCGTCGACGAGGATCAGGTCGCCGGGCACGACGCGGCCGTCGTTGCGGGTCCAGTGCAGGATGCAGGCGTGCGGGCCGGACGCCGCGATGGTGTCGTAGCCGACCGCGTTGCCGTCGGCCCGGGCGCGCGCGTTGAACACGCCCTCGACGACGCGCTCGCCGCGCGGGTGGGCGAGCACGGCGGGCATGTCGGCGATGACGTCGGAGAAGCCGCGCCCCGTCGCGTCGACGGCCTCGCGCATCTGGCGGATCTCGTACGCGTCCTTGACGAGGCGGAGCTCCGAGGCGTCGCGGGCGAGGAGCGCGTCGCCGTCGTCCTCCGCGTCGCCGTCGCCGGCCGCTGCCCGGGCGGCGTCGACGCGCGAGGCGATCACGGCGTCGGCCTCGCGGACCACGCGCACGGCGCCCGCCGCGGCGATGGCGTCGTCGACGTCGGCGAGGGGCGCGGTGGCGAGGCCGAGGTCGGCCGCGACCTGGCGGAGCGACGGACGCGGGCCGATCCAGAACTCGCCGATCTCGGCGTTCGCGTAGAACTCGTCGCTGTCGCGGCCGGCGCGCTCGCGGAAGTAGAGGGTCGCCTCGTGCGCGGAGCCGTCGGCGGACGAGCCCTCGGCGACGGGCTCGAGCACGAGCACGGCGCCGGGCTCGCTGTCGGCGCCCCAGCCCGTGAGGTGGGCGAAGGCCGAGTGGGCGCGGAACGGGTAGTCGGTGTCGTTGCTGCGCTGCTTCAGGCGGCCCGCGGGGATCACGAGGCGCGTGCCCACGTGGAGCGCGGAGAGGCGGCGGCGGCGGTCGGCGGCGAACGGCGCCTGCTCGCGGGCGGGCGGGTCGACCTCCTCGCGGTCGGCCCAGTTCGTCGAGACGAAGTCGCTGAAGGCGGTGCTCGCGGGGGTGGTGCTGCGGTTGGAGGTGGCGCGGGGGACGGGGGCGGCCCCGGATCCGGTGGCCGGCGCGCCCGCGGGCGCGGTGACGGCCGGGGCCGGCGTCTCGGTCGTCGCGAGCGTCGCGGCCGGGTCGGCGGCGATGTCGGCGGGGGCGGTCTCGGACGCGGTGTCGGTGTTCTCGGCCATCCGTCGATCATCCCACCTGCTCCGGGCGGCGTCGCGGCCGGACGGGACGGGGGAGCGGCGCGCGGGATCAGCGCAGCGGGGTCAGCTGGGCGATGATCGGGCGGTGGTCGCTGCCGGCGCCGTCGCGGTCCTCGACGACGCGGAAGCCCGTGACCTCCCACCCCGGCGTGGCCATGACGTGGTCGATGGGCGTGCCGAGGAGGGCGGGGATCCCGGTCGGCCAGGTCCCGACGGCCCCGTTGCCGGACGCGCGCGCCGCGTCGACGCACTGGCCGAGGTCGGTGACCTGGTCGCGCTCGGTGGGGGTGCCGCCGTAGCGGCTCATGTGGTCCAGGGTCGCGTTGAAGTCGCCGGCGATGATCACGTTGCCCTCGTCGCAGCGCTGGCCGAGCCAGGCGAGGTCGGCGCGCCAGTTGTCCATCTGCTCGGGGATGGGGGAGACGGGGTGCACGGCCATGATGACGGGCCCCTTCCCGTCGACCGGCTCCATGATGACCGTGGGCAGCACGCTCGTGGTGCCGCGCGACTCGTCGAGCCGGTAGTCGCCGTAGGCCGCGCTGATGAGGATGGTGGTGGAGCGCGCCGCCGCCACGTCGTCGAAGGCGACGGTCCGGACCCACATGGGCCGGCCCGCGTCGCGCATCATGACGGCGATCTCCGCGCCGGTCTCCTCGCGCGTCTCCGGCAGCGTGATGACGTCGGCGCCGGACTCGAGGGCGAGGTCGGCCACCGCGCGGGCGCCGGTCGCGCCGCCGAGGGTGTTCCAGGACAGGACCGTGACGTCGGCGTCCTGCGGGGCGGCGAACGACGTGTCGCCCGCGCCGCGGGTCGCGAGGACCGCGCTGTTCGCCCCGATGAAGAGCGCGAGCAGCAGCGCGAGGCTCCCGAGGAGGCGCCGGCCCGGCCGGATCGCCAGGCAGAGGACGAGGACCACGACGAGCACCGCGGCCGCCGCGGCGACGAGCCCGCCGCGGATGGCGACGGCGTGGGCGATGAGGTACGTCTGCTCGAGGCCGAGGAGCTGGGGCCACGTGATGACGAGGAGACCGGCGGCCGTGACGAGGATGACAGCTGCTCCGACGACCCGACCCATGACGCGTTCCACACTATGGCGGCTCTCTGGGAGAGCGCCGCCGCGGCGCCCCACGGCGGGGAGCGGCCGGTGCGGCGGATAGGATCGCAGGATGCCGGACGAGCAGCCGGGTCCCATCGACCTGCACACGCACAGCTCCGTCTCCGACGGCACCGAGGCGCCCGCCGAGCTCGTCGCGCAGGCCGCGCGGCAGGGCCTGTCGGCCGTGGCCCTCACCGACCACGACTCCACCGCGGGCTGGGCCGAGGCGTCCGCCGCGGCGCTCGCCCACGGGATCACGCTCGTGCCCGGCATGGAGATGAGCACGCAGCTCGAGTACGCGAGCGTGCACGTCCTCGCCTACCTCTTCGATCCCGAGGACGCGGACCTCACCGCCATGACCGCGCGCGTCCGCGGGGAGCGCATGACGCGCGCCGAGGCGATGGTCGGCCGCATCGCCAAGGACTACGCGCTCACGTGGGACGACGTGCTCGCGCAGACGACGCCGGGCAGCACCATCGGCCGGCCGCACATCGCCGACGCGCTCGTCGCGCGCGGGCACGTGGCCACGCGCACGGCCGCGTTCGAGAGCATCCTGCATTGGCAGGGCGGCTACTACCGGCCCCACTACGCGCCCGACCCGATCCTCGGCGTCGAGCTCATCACCGCGGCCGGCGGCCTCGCGGTCCTCGCGCACCCGGGCGCCCGCGGCCCCGAGCGCGTGCTCTCGGACTCGCGGATGACCGCGCTCGTCGCCGCCGGCCTCTTCGGCGTCGAGGTGCGGCACCGCGACAACCCGCCCGCGTCGCGCGTGCGGCTCACGGAGCTCGCCGAGCGGTTCGGGCTCGAGGTCACGGGATCCAGCGACTACCACGGCGCGGGGAAGCCCAACCGGCTGGCCGAGAACTCCACGGAGCCGGCGGTGCTCGCGCGCATCGTCGAGCGCGCGACGGGGTGGGCGCCGGTCCTGCCCGTCCCCGCGGCCTGACGCGGCGAGAGCCGCGGGCGACCGGATGGCGGTCGCCGGGACGCCGACCGCGCCCGACGACCCCGTCGGCGGAGGACGCGAGAGAGGGGCCGCATCCGGTGGATGCGGCCCCTCTCGTCGTGCGATGCGCTGCGCGGCTCCTAGGCCGTGGCGGTGGGGCGGTCGCCGCCGCTGCGCCGGCGGCGGTTGCGCGAGCGAGGGCGCGTCTCGCCGTCGGGACGCGGGGCGTCGTGGCCGCCGGCGGTGTCGGGCTGCTCGCTGCCGATGACCGCGGTCGCCTCGGCGGGGGTCGACGAGGAGGAGGAGCCGCTGCGCGAGCGCGAGCGTCCGCCCTCGCGGTCGCCGCCGCGCCCGCCGGAGCGGTCGCCGCCCCGGTCGCCGCCGCGGCCGCCGTCGCGCCCGCCGGAGCGGCCGCCGTCGGAGCCGCGGCTGCCGGGACGCTCGCGCGGGGTGCCGTCCGGGTTGACCGTGGGCGTCGCGCGGAGGCGGCCCTTGGACCCGGCCGGGATGTCGAGGTCGGTGAAGAGGTGCGGCGACGACGAGTACGTCTCCGTGGGCTCCGGCTGGCCGAACTCGAGGGCGCGGTTGATGAGCGCCCACTTGTGCAGGTCGTCCCAGTCGACGAACGTGACCGCGATGCCGGTCTTGCCCGCGCGGCCCGTGCGGCCGACGCGGTGCAGGTACGCCTTGTCGTCCTCGGGGATGGTGTGGTTGATCACGTGGGTGACGTCGAGCACGTCGATGCCGCGCGCGGCGACGTCGGTCGCGATGAGGATGTCCTTCTTGCCCGCCTTGAACGCGGCCATGGCCCGCTCGCGCTGCTCCTGGTTGAGGTCACCGTGCACGGCGGCGGCGTTGAAGCCGCGGTCGTTGAGCTCCTCGACGAGGCGGGCGGCGGCGCGCTTGGTGCGCGTGAAGATCACGGTCTTGCCGCGGCCCTCGGCCTGCAGGATGCGGCCGATGACCTCGTCCTTGTCCATGTTGTGCGCGCGGTAGACGAGGTGGCGGATGTTCGCCTGCGTGAGGCCCTCGTCCGGGTCGGTGGCGCGGATGTGGATCGGCTTCGTCATGAAGCGGCGGGCGAGCGCGACGATCGGGCCCGGCATGGTGGCCGAGAACAGCATCGTGTGGCGCACGGCCGGCGTCTGCGCGAAGAGCTTCTCGATGTCGGAGAGGAAGCCGAGGTCGAGCATCTTGTCGGCCTCGTCGAGCACCATCTCGCGCACGCCCTGGAGCGAGAGCAGGCGCTGGCCCACGAGGTCGAGGAGGCGGCCCGGGGTGCCGACGACGATCTGCGCGCCGGCCTTGAGCTGCTCGATCTGCCCCTCGTACGCCTTACCGCCGTAGATGGAGACGACGGTGGTGGCGCGGTTGGCGGTGGCGAGCTGGAGGTCCTCGGTGACCTGCACGGCGAGCTCGCGCGTCGGCACGACCACGAGGGCCTGCACGCCGGGCTCGGGGGTGAGGCCGAGCCGCTGGATGAGCGGGAGGCCGAAGCCGAAGGTCTTGCCGGTGCCCGTCTTGGCCTGGCCGATGATGTCCTGGCCGGACAGCGCCAGGGGGATGGTCTGCTCCTGGATGGGGAAGGGTTCGAGGATCCCGTGGTCGGCGAGCGCCTGGACCATGTCCTCGTCGATGTTCAGTTCGGTGAAAGTCACGTTGTGCCCTGTCTAGCGGTGCGGTCCACGCCCGGTCTGCTTCTCTGCGGGCGCGATGGGGCCCTTCCGTTGAGGGACCACCGGCGAGTTTAGCGGGCGGGGGCCCGGACGCCGCCTCCCGCGCCCTTTACACTGGCCACGTGCTCAAGATGTTCGGACGCCGGTCGACGACGATCGAGGCGCCCCGGGTCAGGTCCCGCGGCGAGTCGAAGCGCCGCGCCGCGTCTCCGACCGTGAGCGTCGACGACTTCTCGCCCGACACCCTCCGCTTCCTCGGCGCCGCCGCGTACCTGCAGCTCACCGTCTTCGAGACGCTGTCGCGGGCCGTGACCGAGGCGCCCGACCTCGCCGGCAAGGAGGCCGTCTCCACGGCCGCCGGCATCGCGCTCGGGAAGCACCAGGCGCTCGCCGCGGAGATCAAGCGGCTGGGCGGCGAGCCGAGCGTCGTGATGGAGCCGCACCGCGCGGCCTTCGACCGCTTCGTCGGCGTCGTCGCGGGCGCCGACTGGTACGAGAGCCTCATCTCCTCCTACGTCACCACCGGGCTGCTCGACGACTTCTTCGTGCGCCTCGCCTCCGCCCTCCCGTCCGACCAGCGCCAGCGCGTCGTCGTGCTGCTCTCCTCGGGCGTCGGGCAGCAGGGCATCGTCGACGCGGTGCGCGCGGGCATCCGCCGCGACCCCCGGCTCGCGTCGCGGCTCGCGATGTGGGGCCGCCGGCTCGTGGGCGACACGCTGCTCGTGGCGGGCACCGCCATGCGGGCGTCCCTCGCGGATCCGGCCGACGCGCGCGTGCACCTCGAGCCCGTGTTCGCCGGCATCATCACGGCGCACACCCGGCGCATGGACGCGCTCGGGCTCACCGCCTGACGCGCCGCGGTCCTCGACGACCGCCCCCGACGCGACGACGCCCGGCCCCTCGGGGGACCGGGCGTCGCGTCGTGCGGGGTGGGGCTCAGCCGCCGATGGCGGCCAGGGCGCGCGCGTCCGCGGCGGACCGGCGCCGCCCCAGGACGAGGTCGATGCCCGCGGCGGCCAGGGCCGAGAGGCCGAGCGTCGCGATCCAGATGACGCCCTGGTCCCAGCGGAGGCCCGCCCAGGTGAGCGCGACCCAGGCGGCCATCGCGGCGACCGTGCCGACCGCGGGCACCAGGAGCACGCCGTGCGTGCCGCGGTGCGGCAGCGCGTACCGGGCGACGAGGCCGATGAGGGCGCCGAACAGCGTGACGAAGAGGAGCTCCACGGTCGGAGGCGGGCTAGCGGACGAAGCCGATGCGCGGGGCGTCCGCGCTGCCGAGCTCGACGTAGGCGAGGTGCGCGGTGACGGCGAGGTGCGTCGCGCCCTTCTCGTCGGTGAAGGAGAGGAACGGCGCGGAGTCGCGGACGGCCGCGGCGACGGTCTCCTGGACCTCCTCGGGCGTCTGCTTGGTGCTGAAGGAGAGCTCGCGGGCGGTGTTGACGAGGCCGATACGGATTTCCACGGGAGGTGCCTTTCGATGCGTCGGATGCGACGGTGCTCCCTCAGGCTAGGGCACCCGGATGCGCGACCCCGCGGCGTTCACTGAGGGCGGACGGGGCGCCGCGTCCGGCCCGTCGGGCGGCCGCCCGTCCGCGGATCCGGCGACGTCGGGGGTCGCCGGTAGCGTGGGCCCGTGACCATCCGGGGATTCCGCCAGCCGCCCGTCGTGTCCGCCCCGGGCGGCGCCGACCCAGTGGTCGAGCTGGACCCGTCGCAGCGCGCGGTCGTGGAGCTCCCCGTCGGGGCGAGCGCCGCCGTGCTGGGCGCGCCCGGGTCGGGTCGCACCACCACGCTGCGGGAGCTCGTCGCCGACCGGATCCTCGTCCACGGGCTCGACCCGTCCGAGGTCCTCGTGCTCGCCCCGTCGCGCGCGGCCGCCACGCGCCTCCGCGACGAGCTCGCGCTGCGCGTCGGCGTCCCCACGCTCGGCCCGCTCGCCCGCACCGCCACGTCGGTGGCCTTCGAGGTGCTCGCCCGGCGGGCCGCCGAGACGGCGACCGCGCCGCCGCGGCTGCTCACGGGCGCCGAGCAGGACCAGATCATCGCCGACCTCCTCGCCGGGCACGAGGAGCTGCGCACCGGTCCGGCCTGGCCGGATCCGCTGGGCGTCGAGGTGCGCCGGCTGCGCGCGTTCCGCACCGAGCTGCGCGAGCTGCTCATGCGGGCGACCGAGGAGCGCGTGCGCCCCGGCGCGCTCGCCGACCTCGGCCGCGCGCACGGCGTGCCCGAGTGGATCGCCGCGGCGGACTTCGCCCGCGAGTACGAGGACGTCGTCGACTCGTTCCGCGGAGACCACCTCGACAGCGCGGAGCTGCTCGCGGAGGCCGTGCTCCTCGTGGCCCGCGGGGAGGCGCTCACGGGCATCCGCCTCGTCGTCGCAGACGACCTGCACGAGGCGACGGCCGCCACGCTCTCCCTCCTCCAGGCGCTCGCGGCGCGCGGCGCCGACGTCGTGGCGTTCGGCGACCCGGACGTGGCCGCGGCCACCTTCCGCGGCGCCGAGGCCGCCGCGCTCGGCCGGCTGTCCACCGTGCTCGGGCTCCCGGAGCTCGTCACCCTCGTGCTCGACCGCGTGCACCGGCAGCCGCCCGCGCTCCGGGCGCTCACGTCCGCGGTCACGGCGCGCATCGGCGCGGCGGGCGCCGGGCGGCAGCGGCAGGCGGGATCCGCGCCGGGCCTCGTCGACGACGCCGACCCGATCCAGGTCATCGAGGCGCCCACGCGCGCCATCGAGCTGGCGCGCCTCGCCCGCCGCCTCCGCGAGGAGCACCTGCTCGGCGGCGTCCCGTGGGCGCGCATGGTCGTGCTCGTGCGCTCCGGATCCCTCGTGCCCCAGGTCGCCCGCAGCCTCGCGACCGCCGAGGTGCCCACGCGCACCGCCGTCGCCGGCCGCGCGCTCCGCGACGACCTCGCGGCGCTCGCCCTCATCCGCGCGGTCGACGTGGTGCTCGGCCGCGTGCCGCTCACGCCCGACATCGCGGCCGAGCTCGCCACGGGTCCCCTCGGCGGTCTCGACGGCGTGGCCCTCCGTCGGCTCCGGCTCGCGATGCGCCAGGAGGAGCTCGCGGGCGAGGGCCGCCGGTCGAGCGACGAGCTGCTGGTGGAGGCGCTCGACGCTCCGGGCCGGCTCGAGACGCTCGACCTCGCGCCCGCGCGCCGCCTCGCCCGGCTGGCCCGCACGCTGCAGGGCGCTCGCGAGCTCGCCGCCGCGGACGGCACCATCGAGGAGCTGCTCTGGCACCTGTGGGAGGGCTCGCGGCTCGCCGGCCCGTGGTTCGAGCAGGCGCTGCAGACGGGCATCGTCGCCGACCAGGCCAACCGCGACCTCGACGGCGTGGTCGCGCTGTTCACGGCCGCGCGGCGCTTCGTCGAGCGGAACCCCGGCCGTCCGGCCTCCGACTTCGTCGAGGAGCTGCTCGGCGCCGAGGTGCCCGAGGACACGCTCTCGCCGCAGCCGCTCGCCGACACCGTGCTCGTCGCCACGCCCTCCGCCGTCGTGGGCGCCGGCTACGAGGTCGTCGCCGTCGCCGCGCTGCAGGAGGGCGTCTGGCCGAACCTGCGGCTCCGCGGATCCCTGCTGCACCCGCAGCGCCTCTCCGCCGTCGCGCGCGGGCTCGACCGCGTCGACGTCGACGAGCGCGCCGAGGTCCTCTCCGACGAGCTGCGGATGCTCGCGCTCGCCGTCTCGCGCGCCTCCCGCGTCGTGGTGCTGAGCGCCACCGCCAACGACGAGGAGGCGCCGTCGCCGTTCCTGCGCCTCGTGCCGCCCGCGCCCGGCCTCGCCGAGGCGGAGGCGGGCGCCGAGGCGGGGCGGGTGGCGAAGGACGCGCCCGCCGCGCTGCGGATCCGGCCCGACCACCCGCTGTCGCTCCGCGGACTCGTCGGCGCGCTCCGGCGGGAGCTCGCGGTCGTCCACCGCGACGCCGTCCTGCTGGAGGACGGCCGCGTCGTCTCCGGCGACCGCACCGCGCGCCGCCCGGCCGACGCCACGCGGGAGCGCGGCCGCGCCGCCGCGTCCGCCCTCGCGCGGCTCGCGGCGGAGGGCGTGACGGGCGCGGATCCGGCCGAGTGGTACGGGCTGCGGGAGCCGTCCACGACCGAGCCCGTCGTCGACCTCGCCGACCCGGAGGCCCGCGTGCCCGTCTCGCCCTCGCGCCTCGAGGCGTTCGAGCGCTCGCCGCTCAACTGGTTCATCGACCAGGCGTCCGGCGGATCCACGAGCACCGCCATGGGCATCGGCACCATCGTGCACGCCGTCATGGAGGAGGCGAGCCTCGACCCCGACGCCGACCTGCGCCCGGCCGCGCTCGAGGTCCGCCTCGACGAGCGCTGGGGCGAGCTGCCCTTCGAGTCGCCGTGGGTGGGGGAGCGCGAGCGGCGCCAGGCCGGCGAGCTCATCGCGGGCGTCAGCGGATACCTCCGCGACTTCGCGGGCGCCGGCGGCCGGATGCTCGCCGCCGAGGGCTCCTTCGAGCTCGAGGTGGGCGTCGCGCGGCTGCGCGGCATGATCGACCGCATCGAGCTGACGCCGGAGGGCCGCGTGGTCATCGTCGACCTCAAGACCGGGCGCCACTTCCCCACGCGGGCGGAGATCCCCGCCCACGCGCAGCTCGGCTCGTACCAGCTCGCGTTCGTCGAGGGCGCGCTCGAGCAGGTGCCCGCCGACGCCGCGTCCGGCGGCGCGAAGCTGCTCTACGTGTCGGGCGGCGCGCGCGGGCTGCCGTACCGCGAGCTGCCGCAGGAGCCGCTCACGCGCGAGGAGCTCGACGGGTTCCGCGCGCGCATCGCCGACGCGGCCGCGGGCATGGCGGGCGCGACCTTCGAGGGCACGCCGGACCTGGGGGAGCGGGATCCGGGGTCGGCCCGGCGGTACCGCATCCACCTCGTGCGGGCGGTGTCGGCGTGAGCGGCGCGGGCACGACCGGCGGCGCGACCGGCGCCGGGGTGGCCGGCGACCCGGCGGCGGCGGGCGGCGCGGTCAGCGCGCGCCGCATCGCGGAGACCCTCGGCCTGCCGAGCCCCACGGAGCAGCAGCGGCGCGTCATCGAGTCGCCGCTGGAGCCCGGCCTCGTGGTCGCCGGCGCGGGCAGCGGCAAGACCGAGACCATGGCGAGCAGGGTCGTGTGGCTGCTCGCGAACGGGCACGTGGGCGTCGAGGAGATCCTCGGCCTCACGTTCACGCGCAAGGCCGCCGGCGAGCTGGGCGTGCGGATCCGCGCGCGCATCGAGCAGCTGCAGCGGGCGGGCCTCGCGGCCGTCCCCGCGGACGCCTTCGCGACGCCCACCGTGCAGACCTACAACGCCTTCGCGAACGGCATCTTCCGCGACAGCGCCACGCTCATCGGGCGCGAGGCCGAGTCGGTCGTGCTCACGGAGGCGTCCGCCTGGCAGCTCGCGCGCCGGCTCGTGGTGGAGAGCACCGACCCGCGGCTGCTCGAGCTCGGGCGCGGGGTGGATCCCATCACGCAGGCCGTCATCTCCCTCAGCCGCGCGATGAGCGAGAACGTCGCCGACCCGGCCGAGGTCGTGCGCCTCGCCGGGGCGTTCACCCGCCTCGAGGAGCTGCCCTTCGGATCCGCGCGCATCAGGAAGGCGCCCGCGGCCGAGGCCGTCGCCGCCGTCGGCGCGCTGCCGCCGCTCGTCGACCTCGCCGTGCGGTTCCAGGAGGAGAAGACCCGGCGCGGCCTCGTGGAGTACAGCGACCAGGTCGCGTTCGCGCTCGCCATCTGCGAGCGGGTGCCGCAGGTCGTCGCCGAGCACCGGCGGCGCTTCCGCGTCGTGCTCCTCGACGAGTACCAGGACACCTCCGTCGTGCAGACCCGGCTCCTCGCCACGCTCTTCGGCGGCACGCCCGTCATGGCCGTGGGGGATCCGCACCAGTCCATCTACGGCTGGCGCGGCGCGAGCGCGGCCAACCTCGCGCGCTTCGGGGCCGACTTCGCGCCCGCGGGCGCCGCCGCGGCCGACGTGCCCGTGTACGCGCTCTCCACGAGCTGGCGGAACCCGGCGTCGGTGCTCGGCGCGGCGAACCGCATCGTCGAGCCGCTCACCGCGGCGTCGCGCATCCCCGTGGCGCGCCTCGAGCCGCGCCCGGACGCGGGCGACGGCCGGCTCGACGTGGCCTACGAGGAGACCGTCGCCGACGAGGCCGCGAGCGTCGCCGCGTGGTTCGCCGACCGGCTGCGGCAGCCCGGATCCGGCGACCGGCCCCGCTCGGCCGCCCTGCTCTGCCGGTCGCTCAAGACCATCGAGCCGTTCACGACCGCGCTCGCCGACCGCGGCGTGCCGTTCCGCGTGCTCGGGCTCGGCGGCCTGCTCGACCAGCCGGCCGTGGTCGACCTCGTGTGCGTGCTCCGCGTGCTGCACGACCCCTCCGCGGGCAGCGAGCTGGTGCGCCTCCTCACGGGCGCCCGCTGGCGCATCGGCACGAAGGACGTGCACGCGCTGTCCCGCGTCGCGTCCTGGCTCATGGCGCGCGACCCCGCGCAGAAGGAGCTCGCCGCCGAGGTGCGGGCGGGCTTGCGCGCCTCCGTCGTGCCGGACGAGGTGGGTTCCGTCGTCGACGCGCTCGACTTCGTCGTCGGCGCGCCCGAGGGCCACCGCGCGCTCGAGGGCTTCAGCGCCGAGGGCCTCGCGCGGCTCCGCGCCGCCGGGCGTCAGCTCCAGGTGCTCCGCTCGCGCGTCGGGCTCGACCTCGTCGACCTCGTCACGGTCGTGCAGCAGGAGCTGCTGCTCGACATCGAGGTCGCCGCCAACGAGACGGATCCGCTCGGCCGCGCCAGCCTCGAGGCCTTCACCGAGCAGGTGGCCGGCTACCTCCAGGGCGACACCGCGGGCACGCTCGGCCCGTTCCTCGCCTGGCTCGCCGAGGCGGAGCGACGCGACAACCTCGCGCCGCGCACGGAGGAGCCGGAGCCCGGCACCGTGCAGATCCTCACCATCCACGGCTCCAAGGGCCTCGAGTGGGACGTCGTCGCCGTGCCGCGCATGGTCGAGGGCGAGCTGCCCGGCACGCTCCGGGAGAAGAGGGGCTGGGTCGCGTTCGGCGCCCTGCCGTTCGAGTTCCGCGGCGACTCCGCCGAGCTGCCGTCGCTCGCCTGGCGCGGCGTGGAGACGCAGAAGGAGTTCGCGGAGGCCATGGAGGCGTTCGGCGAGGAGCTCGAGGAGCGCAACGCCGCCGAGCAGCGCCGCCTCGCGTACGTCGCCGTCACGCGCACGCGGTCGGACCTCCTCCTCTCCGGATCGTTCTGGTCCACGCAGCAGAAGCCGCGCGGGCCCGGCGCGTTCCTCCGCGAGATCCAGGAGGTGGGGCTCATCGCGCCGGACGCGCTGCCCGAGGCGCCCGAGCTCGAGGAGAACCCGCTCGAGCCCGGATCCGCGCGCGTCGCCTGGCCGCTGCCGCCGCTCGGTCCGCGCGAGGCCCGCGTGCGCGCGGCCGCCGAGGCCGTCACGGTCGCGGATCCGCAAGCCGAGACCGTCTGGACCCGCGACATCGACCTGCTCCTCGCCGAGCGCGACGCCCGAGCGCGCGACGCCGAGCTCGTCGACCTGCCCACCCGCATCCCGGCCTCGCGCTTCAAGGACTTCGTGAGCGACCCCGCGGGCGTCGCCGCGCGCCTGCGCCGCCCCATGCCGGAGCGCCCCTACCGGCAGACGCGGCTCGGCACGCTCTTCCACGGCTGGGTCGAGGCGCGCTACGGGCCCGCGGGCACGGCCGACGTCATCGACGCGTCCGGCGTCGAGCTCGATGCGGATCCGACCGAGCCGCCCGTGGAGACGGAGGACCTCGACCGGCTGCGCGCCACATTCGAGGCGAGCGAGTGGGCGTCGCGGAAGCCCGAGGAGGTCGAGGTCGAGATCCACATGGAGCTCGCCGGGCAGGTCGTCATCTGCAAGATCGACGCGGTGTTCCTCATCGACGGCCGGTACCGGGTCGTCGACTGGAAGACCGGCCGCACCCCGAAGGACGCGGCCGACCTCGAGCTGAAGCAGCTCCAGCTCGCCCTCTATCGCCTCGCCTTCGCGAAGTGGCGGGGCATCGACCCGGAGCTCATCGACGCGGAGTTCTACTTCGTGGCCGAGGGCCGGTCGCTGAAGCCGGAGCGCATCTACTCCGAGGAGGACCTCGTGGCGCTCTGGTCGGGTGCGCGCACGCCGGACGGGTCGCGCGGGCCGTCGGGGCCGACGGTGGGCTGAGGACGCGAGTCGAGCATCTCCTCGACCTGGTCGACGTCCATCACGGGCAGCGTCTCGTGCGCGATGCGCTGGCCCTCGTCGGCGCGCACGGTGTCGACGAGCGCGCTGAGCATGTTGACGGCGTCGTCGATGATGCCCTGGTTGCGCGTGTCGGTGCCGTGCAGCAGCCAGCGGGCGATCTCGAGCTCGGCGTAGAGGAGCGCGCGCTGCTTGAGCTGGCGGTCGACCGTGACGTGGTGCGCCTCGTTGTACGCGCGGAACACGCTCTCGGCGACGTGCTCGGCGCGCGCGCCCAGCACCCAGTGCAGGTCGTGCGCGGGGTCGGCGACGCGGAGCTCGGACCAGCCGATCATGCCGGTCACGTCGTCGCCGTCGACGAGGAAGGACGAGGCCTGCACGGCGCCGTTCACGACCGCGGGCTGGAACTGCCAGAGCGACGCGTCGTCGAGCGCCTCCTCCCAGCGCGAGAGCAGCAGGCTCGGCACGAGCGCGGTGGCGGCGGCCCGGTCGATGAGCGCCGCGGTCTGGCTGTGGATCTCGGCGGCCGAGAGCACGGGCAGCCCCGCGTCGGCGACGAACCCGGTCGGCAGGCTGTGCACGGCGGAGACGGCGGCGCCGATGGAGCGCGCGAGGCCGGCGCCCGCGGGGATCTCGTCGAGCGAGATGACCCGGCCGGGCACGTGCTCGTACACGAAGCCGCGGGTGGGCCTGATGGGCGCCTGGCCCAGGAACTCGGGCACGCGGAACGGCAGGCGGGAGCGGATCCCGGTGCTCAGCGCCCGCAGCGCCACGAGGTCGGCGGACTGCTCCGACTCGGAGGCCTGGGTCGTGGGCACGCGCACGAGGAGCTCGCGGCCGTCCCCCGTCGTGAGGAGCGCGGAGTCGAAGTCGCCCGCGCCGCCGGCCGTGAAGGGGGTGCTGCGGACCACGTCGAGCCCCGCGACGGCCGAGGTCGCCAACGCGGCTAGAGTGAGGTGGGATCTGGCCATGCCTTACAGGTTAGGTCGCTGGGAGCCCTCCGTCTCACCGCGCCACGCGCTTCCGGCCCCACCCGCGCACCGTCGGCGGGGCCTCGGCACCGCCGTCGCCGCCCCTCGGCCCGTCCGCCCTCGAAGTCGATTGGTCTCCCGTGCTCGACAGCTTCCTCTCCCGCCTGCCCCTGTCCCGCGAGGGCGTCGACCGCGACGGCCTGAACCGCGACTCGCCCGCCCTCTTCGACGAGCTGTGGGCGGATCCGGCCACGCGCGTCCTGCCGATGCACGGCCACCGCGCGCTCGGCTCCGTCGCCGACGACCGCGCCGCCCTCGAGCTCCTCCCGGTCGACCGCGTCACCGCCGCGACCGTGCGCATCTACCTCGGCCGCACGACCATCGCGCACGAGGGCGAGCCCGCGGGCACGCCCGTCGTCGCCGCCGTCCTCACCGACGCGGCCGCCGCTGAGCTGCAGCCCGCCGAGGACCGCTGGATCGAGCTGCGCGCCACCGCCGTCCAGCTCGACGACCGCGACGCCGCGCTCTTCACCGAGGCCCTCGCCACCGCGAATTGGCACGCCTCGCACGCGTTCTCGCCGAGGACGGGCGAGCCGACCGTGGTCGAGCAGGGCGGCTGGGTGCGCCGCGCGCCCTCCGACGGCTCGCAGGTGTTCCCGCGCACCGACGCCGCCGTGATCATGGGCGTCGTCGACCAGGACGACCGCCTGCTCCTCGGCGCGAATGCCATGTGGGGCGGCGACCGCTACTCGCTGCTCGCGGGCTTCGTCGAGCCGGGGGAGTCGTTCGAGGCGGCCGTGAAGCGCGAGGTGCTCGAGGAGTCCGGCGTCACCGTCGAGGACCCGCGCTACCTCGGCAGCCAGCCGTGGCCGTTCCCCGCCTCCGTGATGGTCGGCTTCCTCGCGCGGGTCTCCGCGACGAGCGGGCCCGCGACCCCGGACGGCACCGAGATCATCGACCTGCGCTGGTTCAGCCGCGAGGAGCTGCGCGGCGCGCTCGACGAGATCGCGCTGCCCGGCCCGTCGTCCATCGCGCGCGCCATCATCGAGGAGTGGTACGGCGGCCCCCTCGACGACGGCGAGCGGGAGTGGTGACCCGCCGATCGTGACCGACCAGCTCGTCCCCGGGACGCCCGGCCGCGACCCCTACGGATCCGGACCGTCCGGCGCCCTCCCGGCGCCCATCGCCCTCGGCCCCGTGCCCGAGGCCGTCGACGAGCCCGGGGAGGACGTCCCCACCGCCGAGTCCCTGCTCGAGGCGCTCGACGACCAGCAGCGTCTCGCCGCCGAGGCGCTCCTCGGCCCCGTCGTCGTGCTGGCGGGCGCCGGCACGGGCAAGACGCGCGCGATCACGCACCGCATCGCGTACGGGATCCAGGCCGGCGTCTACCCGCCCAACCGGGTGATGGCGCTGACCTTCACGTCGCGCGCCGCCGCCGAGCTGCGCGGCCGCCTGCGCGAGCTCGGCGCGGGGCCCGTCGCCGCCCGCACCTTCCACGCGGCCGCCCTCAAGCAGCTCAACTTCTTCTGGCCGCAGGTGGTCGGCGGCACCATGCCGCGCCTCATCGAGAGCAAGGGGCGGATGCTGGGCCACGCCGCCGAGTCCCTCCGCCTCCGCCTCGACACGGCCGCCCTCCGCGACATGGCCGCCGAGGTCGAGTGGCGCAAGGTCTCGATGATCTCCGTCGAGGAGTACGGCCTCGCCGCGCGCACCACGCGCACCCTGCCGCCGCAGCTCGACGCCGACCAGGCGGTCGCGCTCCTGCAGGCCTACGAGGACATCAAGGACCAGCGCCGGCAGCTCGACTTCGAGGACGTGCTGCTCGCCACCGCCGGCATGATCGAGGCGGAGCCGTGGGTCGCGCAGCAGGTGCGCGAGCAGTACCGCTTCTTCGTGGTCGACGAGTACCAGGACGTCTCGCCGCTCCAGCAGACGATCCTCGACCTCTGGATGGGCGACCGCCGCGACCTCTGCGTCGTCGGCGACGCCAGCCAGACCATCTACTCCTTCGCCGGCGCGAAGAGCGCCTACCTCCTCGACTTCGCGTCGCGCTTCCCCGAGGCGACCGTCGTGCGGCTCGAGCGGAACTACCGGTCGACCTCGGGCATCACGGAGGCCGCGAACCGCCTCATGCGCGGCCGACCGGGCGCCCTCACGCTCGTCTCGGCGGACGCGGATCCCGACGGCGACGGCACGGGCACGGCCTCCGCCCGCGCGAAGGGCCGAGGATCCGCCGCCGTCCCCGGCCGCGGCGAGGGCTTCCGCGCGCCGCAGGTGAGCGCGTTCCCGTCCGACGGCGCGGAGGCGCGGGCCGTCGCGGGCGCGATCGCGCAGCAGATCTCCTCGGGCATCGCGCCCGAGGACATCGCCGTGCTCTACCGGATGAACGGCCAGTCCGCCGTGCTCGAGCAGGCCCTCGGCGACGCGGGCGTCAGCTACCAGGTGCGCGGATCCCAGCGCTTCTTCGACCGCCCGGAGATCAAGCAGGCGCTCCTCGCGCTCCGCGGCGCGTCCGTCTCCATCTCCGGCGAGCCGCTGTTCAAGTCGGTGAGCGACGTGCTCCGGGGCCTCGGCTGGAGCCAGCAGCCGCCCGAGCAGCAGGGCGCCGTACGCGACCGCTGGGAGTCGCTCGACGCGATCATGGGCCTCGCCGAGCGGATGCCCGCGGGCAGCACCTTCCGCGCGTTCACCGACGAGCTGCTCGAGCGGCAGGCGGGCCAGCACGAGCCGACCGTCTCGGCCGTCACGCTCGCGACGCTGCACTCCGCCAAGGGCCTCGAGTGGGAGCACGTGTACCTGATGGGGCTCAGCGAGGGGCTCGTGCCCATCAGCTACGCGCAGACGCTCGAGGCGGTCGACGAGGAGCGACGCCTCCTCTACGTGGGGATCACGCGCGCGCGATCCGGCCTGCGGCTGTCGTGGAGCCGGAGCGGACCGCATCGATCGGGGCAGCGGGAGCCGTCGCGGTTCCTGGCAGAGCTCGACACCCGCATCGCGGGTGGGGGCGCGAAGCGCGGCGGCTGATCCGCCCGGTCCGCACGTCGAGGAGCGCCTGGTGCCCGGCGAGCGGGTTCTCGCCCGTGGCGAGCAGGCGGTGCGCCGGCCGCGCCGCGAGGGCCGCGACCTCGCCCGCGACGAGGCCCTCCTCGGATCCGCTGTCGCGCCCGAGCAGCTGCGTCGCGAGGGCGGGCCACGCCGGATCCGCGTCGCGCCGGTGCAGGTCGAGGCAGTAGCAGCAGACCGTGCGGCCCGGCTCCACCAGCGGACCGACCGCGACGTGCCGGTCGCCGAGCACGACCGGCAGGTGCGGCACGTCGGCGCGCGACCAGCGCCCGTAGACGGCGGGCGCGATCGCGAAGTGCGCGACGATGACGGCGAGGTCGGGCGGATCCGCGACGGGCGCCGTCCCTGCCGCGGCCCGGACGTCGTGCCCCGCGCGGGCGAGGGCGTCGGCGATCCGGTCGGCCGTGGGACCCGCGCCGACGATCGCGACCCGTCCCGTCGGCGTCGCGGGCCGGCCGTCGTCGCCCGGCGGGAGCAGCGCGGGCCGCACCAGGTCGAGCAGCTGCGTGACCTGCGCCGGTCCGGCGCCCTCGGTCGCGGCGATCATGTCGAGCCCGCCGCGGCTCACGCCGGTGCGGAGCGCGTGGAGCAGGCGCTCGTCGAGGCGGGAGACGGCCGTGAGCACCACGGGCGGGCGGTCGACGCCGAGCTGGAGGGAGTCCGGCGTGCGCCAGACGAGGGGGAGGCGGGGATCGAGTCGGATGGCCATGGGCGCGGAGAGTGCCGGACGCGCCGACCTCGCGCCGGGCGCGTCCACACGCACGGGCGGCGCGGACGGCGCGCACGAACCCGCAGACCCGCCGAGGCCGGCGCCGCGGGTGCGACGCCGGCCTCGGCGGGTGGTGCGGTGCGACTCAGACGGGGCGCGGATCCGTGCCGTCGTCGTCCGGGCGGTCGTCCGTGGGCGCGTCCGGCTCGGTCGCGCGGCCCTGGCCGTCCTCGACGGGGCGCCCGGCGTCGGATCCGCTCAGCAGGTCCTCGAGCGCCTGGTCGACCTCGTCCGGCTGGGGCTCGCCCTGCGTGAGCCGCGCGACGAGCGCGTGCGGCGCGTCGACGTCCTCGCTCGTCGGCAGCACGTCGGGGTGCGACCAGAGCCGGTCGCGCTCCTCGGCGCCGACCGCGTCCGTGACGGCCTGCCACATGGCGGCCGCCTCGCGGAGGCGACGCGGCCGGAGCTCGAGGCCCACGAGCGTGGCGAAGGCCGACTCGGCGGGCCCGCCCGTCGCGCGACGGCGGCGGACGGTCTCGGCGATGGCGTCGGCGCGGGGGAGGCGCACGGTGGCGGCGGCGGTGACCACGTCCACCCACCCCTCGATGAGCGCGAGCATCGTCTCGAGGCGGCCGAGCGCGGCGAGCTGGGCCTCGCTCTTCGGCGGGATGAGGGATCCGTCGACCATGGCCTGGCGGAGCTCCTCGGGGTTCGACGGGTCGAAGCCCTCGGCGAGCGTCTCGAGCCGCTCGGTGTCGATGTGCACGCCCTTCGCGAACTCCGTGATGGAGGTGATGAGCTGCAGCCGCAGCCAGCGCGCGTGGCGGAACAGGCGCGCGTGCGCGAGCTCGCGGACCGCGAGGTAGATCTCGACCTGGTCGTCGGGCACGTCGATGCCGGATCCGAACGCGGCGACGTTCTGGGGGAGGAGCGCGGCCTGCTGGTCGTCGAGGAGCGGGATGCCGACGTCGCCGCCCGAGACGACCTCGGTGGACAGCTGCCCGACCACCTGGCCGAGCTGCATGGCGAAGAGCGTGCCGCCGAGGTTCCGCATCATGCGGCCGGCGCCCGCGACCATGCCGCGCATCTCCTCGGGCGCGTTCTGCTGCAGCACCTCGGTGAGCGAGTCGGCGATGCTGAGCGCGACGGGCTCGGCGAGCTGCGTCCACACGGGCATCGTGAGCTCGGTCCACTGGGCGCGCGTGATGAGGCGCGGCGCCACGGTGAGCTGGCTGACGTGGGTGACCTCGTCGAGCCAGAGCGCGGCCACCTGGAAGGCCTGGTCGAGGGGCGCGGACGCGGCCGCCGTGACCTGGGTCTGCTCCGCCGCGGCGAGCTGGCGGGCGCCCTCGCGGGCCACCTTCCAGTCGACGCCGTCGCCGCTGTTGCTGAGCGCGCCCTGCAGCTGGGCGATGAGCTGGCGCACCATCTCGGGGTCCTGCGGGAGGCCGGCGGCGCCGGCGAGCCGCTCCGGGTCGATCTGCCCGTCGCCGCCCAGGAAGCGCGCGAGCATGCGGCGGAACTCGTCCTCGGGATCGGGGGTGGGCTCGTCGGCCATGGGGGTCCTCCCGGTGGATCTGGCTCCCGATCCGCGGTGCCGCGGCCGGTGGATCCACGCTAGCCCGCGCCCACGGGAAACCCATCCGCATTCGCCTAGGCTGAGCCGTCGCGGCTTCCGCCCGCCGCGAACAGCGGCCCTCGGGCCGCCCCGTCACCCGCCCGGCGGCCGCATCCCGGCCCGTCGCGCCCCGACCGCGAGGACCTCCGGATGAGCCTGTTCGCCCAGCACGCCCCCCGCGCACCCCGGCCTCCGCGCCGTCGCCGCGTCGGCCGCGTGCTCGCCGGCGTCGGGGCCGTCCTCGCCCTGTCCCTCGGCCTGATGCCGTCCCCCTACGTCATCGAGCAGCCGGGCCCGGTGTTCGACACGCTCGGCACGAGCGACCACCAGGGCACCGAGCGCCCGCTCATCTCCATCCCGGATCGCCCGACCTACCCCACCGACGGCCGCCTCGACATGCTCACGGTGAGCGTCGTCGGCAACCCCGAGCAGCGCCCCGACTGGTTCTCCGTCGTCTCCGCCTGGCTCGACCCGAGCCGCAGCGTCGTCCCGCTGGAGGCGATCTTCCCGGCCGACCAGACGGCCGAGCAGCGCGACGCCCAGAACCAGGTGCAGATGACGGACTCGCAGCAGGACGCCGTGGCCGCGGCCCTCGGCGAGCTCGACATCCCGGTGCCGCGGACCCTCGACGTGCAGAGCGTGCTGGCGGGCTCGCCCGCGGAGGGGGCGCTCCGCGCGGGCGACGCGATCCGCCAGGTCGACGGCGCGGACGTCGTCGACCTCGCCGACCTGCAGGCCCGCGTCGCCGCGGCCGGCACGAGCACCCCGCTGTCCTTCGCCATCACGCGCGACGGCCAGGAGAGCACTGTCGAGGTCACGCCCGCCGCGCGCGACGGGCGGCCGGTCATCGGCGTCGTCACCTCGACCGACTACCGGTTCCCGTTCGAGGTCGACATCCAGCTCGACGACGTGGGCGGCCCCAGCGCCGGCATGATGTTCGCGCTCGGGATCATGGACAAGCTCGAGGAGGGCTCCCTCACCGGCGGCAAGGCCATCGCGGGCACCGGCACCATCGACGCGGCGGGCGAGGTCGGCCCCATCGGCGGGATCCGGCAGAAGCTCTTCGGCGCCGAGCGCGCGGGAGCCGAGTACTTCCTCGCCCCCGCCGAGAACTGCGACGAGGTGCGCGGGCACGTCCCGGACGGCCTCCGCGTGTTCTCGGTGGCGACCCTCGACGACTCGCTGGCGGCGCTCGGCGCCATCTCCTCCGGCGGCGACCTGGACGCCCTGCCGACCTGCTGATCGCGCGCCCCACGACGCGGACGCGAGGGCCCCCTTACCAGACGAGGGGCCCTCGTCGCTCGCAGGTCGCTGGCAAGAGCCCCGCCTAGGATGAGGGCTCCGCTGTCCCCGACTCTGAGGCACACACGTGACAAGCACATCCGCCCGGCCCGCCAGACGGAGCCGAGCCCCTCTCGCCATCACCGCGGCCATCATCGCCGCCCTCGTGATCGCGTTCTTCATCTTCGCCGGCTTCTACGCCGACGTCCTCTGGTACGACCAGCTGGGCTACCTGGGGGTGCTGCTCACGCAGTGGGGCGCGGGCATCGCGCTGTTCCTCGTCGGGTTCCTCGCCATGGCGATCCCGGTGTTCGTGAGCATCCAGATCGCGTACCGCTCGCGGCCCGTCTACGCGAAGCTCAACTCGCAGCTCGACCGCTACCAGCAGGTCATCGAGCCGCTCCGCCGCCTCGCCATGTTCGCGATCCCCGCGGTCTTCGGCCTGTTCGCGGGCGTCTCGGCGTCCAGCGGCTGGCAGCGCACGCTGCTGTGGCTGAACCGCACGCCCTCGGGCACCACGGATCCGCAGTTCGGGCTCGACGTGTCGTTCTACCTCTTCGAGCTGCCCTTCTACCATGCGGTCGTCGGCTTCGCCTCGGCCGTCGTCATCATCTCGATGCTCGGCGTGCTCGCCACCAGCTACCTCTACGGCGCCGTGCGGTTCACGGGCCGCGAGGTGCGCATCTCGAAGAGCTCGCGCATCCAGATCGCGGTCACGGCCGCCGTCTACTTCCTGCTCCAGGGCGTGAGCATCTGGCTCGACCAGTACTCCTCCGTGGTGAACAACGCCAACGGCGGCCTGTTCACGGGCGCGGCGTTCTCGGACGTGAACGCGGTCATCCCCGGGCGCGCGATCCTCGCGGGCATCGCCGGGGTCGTGGCCCTGTTCTTCATCGTCACGGCGGTCATCGGGCGCTGGCGCCTGCCCATCATCGGCACCGCCGGCCTCATCGTGGCCAGCATCCTCGTGGGCACGGCCTACCCGGCCGTCGTGCAGCGCTTCCAGGTGGAGCCGAACGAGCGCGCGCTCGAGTCGCAGTACTACGAGCGCAACATCGAGGCGACGCGCACGGCCTACGGCCTCTCCGACATCGAGGAGATCCCCTACGACGCGACCACGGACACCACGCCCGGCGCGCTCCGCGAGGACGCCGCGACGACGGCCAACATCCGCATCCTCGACCCCGCGGTCGTGGGTGACGCCTTCAGCCAGCTGCAGCAGTTCCGGCAGTACTACCAGTTCGGCGACAACCTCGACGTCGACCGGTACCAGATCGACGGCCGCGTGCAGGACACGGTGGTGGCGGTGCGCGAGCTCAGCCCGACCAACACGGGCACCTCGTGGGTCAACCAGCACCTCGTCTACACGCACGGCTACTCGCTCGTGGCGGCGTACGGCACGCAGCGCACCTCCGACGGCCAGCCCGTGTTCCTCGAGTCGGGCATCCCGGCCTCGGGCGACCTCGGCGACTTCGAGCCGCGTGTGTACTTCGGCGAGAACTCGCCTGACTACTCGATCGTGGGCGGACCCGCGTCCGGCGACAACGTCGAGCTCGACTACCCGTCGGGCGTCGACGGGGCCGACGAGACGTACACGACGTTCCAGGGGAACGGCGGGCCGAAGGTCGACAACGTCTTCAAGCGCCTCATCTACGCGCTGAAGTTCCAGTCGGAGCAGATCTTCCTGGCCAACCAGATCAACGACCAGTCGCAGATCCTCTACGACCGCGACCCGGCGCAGCGCGTCGGCAAGGTCGCGCCGTACCTCACCATCGACAAGGACCCGTACCCCAGCGTGGTCGACGGCCGCGTCGTGTGGATCGTCGACGGCTACACGACGAGCGACCAGTACCCCTACTCGCAGCGCCAGGACATGAGCCGGCTCATCACCGACTCGCAGCAGCCGCAGCCGCTCGTGCCGACGGACCAGATCAACTACATCCGCAACTCGGTGAAGGCGACGGTCGACGCGTACGACGGCAAGGTCACGCTCTACGCGTGGGACACCGACGACCCGATCCTCAAGACCTGGCAGAAGGTGTTCCCCTCGACCCTCAAGCCGATCGCGGACATCTCCGGCGGGCTCATGAGCCACCTGCGGGTGCCGGCGGACATCTTCAAGGTGCAGCGCGCCGTGCTCGGCAAGTACCACGTGACCGATCCCGGCTCGATCTACTCGAACCAGGATCTCTGGACCACGCCGAACGACCCGACCGCCACCACGGACCCGGGCACCACGGCGAAGCTCCAGCCGCCGTACTACCTGACCATGCAGATGCCGGGCCAGGACTCGCCGCGGTTCTCGCTGTACTCGACGTTCATCCCGCCGGCCACGCAGGACACCGCGCGGAGCGTGCTCACGGGCTACCTCGGCGTGGACTCCGACGCGGGCAGCACCGCGGGGGAGAAAGCGCCGGACTACGGGAAGCTGCGGCTGCTGACGCTGCCGAACGACGACACGATCCCGGCGCCGACGCAGATCCAGAACAACTTCAACTCGGACACCAACGTCGCGAACCAGCTCAACCTGCTGGAGCGGGGCGGACGGACCTCGGTCGTGCGCGGCAACCTGCTGACCCTCCCGGTCGGCGGCGGCCTGCTCTACGTGCAGCCGGTCTACGTGCGGTCCACGGGTGACACGAGCTACCCGCTGCTCCGCAAGGTGCTCGTCGCGTTCGGCGACAAGATCGCCTTCGAGGACACGCTGGACGCGGCCCTCGACAGCATCTTCGGGGGCGACTCGGGCGCCACCGCGGGGGACGAGGCCGTGGAGGGCACGACGCCCGCGGACCCCGGCGCCGTGGACGGCTCCGGAGGCGGCGCGACCGACGGCGGCACGGGATCCACCCCCACGCCGACGCCCACCGCGACCACGTCGCCCGCGGCTCCCGCGCAGGACGTGCAGGCGGCCCTCGCCGCGGCCGGCCAGGCGCTGCAGGAGAGGGAGGCGGCCTACAAGGCCAACGACCTCGTCGCGGCGGCGCAGGCCGACCAGCGCCTGACCGAGGCGCTGAACCGGGCGATCGAGCTGGGCGCGGCCCAGCAGTAGCCCGGACGCTCCACCAGGACGGCCCCGGCGGCCCCGCGATGCGGGTGCTGCCGGGGCCGTCCTCGTGCCGGGGAGCGATCCGCGAGCGCGGGAGGCGCCGAGTGGTCATGAGCGCCTCGGACGTCTGGTAATGTATTCCTCGTAGCGCGGGGTGGAGCAGTTCGGTAGCTCGCTGGGCTCATAACCCAGAGGTCGTAGGTTCAAATCCTGCCCCCGCAACAGAACGAAGGCCCGGTCTCATCGAGACCGGGCCTTCTGCTTTCACGGAGGGGTCCGCCTCTCGAGGGGACCACCGATGAGCGATCCCACGGCAGCGTTCCTGCCCGCCGCGGCACGAGCATCTCCGATGCGGGGCGGGGCGGGGCCGGCCGGCGCATCTCCGGTCGCGAGCACCCCTCGCACCTCCATGTGCGTCGTGCCGTCGACGTGGAGGTCCGCGAAGGCAGCCCGACGTGCCGCGACCCCAGCGGGCGCGCGCTCAGCGGCCGCGGCGGCCCGGGAGGAGCGCCTGCGCGAGCGGCAGCACGGAGACGACGAGCAGCACGGTGCCGAGCACCTCGTCGTCGGGGCGGAGGAGCACGCCGCCGAAGAGGAGACCGCCGAAGACGAGGGCGGAGACCGCGCGACGGAGCGTGCGCTCCAGGGCACCCACGCGGCGCTCCAGCGTGGGGTCGCTGATGGGGAGCGCGCCCTCGTCGATGCGGGTGAGCAGCGCGTCGAGACGGCCGGGCAGGCGCGCGATCGTGCCCGCGGTGTCGGACACGCGCGTGCCGAGGTCGCGCACCACGTTGCCCCGCTCCTCGCGGATGAGGCGCTGCGCGTACGGCTCGACGGAGTCCCAGAGGTTGAACCGGGGATCCAGCGCGCTGCAGACGCCCGACGTGAGCGACATGGCGCGGATGATGAGGAGGAAGTCGTCCGGGAGCTGGAACGGCAGCGTGCGCACGACCTCCTGGAACTCGTCGGCGAACGCGCGGAACTCCCGCGGGTCCACCTCGCGCAGCTCCGCGAAGCCGAGCCCGCCGAAGCGCGCGAAGAGGCGGGTCATGGCGAGCTCGAGCTGCGTGGTGTCGGCCGAGGGGAGCAGCACGCCGATGTCGCGGGCCGCGTCGACGAGGCCCTTCCCGTCGCGGGAGGCGGCGGCGATGAGCATCTTGCGGAGGCCCCGGCGCGTGCTCGGCGGGACCTCGCCCATCATCCCGAAGTCGATGAAGGTGAGGGTCCAGCCCTGCTCGACCGAGCCGTCCGCGACGGGCGTGACGAAGACGTTGCCCGGGTGCGGATCGGCGTGGAAGAAGCCGTCGGCGAAGAGCTGGTCGAACATGACGGCCGCGAACACCGGGGCGACCTGGACGGGGTCGATGCCGGCGGCCAGGAGCCCGGCGTGGTCGGTGATCTTGATGGCCGTGACGTCCTCGAGCGTCAGCACGCGCCGGGTGCTGCGCTCCCACACGATCTCCGGGACGGCGACGCGGGCGTCGGCGCGGAACATGTCCTGGAACCGCGCGGAGCTGCGGGCCTCGTGCAGGTAGTCGATCTCCTCGAGGCTCGTCTCGGCGAACTCCTCGACGAGCGCGGGCGCGTCGACCCGGTCAGAGACGAGCCGCACGTGCGTGAGCCAGCCGCCGATGCGGCGGAGCGCGGCGAGGTCGATGCGGACGATGTCGTCGATGCCCGGCCGCTGGACCTTGATGACGGCGCCCGTGAGGCCGGTGTCGGCGGAATCGATGGGGCCGAGGATCGCGCGGTGCGCCTGGCCGAGCGAGGCGGCCGCGACGGGCGTCTCGTCCACCCATGCGAAGGCCTCGGCGAGGGGCATGCCGAGCTCCCGCTCGGCGAGCGCGCGGATCTCGGCGAACGGGACCGCGGGCACCTCGTCCTGCAGGTCCTCGAGCTCCGCGGTGATCTCGGGCGGCAGCACGTCGAGGCGCGACGACATGAACTGGCCCACCTTGATCATGAGGCCGCCGAGCTCGACCGCGAGCACGCGGAAGCGCCGGGCGAACCTCTTCATGCGGCGGGTGCGCGTGCGGTCGGCGATGCGCCGCAGCCCGACGCGCGGCAGGAACAGCTCGTACCACCACGTGACCGCGAGGTTCCAGGCGGCGAAGCGGAGGATGCGGCGGTAGCGGGCGCGCGTCTCCGGGGCGTCGCCCTCGGGAGCCGTCCCGGGTGCGGCGCCGGCCGTGGCCGCGGTCACTCCCGGGCGAGGATCGCGTAGAGGCGGCGGCGCACCGCGTCGAGCTCGGAGGCGGCCTCGGCGACCTGCTCCGGGGTGCCCGAGCGCTGCACCTGCGTGGCGGCCTGCGCGAGCGCGAGGCCGGCCTTGGGCAGCGCGGAGCGGTCGCGGCGGTCGTGGCCGGCGTCGTCGCGGCCGTGCGCGTCGTCGGCCCACGGCGCGGTGATGCCGTCGCGCGCGACCGTGGAGCGGCCCGCCTCGGTGAGCGCCCAGACCTTGCGGCCGTCCGTGGTCTCGGCGGCGATGAGGCCCTCGTCGGCCAGGAGCTGGAGCGTGGGGTACACGGCGCCGGCGTCCGGCGTCCAGGCGCGGTCGGTGCGCTCGGCGATGGCGTGGATGAGGGCGTAGCCGTGCATGGGCTCCTCCGCGAGGAGGGTGAGGACCGCGTGGCGGACGTCGTGGGGACCGTGGCCGAGCCGGTGCCCGGTCTCGTGGCCGGGCATGCCGCCGTCGCGCTTCTCGAAGCGGGCCCGGAGCGACTCCATCGCCTGCCACACGCCGTCGGCGGCGTCTCCGAATGCGGATCCTGCGGTCGGGGACGATGCGGCCATGACGAGCTCCTAGCTGTGGGACGTGCGCGGTGGTTCCGACGATAGGGCGCGCACCTGGCCGCGGACCCGGGAGGGGCGCGTTCGTCAGCGAGCCGACAGGTCCGCGGCGTGGGGAGGGACCGCCGGGATCAGCCGACGGCCTGCGCGAAGCCGCGCGACGCATCCGCGAGGTGCTCGAGGCCGCCCGGCAGCGCCCGGCCCTTGGCGCTCATCGACTGCGCCCACAGCCGTCCGGCGCGGTACGAGGAGCGCACGAGCGGGCCGGCGAGCACGCCGAGGAACCCGATCGCCTCCGCCTCCGCCTTGATCTCCACAAACTCCTCCGGCCGCACCCAGCGCGCCACGGGCAGGTGGCGCGGGCTCGGCCGCAGGTACTGCGTGACGGTGATGATGTCGCAGCCCGCGTCGTGGAGGTCCCGGAGCGCCTCCGACACCTCCTCGCGCGTCTCGCCCATGCCGAGGATGAGGTTGGACTTCGTGATGAGGCCCGCGTCGCGCCCCTGCGTGATCACGTCGAGCGAGCGCTCGTACCGGAACGCCGGGCGGATCCGCTTGAAGATGCGCGGCACCGTCTCGACGTTGTGCGCGAAGACCTCGGGGCGCGAGGAGAACACCTCGGCCAGCAGGTCGGGCTTGCCGGAGAAGTCGGTCGCGAGGATCTCGACGCCCGTGCCGGGGTTGTCGGCGTGGATCCGCCGCACGGTCTCTGCGTGCAGCCACGCGCCCTCGTCGGGCAGGTCGTCGCGCGCGACGCCCGTGACGGTCGCGTAGCGGAGGCCCATGCGCTTCACGGAGTCGGCGACGCGGCGCGGCTCGTCGGTGTCGTAGTCGGCCGGCTTGCCGGTGTCGATCTGGCAGAAGTCGCAGCGGCGCGTGCACTGCGAGCCGCCGATGAGGAACGTGGCCTCCCGGTCCTCCCAGCACTCGTAGATGTTCGGGCAGGCCGCCTCCTGGCAGACGGTGTGCAGGTCCTCCGTCTTCACGAGCTGCTGGAGCGCCTGGTACTCGGGGCCCATGCGGGCCGTGGTCTTGATCCACTCGGGCTTCCGCTCGATGGGCGTCTCCGCGTTCCGCACCTCCAGGCGGAGCATGCGGCGGCCGTCGGGGGCGGCGGCGCTCATGCGCGGATCCATGTCGCGGCGGACATCAGGGTGGGGGCGGCGGCGGCGCTCATGCGCGGGGTCCGGCGACGGGGGAGAGGGAGGAGGTGGAGGTCATGGCGGATCCGTTCGGGGCGAGGGCGCGCATCAGGTGCGGGCGGAGGAGGGGGACGACGTCGGCCGGCGTGACGGTGCGGCCGAGGACGCGGCTGATCGTGGTGACGCCGGCGTCGCGGATGCCGCAGGGGACGATCCGGTCGTAGGCGTCGAGGGAGTTGCTGCAGTTGAGGGCGAAGCCGTGCAGGGTGACGCGCTCGGCGACGCGGACGCCGATGGCGGCGACCTTCTCGTCGCGCGGGGTGCCGTCGGGTGCCGCGCCGCGGATCCAGACGCCGGACCGGCCGTCGACGCGGCGGGCAGCGACGCCGAGGTCGGCGAGGAGGCCGAGCAGCGCGTCCTCGAGGCGGCGCACGTGGGCCACGACGTCGAGGGGCTCCGGCAGGCGCACGATCGGGTAGCCGACCAGCTGGCCCGGGCCGTGCCACGTGATGCGGCCGCCGCGGTCGACGTCGACGACCGGCGTGCCGTCGCGCGGCCTGTCCGTCGGCTCCGTTCGCCTCCCCGCCGTGTAGACGGAGGGGTGCTCGAGGAGGATGACGGTGTCCTGCGCCCGGCCCGCGACGACGTCGGCATGCAGAGCACGCTGACGCTCGAGGGCCTCGATGTACGGCACGGAGTTGGCGCTTAGCCCCGTGACGACGATGTCGACCACGGGGTCAGCATAGGCGCGCGCCTCCGGGGTGGCGAGGGCCCGCGCGGCCGCGTCGCGTTGCGGGGGCGGCCCGTGGGGCGGAGGATCGACCTCGATGACCGACAGAGCCGCACCCGCCGTCCCCGACCGTCCCGCCCGCGCCCCGCGGCCGCAGCACGTGCTGGAGGTGGTGCGCACCGAGCGGCTCGCACCGCACCTCGTGCGGGTGCACCTCGGCGGCGAGGGGACCCGGGCGTTCCTCGAGCAGGCCGTCCCCGAGCGGCTCGCCGCGACCGACGCCTACGTGAAGCTGATGCTGCCGCAGCCCGGATCCGGCGTCGTGCCGCCGTACGACCTGCCCGCCCTCCGCGCGACGCTCCCGCCCGAGGCGCTGCCGGCCGTTCGCACCTACACGCTGCGGCTCGCGGATCCGGCCGCGGGCACGGCGGCGATCGACTTCGTGCTGCACGGGGAGGAGGGGCTCGCGGGCCCGTGGGCGGCATCGGCCCGACCCGGCGACGTGATCGCCGCGAGCGGCCCCGGCGGCCTGTTCCGCCCGACCGCGGACGCGGACGTCACGCGCGTCCTCCTCGGCGACGACTCCGCCGTGCCCGCGATCGCCGCGGTGCTCGCCGCGATGCCCGATGACGCGCGCGGCGTCGCGCTGATCGAGGTCGACGGCCCCGGGGACGAGCTCCCGCTCGCGCACCCCGCGGGCGTCGAGGTGCGGTGGATCCACCGCGCGCGCACGCCCGACGCCGTGCCCGGCGCGCCCCTCGTCACGGCGGCGCGTGCGCTCGACCGTCCGGACGGCGCGGTCGAGGTCTTCGCGCACGGCGAGCGCGGCGCGATGAAGGAGCTGCGGGCGCTCCTGCAGGACGGCTGGGGCGTCGACCGGCGGGCCCTCTCGCTCTCCGCGTACTGGGCGCTCGGTCGCGCGGAGGACCGCTTCCAGGCCGAGAAGCGCGAGCCGGTGGGCGCGATCTTCGCGGACTGAGCGCGCCCCCGGAACGGGGGCGCGGGCGTCGATGCGGCTCCCCGGCGAGAGCCTGTGGAAAGCCAGCGGATTCTTGTCGAGCTCTGACCTTATTCTCAGCTCCGCGACCGCTCGGTGGTCGCGGATGCGGGTGCCTGATCCGTCTGCTCGAAAGGGAGCACTCGGATGCGTCCTGCACGCCGTCTCACCTCCACCGCCGTCCTGGTCGCCCTCGCGCTGGTCGCCGAGATCTTCGTCGCCCTCCCCGTCGAGGCCGCCACCACGCCGACGCGGCCCGTCGCCTCGATCCCGGCCCTGACGTCGGACGACGTCGACGTCGCCACGCCCACGATCCCCGCCGGCACGGTCGACGCGCCCGCATCCGCGTACACGCAGGCCCCTGCGGACCCGACGGTCCCGGCCGACCCCGCTCTCACGGCCTCCGCGGCGGCCCGGCCGCGCCGGACCGCCTCGGTCACCCAGCTCCACGACTCCGCGCAGCTCACCGACCGGTCGCAGTTCGAGGACACCTACGCGAACGGCGACGGCACCTCCTCCGCCGTGCTGTCGCAGACGCCGCTCAACGTGCAGGACAAGTCGGGGGACTGGGTGCCCGTGAACACGGACGTCAGCGTCCGCCCGTCCGGATCCGCGGCGGTCGCCGACCACCCCCTCGCCCCGCGCTTCGCCGACTCGGCCGCCGACGCCGGCGTGCTCACGATCCACCACGACGGGCACGTGCTCCGGTACACGCTGGAGGGCGCGGCCGACAGCCGCCTGGAGCGGCCGAGCGCCGACGAGGTGCAGTACCGCGGCGTCTTCCCGCAGACCGACCTGCACTACGCCGTCACCGCGGGCCAGGTGAAGGAGGAGCTGGTGCTCGCGGCGCCGCCGACGGAGACGGCGCCCTCCTGGACCTGGCACGTGAGCTCGCCCGGGCTGCACGCGGCGCAGGACGCCGACGGCGCGATCCTCTTCACCGACCACGACGGCACGGTCGTCTTCGGCATCCCCGCCCCGCGCATGTACGACTCGAGCGGCATCCCGGACGTGCAGGAGCCCGCGGACGCGCCGGTCGCCACCACCCTCTCCGCGGACGGCGACGGCTGGTCCATCCGCATGGCGCCCGACCCGGCGTGGCTGCGCAGCGCCGACCGCGCCTACCCCGTGCACGTGGACCCCTCCTCCGTCGCGTCCTGGTCGAACGACCAGCACGCCTACAAGTCCGACGGCGCGCGGCTCACCGACGGCACCGTCCGCATCGGCAACTCGCGGGACCACGGCGACAAGTACTGGCGCACCGTCGAGCACTTCGACTACGAGCAGCTCTTCGGCAAGCAGGTGCTGAGCGCGCGCATCGACGGCTCGTACAACAACGGCGGCACCCGGGCGCTGTTCGGCGGATCCATCAGCTCGGCCACGTCGTTCTCCTACAACGGCGTGGGGGACCGGCTCAGCCAGTTCGCCATGTCGGACAACGGGTCCGCGCAGGACGATCGGCTCTCGGACGAGATCGCGAAGTACGTGCGCGACGGCTCGCGCGGCGCCTACCTCATCATCGGCGGCGACGAGCGGCCCGGCGTGTACACGTACAAGTCCATCGCGGTCGCCCTCGTGGTGACGTACAAGGACATGCCCACCGCGGGCCCGGCCATCGCCCCCTCTCCCGCCGACGGGGCACGCGGTCCCGTCATGCCCACGCTCGCGATCTCGGGGACGGACCCGGAGGGCACCGGGCTGCAGTACTTCTACCGCGTCAGCGCCGGCGACGACCCCGAGGTGAACCCGGTCTGGGAGTCCGGCTGGGGCGCGCAGCAGGCGAAGGTACCCTTCGGTGCGCTGAAGCCCGGCACGAGGTACCACTGGAAGGGCTACGTCAAGGACGGGTACGACGGGGTGCGCGGCACCTCGACGCTCGGCATCTCCTCCACGTGGAGCTTCACCACCAACACGCCGGCGATGACGGCGCAGGCCGGTTCCGCGCCCGTCGACGGCTCCGTGATCACCACGACGACCCCGACCCTCACGGCGCCGACCATCTCCGATCCCGACGGTGACCCCGTCACGTACCGCTTCCAGATCGCCTCCGGCGCGGACGGCACCACCGGCGCGGTCGCGACGTCCGGTTGGCAGGCGGGCACGACGTGGACGGTGCCGGCCAACTCGCTGCAGGACGGCGGGCGCTACACCTGGTCGGTGCGGGCCTCCGACGGCTACGACGAGCCGCCGGTGACCTGGACGGACAAGATCCGCGTCGACCGCCGCGTCGGGGACTCCGGGCCGGCGCCGACGGACACCGCCGGTCCCGTCAGCGTGAACCTCGCGAACGGCAACGTCGGCCTCCGCTTCGCCTCCCCGACGGTGCAGACCGTCGGCGGCAGCATGGGCCTGGGCTTCAGCTACAACTCGATGCAGGCCGGATCCGGCGGGCTCCTCGGCCGCTACTACGACGGCGCGGCACCCCTCGGCGACGGCGACGCGTGTCACGCCGACGCGGGCACGCTCGCGACGACCCGCACGGATCCGTCGATCTCCTTCGACTGGGGAGACGGCTCGCCCGCCCCGGGCGTCGACGCGGACGACTTCTCCGCGAAGTGGACGGGCTTCCTGCACGTGCCCACCACCGGCACGTACACGTTCGGCATGACGCGCGACGACGGCGGCTGCGTGCGCGTCGGGGGATCCACCGTGTACTCCGGGTGGCGCGACGACCACGTGGCGCAGGACACCACGGGGTCCACGCCGACCGCCCTCACGCAGGGCACGCCCGTGCCGCTCGAGGTCGACTACTTCGAGCACGCCGGCAAGGCCGGGGTCTCGCTCTGGGTCACGGACCCGACGGGCGCGCAGTACGTCGTGCCCGCCGACTGGTTCACGCGGACCGTCGACACGCTCCCCGCCGGCTGGTCGTCGACCACCGCGCTCGAGGGCGACGCCGGCGACTGGTCGCGCGCCCAGGTCACGGACTCCGCGGTGATCCTCACCGACTCCTCCGGGACCGCGCACACCTACACGCGCACCGCCGGCGACGGATCCGGCACCGGCTACACGGCGCCGACGGGGGAGCACGACCGCGTCTCCCTCGACCAGTCGCGTCAGGTCGTCGTGACCGGCGACGACGGGACGATCACCACGTTCGACCCGTCGGGTCGCGTGCAGGGGGTCACCGGACCCGGGGACGCCCTCAAGCGGGCGACGCCCCTGTCGACGCGTCGGCCCGGCACGGGCCTCGTCGACCGCGTGTCCGACCCGCTCTCCGCGCTCGGCACCTCGCCGGAGACGTACGGCCGCGAGGTGCGCTTCGCCTACGCCGGCGACACCGCGGCCTCCGTGGGCCTCGACGCGAAGGACACGGACTCCACGGGATCGGCCTGCCCGGTCGCCGCCGGGTTCTCCGCGCCGCCCGCCGACATGCTCTGCCGCATCGTCTACCCGGGACACGTCGCGGGAGCGGCGGACACCACGCGCCTCTCGTACGACGCGCACGGCAACCTCGTGCGCATCACGGATCCGGGCGACGAGGTCACCGACCTCGCCTACGACGGCGGGCGCCTCACCGCGGTCCGCGACGCGCTCGCGGACGACTGGCTCGCCGCGGACGCACGTCGCACGGCCGACGCCAACGTCGCCACCACCATCGCCTACGACGCCTCCGGCCGCGCGACCACGGTCACGCTCCCCGCCCCCGACGGCGTGACGGCCGCGAAGCGCCCCACGAAGACGTACGTCTACGGATCCGGCACGACCTCCATCGACGTGCCGGCGCTCGGCCTGCCCGCGGGCACGCACGCCTCGACCGTGACGTACGACGACGCCTGGCGGCAGACGAGCATCACCGGCCCCTCGGGGCTCACGGCCTCCTCCGAGTGGAACCAGAAGGACCTGCCGCTGGCGTCCATCGATGCGCAGGGCCGGAAGTCCACCACCATCTACGACGCGCAGGATCGCCCGACGGACTCCTACGGTCCGGCGCCCGCCTCGTGCTTCGGCTCCGACCGCGTCCCCACGGCGGCCTGCGCCGCGACGACGGCGCACTCGTCGACCGGCTACGACGGCGGACTGCACGGGCTCGACGCCGTCTGGTACGACAACGGCCGGCTCGCGGGAGCGCCGCGCACCTACGGGCTGGGCGTCGGCGACGCCGACGGCAGCATCGACCAGGACTGGGGGAGCGGCAGCCCGGCGGCCGCCGGCGACGGCTTCCCGTCGGACGACTTCTCGCTGCGGCTGACGGGACTCGTCACGGCTCCGCAGGACGGCGACTACACCTTCGTCACCAAGGCCGACGACGGCACGCAGCTCTTCCTCGACGACATCCCGCTCATCGATGCCTGGGGCGCGAACCCCGGCAACGAGGTGCGGGCCACCCACGCCGTGCACCTCGCGGCGGGGCAGACGGCGCGCATCCGGCTCCAGTACAACGAGGGGCAGGGGAACGCGGCGGTCAAGCTCGAGTGGCAGATCGGGAACGGCGCCACCGTCGTGGTGCCGGGCAGCGCGCTCACGCCCGACTACGGGCTGCAGACGAGCGTGACGGCCGCCGACCAGGCGCCGACGGGAGTGGCGGGCATCAGCTCGTCGCAGATCTCCTCGGCCACGTCGGTCACGCAGTACGACGAGCCGTGGCTGGGCATCGCGACCGCGTCGGTGGTGGATCCGAAGGGCTTGGCGCTCACGCACTCCACCACCCACGAGGCGCGCGGCTCCGGATACCTCCGGCGCCTCACCCGCACGCTGCCCGCGCAGGCCAACGTGGCCACCACGAGCGCGTACTACGGCTCGACGGAGACCATCGCCTCCGCGTGGGGCGCGAGCGGCAAGGTCTGCGGCGTCGACTCCTCCACGCCGCAGTACGGAGGGACGAAGACCAGCACCGGAGCGAAGCCCGCGTCGGGCGACGCCATCGTCACCTCGTTCGTCTACGACGTGATGGGGCGCGCGGTCGGATCCAAGCGCTCCGGCGACGCCGACTGGTCGTGCACCTCCTACGACGCCCGGGGGCGCGCCACCTCGAGCACCACGGCCGCCTTCGGCTCCGTCGCGGCGCGCACGGAGAAGACGGACTACGCGGTCGGTGGCGACCCGCTCACCGGTGCGGTCTCGGACGGATCCGTCACCGGATCCACCAGCGGCGGCACCGTCACGACGGTCGCGAACCTCCTCGGGCAGGCGGTCAGGTACACCGACGTCTGGGGCACGGTCACGACCATGTCGTACGACGCGGCGGGCCGGGTCACCTCGACGGTCGCGACGCCGCCCTCCGGCGCTGCCCACACCACCGCGTACGAGTACGACGGCGACTCCCGGGTCGACGTGATGCGGGTGGACGGCAAGGTCGTCGCGGACCCCTCCTACGCGAAGGGCGAGCTCACGGGGGTCTCCTACCCGTCGGGTGCGAACGGCGCGGGCAACGGATCGTCGCTCTCCGAGATCACGCGGAACGCAGCGGGCGCGCTGACCGGGATCGGCTGGTCCTTCCCGGGCAAGCAGACCGCGGTCACGGATCGGGTCGTCCGCTCGCAGGCGGGCGACGTGCTGCAGGACACCACGGGCGACGGCACGACGAGCAACGTGTCGACGTACTCGTACGACGCCGCCGGACGTCTCGTCGCGGCCGTGATCCCGCACCACCGTCTCGCCTACGGGTTCGACGCGCTCGCCGGATCCGCCGCCTGCACGCAGGCCGGCGCGGTCGCGGCGGCCGGGCGGAACGGCAACCGCACCTCCTCCTCGGACGTGCTCGACGGCGGGACGCCCACCACGGTGGCGTCCTGCTACGACGGCGCGGATCGCCTCCTGGGCACCACGGTGGCGAACGCCCCCGCGGACGCCTCACCGGTGAACCGCTCGCTGACCGCCGGCCAGCTCGCCTACGACGCGCACGGCAACACCGTGCAGCTCGCGGACGAGACGCTCTCGTACGACGGCGGGGACCGGCACACGGCCACGAAGCTGGCCGACGGCTCGTCGGTGACGTACCTGCGCGACGCGACGGATCGCATCGTGCAGCGGACGGAGACGACCGCGGCGGGCGTGAAGACGGTCACGCGGTACGGCTTCACGGCGAGCGGTGACGCGCCGGCCTTCGTCCTCGACGTGTCGAGCGCAGCGACCGAGTGGGATCTGCCGCTGCCGGGTGGCGTGACGGCGGAGTTCCGCACCGGGTCGGCCGTGTGGTCGTACCCGAGCATCCACGGCGACATCCTCGTGACGGCGGATCAGGCCGGGGCTCGTGCTCCGGGGCTCGCGGTCTACGACCCGTTCGGCCAGGTCGAGGATCCGAAGACGGGCGCGCTGGGGACGGTGGCGGCGAACCAGTCGGGTCCGGACACGCAGCAGGGCAACGCGGACTACGGGTGGCTCGGTCAGCACCAGAAGCTGTCGGAGCACCTGGGCGGCATCGCGACGGTGGAGATGGGCGCCCGGCAGTACGTGGCGGCGCTGGGCCGGTTCCTGCAGGTGGATCCGGTCGAGGGCGGGACGGATGACGACTACGCGTATCCGAACGACCCCATCAACGCGGCGGATCTGACAGGGCATGTGGCCTGGGCCATCGGCTTCGGCATCTTCTTCCCGGAGATCGCCTTGCCTATACTCGCCGTTGTCGGGGGTCTCTATTTGGGCTCGTTCATAAGTAAGTACGCGTCCATGGCCCCCGCCTTGCTGGCGGCCGGTGCGTTGCTCGCCATCGTCTACTTCGCGAAGAAGGCCAAGGCAGCAGTAAACAAAGTGCAAGCCGCTGCAAAGGGCCTTTTGCAACCAAAGGGCGGGCCGAAGCTCGACGCGCCGCAGCAACGGGCGGCGGCGGCGGCGGGTGGCTACAGAGTCGTGAGAGGGCAGTTCCCTCATGGGCAGCTAGTGTTCAAGAGCATCAAGGGAAACAAATGGATCAGTTATGATTGGGACGCGCACAATGGTGGCTTCTGGAAGTTGTGGACGCGTCTTCGTGACGTCGGGACGAACGTTCGCGAGGGTACTTTGGACATGAACTTCAACAAGATAAAAGGCTGATGGAACGCACAGATTTTGTTGACGTCTGGCCGGTCCGTCTGAACATGGTGGAGGAGCCGAGCTCGTTGATGGCCTGGGTCATCGAGCTGCTTTCCTTCGGGCGAGCGCCTCTGCGCTCTCCTTCGCAATTCCTTGCGATGCAGTTGGACCGCGAGTCGGCTATTGTCCTCCGCAGGATCCTGACGGTTACTCCTTCGTCTCTTGTGGCACCAGACCTGGAGGGCTCTAGGCGGGAGTTATTGGATCGATTGGATGCCTTCCTGATCTCCGGTAGCTGGAGGCGCAGGAGGCGTCGCGCTCGGGTGGCGATCTTCACGGAGACCACGCTCTACCCGAGGTGGTTCATAGAGTCCGTCGCTTCGAGGAGAACGGCTGTCATGCTCGCTCGGGTCGCGAAGATGTTCCCCGCCGTCCGGTCCGCGACGGTCATCGATGCACGGTACTGGGTCTTGCTGCGACTGGATCGTGAGGACGCGCTTCGCATCCGCGATTTCCTCCTCCTGGAATCTCCCTCGGAGGATGCACGGGAAATGACGGACCGCTACGTTGAGCGGCTGAGTGAGATGATCGAAGTGCCCTATTCGTCCGGCGGAGCGTGGTCGTAGGGCCTGCTGGAACGCGACTCCGACATCGCGTCGAGGCGCGAGATCGCGGGAGTCGCCACCCGGAAGGTGCGGAGGCTGAGGCGGCAGGAAGGCCGCCGTCGCTCTGCGTTGCGTGGCCGCCTCGCGTCCTCCCGAGGCCCGCGGATCCGCCATGCTGGTCCCTGCGCGGAACGCGGCACGACCGCCCGCGCGGATCCCGTCCCCCCACCCCGGAGACCGCCATGACCGCTTCCGCGTCCGAGCCCCTGCCCACGCCACCCGCCGTCTCGCCCGGCGAGCCGACGACCGCGGGCATCCCGCACTCCGTGGCGGAGGACGTGCTCGGGATCCTCACCGGCACGTTCGTCGCGTCGTTCGGGCTCTTCCTGCTGCGCGACAGCGGCGCCGTCACGGGCGGCACCGCCGGACTCGCGCTGCTGCTGAGCTACACGGGCGTGCTGCCGTTCGGCGTGCTGTTCTTCGTGGTCAACGCGCCGTTCTTCGCGCTCGCGGTGTGGAAGAAGGGCTGGCGGTTCACGATCCGCACGGTGATCTCCGTCGCGCTCGTCTCGGTGTTCTCGACGCTGCACCCGGCGATGGTGACGAGCCTCGACCTGCAGCCCGTCTACGGCGTGCTCGCGGGGAACCTGCTCGTGGGGATCGGGCTGCTCGTTGTCTTCCGCCACGGATCCAGCCTCGGCGGGTTCAACATCGTGGCCCTCGTGGTGCAGGAGCGGTTCGGCTTCCGCGCCGGGTACGCGCAGATGATCCTCGACGTGAGCGTGATCCTCCTCGGCCTCACGGTCGTGTCCGTCGGCGGCGTCGTCATGTCGGCGCTCGGCGCGGTGCTGCTCAACCTCGTGCTCGCGCTCAACCACCGGCCGGGGCGGTACACCGGGATCTGAGCGGGGTCAGCTGGCCCGCGGCGGATCAGCCGGCGGTCGTCGGCGGGGATCGGATCAGGCGGCGGTCGTCGGCCGGGATCGGATCAGGCGCCGGTCGTCGGCGCGGGGCGCGCGTCCGCGTCCTCCGCGGGGTGTCGCAGGTAGCCGCGGCGACGCAGGCCCACCTCGAGCGGCAGCGTCGCGAGCGGCGGGATCGCCGCGACGCCCGCGAGCAGCGCGGCCTTCCAGCCCCAGCGCAGTCGGATCGCGGCCACGGCCGTGACGATGACGTAGAGGACGAACGCGGCGCCGTGCAGGCGGCCGAACACGAAGACGCCGAGCTCGGTGGTCTCCGTCACGTACTTGAGGAACATGCCGACGAGCAGGCCCGTCCAGGTGACGGCCTCCACGATCGCGACCACGGCGAAGAGGCGGCCGAGCCGCGACGGGCGGTCCGTGCGGTCGCGCGTGCCGCGGAGGAGGCGGGCGACGGCTCCCGATCCGGCGGGGGAGGAGGCGGACCACCGGCGCCCGTCGGCGTCGGGGCGGGCGGCGTCGGCGTGCGGGGTGTGCGTCATGGGGCCTTCCGGGGCGGGGGCGGCGGATCCGGTGCGGATCCCCTCGGAGCGGAGCAGGTCGCCGCCAGGGTACGGGGGGCGTCCGGACGGAGGCTGAGGGCGGCGATGGCGGGCGGGGGCCTGGCGAGCATCGGCGGGAGGGCTCCGCCGAGCGGGCCGCACGCGCCGCGATCATCCGCGGACGGCCCGCGGTACCCGCTGGTCGGAGGCGTGTGGCAGCATTTCCCCACGGGGTGAATCCGCCTCGCGATCTGGGGGGATCACTTGGGGGAGTTCCGCATGCCCGTCCGCCGTGCCATGGCACGGACGACCGGCACCGCATCCGCGTCCGCACGTCTCGTCGCCGCCGTCACGGGGCTCAGCCTCGGGGTGGCGCTGCTCGTCGCGGTCGAGCCGCGTCCGGCGCCGGCCGCGGCGGCGACGTCGGCCGTCGCGTCGACGGCGTCCAGCGCGTCGTCCGCGTCCACCGGCGCGTCCGTGCCGGCGGAGGGGACGACCCCGACCGCGACCTCGATGATGCGGCTGCTGACCGCGACCGAGGACCCGCCCTTCACGACGACGCCCGCGCCCGTCATCACCGGCAAGGCCGTCATCGGGCAGCGCCTGCTCGCGACGACCGCGCGCTGGACCCCGATCGCCACCTCCATCACCTACGCCTGGCTCGTCGACGGCGTGCCCGTGACCGGGCAGACCTCGACCGCGTACGTCGTGCGGGCCGAGGACGAGGGCGCGGTGATCACCGTCGCCGTCACGGGCGCGCGACCCGGGTACGCGACCACCACCCGCACGAGCGAGCCCACCTCCGCCGTGCCGACGCCCGTCGTGTCAGAGTTCACGCGAGTGGACGCCCCGACCATCACCGGCAGCCCGATCGTCGGCTGGACGCTCACGGCACGCGCCGGGACGTGGACCCCGTGGCCGACGTTCTCCTACGCCTGGACCCGCGACGGCGTGCTCGTCGCCGGCCAGTCCGGAGCCTCGTACCGGGTGACCGAGGCGGACGCCGGCGCGGCGATCGCCGTGCGCGTCATCGGGACGAAGACCGGGTACGCGACCCGGGTCGTGACGAGCGATGCCGTGCGGGTCGCGGGTTCGGCGACGCCGACGGTCGCGCCCACGGTGACGCCGACGGTCGCGCCGACGGGGACGCCGCAGCCGACCCCGACGCCGACGGTCGCGCCGACCACGACGCCCAAGCCGACCACGACGCCCACGGTCGCGCCGACGATCGCACCGACGCCGACGCCGACGCCGACCGCCGTGCCGACCCCGACACCGACCGCCGCGCCTACGACCGCGCCGACCCCAACGCCGACCCCAACGCCGACCCCAACGCCGACCGCTGCGCCGACGACCGTGCCGACGCCGACGCCGACGCCGACGCCGACGCCGACCGTCGCACCGACCGCTGCCCCGACGCCGACCCCGACGCCCACGGTCACGCCGACCACCGCCCCGACGCCCACCCCGACCCCCACCGCGCCGACCGTCCTGCCCTTCGCCGCCGCGGCGACGCCCACCATCGCGGGCACGGCGCGCGTCGGCTTCACGCTCACGGCGCGCGCCGGCGTCTGGACCCCGTGGCCGACCTTCGGCTATACGTGGCTCCGCGACGGCGTCGCGATCGCCGGGCAGACCGCCGCGACCTACCGCGTGCAGGCCGGGGACGCCGGATCCGCCCTCAGCGTCACGGTCACCGGCACCCGCACGGGCTACGCGACCCAGGCGCTCACGAGCGCGGCGCTCGCCGTCCCGCCCGCGAGCACGCCGACGCCCACGCCGACCTCGCCCGTCCCGACGCCCGAGCCCACGGCCCCGCCCGCGGACGCGCCGTACGCCGTCGCCTCCACGCCGACGATCACGGGCACCGCTGGTGTCGGCTTCACGCTGACCGCGCGCCCCGGGGTCTGGACCCCGTGGCCGACCTTCTCCTACGTCTGGACCCGCGACGGCGTCGCGATCCCCGACCAGACCGCCGCCACCTACCGCGTCCAGGAGAGCGACCGGGGCGCGAGCGTCGCCGTCGTCGTCACGGGCACGCGCACCGGCTACGTGACGCAGTCGACCTCGAGCGAGGGGATCCTGGTGCCGCTGCCGGAGGTCGAGCCCGAGCCGCCCGCGCCGACGCCCGACCCCGAGCCCGTGCCGGACGTGGCGTACGAGGCCGTCGGCGAGCCGTCGATCACGGGACTCGGCCGCGTCGACTTCACGCTCACCGCGCGCGCCGGCACGTGGACCCCGTGGCCGTCGTTCTCCTACGCGTGGCTGCGCGACGGCGTCGTGATCCCCGACCAGACCGGGCCGAGCTACCGCGTGGTCGCCGGCGACGTGGGCACGGGCATCGCGGTCGCCGTCACCGGCACCCGCACCGGGTACATCACGCAGACCGTCACGAGCGCCGCGATCCCCGTGGTCGAGACGCCCGTCACGCCCCCGCCGCCTCCGCCCGCCGTGCCGTTCGAGGCGACGGTCGCGCCGGTGATCGCCGGCGACCCCGTCGCGGGGACCGTCCTCCGGGCCGCGACGTCCGTCTGGACGCCCGAGGCCACCGCCGTCGCGTACGCCTGGTCCCGCGACGGCGTGCCCGTCCGCGGCGCCACCGAGGCGACCTACGCGGTGGCGCGCGGCGACGCGGGCACGCGGATCACCGTGACCGCGACCGGATCCCGCTCCGGCTACCGGGACGCGACGCGCACGAGCGAGCCGACCGCGGTCGTCGTGGACGCCCTCGACGTTCCGCCCGCGACGCCCGCCCCGGCGCCCGGCGACGAGCCCTTCGCGGCGACGCCCGCGCCCACGCTCTCGGGGACACCCGCCGTGGGATCCACCCTCACGGCGGTGACGCCCGAGTGGACCCCCGTCGCCACGTCCATCGCGTACGCGTGGTCCCGGGACGGCGTCGTCGTGCCGGGGCGCACGGCCGCGACCTACGCGCTGTCGGCACGGGACGCCGGCACGCGGATCACCGTGACCGCCACGGGCCGCGCCGACGGCCTCGTGCCGACCGCGCGCACCTCGGAGCCCCTGTCCATCGCCTCGACCGGCGAGGGCTACGACGTGGTCGTGGTGCTCGGGCAGTCGAACGCGCAGGGCGTGGGCGCGGGCTACGACCCGGCGCTCGACGTCGCGGTCCCGGGCCTCGACCAGCTCGCCGGCAGCGGTGCCCAGGCCGGGAGGATCGTGCCGGCCAAGGACTCGCTGCACCACGTCACCACGTGGGTCAACGCGGGCGGCGTGCCGTCCGTGGGCCCGGGCATGGAGCTCGGCAGGCGGCTGCTCGCCGAGGCGCGTCCCGGCCGCAAGGTGCTCCTCGTGCCCGCCGCGATGGCCTCGACCTCGATGACCGGCGACGGCTACTACGCCTGGAACCCGGCCGACACCCGCGCGCGCGTGAACCTGTTCACGCGGGCGCTCGGGCAGATCGACCAGGCGCTCGCGCAGGATCCGGACAACCGCCTCGTCGCGGTCGTCTGGGCGCAGGGGGAGTCCGACGCCACGCGCACCACGGGCGACGGCTACCAGTCGATGCTCCTCGACCTCGTCAACCGGCTCGACGCGCGCTACGGCCCGGTGCCGTTCCTCATCAGCGGGATGGTGCCGGAGTGGCTGGCCGCTTCGTCGCAGCGGCAGGCGATCGACACGGCGCAGCAGGGCCTGCCCGCGCTGCGCCCGAACGTCGCGTACGTGCCGGGGGCCGCCGGGTTCAGCAGGAGCGAGGACGTGATCCACTACACGGCGTCGGGCGCGCGCGTCATGGGCGCGAAGCAGTTCGCGGCGTACCAGCGGGCGACCGGGGCGATCCCGGTCACGCGGTAGGCGGCGGGGTCAGCGGCAGGAGCCGGGAGCGCTCGCGTCGGATGTGCCCGCGCCAGTCGCGTCCGCGCCAGTCGCGTCCGCGCCGGGCGTGCCCGCGCCAGGCGCGCCCGCGTGGGGCGCGTCGGCCTCGGGCGCGCGCTCGCCCGTGAGGGCGGCCACGGGGACGGTGCACGCGTCGCCCCGCCACGCCTCGACGCCCTCGCGGACGGCGAACGCGGCGATGGCCAGCCCCGCGACCGGATCCGCCCACCACCAGCCGAGCCCGGCGTCGAGCAGCAGGCCGACGAGGAGCGCCGCCGACAGCCACGCGCAGACGAGGGTCTGCCGCGAGTCGGCGACCGCGCTGGCGGACCCGAGCTCGGTGCCGGTGCGGCGCTCGAGCAGGCTGAGGGCGGGCATCACGGCGAGGCTCAGCGCGGCCAGGACGATGCCCGTGGGGCTCGGGCGCGCCGCGGATCCGCCGACGAGGGCGAGCGCGGCGTCGACGGACACGTAGGCCGCGAGGCAGAGGAACGACACCGCGATGAGCCGGAGGGCCGTGCGCTCGCGTGCCTCCGGATCCGGCGCCGAGAACTGCCACGCGACGGCCGATGCGGCGAGCACCTCCACGATCGAGTCGAGGCCGAAGGCGACGAGCGCGGTCGACGACGCGACCGCGCCGGCAGACAGGGCCACCCCCGCCTCCACGGTGTTCCACGCGATGGTGCCCGCGACGATCCAGCGGATCCGGCGGCGGAGCACGTCGCGCCGGGCGGGCGCGAGCGGCGGAGCGGCCGATGCAGGGGAGCCGGGAGCGGCCGACGCGGGGGAGTCCGCGTGACCGCGAGCGGCGGACCCCGGCGCGGCGGCGCTCACGCGCGTGGCTCGCAGCAGTCCGGGGCGCAGAGGGACGGATCCGCGCACGCCCGGTCCTCCTCCACCGCGAGGACGACCTCGACGAGCGTTCCGAGCCCGCGGGCGATGCGCGGGTCGGCGATCTCGTAGCGCGTGCTCCGCCCCTCGGGGACCGTGCGCACGATCCCGCAGCCGCGCAGGCAGCCGAGGTGGTTCGACACGTTCTGCCGGGTGAGGCCGAGCGACTCCGCGAGGAGCGCGGGGTAGGCGGGGCCGGCGAGCAGCTCCACGAGGATCCGGGACCGGGTCGGGTCCGCCAGCGCGCGACCAAGCCGGGTCATCACGTCGAGGCGCGGGGCGAGGGTGGGCATGCGGCAACGGTACAGCATCCGCTGTACCGTGCGCGAGCACGGCCGCAGGTGTCGGGGCCCGACGCCCGCCTCCCGGCGGACGTCCCGCGCGCCGGATGGCAGGATCGAGGGGCCGGCCCATCCGCCGTCCGTCGTCCCCCCGAGCCCCGGAGGCCCCATGCCCGACCGCGCCCCGCACGTCGTCTTCGTCTGCGCCCGCAACGGCGGCAAGTCCCAGCTCGCGGCGGCGCTCATGCGGCACGACGGGGGAGGCGCGGTCGCCGTGTCGTCCGCCGGCACGGATCCCGGGACCGACCTCAACGCGCTCGCAGTGGCGTCGCTCGCCGAGCTCGGCATCGACGTGGGGGACGAGCGCCCCAAGCCCCTGACGGACGACATGGTGCGCGCCGCCGACCTCGTGGTCGTGCTCGGCGCCGAGGCCCACGTGGACGGCGACCGGGGCGTCGCGGTCGAGACGTGGATCACCGACGAGCCGTCGGAGCGCGGCATCGACGGGATGGAGCGGATGCGCCTCGTGCGCGACGACATCCGCGCCCGCGTCGGCGAGCTGCGCGGGCGGCTGGGCGGCGCGGCCTAGGCCTCGCGGCGCGGGGCCCGGCCCGCCGGGACGTCGTCGCGCCCCGGCGACCGCTCGCCGCGCTCGGCCCGCTCGGCCCGCGGACGCGCCACGAGCGCGTCCACGTGCCGCTCGAGCAGGCGGAGCGCGCGGGCGTGCTGCGCGGGATCCGGCTCGTGCACGAGGAGCTGGAGCGCGAGCCCGGCGACGAGCGCCTGCAGGTGGTCCGCCTCGTCGTCCGGATGCGCGTCCGGCCGCAGCAGCCCCGCGGCCCGCAGCTGCGCGAGCTGCGTGAGGCATGTCTCGCGCGCGGCCGCGTGGGCGGCCCGGCGCACCTCGCGGAGGCGCGGGTGCGACGCGGCGTCGGCGTGCAGCGCGGCCGTGACCTCCGCCTCGGCGCGGCGCTCGTCGTCGAGCGGGAGCCGCTCCGCGAGCACCTGGACCGTGCGGCGCCGGGCGTCCGGCTCGGTGCGGCGGCGCGCGGTGCGGGCGGCGACCCGGCGCCCGACGAGGGCGGTCGCGTGGGCCATCAGCTCGATCCGCGTGGGGAACGAGTGCCGCAGCGACCCGGTGCTGAGGCCCGCCTCCGCCGCGACCGTGCGCACGGACACGCCGCTCGCGCCGTCCCGGCGGATGACGCGCCAGACGGCCTCGGCGAGCTCGTCCTCGCGGCGCGCGCGGTCGATCAGGCGGGGCATGGCGTCACGGTAGCACCGGCGTCCGGCGGCTCCCGGGCGGCCCGGCGAACGCGTCGCGAACGGTAGCGTCGATCGGATGCGCCCCTTCACGCCGCCCTGCGGCCCCGTGGTCGGCTGGGCCGACGGCGAGGTCGTGCGGGCCACCGGCATCCCGTACGCCACCGCCGACCGCTTCGCCCCGCCCGTCGCGCACGCCGACTGGAGCGCGCCGCTCGAGGCGACCGCGTGGGCGCCCGCCTGCCCGCAGGCGCCCATGGCGGAGCTCGACGCCGTGCTCGGCGACTTCGCCGGCCTCCGGGTCGACGAGGACTGCCTGCGCGTCTCCGTCACGATGCCGCGCGACGTCGCACCGGACGCGGCGCTGCCGGTCATGGTCTGGATCCACGGCGGCTCGTACGTCGCGGGCGCGGGCGACGTGCCGATCATGGATCCGGCGCCGCTCGTCGCCGAGCAGCGCGTGGTCGTCGTCACCGTCACCTACCGGCTGGGCCTCCTCGGCTACCTCGGCGACGGCGCCGGCCGCCCCGCGAACCTCGGCCTCCTCGACCAGCTGGAGGCCCTCCGCTGGGTGGCCCGCAACATCCGCGCGTTCGGCGGCGACCCCGATCGCGTGACGGCCTTCGGGCAGTCCGCGGGCGGCGACGCGGTCGCGCACCTGATGGCGCTCCCGGAGGCGGCGGGGCTCTTCCGCCGGGCCATCGTGCAGAGCGCGCCCCTCGGCATCTCCCGCGGACGGCGGCGGATGAACGCGGCTATGGCCCGCGCCTCCCGCGACCTCACGGCCGACATGCCCGTCGAGGACGTGGTCGCGCGGCAAGCGGCCGTGGAGCGCGTCGCGGCGCCGTACGGGCTCATCGGCGCGATGCCGTTCGGCACCCAGTACGGGCACGCGCCGCTGCCGCCGGAGTCGCGCCTCGACGCGGCGTGGGACCGCGCGGCGCCCGGCGTCGACGTCCTGATCGGCCACACGGCGGAGGAGGCGCGGCTGTTCCTGCCCGGCATCCCGTGGCTCGCGCGCCTGACGCGGACGCCCGTGCTGGGGCCGCTCGTGCGGCGGGCGGCCGTCGCGGCGGTCACGGGGATCATCTACGGCGTGCCGGGCCGCCGCTTCGCCCGTCGGCACGCGCGCGCGGGCGGCACCGCGCACCGCTACGTGATCCGCTGGTCGGCCCCCGGCAGCCCGCTCGGCGCCGCCCACACCGTCGACCTGCCGCTCCTGTTCGGCGACGAGGAGGCCTGGCGCGGCGCGGGGCTGCTCGCGGGCGCGCCGTGGGAGGGGATCCAGCGCGACGCCCGCCGCGTGCGGCAGGTGTGGGGCGACTTCGCGCGCGGCCGGATCCCGACCCGGCAGCTGATACCGGGCGTGCTGGAGCTGCGGCGCGTCGACGGGTAGTCCCGCGGCACCCGCTCGGGGGCCGTGCCGCGACCCGCGCCGGCGCGCGGCCTCGGGCAGGCTGGGGGCGTCCGCATCCGGACGCCGACCCGCCCGACCCGCCCGAGCCGCCCACCAGGAGCCCCGTGTCCACGTCGAAGCCGTCCCGCACCGCCCGCGAGCGCCGCGGGCACATGATCTTCACCGGCGTCATCATCGCCGTCGTCCTCGTCTTCGCGGCATCCGCCGTGCTCCGCTCGGGCGCCGTGCCGTTGTGGGCCTTCCTCGGGCTGACGGCCGCGGGCATCGCCGTGGCGCTCGTCGGCTACGCCGCGGGGAACCACTGGATCCGCCTGCTGCTGGTGGTCGTCGTGCTAGGGGTCGTGCTCGCGCTCACCGCCGCGTCCATGGTCGCCGCCTCCGTGCCGTTCGCGGCGGGCGCGTTCGTCGGCGGCCTCCTCTCCCGCGACGAGTGGCCGTGGCGCCGGACCCCGGAGGAGCGGCTGCGCGAGAGCCAGCCGCGGTCGCTCGCGAGCATCGGGCCGTGGTCGGGATCCGGCCTCCGGGCGACGCTCGCGGACGTGCCGATCGGGCGGCGCCGGGAGACGGAGACGGGCGTGCTGCTGGAGGCCGGGGACGTGGCGCAGCGCTTCCGCGTCGACGAGCTGCACCGCCTGGCGAACGGCCGCGGCGACATGGCGGAGTCGGTCGACGCCGACCGTCCGGAGGTGCCGGACGGCACCGTCTACCTCGTCCGCGTCGACACGGCGTCGCCCGACTCGATCATCGGCGAGGTGCTCGTCGGCCTCCCCGGGGACGCGCTCGCGCTCGTGCCCATCGGCGATCCGATGACCGGCCCCGTCGCCGTGCTCACGGGATCCGACGCCGCGTCCTTCCGCGCCTGGGTGACGGCGATCCCCGCGCCCTGAGCGGCGCGCGACCTCAGGGCAGGGCGGCGACGACCGCGGCCACCACGTCCGGATCCGTCACGGGCACCATGTGCTCGGACCGCGGCGCCGGGATCCACGCGCCGTCGGCAGCGGCAGCGGCCGACGCCCGATGCGCGCGCACGAGGTCGGCCCGCTGCCGTCGGGTGAGCGCGCGGTACGCCGTGCCCGAGATCACGCGGACGGGCACGCCGGGGAGCGTCGCCGTGGTGCCGGGGTGCACAGCCACAGCCTGGAGGCCGGGCAGGAGGTGCCGCTGCTCGGCCGCGGTGGCGCGCGCGGCGCCGACCGAACCCGCCGCGGCGACGGCGTCCGCGAGGAGGGGCGCGGGCAGCCCGGCCAGCGCGATCCGGTGCAGCGGCGCGAGCAGGCCGACGCGGGCGAGCGGCACGAGCAGCGCGGCCTGCGCGGCGAAGGCGGTCCGCACGGCGCGGGTCGCGTAGGTGCGGGCGCGCTCGTCGCTCGGGTCCACCAGCACGACGCCGGCCGTCGGCAGCCCGCGCGCGATCCGCCGCGCCGCCGCCACGCGCACGATCGGCCCGCCCCAGCTGTGCCCGACGAGCACGAGGCGGCGATGCGGGAAGGCGGCGATCACCGACTCGAGGTCGTCGGCGAGGCGGGCGAGGTCCCGCGGCGCCGGATCGGGGTCGCTGGATCCGAGGCCCGCGCGGTCGTAGGCGACGACGCGGTGGGAGCGCGCGAGGAGCCCGTGCACGAGACCCCAGGTGAGCCCGCTGCCGCCGAGGCCGGCCTCCAGGACGACGAGGTCGTTGCCGGTGCCGCCGACCATCGCGCGGAGGCGGCGGCCGTCCGGCGTCGTGACCGCGACGTCGCGTCCGAGGAGGCCGCCGCTCATGCGAGGACGGGCCATGGCTGCGGCGTGCGGTCGTCCGTCGCGAGGAGCCCCGCGAGCCAGTCGTCCTCGCGGCCGTCGCGGCCCGTGGCGCCGAGGCGGGCCACCCCCTCGAAGCGGAAGCCGAGCGCGCGGGCGACCGCGGCGGATCCGACGTTCCCGGCGAACGCGCGCCAGCCGATCCGGATGAGCCCGAGGCCGGCCGACGCGTCGAACCCGTGGTCGACGACGGCGGCCGCGGCCTCCCGCATCAGCCCGCGACCCCGTGCGTGCGGCGCCAGCCAGTAGCCGATCTCCGCGGCGCCCTCCGCGACCTCGCCCAGCCCGACCGTGCCGACGAACGCGTCGCCGTCGAGCACGGCCCAGGTGAGGCGCTCGCCCGACGCCCAGCCGTCGGCGCAGAAGCCGGTGACGTAGGAGAGCGCGTCGTCGCGCGCGTACGGCGCGGGGACGGGCACGTAGCGCTGGATCGCCGGGTCCCGGCAGGCGGCGGCGATCGCGTCGACGTCGTCGAGCGCGGGCGGGCGCAGCGTCAGGCGCGGGGTGCGGAGGGTGACGGGATCCATCGGCCCACGCTATCGGCCGCGCACCCGGCGACCGCGACCGCATGCGACGACGGCCCGCCCCCTGCGGCAGGGGACGGGCCGTCGGGCGTGCGACGCGATCAGTCGCGGGGCTTGCGACCCCGGCGCTCGGGGGCGGCGCCGCGCTCGGCGGCACGGGGCCCGCCGCGGTCGGGGCGGATGTCGATCGGCCGGCCGTTGATGAGCGTGCTGGCGAGGCGGTCGAGCCGGTCCTGCGGCAGGCCGGCCGGCAGCTCGACGAGCGAGAAGTCCGGGCGGATGTCGATGTGCCCGAAGTCCTCGCGGCTGAAGCCGCCCTCGTTGGCGAGCGCGCCGACGATCTGGCGGGGCTCGACGCGGTGACGGCGGCCGACGTCGATGCGGTAGGTGGCCATGTTGCCGCTGCCGCGCGCGGGGCGGGCGCGACGCTCGCCGCGGTCGTCGCCGTCGCGGCCCGGGCGGTCGTCGCGGCGCTCGCGCTCGACGCGCGGCGGGCGGAGGTCGTCGGCCGAGAGCAGGAGCGGGGTGTCGCCCTGCGCGACGATGGCGAGGGCCGCCGCCACGTCGGACTCGACGACGTCGTGGTGGTTCACGTAGTGGCCCACGATGTCGCGGAACGCGTCGAGGCGCTCGCGGTCCTGCAGGGCCGCCGTGATCGCGTCGTCGAAGCGCGTGAGGCGCGTGACGTTGACGTCCTCCGCGCTCGGCATGCGCATCTCGGTGAGCGGCTGGCGGGTGGCCTTCTCGATGGCGGTGAGGAGGCGGCGCTCGCGCGGCGTGACGAAGCTGATCGCCGCGCCGCTGCGTCCGGCGCGGCCCGTGCGGCCGATGCGGTGCACGTACGACTCGGTGTCGATGGGGATGTCGTAGTTGACGACGTGGCTGATGCGGTCGACGTCGAGGCCGCGGGCCGCGACGTCGGTGGCGACGAGGATGTCGAGCT
>Ga0308163_10000423_pt1 | contig 78996 bp, 70 predicted proteins | sample PhyTR1_FD_201037 | JGI IMG/M metagenome (GOLD analysis project Ga0308163, IMG submission 201037) | Phyllosphere microbial communities from UC Gill Tract Community Farm, Albany, California, United States - DLSLT.R1 | ecosystem: Host-associated > Plants > Phyllosphere > Unclassified | place: USA... | reverse complement strand
CGCGCCGCAGCAAGGTCAGGATGCTGTGCGCGGTGTCCGGATCGAGGTTGCCGGTGGGCTCGTCTGCCAGCACCAGTGCCGGGCGGTGCACCAGCGCGCGGGCGATCGCCACGCGCTGCATCTCGCCGCCGGACAGTTGATGCGGAAAGTCGTCGCCGCGCCCGCCCAGGCCGACGGCGTCCAGCATTTCGGCCGCGCGGGCCGTGGGCAGGCCGTTGAGCAGCAGCGGCAGCGCGACATTCTGCAGCAGCGTCAGATGCGGCAGCACGTGGAAGGCCTGGAAGATAAAGCCCATGCGCGCGCGCCGCAATTTGGTGGCGGCGTCGTCGTCGAGGCCCGACATCGGCACGCCGTCGACGATGATCGGCGACCCGCCACGGGCGGCGTTCGGATCGGTATCGGGCGTATCGAGGCCCGCGATGAGGTTGAGCAGCGTGGATTTGCCGACGCCGGAGTCGCCCATGATGGAGACGAATTCGCCCGCCTTGAAGGTCCACGAGAGATTGGACAGCACAGGGCGGCCGCTGGCGTAGGATTTGGACAGGTTGCGCAGTTCAAGCATGGGACGGGCTCCTGTAAGGAAGCGGATGGGCGGGATTATCGGATCGGCGCGCCGGATCAGCGGGTGAGCGCGCGGCGCATCGCGAAACTGATGGCGTCGACCAGCGCGACCAGCAGCAGCATGGCGATGATGACGGTGGCGGCCTTCTGCATCTGGAACAGCGACAGGTGATATTTAAGCATCTGTCCCAAACCGCCGGCGCCCACCACGCCGAGGATGGCGGCGGCGCGGATGTTGTTCTCCCAGCGGTACAAGGTATACGACAGCATCTGCGGCAGCGTTTGCGGCAGTGTCGCGTAGAAGAAGGCGCTGATGGCGGAGGCGCCGTTGGTGCGCAGGCTTTGCTCCGGCAGCGGTGCGGCGTTTTCCAGTGCATCGGCGAACAGGCGTCCCAGCACGCCGGCGGTGTGCGCGGCCAGCGCCAGCGTGCCGGCGAACGGTCCCAGGCCGGCGGCGATCAGCAGGATGGAGGCCCACACCAGTTCCGGGATCGAGCGCAGTACGTTGAGCGCGGCGCGCACCGCCGCGCGCGGAGCGCGGCCGAAGCGGCCCGACGCCGGCAGCGACAGCGCCAGCCCGGCAAGCACCGCCAGCAAGGTGCCGAGCGCCGACATCGACATCGTTTCGATCGTGGCCCACGCGGTCTTGGTCAGGAAGCGCGGCGACACGTCAGGCGGCGCGAAGCCGGCCAGCAGTTCGACCACGCTGTTGACCGCGTCGACCGTGAAGAACTCGCGCCACTTGAGCGGCAGCGCGGCAAAGCTGGCGATCACCAGCACCGCCACCAGCGCCATCAGGGCCAGCACGGTCCAGTCGCGCGCCGGCGGCTTGGGCATCATGGGTTGGTTCATCCGAGGCGCCTCCGCAGGATTTTGGAGAACAGGTCCGCCAGCGCGACCAGCGCCACGAACACCAGCAGCATCGAGGACACCTCGGCGCCGGCCAACATTTTCATCGATTCATCCATGCGCTGACCGAGGCCGCCGGCGCCGACAAAGCCCATCACCACCGAGCCGCGGATCGCGCATTCCCAGCGGTAGACCGTGTACGACATCAGTTCCGACGCCGATTCCGGCAGCGCGCCATACAGCAGCGCGCCGAGCCTGCCGCTGCCGTTGGCCATCAAGGTGTCGGTGGCGTGGGAGTCGGACGACTCCAAAATCTCGGCGTAGACCTTGCCCAGCATGCCGCAGTAGGTGAGGGCGATGGCCAGCACGCCGGCGGTGGGACCGAGGCCGATGATGCGCACGAACAGCAGCGCCCACACCAGTTCGGGCACGCTGCGCAGCAGCACCAGCAGCCAGCGCACACCTTGGCGCAGCAGCTTTGCCGGTAGGCGCATGCGTCCCGTGCCCAACGCGGAAATCGACAGTTTTTCGTTGATGATCAGGGTGGCGGGGATGGCGCCCAGCAGCGCCAGGGCGAGTCCGGCGGTGGCGATGGCGACGGTCTGCCAGGTTTCGCGCAGCAGCATCCGCAGGAATTCGGCGCCATGCGCGGGCACCAGGAAGTCCGACAGGAAGCGCCCGGTGGCCGACAGGCTTTGCCAGTCCCACAGCAGCCACGGTTTGAATTCGCTCACGACCAGCATCGGCCACAGGACGACGATGGCGACCGCGCAGGCGATCAGCCGGCCGCGCCAGGCCGGATCGGCGTGCAGGTGGGGTGGGAAAACAGCCATTACAGACAAGCGCCGATCCCCAGCTTGACGGCCAGCGCCTCGTGGTCCGGCTGCGGCGGGCTGGCGCTTTGCTCGCCCTGATACAGCTCGTCGATCATCTGTTGCGTGACCTGCGCGCGCGGCAGGTCGAATGCGATGCGGCCGTCGCGCAGCGCGACGATGCGCGGGAAGTGGCGCAGCGCCAGGTCGACCTGGTGCAGGCTGCAAATCAGCGTGGCGTCGCGCGAGGCGGCTTCCTCGCGCAAGGTGGACAGGGTCAGCTCGGACAGCGCCGGATCGAGCGCGGACAAGGGCTCGTCCACCAGCAGGGCCTTGGCCGGCGACAGCAGCAGGCGCGCCAGGCCGCAGCGCTGGCGCTCGCCGCCGGACAGGCGGTCGACCCGCGAATACAGCTTGTCGCCCAGGTTGAAGCGCGACAGCGCCTGCCACGCCGCCTGCGGGTCGGCCGGTTTGAAGAGTGAAACGAGCGCTTGCCACACGCTCCATTGCGGCAGGCGCGCGGCCAGCACCGCCGTCACCACGCGCTGGCGCGGCGGCAGCGGCGGCGTTTGCGGCGCCAGGAACAAGTGCGAGCGCAGGCGGTGGCGCGCGCCTTCGCCCAGCGCCCATGGATCGGCGCCGAAGGCTTTAAAACTCCCTTCGGCCGGTCGCTGGGCGCACGCCAGCGTCGCCAGCAACGTGGTCTTGCCGGCGCCGGAAGGGCCGATCAGCGCCAGTTGCTCGCCCTGTTGCACGGTCAGCGAGATCGACCGCAGGGCCGGGGGCGCGGCGGCAGCGGAAGCCGATGCGCCAGGGTGGCGCACCGTCAGGTTCCGCAATTGGTAGGTGTGCATCGCGTACTTTTGAACCTTACTTCTTCAGCAGGCCGGCGTTCTGTGCGGCTGCTTCGATGGCGGTGTAGTTCTCGGCCTTGGTCGGGATGAACTTCGAGGCGCGCTGCAGATCCATGATGATCTTGTCCTGCGGGTTCTTCGGATCGAGGGCCAGGAAGGCGTCGGTGATCTTCTTCTTCAGGTCCGCGCTCATGTCGGTGCGCACGGTCCAGTTGTAGTCGAAATAGCCCGGGGTGGTGTAGAACACGCGCACCACGGCAGGATCGACCTTCTTCTCGGCGACCAGTTTTTCCCATACCGAGATATTCAGCGCGCCGGCATCGACCTTGCCGCCGGCGACAGCGGCGACGGTGGCGTCATGCGCGCCGGAGAAGGCGATGCGTTTCAGATCGCCGTCGGGATCGATCTTCGCGGCCAGCAGGTAGGAGCGCGGCATCAGGTGGCCCGAGGTCGACGATTCCGAACCGAAGCTCAGGGTGCGGCCCTTCAGGTCTTCCAGCTTGTTGATGTCCTTGTTGGTGGTGATGAACACGGAGCGGAATTTTTCATCTTCGGCGCGCTGGACCAGCGGCGTGACCTGGTTCTTGCTGCGGTCCTTGGCCTGCACGAAGGTGAAGCCGCCGAACCAGACCATGTCCACTTTCTTGTTAATCAGCGCCTCGACCGAGGCAGCGTAATCGGTGACCGGGGTGAACTCGACTTTCAAGCCGGTCTTCTTTTCCAGATACTCGCCCAGCGGTTTGAACTTGCGCTGCAGTTCCGTCGGCGCCTCGTCCGGGATGGCGGAAACGCGCAGCACGCGGTCGGCGGATTGCGCTTGGGAATGGGCGGCCGCCAGCAGCAGGCCGGTGGCCAGCAGGGTTTTGAGCGTGTTCATCGGGGAAAATTTCATTGTGCGTGCCCTATGTAAAGGATTTATGTTTCTATTTATATGCGTGTAACGATGCTGTTAACTGATCCAAATGTGAAAAGCCGCACGGTCTTGGGATGGGCCGGGCCTCAAAATGGATATTCAGCTATCATAACAAAAAGTTTGTCCACGGCAGGGAGATCGCTGGCGGGACACGCACCTTCAGTCAAAGGCAGAGTTACCATGCAAATGTCCCGCCCTCACGGCAGCGATGCGGTTGTCGCCGAAATCAGCGCCGGTCTGCTGGCTGCCCACGCGAACACCTCGCCAAAATATCTGTACGATGGCCTCGGTTCCAAGCTGTTCGAGGCGATCTGCGAACTGCCGGAATACTATCCGACCCGCACCGAGGCCGGCATTTTCGCCGCGCACGGCGCCGACATGGCGCGCGATATCGGCACCGGCACCTCGCTGATCGACCTGGGGGCGGGCAATTGCGCCAAGGCGGCCGGCCTGTTCCCGCTGCTGCAACCGGCGCAGTACGTGCCAGTCGATATCTCGCGCGATTTCCTGCTCGATTCCGTCTCCCGCCTGCAGCAGCGCTTCCCCGAAATCGCCATGACGCCGCTGGGACTCGATTTTTCCAGCGGCTTCACCTTGCCGGACAGCGTGCGCCATCGGCGCCGGTTGTTTTTCTACCCCGGCTCGTCGATCGGTAATTTTTCGCCGGAGCAGGCCAAGACGTTCCTGCGCGGGCTGCACGCCAACGCCGGCGATGACGGCGGCCTGTTGATCGGCGTGGACCTGATCAAGGACAGCGCGGTGCTGGACGCGGCCTACGACGACGCGATCGGCGTGACAGCCGCCTTCAATCTGAACATGCTGCGGCACGTGAATCATTTGATCGGCGCCGATTTCGACGTGCGCCAGTGGCGCCACCTGGCGTTCTTCAACCCGGAGCTGAGCCGCATAGAGATGCACCTGGAGGCGCGCAGCGCGTTGACGGTGCATTGGCAGGGCGGCGAGCGCCGCTTCGCGCAGGGCGAACGGATACACACCGAAGACAGCTACAAATACACGCGGCAGTCCTTCGTTGGCCTGCTGGAGCAGTCCGGGTTTGCCACCAACCGTGTCTGGACCGATCCGGCGGGCTGGTTCGCCGTCATCCACGCCCGCGTGATTCGCGGCTGACAGAAAGAGACGACCTATGGATATGCGTTTGCCGCGGCAGCCACTTTTCGCCCAACTCGGCGCCCACTATCACAGCGTGCGTCATCGCTCGTTGCTGCTGGCAGAACCCTTGACGGACGAGGATTGCGGCGCGCAGTCGATGCCGGACGCCAGTCCGATCAAATGGCACCTGGCGCACACCACATGGTTCTTCGAGACCTTCATCCTCGAGCGCATGGAGCAGGGATTCCAGCCCTTCCATCCGGCCTTCCGGGTGCTGTTCAACTCTTATTACAACGGCATCGGCGAAAAGCATCCACGCGCCCAGCGCGGCCTGTTGACGCGGCCGGCGATGGAGCAAGTGCGCGCCTACCGGGCCGATGTCGATGCGCGCGTGGCGCGGTTGCTGGCATCCGAGCCCGATGGGCCGCAACGCGAACAGCTCGAAACGCTGATCATCCTGGGGCTGGAGCACGAGCAGCAGCACCAGGAACTGATGCTCACGGACGTCAAGCACCTGCTGGCGCAAAGCGCCTTGCTGCCGGCTTATATGGAGGTTCCGGTGACGGCGGCTCCGGTCGCACCGTCCTTGTCGTGGGTGGACTTTGACGGCGGCCTGACCGAGATAGGCTACGATGGCGACGGTTTTTGCTTCGACAACGAACTGCCGCGCCACAAGCAGTATGTGGCGCCGTTCCAGCTGGCCTCAAGGCTGGTGACCAATGGCGAATACCAGGCGTTCATCGCCGCCGGCGGCTACTTCAACGCCGCGCTGTGGCTGGCCGAGGGCTGGGATTGGGTGCGCAGCCAGAATCTCAAGTGCCCGATCTATTGGCAGCAGGACGACAACGGCGCCTGGCTGGAGTTCACGCTGCGCGGCGCGCAGGCACTGGACCCCAACCTGCCGGTGACGCATCTGTCGCTGTTCGAGGCGGACGCCTATGCCCATTGGGCCGGCGCCCGCCTGCCCACCGAGGCGGAGTGGGAAGTGGCCGCCGCGCGGGCCGCGATCGAAACCGGCGACCTTCATCCGGCCGCCGCGGGTGCCGACAGTGCTGCTGGCGTTGCCGATGGGGGGCTGCTGCAAATGTTTGGTCATTGCTGGCAATGGACCAGCAGTAGCTACTCGGCATACCCGGGCTACCAGACCGCGCCGGGCGCGCTGGGCGAATACAACGGCAAATTCATGCTGAACCAGTATGTGCTGCGCGGCTCCTCGTGCGCCACGCCCGCCGGGCACGCGCGCGCCAGCTACCGCAACTTCTTTCCGGCCGGCGCCCGCTGGCAGTTCACGGGCATCCGGCTGGCGCGGCAGGTTTGAATCCGACGCGGCGTCGCTGGCGCCGAAGCGCTGCGGTCACAATCCTTCCATACAAGCTGCATAAGGCCTGTCATAAATGTCACACGAACGATCTTAATTACCATAAGCCGGTTAAGTTTCACCCGCGCGCCCCTATTCGCTTGCTATTGGTAGTGAGGTAAATGATAATTTATACATCGTTCGATTCCACTTTTTTATCTTTCTCTTATTATGCCTATCCTCATACGCCGATTAACGCCTTCAGACGCCGCAGCTTTCCAGTCATTGCGCCTTTCCGGCCTTCGTGAAACCCCAACCGCTTTTACCTCCAGCTACGAAGAAGAGTGCAATACGCCGATCCCCGTGACCGAGAAGTACTTTGAATCCGAGGCTGGCCGTAATCGGTTTGGCGCCTTTGATGGCGACCGCCTGGTCGGCATGGTCGGTGTCGGCCGCGAATCGCAGATCAAGCTGCGTCACAAAGCCTACATCCGCGGCATGCAGGTCGATGTCGCCTATCGCGGCACCGGCGTGGGCCGCCAGTTGATGGAGCACGCGATGGAATTCATCTCGACCCTGGAGGGCGTGACCAAGGTCACGCTGGCCGTCACCGTCGGTAACGCGGCCGCGATCACCTTGTACGAATCGATCGGCTTCAAGGTCTATGGCCGCGAACATTGCGCGTTGATCGTCGACGGCGTGCCGTATGACGATGTGCTGATGGATATCCAGCTGTAGTAGCAGGTCTCGCCGCAAAACCGTCAACGCTAGCGATGTATTCTTGCGTGCAGGATGAAAGTTAGGCTAATATTGAGAATAATTCTCATTCATAAAGTCTAATGTTGGCCGCATCCCTCCATTCCGAACAGGTCAAATCGATCTACGACGCCCACCACGGCTGGCTTGAGTGCTGGCTGCGCAAAAGGCTGGGCAATGCTTCGGATGCGGCGGACATCGCACAGGATACCTTCGTGCGCGTGCTGGCAAGAGAGATGGCTATCCGCGAGCCGCGCGCGATGCTCACCACCATCGCGCAGGGCATGGTGGCCAACTTCTACCGGCGCCGGGACATCGAGCTGGCCTATGAGCAGGCGCTGGCCGCCTGGCCGGAGCAGCACGCGATGTCCCCGGAGACCCGCGCGATCATGCTCGAGACGCTGGTGGAAATCGACGCTTTACTAAACAGCCTGGCGCCGCTGGTGCGTGAAGCGTTTCTGTTGTCCCAGCTCGATGGCATGGGGCAGGCCGATATCGCCGTGCGGCTTGGCGTCTCGCTGGCCACGGTCAAGCGCTACATCGCCAGCGCCATGCTGCAATGCTGTTTCGCCGACTGATATGACAGCGCCCGAGATTCCACCCGAGGTGCGCGCGCAAGCCGTCGACTGGCTGGTCGAGCTGCAATCGGAGCTCTCCGATGACGACTTGCGCCTGCGCTGGCGCCGGTGGCACGACGCCGATCCGGCGCACGCGCGGGCCTGGGCACGGGTGGAGGCGTTTGGCGACAAGCTGCAAAGCCTGCAACCCGACATCGCGCACGCGACCCTGAACGGGGTCCGCTCGGGACAGCGCCGCAAAGCCCTCAAAACGCTGGCGATACTAATGGGTGTGGGCGCCTCCGCGTGGATGGCAGAGGAGGCGATGCCATGGCGGGAATGGTCGGCCGACCATCGCACGCGCGTCGGCGAACGCGCGGTGCTGATGCTCGACGACGGCACGCGCGTGCGCATGAACGCCGATACGGCGCTCAATATCCGTTACACCGCCACCGCGCGCAGCCTGCAGCTGCTGCGCGGGGAAATCCTGGTCACCACCGCGCACGAACCGGTATCGGCGGGGGCTGTGGCGCGGCCCTTTTCGGTCGAGACTGAGGATGGTTACGCGCGTGCGCTGGGAACCCACTTCCAGGTGCGGCGGTTGGACGGACGCAGCGTGGTGTCGGTGCTGGACGGCGCCGTGGAGATCCATCCGGCGGGCGGCGGCGCCACCGTCAGGCTGGACGCGGGCCGGCAGGCAGGCTTCACGGGCGCCGCCACCGGTCCGGTCGAGGCGGTCGACGATACCGTCACGGCCTGGGTCGATGGCATGCTGGTCGCACAGGATATGCCGCTGCCCGAATTCCTGGCTGCGATGAACCGCTATCGTCCCGGTAATCTACGCTGCGCACCATCGGCCGCAGGGCTGACGGTCACCGGCACGTACCCGCTGGCGGACTCCGACAAGGTGCTCGACATCCTGCAAACCACGCTGCCGGTCAAGGTCGAGCGCTACACCCGTTATTGGGTCACGGTGAGCCTGAAAAAATAATTCAAAATAGGTGAGCTGTTTTGATTTCTCGCGGGGCAATGTGGATAAGAAGCTTTTTTATCCTTGCCATCCAGGAATCCAGACATGCACCAGAATTCACTCCCCTTGATCGAACGCTGCGCCATTGCGTGCGCAATCAGCCACGCGTTGCGGGCATTGACGGTAAGCGCAATCGCCGCCGCGCCGCTGGCCCTGATGTCCACCCACGCCAACGCCCAGCAGGCCGACAGCCTGCGCAACTTCGCCATCCCCGCCGGCCCGCTGACGGCCGCCCTGAACCGCTTCGGCCGCGAAGCCGGTATCATGCTGTCATTCTCGACCCAGACCACGCAGGATATGCAAAGCGCGGGCCTGAGCGGTGTCCACACGCCATCTTCCGGCCTGGCGGCGCTGTTGAAGGGGACCGGCCTGGCCGCCACGCGCCAGGCCAATGGCGGATACGTGATCGCCGTGTCGGGGCCTTCGGCGGCGCAGATCGACAGCGCCGCTGCGCTGCCGATGGTGCATGTGGTGGCGCAGACGCAGGGCGCGACCACCGAAAACTCCGGCTCCTACACGGGCCGCGCAACCACCATCGGCAAGATGGAACAATCGATCCGCGACACGCCGCAATCGGTGAGCGTGATCACGCGCCAGTTCATGGACGATAAAAACCTGGTGACCCTGGACGAGGTGATGGCGCAGGCCACCGGCGCCACCCGTTCGCAGCGCAATTTCGGATCACACACGTTCACCATCCGTGGCTTCGCGATGGACACGTATCTGGTCGACGGCGTGGCCGGCACGGTGTTCGACCCCACCGGCTGGATGCCAACCGACATGGCGATTTACGACCGCGTTGAAGTATTGCGCGGCGCGGCCGGCCTTATCGTCGGTGCCGGCGACCCAAGCGGCGCGGTAAACCTGGTGCGCAAGCGTCCGCGCAAGGAGGCGCATATAGACGTCAACCTGAGCGCGGGCTCTTGGGACAACTATCGCACCGAGGTCGATGCCGGTGCGCCCCTCAATGCCGATGGCACATTGCGCGGCAGGGTGGTGGTGGCCTACCAGGACAAGCACGCCTTCCAGGATGTGACGCATTCGCGTGAGCCGCTGCTGTACGGGGTGATCGAGGCCGATCTGGGGCGTGACACCACGTTGACCGTCGGCGCCCGCCGCCAGGAGAACACCATCGACGGCTACACCGTCTTCGGGCTGCCGCGCTACGCCGACGGCGGCGCGCTCGATGTGCCGCGATCGACGTCGATGGCGCAGGACTGGAACAAGCACGAGGCCACCTTCAACGATGTCTTCGCGGAGGTCGAACATCGCTTTGGCGCCGGCTGGAAGGCGCGCCTGGCCGCCAACTACAACGACGGCGGCTTCGACCAGAAGGTCGGCATCACGCGCGGCGCCGTGAACCGCGCTACCCTGCGTGGCGCCACGCTGTACGACCTGTATTTCAAGAATCTGGACGTGACCAGCTACGGTGTGGACGCCAGCCTGACCGGCAGCTTCAAGGCGCTGGGTGGCCAGCACCAGGTGGCGGTGGGTGCCAACTGGTCGAAGCAGGAGCAAAACAACAGGACCACCGATATACGGACCAACATCCCGGTCAACATCTTCAACGTCAATCACGCGGCGGTGGCCGAGCCGGCGCGCCCGGCGTGGACGGTCGATGCCGATACCCGCGACCAGCGTTATGGCGCCTATGCCAGCGCGCGGCTGCAACTGGCCGAACCGCTGCACCTGCTGCTGGGCGGGCGCGTGAGCTGGCAGGATTACTTGCAGGTCAACCGCCTGACAGGCGCCAAGCTGGCGGATTATCAGCAGGACCACGAATTCACGCCGTACGCGGGTTTGGTGTACGACCTGGACGCGCAATGGTCGCTCTACACCAGCTATGCCGATACCTTCCAGGTGCAAAGCACTTATCTGAGCGCGGACGGTGCGCCGTTGAAGCCCGCCGTGGGCGCCAATTACGAGGCCGGCGTCAAGGGTGAGCTGTACGACGGTCGCCTGAACCTGTCGCTGGCGGTGTTCAAGATCCGCAAGGACGATCTCGCGGTGCTGGACGAGGCCAACCTGGGCATGTGTCCCGGCTCCCTGTCGACCAGCGACTGCTATCGCAACGGCAGCACCCTGCGCAGCAAGGGAGTGGAACTGGAGGCGAGCGGTGAGCTGGCGCCGGGCTGGCAGGTATCGGCCGGCTACACCTACGTCACCAGCCGCGACGACGCCGGCGCCAGCATCAGCTCCGAGACGCCCCACCATCTGCTGCGCGCGTCCACCAGCTATCGTCTGCCCGGCCGGTTCAAAGCGTTGACCGTGGGCGGCGCTGTTTCGGCGCAGAGCGGCTACGCCTTCCCCGCATCGGACAACACGGCCGTGACAATGGGCGAGGGCGGCCGCGCCGTCTGGGATATGAACGCTGCCTACCGCATCAACGACAAATGGACGGCGCAGCTAAACCTCAACAACCTTTTCGACCGTCGTTACTATTCGATGCTGGGCTCTCTGACGCGCGGTAACTACTACGGAGAACCGCGCAGCATCGGCCTGATGCTGCGCGGCTCCCTGTAATCGCGGCGCGGTAGCGGTATGAGGGACAGTTGGCGTCTTTCGATGGGGTGGCTGCACACGTGGGGCGGCCTGGTGACGGGCTGGCTGCTATGCGCCATCTTCCTGACCGGGACGCTGAGCGTGTTCCGCGAGCCGATCACGCAGTGGATGCAGGCCACGCCGCAGGTCGTAGCGCCGGCGCACCGGCTTTCCGACGCGGCGTCGGTCCAGCGCGCGCTTGAATATCTGGCGGAGCAGGCACCCAAGGCGCGCTTCTGGCGTATCGAACTGCCGGCGCGTCCGGACCAGGCGTTGCGGCTGTTCTGGCGCGATAAAAGCGGCGAACGGCAGCAGGCCATTGATCCGGCGAGCGGCGCGGTGCTGCCCGCGCCATGGGGGCGCGAGACCCAGGGTGGGCGCTTTTTCATGACTTTCCACTATTCGCTGCAGGCCGGCCTGACCGGCTTCTGGATCGTCGGCGTGCTCTCGCTGGGGATGCTGGTGGCGCTGGTGTCCGGCGTGATCGTCCACAAGCGCATCTTCAGCGACTTCTTCACTTTCCGACCCGGCAAAGGACAGCGCTCCTGGCTGGACGCGCACAACCTGTTTGGCGTGCTTACATTACCGTTCCTGTTCATGATCACACTGACCGGGTTGGCGATTTTTTATTCGAGCTTCATCCCGCTGCCGCTGCGCGCCGCCTATGGCGCCGACGAGGCGGCGTACGAGCGGATGGAGCACGACCTTGCGGCGGAGGCGCCGGCGCCACGGCGCAAGATGAAGGGCGTGCCGGCGCCGTTGCCGGAAATGGAACCGTTGCTGGCGAAGGCGCGGACATTGTTGGGCGGTGAGGTGCGCATGCTGGTCATCGAGCGCCCGGGCGATGCGAGCATGGCGGTCAGGGTCTTCGGCCGCGCGCTCGACGATGCCGATACAGGCCGCATCCTGAATCAGCCCGGTGTCGCCCTGTTCGATGGCGTCAGCGGCGCGGTGCTCCAGCTGAAAAAGCCGGACCCGGTGGAGGAATCGGTGGGGCAGGCCACGCATCGGGTGATGGAGCACCTGCACTACGCGCGCTTCGGCGGCTGGACCATGCGCTGGCTTTATTTCATGAGCGGCCTGGCCGGCACGGCGCTGATGGCGACGGGGACCATCCTCTATTTGATCAAGCGGCGCCAGAAAAGCGGCGGTGAATTCGGCGCCGCGACGGCACGCGTCCACAGCTGCATCGACGCCATCAACACCGCCTCGATCAGCGGCGTGGTGTTGGCCTGCATCGGCTATTTTTACGCCAACCGGCTGATCCCGGCCGATCTGGCGGCGCGTTCCGGTTGGGAGATCGGCGCCTTCTTCACGGTGTGGCTGGTGACGCTGGTCCACGCGGCCGTGCGTCCGCGAGCTTCAGCGTGGATCGAGCAGCTGGCGCTGGGCGCCTTGCTGTGTGCAGGCTTCCCGGTGTTGAACGCGCTGACGACCGGGCGGCATATCGCAAGCTATCTCGCCGCCGCCGACTGGCAAAGCGCAGGCGTCGAACTCACCGCCATTGGTTTCGGCGTGCTGCTGGCGCTTGCGGCGCTCACAGTCCGCCGCAAAGGACTCACACAATGACGGCAAAAATGAAGGGTGCAGTGACCGCGCGGTATCGGTGGATGGTCGTATCGCGCCTGTTGGCGGCGACTGCCGGCGGCTACGCGGTGGCTTCGCTATTTGGCGCGCTCATGGCGTTCGGTCTGCCGCAGGTGTCCGGCCTGACCCTGGCCGACGGCGTGGTGATCGGCACCATGCTTGGCTTCGTGGTGCATGCGGGGCTGTTCGTGTTTGCGTTTTCACCCATACGCGCGGGCAGGGTGTGGGGCTGGCTGCTGGGAGCCGCGCTGGTGATGGCGGTGATGCTATGGGCGGCCGGCGGGAACGCGCTGTTCCCGCCGGCGCCGCATTGATGCGATTTTAAGCTACGACCGCGCCTTTTGCTTGCGTCGCTTCGATGGTGTTCAGCTGGCGGTTGACCGCGCTGAGCACCGCCTTGAAGGACGCGGTCAGAATGTTGCTGTCGGTGGCGGCGCCGAACAAGGTCGGGCCATTGGCCAGGCGCAGTTCGACATAGCAGGCCGCCTTGGCGTTGGCGCCCGAGCCGATCGAGTGCTCATGGTAGTCCATCAGTTTGATGTCCAGGCCGAGCGCGTCGACGAAGGCGTCGATCGGACCGTTGCCGCCACCTTGCAGCGCCATTGGCGCCTGGCGGTGGGTCAGGTTGATATCGATCTGCACCGGCTCGTCGCTGCTGGTGTCTTCCACCATCTTGTGCGAGTTGTAGGCGTACGGCGCATTCTGTTCGAAGTACTCCTTGCTGAAGATATCGTAGATGCCTTCGGCGGTGATTTCCAGGCCGGTGGCGTCGGCCACCGCCTGCACCGCGCGGCTGAACTCAATCTGGAGGCGGCGCGGCAGCACCAGGCCGTAGTCCTGCTCCAGCAAGTAGGCCATGCCGCCCTTACCGGACTGGCTGTTGACGCGGATGACGGCGTCGTAGCTGCGACCCAGGTCGGCCGGATCGATAGGCAAGTATGGGATTTCCCAGATCGCGCCTTCCTTCTGCTGGGCGAAGCCCTTCTTGATCGCGTCCTGGTGCGAACCGGAGAAGGCGGTGAACACCAGATCGCCCACGTAAGGATGGCGTGGATGCACCGGCAGCTGGTTGCACTCTTCGACGCACTTGCGCACTTCGTCGATGTCGGAGAAGTCCAGGCCAGGGTTCACGCCCTGGGTGTAGAGGTTCAACGCCAGCGTGACCAGGTCGACATTGCCGGTGCGCTCGCCGTTACCGAACAGGCAGCCCTCGACGCGGTCGGCGCCTGCCATCACGGCCATTTCGGCGGAGGCGACGGCCGTGCCACGGTCGTTGTGCGGGTGGACGCTGATGATCAGCGAATCGCGGCGCGCCAGTTTGCGCGACATCCATTCGATCTGGTCGGCGTAGACGTTGGGCGTGCTGCATTCGACCGTCGACGGCAGGTTGATGATCATCTTCTTGTTCGGCGTCGGTTCCCAGATCGCGGTGACGGCGTCGCAGATATGCTTGGAAAAATCGAGTTCGGTGGTGGAGAACGACTCCGGCGTGTACTCGAAGCCCCAGTCGGTTTGCGGATGCTGCTTGATCAACTCTTTTACCAGCGTGGTGCCGGTGGTGGCGATGTTGGTGATCTCTTCGCGCGACATGCCGAAGACAACTTTGCGGAACACCGGCGCGACCGAGTTATACAAGTGGACGATGGCGCGTTTGGCGCCGGCCGCAGCTTCCACGGTGCGGCGGATCAGTTCATCGCGCGACTGGGTCAGCACGATGATGGTGACGTCGTCCGGAATGCGGTTTTCCTCGACCAGTTTGCGCACGAAGTCGAAGTCCGTCTGCGAAGCCGAAGGGAAGCCCACTTCGATTTCCTTGAGGCCGATCTTGACCAGCAGTTCGAAGAAGCGCAGCTTTTTCTCGGGGCTCATCGGCTCGATCAGCGCCTGGTTGCCGTCGCGCAGATCGGTGCTCATCCAGATTGGCGGCTTGGAGATGATGTTATTGGGCCACTGGCGATCGGACAATTGAACTGGTGGGAAGGCGCGGTACTTCGCTGCTGGGTTCTGCAACATCATGGGGTGCTCCTGGGTCTTTTAAATTGGGAAGTGCTGATGCCGGCGGGGTGCTGGCGCTGTGTGGCGCGAGGCTGCGTGGCGGCCACGGGATACTAGGCCAGGCAACCGATCGGTAGTTTTAGCAGTAGCGACAGCGACAAAGCGTGGGTGGCCGTGGTGAACATCGGTGCAGACTTTCCTGGGGTTTGAAGACTGGTGCGGCTTGTGGCCGGCACGGGGTGCGTTGAAAACGCGGCTGGAACGCGGATTAAGCGCGTGCTAGTAGGCGCGCCGCTAGCGATAGGCTAGCAGACGGCAGCAGGAAAGCGGATAGGTGCAGATGCGAGGTCATAGGCCTTAATGTACGAGATCGGCGCCGCTGCTGTCAAGGGAATTGATGGGCAACGCCGAAACGCGAGGCTAATTTGGCAAGGCGCTGGTCCTGCGTCCACAGCTTGCCCCCCCGGGGGGGAAGTGGACGTCAGTAACAAGAGGTCAATCAGCCGCAACCGATTAGTGCCCTTCGCCGGCGTTGAACATGGTTTTGGCATAGATCAAACCCAGGCCGTAGCCGCCGCCGTGCGCGATCGAGGTAGCGACGGTTTCGTTGTAGGTCTCGCCGCGCGCCCAGTCGCGCTGCAGTTCAAGCAGGTATTGCAGCGACGTCATTGGGCGCGCGCCCAGTTGCACCATACGTTCGACGGCGCGTTCGTGTGCTTCGTCGGAGATGTCGCCGCTGGCGTCTGTGATGATGTAGACCTCGAAGCCCTGATCGAGCGCCGAGAGGGCAGGGCCGACGATGCAAACCGACGTCCACAGGCCCGCCAGCACGATCTTGTCCTTGCCGATGGCGTTGACGCGGTCGGCGATGCGCGGGTCTTCCCAGGTGTTCATGGTGGTGCGGTCGATCGCGACTTCGTCCGGGAAGACCGATTTGATCTCGTCGAAGATCGGGCCGGAGAACGACTTTTCCGCAACCGTGGTGAGGATGGTCGGAACCTTGAAGCCCTTGGCTGCCTTGGCGACCAGCGCGACGTTGTTGCGCAGCTGGACCGGGTCGATCGACTTGGTGGCAAACGACATCTGCGATTGGTGATCGATCATGATCAGGGCGTGGTTGCTTGGGTTCAGCAGGGTGTTGCCTGGTTGGGCGATGGCGGTTGGCATGATAGGCTCCTAAGTGATATTCAATAGTTTCGATTAACGGATTCGCTTTTTTTTCGCGTTTCTCGCTGCTGGAATGAAGTATCCCCGAGGGCTGAGGAAAATAAAAGCGGAAAAAATACAGGTCTATGTTCGAAAATATCGAATATTACTTTTGGACGTAAAAAAAGCGCGGTGCGGATCGGCCGCGCCGCGCTTCGGAGCCGGTTTTGTCGCGGGCTTACTCGACGCGCACGCGCGCTTCGCCTTCGGCCATGCGTCCGATGACGGCCGCTTCGCCGAAGCCTTCGCGCCGGAACAGGGCCAGTACTTCCTCGACGCTGCCTTCGTCGCACGAGACCAGCAGGCCGCCCGAGGTCTGCGGGTCGGTCAGCAGCATGTGCTGCGCCTGCGATACGCCCGCGCCCAACTGCACGTCCTTGCCGTACGCATCCCAGTTGCGGCCGGAGGCGCCGGTGAAGTAGCCGTCGTGCGCCAGTTGTTCGACGCCCGGCAGCAGCGGAATCTTCGCCATCTCCAGATGCGCTTCGAGTTTTGCGCCGCGCGCCAGTTCCAGCAGGTGGCCCAGCAGACCAAAACCGGTGACGTCGGTCAGCGCGTGCACGCCGGCCATCTCGGACAACGCCTTGCCAGGCTTATTCAGCTTGGTGGTGTTGGCGATCATCGCCTTGTAGCCGTCGGCGTCCAGCTTGTCCTTTTTCAGCGCGGCCGACAGCACGCCCACGCCCAGCGGTTTGCCCAGCACCAGCACGTCGCCGGCTTTTGCGTCGGCGTTGCGTTTGACTTTGGACGGGTGCACCAGGCCCAGCACCACCAGGCCGTAGATCGGCTCGACCGAGTCGATGGTGTGGCCGCCGGCGATCGGAATGCCCGCTTCGGCGCAGATCGATTCGCCGCCCTTGATGATCTGCCCGATGGTTTCGATCGGCAGTTTGTTGATCGGCATGCCGACCAGCGCCAGGGCCATGATCGGCGTGCCGCCCATGGCGTAGACGTCGGAGATGGCGTTGGTGGCGGCGATGCGGCCAAAGTCGAACGGGTCGTCGACGATGGGCATGAAGAAATCGGTGGTGGCGATCAGCGCCTGTTCGTCATTGAGCTTGTAGACGGCGGCGTCGTCGGCCGTCTCGATGCCAACCATCAGTTCCTTCGGCACCGGGAAGCCGGTGGAATTCTTCAGGATCTCGGACAGCACGCCGGGTGCGATTTTGCAGCCGCAGCCGCCGCCGTGGGAGAAAGAGGTCAGTTTGATAGCGTCGTTGCTCATTTGTTCATTCCTTGGTTGGACTTGTTCGGTGCGTTGATAAGCAGATTATCCACTAACTCAAGCAACGCCGCCCGTTCGGCCGCCGGCGCGAACAGCGGCGCGCGGGCGTCGCATTGGGCGCGCAGCAGCGCGTGGAAGGACGGGTCTTCGATGGTGCGGTCGATCAGGCGCGCCAGCGCGGCGGCGTCGCCGGGCGGGAAGTAGCCGGCGTAGTCGTCGCCCAGCATGCCACGATTGCCATTGATGTCGCTCGCCAGCACCGGCACGCCGGCGCAAACCGCTTCGATGATGACGTTGGCGCCGCCTTCCATGTGCGATGTCAGCGCCATCGCGTGGCTGCCTTTGAGGCGCTGGCGCGTGGCTCCGTGCGGCATGGCGCCCAGCCACTGGTAGCGCGGCTCTTTGCTGGCGCTGGCTTGGGCGGCGGTCGCCAGTGCCGGCTCCAGGGCGCCGCCGATGTGGACCAGGCGCGCCGACGGCGAGGCCACCTGCGCGGCGGCGCGCATGAACGTGAGCGGGTCTTTTTCCGCGCGCAGGTGGCCGATCATGCAAATGACTGCATTTTTCCCGGCGGTGGCGGCGGCCGGCCGCAAGGTGGCGGCGGACTGGTAGATCACGCTGGCCTTGGCGTGCAGCCGCGCGGGCAGCACTTGCAGCCCGGCCGGCTGCAGCAGCACCAGCGCGCCCGCCTGCTCCAGCGAGCGTTGCGCGGTCGCGTCGGTGTGGATGTCGCGATACAGATCGGTGCCGGTCAACAGCAGAATCGACGGGCAATGCGGCCATGTTTGCGTCCAGGCGTCCAGCGAAGGGGCCGAACGGCGCGCATGCAGCGCTATCAGAAGGTCGGGCGGCGCATCGGTCGGCGAGGGCGGCTCGGCGTCGGGCCATTGGAGGCTGATCGTGACCCGGTAGCGCGTGCGCAGAAAACGCGCCCAGCGGCTGGCGCTTTGCCAGTTGCCGTTGTTGGCGCGGGCGGACGCCGGGCTGACGATCCAGATGTGCTGTCGTGTCACTGGTATTTTGCTTAAAAGTCGTTACAATCGCCCCATGAATTCCAGCCCATCTTCGTTCCGGAACGCCAGTCCACAGCAATTGGCGCAGTCGCTGCGGCATGCGCGCGATTATACGCTGCTGCTGTTCGATTGCTTCGCCGCCGCCGGCATGGATGTGGCGGCGCGCGTGCCGCAGCTGCGCATCATCAACCCGCCGCTGTGGGAGCTGGGCCATATCGCCTGGTTCGCGGAATGGTTCATCTTGCGCGAGGCAACCTCCAGCCATCCGGCCGACGGTAACGGTAACTGCCTGCTGACCCGAGGCGACGACTGGTTCGATTCCGCGCTGGTCCCGCACCGCAGCCGCTGGACGCTCGACCTGCCCAACACCGGCGCGCTGAAGACCTACTGCCACGAGGTGCTCGACCGCGTGCTTGACAAACTGTCGCGCGAGCCCAACACCGACGAGGCGCTGTATCCATACCGGTTGGCGCTGGCGCACGAGGACATGCACGGCGAAGCGCTGCTCTACACCTTGCAGACGCTCGGGTTGCCGGCGCCGGCAACTGCCGCCGCGCTGGGGCAGGCGCAAACATTGTACGCGCCGTCGGAGATCGGCTTCCCCGGCGGGACCATCGAGATGGGCAGCGCCGGCGGCGGCTTCGTGTTCGACAACGAGCGCGCGGCGCATGCCTGCCATGTCGCCCCGTTCACCATCGACAGCAGTCTGGTGACGAACGCGCAATATGCCGATTTCGTCGCCGACGGCGGCTACGACAACCGCCAGTTCTGGAGCAACGCCGGCGCCGACTGGCTGATGCGCCAGGAGCGATCGGCGCCGCGCCACTGGCAGCGCGAGGGCGGCGTGTGGCGCACCATGCGCTTCGGCGAGTTGACCACGCTGGCCGGGGCCGAGCCGGTACGTCACCTCACGTTGTATGAGGCGCAGGCCTACTGCGCCTGGGCCGGACGGCGCCTGCCGACCGAAGCGGAGTGGGAGTACGCGGCGCTGTCGGGCCACCCGGCCTTCCGCTGGGGGCAGCTGTGGGAATGGACGTCGACGCCGTTCGAGCCGTATCCGGATTTCGCGCCGGACCGCTACCGCGAGTATTCGCAGCCGTGGTTTTCGACCCACCAGGCGCTGCGCGGCGCTTCGTTCGCCACGCAGCCGCGTATGGTGTCGGCCAAATACCGCAACTTCTATATGCCGGAGCGCGACGACATGTACGTCGGCTTGCGCACCTGCGCGTGGCCGCGTTGAACCCCGCATCCTTTCGGCGCAACGCCGGCCTCGCCGCTTAGGGGGCGTACCCCGTGGGGTACGACCCCGCCAGGCCGTGCGGGTTACGCCGGCAGCCCAAAAAAATAACCCCGCCCTCCATGCTTGCTCTGCTATTCTTTTCTCTTTTCTGAAGAGGGCGTACCCCATGAAGTTCAAGCATCTCCTGATCACCGCCGCCGTCGTGGGCGCCCCGGGCGCGGCATTGCCGTCGTTCGCCGCCGATGCCAAGGCGGAAGCCAAAGTAGTCGTCATCCGCGCCGGCAAGCTGGTCGACGTGGTGGGCGGCACTGTGCTCAAGGACCAGACCATCGTCATCACCGGCGAGCGTATCACTTCGGTCGGTCCGAGCGCCTCGGCCAAAATTCCGGCCGGTGCGCAGGTGATCGATTTGTCGTCGCAGACCGTGCTGCCAGGCTTGATCGACATGCACACCCATTTGACCGCCAACGCCTATCTGGGCGGGTACAACTCGCTGGGCGTGTCCGACACCCGCGCGGCACTGTATGGCGTGCGCTCGGCGCGCAAAACGCTGGAGGCGGGCTTCACCACCGTGCGCAACGTAGGCGCGGGCGGCTTCGGCGACATCGCGCTGCGCGATGCCATCGACGAGGGGGATTTCATCGGCCCGCGCATGCGCACGGCCGGCTACGCCATCGGCATCCAGGGCGGTCATTGCGACGAGAACCTGCTGCCGCCGGATATGAAGATCACCGGCCGGGGCGTCGCCGACGGCCCGTGGGAGGCGCGCGCCAAGGTTCGCGAGATGGCCAAGTATGGCGCCGACGTGATCAAGATCTGCGCCTCGGGTGGCGTGCTGTCAAAGGGCGATGAACCGGGCGCGCAGCAATACACGCTGGAGGAGATGCAGGCCATCGTCGGCGAGGCCCACAAGCTTGGCCGCAAGGTCGCCGCGCATGCGCATGGCGCCAGCAGCATCCGCGATGCGATTTTGGCGGGCGTCGATTCGATCGAGCACGCGAGTTTGATCGACGACGAGGGCATCAAACTGGCGCGCGAGAAGGGCACCTATCTGGTGATGGATATTTATAACGACGACTTCATTTTGCAGGAGGGCGAGAAGGCCGGCATGCTGCCGGAGTCGATCGCCAAGGAGAAGGTGATCGGCCAGCTGCAGCGCGATAACTTCCGCAAGGCGTTCACCGGTGGCGCGAAGATGGCGTTCGGCAGCGATTCCGGCGTTTATCCGCACGGCGACAACGCCAAACAGTTCGCCTACATGATCAAGTACGGCATGACGTCGATGCAGGCGATTCAGGCGGCGACCATCAACGCGGCCGATTTGTTGGGGTGGAAGGACAAAGTGGGCTCGATCACCGCCGGCAAATTCGCCGACATCATCGCGCTCAAGGCCGATCCGTCAGAGAACGCGGCGGAATTGACCAAGGTCTCGTTTGTGATGAAGGGCGGTGAGGTGATTCGCCGTTGATGGCGTAACCCGCACAGCCAGGCGGGGTCGTACCCCTGGGGTACGACCCCCACGACCGGGATGCGGGGTTGGTGGCTTCGATTCGCTTAGATCAGCGATTCGGCCAGGTCGGCCAGGTCGTTGGCGTAATCGATCTCGATCAGCTCCTTGCGCGCGACGCCGCTGCGGTAGGCGGCGGTGGCGATTTTCGGCGTGACGCCGCGCAGCAGGCGCGGGTCCAGCAGCCCTGGCACCACGTAGTCCTTGCCGAAGCGCGCATCGGCGCGCGCCATGTCGGCCAGCGCCACCACGCAGGCGCGCTTCATCTCCTGGTTGATCGTCGAGGCGCCGCAGTCGAGCGCCGCGCGGAACAGGTAGGGGAAGCACAGCGCGTTGTTGATCTGGTTCGGATAGTCCGAACGGCCGGTGGCGATGATGGCGTCCGGCGCGACTTCGCGCACCAGCTCCGGACGCAGCTCCGGCTCCGGATTGGCCAGCGTGAAGACGATCGGATGCGCGTTCATGCGCGTGATGTCGGCCTGCGACAGCACGCCCGGACCGGAGACGCCCAGGAAGACGTCCGCGCCTTCCATCACGTCCGACAGTCTGGTGGCCGTGGTGTCCTGCGCCCACGCGGCTTTTTCGCCGTCGAGCGCGCGCACGGTGGTCAGCACGCCCTTGCTGTCGCAGACGAAGATGTTGTGTTTTTGCGCGCCCAGATCGACCAGCAGGTCGAGGCAGGCAATGGCGGCCGCGCCTGCGCCGGAGCAGACGATTTTGACAGTGGCGATATCGCGGCCCGTCATTTCGATCGCGTTGAGCATGCCGGCGCCGACGACGATGGCGGTGCCGTGCTGGTCGTCATGGAACACCGGGATCGACAGGCGCTCGCGCAGCTTGCGCTCGATGTAGAAGCACTCCGGCGCCTTGATGTCTTCGAGGTTGATGCCGCCGAAGGTCGGGTGCAGCGCGGCGATGATGTCCACCAGTTTGTCCGGGTCGGTCTCGTCGATTTCGATGTCGAAGGCGTCGATACCGGCGAATTTTTTGAACAGAACCACTTTGCCTTCCATCACCGGCTTGCCGGCGAGCGCGCCGATGTTGCCCAGGCCGAGCACCGCGCTGCCGTTGGTGATGACGCCCACCAGGTTGCCCTTGGCGGTGTATTCGTAGGCCTTGGCCGGCTCGCGCTGGATTTCCACGCACGGGGCGGCGACGCCGGGCGAATACGCCAGCGCCAGGTCTTCCTGGGTGGCGACGCTCTTGGTCACTTCGATGGCGATCTTGCCGGCCTTGCCGGCGCGGTGATAGGCCAGTGCTTTCTGTTCGATGGTGCTCATGTTGTCCTTGTATTGGTGACGCTCTATATGCGAAAAACGCCTGCACGGGCCAAAGCCGGTGCAGGCGCGAATTGCTGGGATTCGTTAAATCACGGGTTAAATCACGGATACAGGCCGCGGACCTCGCGGGCTTGCAGCACGCGCGTGCACGCCAAAATGAAGGTGGCCGTGCGCAGCGTAACCTTCTTCTCTTGTGACACGGACCACACGGCGTTGAACGCCTCCTGCATGATGCGCGTAAGGCGCGCATTGATCTCGTCCTCGCTCCAGAAGAAGCTGGAGAAATCCTGCACCCATTCAAAGTATGACACAGTTACGCCGCCTGCGTTAGCCAGCACGTCCGGCACGATCAGCACGTCCTTGTCGGTCAGGATGTCGTCCGCTTCCGGCGTGGTCGGGCCGTTGGCGCCTTCGAGGATGATTTTGGTGCGGATGCGCGGCGCGTTGTCGGCCGTGATCTGCTGTTCCAGCGCGGCCGGAATCAGGATCTCGGTTTCGATGTCCCAGAAGGCGTCGCGGTCGAGGAAGGCCTCGGCGCCGGCGAAACCGGTGACGCTGCCGCATTCGGCTACATGGTGGTGCAGGCGGGCGATATCGAGGCCGCCCTGGTGCACCACGGTACCGGTGTGGTCCTGCACGGCGACGACCTTGGCGCCGGCGTCGGCGAACATGGTGGCGGCCACGCCGCCGACATTGCCGAAGCCCTGGATGGCGACACGGGCGCCTTCGATGGCGACGCCCCGCTTGACAGCGGCTTCGCGGCCGACCACGAACACGCCGCGACCGGTGGCTTCGCGCCGGCCCAGCGAGCCGCCCAGCGAGATCGGTTTGCCGGTGACGACGCCGGTCGACAGGTTACCTTCGATCATGGCGTAGGAGTCCATCATCCATGCCATCACCTGTTCGTTGGTGTTGACGTCGGGCGCCGGGATGTCCTTGTTAGGTCCGATGATCAGGCTGATTTCGCTGGTGTAGCGTCGCGTCAGGCGCTGCAGCTCGCCGCGCGAGAGCGTCTTGGGATCGACGCGGATGCCGCCTTTTGCGCCACCGTATGGCACATTGACCGCCGCGTTTTTCACCGTCATCCACGCCGACAGCGCCATCACTTCCGACAAGGTCACGTCCTGATGGAAGCGCACGCCGCCTTTGCCTGGACCACGCGACATATTGTGCTGCACGCGATAGCCTTCGTAGTGGGCGATCGAGCCGTCATCGCGTTCGATCGGCACGTCGACGGTGAGGATGCGCTTCGGGCGCTTGAGCGTTTCTACCCAGCGCGACAGGCTTCCCAGGTGCGGCGTGACGCGGTCGATCTGTTGGAGGTAGACGCCCCATGGACCCAGATCTTCCGGGTTGAGGTAGGAAGGCAGTGCGTGCTGTTGATGTGCGGTGGTCATGCTCAGGCTCCGTTTGGATTCGTTTTTGTGACGGCCGCTTTTGGCGGCGATCAGCTGGAACGAATCATAGGGTGGAGCTGCGCGGACGGGCCAATGCTGTATGCGCATTCGACTATGCGTTTCGCGCATAGTTATTAAAATCACACCCGCACGGCGGCGTAAAAGGGTCGGACCCCGTTCGGGGTCCGACCCTGCCTTAGTGGGTCGAAGCCATCACTCAATCTACCGTTCCGAGACCGCGACGCGGCGTTTGCGGCCGCTGTCGTTCTGTTGCCGCTCGAGGAAATCCCACAACCTTTCGACGATGGCTTTGCCGCGCCGCTGCGGCGTCGGGTGCTCGCGGTACAGCCGGATCTCCATTTCGATCTCCCACTCGGCGCTGTCGTTGTCGGCGCGCGCCAGCAGCTTTTGTTTGAGTTCGCGCGTGACGGCCGATTCGGGCAGGAAGGCGATGCCGCTGCCCTCGAGCGCCATCATTTTCAGCCCTTCCGCCATGTCGGTCTCGTAATGCGGTTCCAGATGCAGCGGGGTCTTGGCATCGGCCAGGATCAGCTCCACCATGCGGCCCAGGTAGGCGTTATTCGTATAGGATAAAAACGGCAGCGGCGCCTTCCTGGTGCCAGGCAGCGTGAATTCGGGCACCTTGTTTTTGTCGCAGCGGGCGTAGGCGCGCAGCGATTCGCGGCCCAGCACCAGCATGTCGTAGCGGCCGGGGTCGAGCTGCACCGGCTGGCGCGGATGGTGATAGCACAGTAGCAGGTCGCAGCCGCCTTCGACCAGCTGCAGCACGGCGTTGTGCACGTTGAGCGCCATCAGGCGGCTGCTGATCGGCGCAAAGTCGCGGCCCAGGGCCGTCAGCCATTTGGGCACGAACGTCAGCGACAGCGTGTGCGGCACGGCCAGGTCGATGCTGGTCTGCGCGGCCGCGCGCTTGGATCGCAGCATGTCGCGCGCGCCGTTGATCTGCGCGAGCATCTCGAGCGCCTGTTCGTAGAACACGGTGCCGGCTGGCGTCAGGCGGGTGGGGTAGGAGGTGCGGTCGACCAGGTCGGTGCCAAGCCAGTTCTCCAGCGACTGGATGCGGCGCGAGAAGGCCGGCTGCGTGACGTGGCGCAGCGCGGCCGAGCGGCTGAAGTTATTGGTCTCGACCAGCGAGATGAAGTCTTCCAGCCATTTGATTTCCATACCGGGTATCCCTTACAACTTTTTGCTTGTTACTTATTATTTACTGCTGGTTCCACGTGATGGCGCGGGCCATCATCTGCGGTGCCGAAGGCCGGCGCGTCGGATGGGAGAAGGTCAGGAGTTCGAGGCGTTCATGCCGGCGATCAGGCCGAGCGCCACGCTCAATTCGTCGAAGCGCTCTTGCGGACAATTGCGCAGCAAGTCCTTGCTGATCTGCTCGGCGACGACGACGGCGTTGTTCAGCAGTTCGCGGCCGGTGGCGCTGATGGCGGCGTAGGCCACGCGGGCGTCGCGCGGGTCGTGCTGGCGTTCGACCAGGCCGATTTTTTCCAGCGGCAGCAGGGTGCGGGTGACCCCGGAAGCGGTGAGCCCCTGGCGCTCGGCCAAGTCGACCCGGCGCAGTCGTCCGCCCGGCGCGCGGTTCAGATAGTGCAGCAGCATGAAGTCGCCAAAGCTGATGCCGTGGTATCCGCCCAGCACCTGGTCGAGCCGGCGCACCAGGGTCGCTTGCGCGCGCGCCAGGCGCAGTGTGAATTCCAGGCTGGGGCTGACGGCAGCCGGGGCGGAGTCGTTGTTGAGGTTGTCCATAAATCATCTTCCTGTTGTTGAGCTATACGTGATATGTGCTTGATTGAGCAAGTATATACCGATCTTTAAATAATGCAACAGCGGAGCAGGCTGGGGGGCTGTGCGCCTGTGGTGTTTACCACACGATTTAAGCGGGACTACACGGGCAGGGCGGGTAGGGATGATGAAAAGAATAACTTCGAAGTGCTTCAAATGACGCTTTCACCATACAATATTGCCTAAAGTTATGCGCCGTGCGGTGACACGACTTTTACTCAAACTACAATAAGCAGGGGACATCCAAATGCATATGGGAACCACCGAGATCTTTTTGATCGCGATGTTAATCATCTTTAGCGTGCCGTATTTGATCTGGCGCTTCGGCCACACCGATTACTACGCGCCGCTGGTGGTCGTGCAAATCATCACTGGCATCTTGCTCGGCCCCGGCATTTTGGGTCGCGCCTATCCCGAGTACTACAGTTTCGTCTTCAACCCGCAGGTGGTGCAGTCGCTCAATGGCATCGCCTGGTGGGCCGTGATGATCTTCGTCATGATCGCCGGCATTGAGCTCGATTTGAAAAAGGCTTGGGAGCACCGGCGCGAGAGCACCGTGACCGCCGGCCTGGCGCTGGGCATGCCACTAGCGTTTGGCTGTGTCGCCGCGCTCGGGATGCTCGGTTACGCCGGCTGGGTGGGGCCAAAGGCGCAGGATTGGCAGTTTGTGCTTGGCGTGGGTATGGCGTGCGCCGTCACCGCGCTGCCGATCTTGATCTTGCTGATGGAAAAACTGGAAATCCTGCGCCAGCCGATCGGCCAGCGCATCCTGCGTTACGCCAGCCTTGACGACATCGCCATCTGGGGCGTGCTGGCGGTGATCCTGCTGGACTGGGACCGGGTCGGCCGCCAGGCGGGTTTCCTGCTGGTGTTTGCACTGGTCACCAAGCTGTTCCGGATCATGATGGTGCGGCTTGAAGAGCGCGACCGCTGGTATATCGCGTTCATCTGGCTGGCCGTGTGCGCGTTGGCGGCGGACTGGGCAGGACTGCACTACATGGTCGGCGCGTTCCTGGCCGGCGCCGTCATGGACACGCATTGGTTCAACCAGGAGAAGATGGATTTCATGCGCGCCAACGTGCTGATGGCCGTGATGCCGGTGTTTTTCCTCAGCACCGGCTTGCGGACCAACTGGGAAGTGGGCGGCTCGGCGGTGTTCGTGGCGGCAGCGGTGCTGCTGGTGGCGTCGGTCAGCGGCAAGCTGGCCGGCGTCCATTTGGCGGGGAAAATCCTCAAGTGGGGACCGGGCGAGGCGTCGATCATCGGCTGGCTGCTGCAGACAAAGGCCCTGATCATGATCATCTTCGTCAATATCCTGCTCGACAAGGGCATCATCACCAACGGCACCTTCACGGCGCTGCTGTTGATGGCCATCGGCAGCACGATGCTGACGGTGCCGGTGGTGTATCCGAAATTGCAGCGCGTGGCGCAGCTGATCTTCAAAACCAGCTGATATAATGGCGGCATGAACGATACTACTCAACTCCCTCCGCTGCCCGATCGCCTGTCGATCGATCCGCGCAGCCCACACCATGTCGCCGCCGTGTTCGAACACGACGTCGGCATCCGTTTTAACGACAAAGAGCGTCTGGACGTCGACGAATATTGCATCAGCGAAGGCTGGATCAAGGTTCCGGCCGGCAAAAGCCTGGACCGCAAGGGCAATCCGATGCTGATCAAGCTCAAAGGCAAGGTCGAAGCGTTCTACCGTTAATTCGTCGCTCTGAAAAAGAAAGGCCGCCTGGTGCTTACCGGCGGCCTTTTTTATTGCGGGCGCTGTTCGCTGCGCAGCTTGTCGAGCATTTGCAGTGTCGCGGGCGCCAGATTCATGATGCCGTGATAGGCGCAATACTCACAAAACGCCTCCTCCGGGCTCATCGCGTTGATGCTGCTGTCGGAGTGTCCGCGGCGTCGCAGCGCCCGCAAACAGGCCGCATCCATATTTCTGGCGTTCATGCACTTGCTCCTTCGAGTTAAGGAATTGATTATCACTCCGGCCATTATAGTGGGAAAATAGTTCCATGTGGCAACTAAGTTAGGTTTTTTAGTTGCATTCAAGCAGCGCTGTCCAGGCTGCGCCGCAGACGCGACACCAGCACCAGCGCCACCAGCGACGTGACGACGACCACGTAGCCGACCACGTCGAAGTGCAACAGCTTGCCGTTCGGGGCCTGGCTGACGATATGGCCGGCCACGACCGAGGCCACGCCGCCCGACAATTGCTGGATGGAGGCGCTGATGGCGTTGAACGCGCCGCGCTGGGTCGCGGGCGGCACCGACGCGGCCATCGCCTGGAACGGGATCATGCGCGCGAAGATGCCGACGAACATCAGGGAGTTGACCAACACCAGCGCCCACATTGGGATCGCTTCCAGGTGCGTGTAGACCACCACCATCACGATCGACAGCGCCGTGCCGAGTAAGAACACGGGGAACTTGCCGCGCTTGTCGGCCGCCTTGCCGATCAGCGGGCCGGCGAAGATGGTGCACACGCCGGTGATCAGGTAGACGGTGGGCAGGTGCTGCATGTCGATGCCGAGGTTGTTGACGATGAAGGCGCTGCTGAACGGCATGAGCATGAAGCCGCCGGTGGTCAGCAGCGCGGTGACGGCGAAGGCCAGCAGATGGCGCGGCATCGTTACCGTGTGGTACAGGTGCGCCCACGGGCTGTGCTGTTGCGGCTGGCCCAGGTGGGCGTTGACCGGTTGCATTTTCCATGCGACCAGCAGGCCGCCGATCAGGCCGAACGCGGCCATGACAAGGAAGGGGATGTGCCAGTCCCATCGATTGGACAGATAAATCCCGATCGGGATGCCCAGCACCTGGCTGGCGGCAAAGGCGGTCTGGATCAGGCCCATGACCCGGCCGCGCATCTGCGGCGGGAACAGGTCGGTCGAGATGGCCAGCACGATGGAGCCGATGACGCCGCCGAACAGGCCGGTGACGACGCGCGCGGCCAGCAGGCTCTCGAAGCTTTGCGCCAGGCCGCACCAGACGGTGCCTAGGATGAAGCCGGTATAGAAGAACAGCAGCAGTTTCTTGCGGTCGTAGCGGTCGGCGAAGCCGGCCGTTAGCAGGCCCGAGGCGCCGGCGCTGAAGGCGTAGGCCGACACCACCAGGCCGAACTCCATCGGCCCGATATTCAGGGCCGGCATGATGACCGCGCCCAGCGGCGACATCAGCATGAAGTCGAGGATCACCGCGAACTGCAGGAAAGCCAGCATCGCGACGACAGTTTTTTGATAGGGCGTGAACTTCGCCGCGACGGCGGCATTGGTTTTTGTCATGGATCAGTCCGGGTTCAGTCTTTGTTTCGGTCGCGGCCGGGAGCGCAGAACCGGGCCTTGCGGGCGGCACGGAATTGTTCGCGTTCTTCCGGGGTCATCTCTTGCCAGCGCTGCCAGCGTTGCGCGCCGGCTTCATGGTGGTGGCGGCCGAAACCGCCGACCAGGATGCGGCACAGCACCAGCAGGCCAAGCGCGCGCCAATAGTCCAGCGGGCCGCCACCGGCAAACAGGTGGGGCACGATCCAGTTCCACAGCAACATGACGATCCAGCCCAGCAGCGCCATGATCACCAGCATCTTGGGGATGAGCAGCAGTTTATATTTGATCATTTCAACTCTCCATTCATTCGTTGTACAGGTCTTGCAGGCGCGCGCGCAGATGCAGCACGGCGTAGCGTTTGCGCGCCAGCAAAGTGTTGACGGACACGCCGCTATCGAGCGCCATGTCCTTGAAACTCAGGCCGTCGAGCTCGTGCGCGATGAAGACCTCGCGTTGATTCGCCGGCAATTCTTCCAGCGCCGCCTGCAGGTGCGCGAGCAGCATGGCGCGGTGGTAGGCATGTTCGGGACCGGCCTCGGCGGACGGCAGCAGCAGGTCGAGGCGGCAGGCTTCGCCATCCTCGTCGACCATGTCGTCCAGCCGCACTTCCTTCTTCTTGCGGAAACGGTCGATGATGCGGTTGCGGGCGACCCGGTAGAGCCAGGCGCTGACCTGCTCGATCGGCTCGGGCAGGCGGTGGGCCTGGGTGAATTCGTAGAAGACGTCCTGCAGGATGTCTTCGGCATCGGTCTGGTCGGCCACCCGGCGGCGGATGAAGCTGCCCAGCTTCGAACGCTCGCGCAACACCGTCGCGGTGATGGCTTGGTCCTGGTCGGCGGTGGTTTGGGTGTGCGGCGGCATATAGGTGAAGACGGCCAGCCGTCACGGATATTGTGCGAACGATACAAATCGTTGTCTGCCGGACGCGAAAACTATTCGGCCGACGTCACTTTGTTGGGCTCGATATACACCTTGCCGCCCTGGTAATCGAACAGGATGTGTAGTTGGCGCAAAATGCCGTTGCTGATATTGCCGGCGAGGGTTTGGCTGTTGAGGGCGCCGCCGCCCCGGGTCGACAGCTCCAGGGTCGGGTCGGCGATTTGCACGCCGCCCATCTCGAACAGCTTGCCGCGCGTTTTCAGCACCTCGGTGGTGCCGCCGATGACCTGGGCCCTCTGGATCGTGTCGCCGGCCTGGTATTTCTCGACCAGCCCGTAGCGCTCGACAAACGGCTTGCTCATGGTCAGCGAGAAATCGCTGCCGGTGTCGATGGTGAACTTGCCGGGCAGGCCGTCGAGCACGGCTTCGATCTGCGGCGTCTTGTCATGGAACGACAGCGGCGTGGCGGCGGCCGGGCCGCGATACACGAAGCTGTTCGGATCGTGGAACGTCAACTGGCGCGCGGCGTAGTCGATCAGCGTTGGCGTCAACCACAGCCACTCGTAGCCGATGGTGCCGTCGATCGGCAGGTTGTCGAGCGTGGGGCTGGTGAAGAAGGCCTGGCGGTCCAGGGTCAGTCCCGCGATGCCGATCTGCTGCACCGTGGTCAGCACGCCGCGCTCGGTCTGCTGGCCGAGACCGGACAACACGGCTACACCCTGGGCGGGCAGGCGCAAGCGGCGGTAGAGTTTGTCGCTGATGACGTTGCGGGCGCCGGTGTCGAGGATGAATTTGAACGGACCTTGCCCGTTCAACGTCAGCATCACGCAGATGTGGGACTCGCACGGCTCGAACGGCACCGTCACCGCCGGCTTCTGGGCCGAAAAGCCCTGCATGACGGCCGGTTGCGGCAGGGAAAAATCCATCTGCGCGGCCGGACGGTTGAGCACAACGGTGGACACGCGCAGCGTTTCCTCGTCGGCATCGTCCTTGGCGTCGCGCACGCTTTCCTCGAAGGGCAGGGTGACGGCGCCGACGCGGCGGAAATCACGGTAGTCGATGGTGAGGGTTTTGCCGTCGATCACCTCCTGGCGGCGTTCGATGCGGCGGGTGGTGTCGTTGATCCAGTAGTCGAAGGCGATGCCCGAGGCCAGCTCCACGCGCACGACGGCGTAGTCGACGCCGGCGTGGCGGCGCGACGCCTTCAGTTCCAGCCGGCGCGCCTTGGCGCCGCGCGCGAACCACCACGCATACGATTGGCGTCCCAGATGCAGCTCGGGATCGCGCGCCGCGCCTTCCTGCTTTTCCAGCTTGCCCATGCGCTGGCGCCAGAAGTTCTGGCCGTCCGAGCGCGACATCAGGCGCGCCACCGCCGACGAGGGGATGCGTTGCGCATAGCGGCCGCTGGCGAAATCGATGTCGCTGCTGCCCGCCTCGTCATGGTCGAGGTAGGTGCGCACGAACTGCGTATGCTGGGTCTTGACCTGCCGCCAGGCGTTGCCGCCGACCGCCTCGCGCGCCTGGGCGAGCAGGGACGCCGCGTCGTCGGCGGCAAAGCCCTGGATGCTGGCGATGGCAAGGCACAGGCCGGCGGCGACGCGGATCACGCGGATGGTGCTGATAAGCTGGCGAACTAGCAAAAATGGATCCTTGATTTGACGTCACCGGCGCCGAGCGCCCGGTGCAAAAACAGCCATGTTAGCTGAAAAGCCTGCTGCCGCGCCAGCCATCCTGCATGCAGACGCAAAAGCGGCCACCAGATTGCTCTGGTGGCCGCTTTTGTGTGGCTCAGGACGGGCTAACGGTGACGATTAACGGTCGCCGAAGCTGCGGCGAGCGCCGTCGGTGCTGCGCGGGTTGCTACCCTTGTAGCCGCCGCCGGTGCTGCCTTCCTTGCGCGGAGCGCTAGGCTTGCTGAACGTACGCTGGCCTGGCTTGGCGCCGGTGCGGTTGTCGCCCGGCTTCCAGCCGCCTGGACGCGAGGTCGAACGGGCCGCCGAAGCGGTTTTCTTCGGCTCGTAGCCTTCGATGACGTTGACCGGAATCAGCTGCTTGGTGAAGCGCTCGATGCGCTTGACGTTCATGCCTTCGGCGTGGTTCACCAGCGAGATCGCCAGACCGTTGCGGCCGGCGCGGCCGGTACGGCCGATGCGGTGGACGTAGTCTTCAGGGAACTTCGGCAGATCGTAGTTGAACACGTGCGTGATCGTCGGCACGTCGATGCCGCGGGCGGCAACGTCGGTGGCGATCAGGATCTTGACCTGGCCGCGGCGCAGGCTGTCGAGCGTGCGGTTGCGGGCGCCCTGGTGCATGTCGCCATGCAGTGCGGCGGCCGAGAAGCCGGCGATGTTCAGACGATCGGCGATGGTGTCGGCGTCACGCTTGGTGGCGGTGAACACGACAGCCTGGTCGAGCGAGTCGTCGCGCAGCAGGTGGTCCAGCAGGCGGTTCTTGTGCGACAGGTCGTCGACGAAGTGCACGCGCTGGGTGATGTTCTCATGCTTGTTGGCGGCGCTGAGGATCTGGATGACTTGTGGATCCTTGGTGATGCGGCGCGCCATGTTGCCGACCACGCCATCGAGCGTGGCCGAGAACAGCATGGTTTGACGGGTCGAAGGCGTCGCGTCGACGATCTTTTCGATGTCGTCGATGAAACCCATGTCCAGCATACGGTCGGCTTCGTCCAGCACCAGGATTTCCAGTTGCGAGAAGTCGATCTTGCCCGATTCCATGTGGTCGATCAGACGGCCAGGAGTGGCGACCAGGATCTCAGGATTCTTGGCCAGCAATTGCATCTGTTTCGGGTAAGGCATACCGCCCAGGATCGACACGGCCTTCAAACGGCGCAGGTTGACGCTGTACTTGTCGGTATTGGAGGTCACTTGCAGGGCCAGTTCGCGGGTTGGGGTCAACACCAGCATTTTTGGCTGTGCGGCTTTGAAACGCGGACGCTCGCCACGGGCACGGGCGGCTTGCATTTCTTGATTTGGAGTCTTGCCGGCGGCGGCCGGGTCGATCTCGGACAAACGGTGCAGCGACGGCAGCATAAATGCCGCGGTCTTGCCGGAACCGGTTTGCGAGGAAACCAACAAGTCCTTGCCTGCGATCGCGGCAGGGATGGCCTGCTGCTGGACGGGAGTCGGCGCGGTGTAGCCGGCGTCGGTCAGGGCTTTAATGAGGGACGTGTTGAGACCTAGTGCTTCAAATGTCATGCTGTTCTTTCGTAAAAAACCTGCGCCCGTGCAAACGCCGAACGCGAAATAGCAACGCCTACCAAAACGAAATGACTCAATCAAAATCGAAAGAAATTTCGGCACAAAAGCTTTGCGCCGGGACGGTGTCAGGTGCGACACCAAAGGCGGGAGGGCTTCATAAGCGACATCAGGGAGATGCGCTAAGGCTTGCGTAGCTGCTAGTAATACCTGGCTGATCAATCGGCGCCGCGGTCTGTCGCGGCGCGCTCACTGCAGCGCACAGGCGACACTATACAGTAGTTTGCGCATGCCTGTACAGTTAATTGCCACTCCGGGGTCAGGTCCACCAATTCTACACGGCCTCGGCTGTGGGGGCCGCCGGCAGCGGTTTAGTGAAGAGCTCGTGTAGAAATGGTGGACCTGACCCCGGAGGTGGGGCCGAGCGAGAATACGCCGACCACGCGCGCCAGATGGCTCGCTTGCTCGTGCAGCAGCGTGGCGGCGGCGCCCGCCTGCTCGACCAGCGCGGCGTTTTGCTGCGTGGCCTGGTCCATGCCGCCGACGGCGTCGCCGATGCGGGCGATGCCGCTGGTCTGCTCCTGGCTGGCCGCGTCGATCTGGCCCATGATGTCGGTCACCCGCGCTACGCTGGCGACGATCTCGGTCATCGTCACGCCGGCCCGGTCGACCAGCGCGGCGCCGGTGTCGACCTGGCCGACCGATTCCTCGATCAGGCCTTTGATCTCGCGCGCGGCCGTCGCGCTGCGCTGGGCCAGGTTGCGCACCTCGCTGGCGACGACGGCAAAGCCGCGTCCCTGCTCGCCGGCGCGCGCCGCTTCCACCGCCGCGTTCAGGGCGAGGATGTTGGTCTGGAACGCGATGCCGTCAATGACGCCGATGATGTCGGCAATGCGCCGCGACGCCCGGTTGATCGCGCCCATCGTGTCGACCACCTGGGTCACGACCGCGCCGCCCTGGGCCGCCACTTCGGAAGCCGATAGCGCCAGCGCGTTGGCGCGCCGCGCGTTGTCGGCGTTGCGCTGGACGGCGCCGTTGAGCGCGCCGATCGCCTCGGTGGTCGCTTCGAGCGAACTGGCCTGCCGCGCCGTGCGCGATGAGAGGTCGTCGTTGCCGGCGGCGATCTGCCCGGACGCCGAAGCCACCGCGTCGGTGCCGGCGCGCACCTGGGTGACGATGCTGCCGAGCTGGTCGCGCATGTCGCGCATCGCGTGCAGCAGGCTGGCCTGGTCGCCCGCAGCCAGATGGACATCGACGGCCAGGTCGCCGGCGGCGATGCGGCGGGCGATGCCGGCCGCCAGCGCCGGTTCGCCGCCGAGCTGACGGCGCAGCCCGCGCATGATCAGGTTGGCGGCGACCACGCTGGCGGCCACTGCCGCCGCCAGGATCAGCGCGCATTGCCACTGCGCGGCGGCGATGCGTTCGCGCGCGGCCGCCTCGTCGAGCTCGGACTGGCGGGTGGCCAATTGGACGACCTGATCGATGACCTTGCGGTGGGTCTCGTACAGGCTCGACAGGCGGGCCAGCGAGGCCGCCGCGCCGTCGCGGTCGTTCTTGTCGAGCGCCGGGATGAAGCTGTCGAAGGCGGCCGCGTAGAAGGCCAGCGCGGGGGCGTGCGCCTGCTCGAGCATCAGCGGCCCCATCTGGCCGGGCAGCACCTGGCCAAGCCAGTAGGTGTGGCGGGTATCGTAGTCTTGCTTGAGCGCGCGCAGGCGCTGGGTCAGTGCCCGCCGTGCAGCGGCGGCGCCGTCTCCCTGGTCCAGGTTGGCCATCTGCAGGCACACCAGATACGACTCGATGATGTACTCCGGTGGCGGCAGGATGTCGGCAATCAGGTCCTTGCTCTGGACGATGCGCTGGTAAATCGGGCCGTTGACCTGGATCTCCTTGAGCACCTTGAAAGACCACCCGCCATAGGCGGCGAAGCCGGCCACGAAGCAGCCGATAAGGATGAGAAAACGTGTCCTGACATTAACCTGGTCGAGCATGTGGGTCCCCGTGACACCGGCGCCGATTCGTGGTCGGCGCGGTTCTATGAATCTGGATGAATGTTCTAGTGTGAAAGACAATAGCAACATTCGGCCGAGAACCATAGCGGCATGCATCTGCATTGCACCATTTGTTGCAAATTAGCATCTAAATATTGTCGGGCAGATCACATACCGGGCACGCGACGTCGGGACCGGACGTGAAAACGCCCCGCATGCGGGGCGTGTGCAGATGGGCGGGGCGGCGTGGAATTACAGGTAGTCTTCCGCGTTCAGGCCCATGACGTGCGAGAAGCCGCCGTCGACGTAGGTGATTTCGCCGGTGATGCCCGAGGCCAGGTCCGACAACATGAAGGCGGCGGTGTTGCCCACTTCTTCGATGGTGACGTTGCGGCGCAGCGGCGCATGCGACGAGGCAAAGCCGAGCAGCTTGCCGAAGTCCTTGATGCCGGACGCGGCCAGGGTCTTGATCGGGCCGGCCGAGATGCCGTTGGCGCGGATGCCCAGCTTGCCCAGGTTTTCGGCCAGGTAGCGCACCGACGCTTCCAGCGATGCCTTGGCCAGGCCCATGGTGTTGTAGTACGGAATGGCGCGCACGGCGCCGAGATACGACAGGGTCAGCAAGGACGAGCCTTCCTTGAGCAGCGGCAGCGCCGCCTTGGCCATGGCCGGGAAGCTGTAGGCCGAGATGTCGTGGGCGATGCGGAAGTTCTCGCGCGTCAAGCCGTCGAGGAAGTCGCCGGCGATCGCTTCGCGCGGGGCGAAGCCGATCGCGTGCACCAGGCCGTCGAGCTGCGACCAGCTCTTGCCCAGGTCGGCGAACACGGCGGCGATCTGCTCATCGCTCGAGACGTCGCAATCGAATACCAGGGTGCTGTTGAATTCGGCGGCGAACTCGGTGATGCGGTCCTTGAAACGCTCGCCGACGTAGGTGAACGCCAGTTCGGCGCCTTCGCGGTGGCAAGCCTTGGCGATGCCGTAGGCGATGGAACGGTTCGACAGCAGACCGGTGATGAGGATTTTTTTGCCTTGCAAGAACGCCATGATGACTCCGATTGCGACTGCGCGTCGGCGCCGGCTCGGACAGCGGGCGGGGCGACGTCAGTGGGGTTTGTTTTTAGGGTGTGAGGCCGTTCGCCTGGCACGCAAGTGCGAGATTGTAGGACGTGTGCGCCGCAACTGCAACCTTTACCAACCCGCAGGGCCAGGCGGGGTCGTACCCAGGGGGTACGACCCCTGAGCGGCGACGCTGGCGCTTAGGGGAAGGCGGGCCGGGTTGCTTTCCTTAATTGCTGGTTTTGCGGGCCGATTTACGTTTGGCCGCGTCGCGCGGCACGCGCGCCTTGACCAGCGACACCGGGCCACCCTTGGTGCTCTTGCTGGCGCTGGCGCGCTTGTAGCCGGACTTCGACACGGCGCGCTCGGCCTCGAACGCCATCGTGGCGTTGTCGGCCACCTCGGGCGCGATGTCCAGGTAGGCCGAGGTCGACACCTTGGGCACCAGGATGGTCGAGCCGGCCTTGAGCATGGAGCGCTGCGGAATGTTGTTGGCCTGGCGTATCACTTCCGGCGTGGTGTGGAAGCGCGACGCCAGCGCGCCGATGCTTTCGCGCGCGCTGGTGATCTTGTGCGTGGTCCAGGTCGACAATTCCTTGCCCCATTGCGCCAGGTTCAGCTGGAACTTGGCGGCGTTTTCCTTGGGCAACAGGATCTTGGTCTGCTCGTCGCCGGTGATGACCGGGCGCTTGAATTGCGGATTGAGCGCCTTGAAGTCGGCTACCGACAGCTCGGCCAGGTGGGCGGCGATGGTCAGGTCGATGTCGCTGGTCTTGTCGATGGCGGTGAAGTAAGGCGTGTTGTCGACCGGCGGCAGGCTGACGCCGAACTGGGTCGGGTTGCCGATGATATTTTTAACGGCTTGCAATTTCGGCACGTATTCGCGCGTTTCGGTCGGCATCAGCTCCGACAGGCTCTGGAAGTCGGTCGGCTTGCCGGCCGCCTGGTTTTTGGCGATGGCGCGTTGCACCGAGCCTTCACCCCAGTTGTAGGCCGCCAGGGCCAGCTGCCAGTCGCCAAACATGTCATACAGGCGCTGCAGGTAGCTCAGCGCGGCGTCGGTCGAGGCCAGGATGCCACGGCGCTCGTCCTTGAAGGCGTCCTGCTTGAGGTTAAAGTCGCGGCCGGTGCCGGGAACGAATTGCCACATGCCGGCGGCGTTGGCGTGCGACAGCGCCTCCGGGTTGAAGGCCGACTCGATGAACGGCAGCAGCGCCAGTTCGGTCGGCATGCTGCGCTTTTCAAGCTCGGTGACCACGTGGAACAGGTAGCGCGAGGCGCGCCCGGTGGTGATGGCCATGTGGTCCGGACGGGCCGTGTACCACTTGGTGTGCTTGGCCACCAGATCGTTGTTGAGGTCCGGAATGGCGTAGCCGCTGCGGATGCGGCCCCACACGTCCTTCTCGCGGAAAGCATCTTCCTCGACCAGTTTGGCCGGTTTGTTGATTTTCAGGGAGGACAGATCGAGGGCGGGGGACTTCGGCAGGGCGGCAAGCGGGGCGGGCGCGGCAGGCGGCAGGCTTGCCGCCTCGTCGTAGGCGTGGCTGGCGGTCGGCGCCAGCAGTGCCAGCAAGGCCGCCAGGGGCGCGGCCAGGGCAGCGCGTTTAGGAATTCGAGGATGCATAGTTTTCCATTGTTGTCGACTGAGAAACATCGAAGCGACCATGAATAAACGTGGAGTGTACGAAGCTAGCTTTGTTGAGTCAAGGTTTATGTCAGGCATATGACCAATTAAATTATGCAATAGTTCCGCGAAGATATGACCGAGATGGCGGCAGAATGCGCGGAGTATGAGATGGCGCAAAGAATGCGTACAATTCCGTCTTTAAGAGAGTCTTCAAGGAATCGCATCATGAGTAGTAGCGCCACCGATCACGCCGCCATTGTCGCCACCACCGTCGACTGGCTGGAAAAGGCCGTCATCGGCCTGAACCTGTGCCCGTTCGCCAAGGCGGTCCATGTCAAGGGGCAGATCCGTTATGTCGTCACCGACGCCGACTCGCCGGAGGAACTGCTGGAAAAGCTGATGGAGGAGCTGCAATACCTGGCCGATGCCGACCCGGAAAAGGTCGACACCACGCTGCTGATCCATCCGAATGTGCTGGGCGACTTCGAGGACTATAACGAATTCCTCGACGTGGCCGACGCCGCGCTGGAGGATTTGCAGCTCGACGGCGAGTTACAGGTGGCCAGCTTCCACCCCGACTACCAGTTCGCCGAGACCCACAAGAACGACATCGAGAACTACACCAACCGCTCGCCGTATCCGACCCTGCACCTGCTGCGCGAGGACAGCGTCGAGCGCGCCGTCGAAGCGTTTCCGGAGGCGTCGGATATTTTCGAGAAGAACATCGCGACCCTGCGCGCGCTCGGTCACGACGCGTGGGACAAGTTGTTGCAGGTGAAGGGATGAGTGAAGGCAAGGGCGATCCGCCGGTGCGGCCGGATACGCCGTGCGTAGCCGTGTGCTCGACCACCTTCGATGAGATCTGCCGCGGCTGCGGGCGCAGCGTGGTGGAGGTGGCGCATTGGGTGTCGATGAGCGCCGAGCAAAAGGAAGTAGTGTGGCAGCGCATCCTGGCGCAGGGTTACCCGCGCAGGAACAAATAGAGTCAACCCGGCGTGCGTTTGGCGATACGCCGGCGCCGCCGCTTAGGGGTCGGACCCCGTACGGGGTCCGACCCCGCGTGGCCGTGCGGGTTGGCGATCAATACGTACCGATGAAGTTCTTCTTGCCGATATCCAAACCATTGTGACGCAGGATGTCATAAGCGGTGGTCGCGTGGAAGAAGAAGTGCGGCAGCGCGTAATGGAACAGATACGTCTGGCCGGTGAAGTGCTTGGTCTTCTCGCCGCTGCCGGTGGTGATCGCGCGTCCCTCGCTGCCGGCGATGGTGTCCTGCGGCACGCTGTCGATATACGCCAGGGTCTTGACGATGCGCGCTTTCAGGTCGGCGAAGGTCACCTCGGTGTCCTCATACGATGGCACGTCCAGGCCGCCCAGGCGCGCGGCGGCGCCCTTGGCGAAGTCGCAGGCGATCTGGATCTGGCGCGTGAACGGCAGCATGTCAGGGAACAGACGGAATTGCAGCAGCGCGGCCGGCTCTATCTTTTTCTCGGTGGCATGGGACTCGGCCTTGTCCAGGATGGCCAGCAGGCTGTTGAGAATCTGCTTGAACACAGGAATCGAGGCGGAATACATGGAAAAAGTGGTCATGGCAGTGTCCTAAGTGGAAATCTATGTGGAAATCGAGCCGCGATAATAGCCCGCCCCGAGGTTTTTTGCTTGCCGTGTACCTTGCAAGGCAATTTTCCGTGCATAATTCCCACTAGGTAATTCTGCAATATGACCCCGACGACGATGCGACCTTTCCCCTTGCCGCGATTTTGTTTGCCCCTCGATGACTAGCGTGATCCACCGTCTGCGGACCAGACTGGGGGCGCTGTACGGGCTGTCGATCTATGGCGCTTTGCTGCTGGTGGTGTTCGGCGGCCTGGTGATCCCGGCCATCATCGGCAGTTACCTGCTCATCGGCGTGCACGAGCAACAGTCGGCACGCGTCGCGCTCAACGAGTCGCTCCAGCGCAATGCCGACATCCTGGCGCTGGGCATGCAGGAATCGCTGTGGAACATGAATTCCGAGTCGGCCCATTCGCTGGTCGAGTCGGTCATGCGCGACCGCTCGGTGCTGCAGGTGCAGGTGGTCGGCCAGGCCGACGCCCAGTTCATGCACGTGCGCTCGCCACGCCAGGCGGCCGGCAACGTCTACCGTGCCGAGCGCGATATCCTGGTGCGCGGCGAGAAGATCGGCCGCATCATGGTCGAGATGGACGACGCCCGCAGCCAGCAGGAGCTGCGCGAAAAACAATGGTCGTATGTGTTCGTGCTGGCCGCGCAGCTGACCGTGTCGCTGCTGCTGATCGTGCTGTTCCTTAACGCCCGCCTGATCAAGCCGCTGCGCAAGTTGATGGGCTTTTCAGACCGCCTCTCGCGCGGCGACTTCGAGACCCGGCTCGACCTGGCCGGCAGCGACGAGCTGGGACGGCTGGCCAAGCAGCTCGAGCAGATGCGGGTGGCCATCAAGCGCCTGTTCGAGGACGTCGGCCAGCGCGAGGAGCGCTTCCGCACCATCGTCACCCAGGTGCCGGGCGCCGTGTTCCGCTTCCAGCCCGATGGCCCGATCGACTTCGTCTCGGACGCCATCGAAGACATTTCCGGCTATCCGGCGGCGCAGTTCATGCGCGGCACGACCGACGCCTGGACCAACCTGATCGCGCCGCACGACCGCAAGCGCCATCGCCGCACCATCGCGCAGGCGCTGGGCGACGGCCTGCCGTACGAGGTTGAATACCGCATCGTCGACGCCGCCGGCATCGAGCGCTGGGTGGCGGAAAACGGCCAGCCGCAGCCGCGCGGCGCCGATGGCAACTCGCCGTGGGTCGACGGCATCATCGCCGACATCAGCCAGCGCAAACACAACGAGATGCGCATCGAGGGCTTGCTGGCCGAGCAAAGCGCCATCCTCGACAATGTCATGTTCGGCGTCATGTTCGTGCGCAACCGCCACATCGTTTCCGTCAACCGCCGTTGCGAGGAATTGTTCGGTTACGAGCCGGGCGCGATGACGGGTTGCTCGACCGCGATCCTGTTCCCCGACCCGTTCGAGTACGAGGCGGCCGGCGCGCGCCAGTATCCGTCGCTGGCCGAGGGCGACTACTTCAACGAGGAGCGCAACTACCGGCGCCCGGACGGCAGCACCTTCTGGTGCATGGTCAGCGGCTATGCGCTCGACAAGCACCGCGCCAACGAGGGCAGCATCTGGGTCTACGCCGACATCAGCGCCCGCAAGGAGGCCGAGGACAAGTTGCGCCTGTCGGCCACCGTCATCGAGCACATCGCCGACGGCGTGGTGGTGCTCGACAAGCAGGGCACCATCGTCGCCATCAACCCGGCCTTCAGCCAGATCACCGGCTACTCGGAGGCCGAGGCGCTGGGCAGCCACTACACGCTGACGCGCTCGGGACGCCACGAGCAGCGCTTCTACGACGCCATGTGGCAGGAACAGGTCGATACCGGCTTCTGGCGCGGCGAGCTGTGGAGCCAGCGCAAGAACGGCGAACAGTATCTGGAATGGCTGACGGTGAGCGCGGTGCGCGACAGCCGCGGCGTGGGCACGCATTACGTCGGCGTGTTCAGCGACATCACCAAGGCCAAGGAGTCGCAGGAAAAGCTCGACCACCTGGCCCACCACGACCCGTTGACGGCGCTGCCGAACCGGTTGCTGTTCCACGACCGGCTGCAGCACGCGCTGCTGCGCGCGGCGCGCGACGGCGAGCAGCTGGCGCTGTTGTTCATTGACCTGGACCGGTTCAAGAACGTCAACGACACCCTGGGCCACCACATCGGCGACGAGCTGCTCAAGCAGGTCGCCAACGCGCTGCTCGAGCGCCTGCGCGAGGGCGACACGCTGGCGCGCCTGGGCGGCGACGAATTCATCGTGCTGCTCGAGGATATCGACAACCAGTTCGGCGCCAGCCAGGTGGCTGAAAAGCTGGTGCAGATGTTCGACCAGCCGTTCATGGTGGCCGGCCACGAATTGTTCGTCACCTGCAGCGTGGGCATCAGTCTGTTCCCGGACGATGCCGTTGACCTCAATATGTTGATCCGCAACGCCGACGTGGCGATGTACCAGGCCAAGGCGCGCGGCCGCAACGGCTACAGCTTCTACGCGCCGTCGATGACGGGCGAGGGCGTCGAGCGCCTGCGTCTGGAGACCTTCCTGCGCCGCTCGATCGAAAAGGACGAGGTTTTCCTCAATTATCAACCGCAGGTGGAGATCGACAGCGGACGCCTGATCGGGGTCGAGGCGCTGGTGCGCTGGAACCATCCGGAACTGGGCCTGATCCCGCCGATCCGCTTCATCCCGCTGGCCGAGGACACCGGTTTCATCAACCAGCTGGGCAAGTGGGTGCTGGAGGAGGCCTGCCGCCAGATGGTGCGCTGGCAGGAGGCCGGCCTGCACGTGCCCAAGATCGCCGTCAACCTGTCGGCCAAGCAGTTCGAGCGTGGCAGCATCGTCAACATGGTGGCCGACATCCTGCGCGAGACCGGCCTCGAACCCCAGCGCCTGCAGCTGGAAGTGACCGAATCGGTGATCATGAACACCGGCGACGCCATGGTCTTCATCAACGACTTGCACTCGATCGGCGTTGGCCTGGCGATCGACGATTTCGGCACCGGCTACTCGTCGCTGGCGTATCTGAAGCAGCTGCCGGTGCAAACGCTCAAGATCGACCGCTCCTTCATCAAGGACATCTCGACCGACGCCAACGACGAAGCCATCGCCATCGCCATCATCCAGCTTGGCAAGAGCATGAATCTGTCGGTCATCGCCGAGGGCGTGGAGACTGAGGAGCAGGCCGCCTTCCTGCTGCGCCACGGCTGCCACCTGGCCCAGGGCTATTTCTATAGCAAGCCGCTGGCCGCCGCCGACATGCTGGCGCGCTGGCAAAAGTAAGCGGCCAACCCGCACGGCCAAGCGGGGTCGTACCCGTTCGGGTACGACCCCATAGTGGCGCCGCGGGCGTACCGGCAAAGGGAGGTTGGGTTAACAGCATTGGGAGAGCGCATGTCCACAGCAAAGCACACGAACCGCCGCCGTTTCCTGTTCGGCGGCGTGGCCGCCGTCGGCGCATTGGTGGTCGGCTGGGGCGTGCTGCCGGCGCGCCAGCGCCTTGACGGCACCCATCCGCTGCCGCTGACGGGCGGCGCGCTGGCGCTCAATGGCTGGGTGGGCGTGGCGCCGGACGGCACCGTCACCGTCGCCATGCCGCGCAGCGAAATGGGGCAGGGCGTGCACACGGCGCTGCCGATGCTTGTGGCCGAGGAAATGGACGTGCCGCTGTCCGCCATCAGCCTGGTGCAAGCGCCGATGGACAAGATCTTCGGCAACATCGCCATGCTGCGCGACGGCCTGCCTTTCCACCCCGACGATGACGGCCGCCTGAAGGCGGTCGCGCAATGGACCGTCGGCAAAGTCGCGCGCGAGCTGGGGCTGATCATTACCGGCGGCTCGTCGAGCGTCAAGGATGCATGGGGGCCGATGCGCGAGGCTGGCGCCACCGCGCGGGCGATGCTGGTGGCTGCCGCCACCCAGCAGTGGAAGGCGCGCGCCGCCGACTGCCGCACCGAGGAGGGTTTCGTGGTGCACGCCGATGGCCGGCGCCTGGCCTATGGCGCGCTGGCCGCCGCGGCGGCGACCTCCCGACCCGGCGAGGTGCGCCTCAAGACGCCACAGGAATTTCGCCTGATCGGGCGCCCGCAGCCGCGCCGCGACACACCGGCCAAAGTCAACGGACGCGCGGTATTCGGCATCGACGTGCGACCCGAAGGCTTGTTGTACGCGGCGGTCCGCATGTCGCCGGTGATCGGCGGCGCCGTCGCCGGTGTCGACACGAATGCGGTGCTGACCATGCCGGGCGTGCTGCGCGTGGTCGATTTTTCCGCCGCGCTCGGACCGCATTCGGGCGCCGGCGCCGGCGTGGCGGTGGTGGCCAGGACCTGGTGGCAAGCCCGGATGGCCGCGCAAGCGATGCCGGTTCGCTGGACCGACGGTCCGAACGCGGGCCTGTCGAGCGCCGGCGTCTACGCCCAGTTCGCGGCACTGCTGGACAAGGAATCCGGCTACACCTACCACCAGAGCGGCGACATGGAGGCCGTCGAAGGCCAGGTGGCCGGCATCGCCAGGACTGTCAGCGCCGAGTACCGCGCGCCGTACCTGGCGCATGCCGCCATGGAGCCGGTCAACTGCACCGCGCAGATCAGGGATGGCAAGGTCTACGTGTGGGCGCCGACGCAGTCGCCGGGTTTCGCGGTGCAAGCGGCGGCCACCGCCGGCGGCGTGGAGGTGGAGGACGTGGTGCTGCAGGTGACAATGCTGGGCGGCGGCTTCGGACGCCGGCTCGATGTCGACATGGTCGCCCAGTGCGTGGCGGTGGCGCGCCAGTGCGGCGGCGCGCCGGTGCAGATGATCTGGTCGCGCGAGGACGACACCACGCACGACGTCTACCGGCCGGCGGCGCTGGCGCGCTTCGTCGCCACGCTGGACGCGGCGGGCAATGTGCTTGGCTACGATAACAAATCGGCCAGCGGTTCGGTGTCGCAGCAATTCTTCAAGCGTAACCTTGGCCTGCCGGCCGCCGGCCCGGACAAGACCACCGCCGAGGGCGAATTCGACATGCAGTATGAATTTGTGAATCAGCGCATCCGCCATGTGATCGTCGACAGCCCGGTGCCGCTGGGTTACTGGCGCTCGGTCGGCCATTCGCATAATGCCTTCTTCAAGGAGGGCTTCATCGACGAACTGGCGCACGCCGCCGGCAAGGACGGCGTTGCGTTCCGCCGCGGGCTGCTCAAGCGCCATCCGCGACATCTGGCGGTGCTCGACGCCGCCGTCGCCCGGGCAGGCGCCGCGCCCGAGGGCCGCGCGCACGGCGTGGCGCTGCACCAGTCGTTCGGCACCATCGTCGCGCAGTTGGCCGAGGTGTCGATCGAAGGCAAGGAAATTCGCGTGCACCGGGTGGTGTGCGCGATCGACTGCGGCATCGCCGTCAATCCCAACATCATCGCCCAGCAGGCCGAGTCGGGCGTGGTGTTCGGCCTGTCGGCGGCGCTGTACGGCGCGGTGCGGATCAAGGACGGCAAGGTCGAGCAAACCAACTTCCACGACTACCCGGTCGCACGAATGAACCAGGCCCCCGTCGTCGAAACGATTATCATGCCAAGTGCGGAGCACCCGGAAGGTATGGGCGAGCCGGCCACGCCGCCGATCGCGCCGGCGGTGGCCAACGCTGTATTCAAATTAACCGGCAAGCGCTTGCGCAGCTTGCCGTTGACGTTATAGGAGAGACGGATGAAGAGTGTTTTATTGTTGGGAGCATGCCTGGTGTCGGCGCTGGCCGGCGCCGCCGAGGTGACGGAGACCGGTGGCTTCACGATCGGCACGACCGAAGTGGTGGGCTATCGTCTGAGCCAGGAGGGGGCGCCCGATGTGGAGTACTTCATCTCGAAAACCAGGGAGCCGGCGCCGCTGGTGGTGCTGATCCAGGGTTCCGGTTGCGCGCCGGTGTTCAGTGGCCTGGACACCTCGCGCCGCTCGTCCAATGTGTTCGGCTACACCGATCTGGCGCAGCAGGGCAAGTACGCGGTCATGGTCGTCAATAAACCGTACGCGCCGAAGGAAGCGCCGGCCGGCGGCGGCATCATTGCTTGTCCGACCGAATTCAATGAATACTTCACGCTGGAGAACTGGGTGCGCGATCTCGGAAGGGCCTACGACCACGCCGCGCAGCAGCCGTGGGTGCGCGCCGGCTCGTCGCTGGTGCTGGGCGTGTCGGAAGGCGCCACCGCCGCCGCCGGCCTGGCCGAGAAAGAAGGGCGCGTGACCGACGTCGCCATCGTCGCCGGCAGCGGCCCTTCGCAGTATTTCGACTTTGTCGCCGGCGCCTATGCCGCCGGCGGCAGCGATGAGGCGATCAAAACACGTCTCGATGAACTGGAGGCGACGCGCGAGAAGATCGCCGCCGATCCGGACAGCGCCAAACTGCTGGCCTGGGGGCATCCTTATAAGCGCTGGAGCAGTTTCTTCCGGGCTTCGTCGACGCGGTCGCTGTTGAAATCGCAGGCGCGGGTTTATATCGTCGGCGGCATGAAGGACACCAGCGTGCCGATCCTGTCGGGCGAGGCCATGGCGGCCGAACTGCTGGGCGCCGGCCACGACGTGACCTTGCGTCGCATTCCCAACGCCGGGCACAACCTGCTGCCCGCCGGCGCGGCGGCCGGCAATATGTGGCCGGAATACCAGCGCATCGTCGAGTGGTACGCGCGCGGACAAGCGTTGCGCTGATCACAGGCCGAAAAGAACCCTTACAACCGCCGAGCACGCGCTCGGCGAAAAACTGTTGACATCCCTGATCGTTCGTTTATCCTTACTGCATCGTTACAGTAAATCGATACAGTCGGTAGATGCAGCAGAAACACGTGGGGCGGATTAGCGCAGCGTAATCGGCCATGGATGAGCCGCCTTGGATGCACGCATGGCGGATTACGGCGTTCCGCCTAATCCGCCCTACGTATTTTAGAAATATCGGAATCAGGCATGCAAAGGGGTTGTACCCCATCTTTTTTACCGGTTTACTGTAACGTTACAGTAAACCGTTGCAGTACCCAGAAGATAAATATAAGATACGGAGACAATGATGACTGGACCAACAATGCCCGGCGCCGCGCGCTGCCGACTTACCCCCATCGCTTCGGCGATCGCGCTGCTGCTGATCGGCGCGCTGCCTGCCCACGCGCAGCAGTCCGGCGAGCAGGCGGCCAGCGCCGACCAGCCCACCCTGGAAAAGGTGGTGGTCACCGCCAACCGCCGGGTGGAAAAGCTGGAAGACGTACCCGCCTCGATCTCGGTGCTGGGCGAGGAATACATGCAACGCAACAATGTGCGCGAGCTGGTCGACATCATCAACCTGTCGCCCGCGCTGTCGGTATCGGTTGGCACCCAGGTCGGCACCAACAGCATCAATATGCGCGGCATCGGCACCACCTCGAACAATCTCGGCATCGAGGGCGACGTCGCCATCATGGTCGACGACATCCCCTACGCGCAAACCCAGCAGGCGTTCCGCGACATGTCCGACATGGCCCGCGTCGAGGTGCTCAAGGGACCGCAAAGCACTTTGTTCGGCAAGAGCGCGATCGCCGGCGCGGTGGTGATGACCACCAAACCGATCGGCGCCGGCCCGATGCAGACCAAGGTTAGCCTGTATCACACCAGCGACCAGGAATACCGCGCCTCGGCCTCGCTCAGCGGCCGCTTGTCGGACACGGTCGGCCTGCGCCTGTACGCCAGCAAGACCAACTTCCCCGGCCTGCTGCACAACCTGACCAACGACTCGATGCAGAACGGCTCGGGCGGCAAGACCTTCATGGCCAAGCTGCAGTGGAAGATTTCGCCCGATCTGGACGTGCTGATCACGCCGCGTTACGACCATTCGCGCGCGACCGGCAACACGGAAGCCATCACCTCGATCGGCGAGGGCGTCGGCTACCTGTACAACCGCAAGTACACCGACCTGTCGAATACCGCCGTGCTGCGCGGCATCAACGTCAGCCGCTGGAACCGCCAGATCCGCAACGACTCGCCGACCGGTCTGGACGCGACCGACCGCGCCATCGGCGTGCGCGTCAACTACGCCTTCCCGGACAGCTCGCCGCTGGCCGGCCATGCGCTGACCTCGATCACGTCGGTCGACAACAACCTGTCCAACGACTTCCGCGACAACGACAACATCGACCTGATCTCCACCTACTATCAGGTCGACGCCAGCGGCAAGCCGTCCGGCATCGCCGAGTCGCCGATGATCAACGGCACCATCGCCAGCAAGACCTCGACCCAGGAATTCCGCCTGACGTCACCGGACAGCGGCGACTTCCGCTACATCGTCGGCGTGTGGATCGCCCGCAATTCGCTGTACCGCACCTACCTGCGCGGCAACGCCTTCGTCAAGGAAACCAATTACACCAACTACGACACCAACTCCGGCAGCCTGACGCACGCGATCTACGCCAACACCAACTGGGACTTCGCGCCGAAACAAAGCCTGAGCGCCGGCCTGCGCTTCAACCGCGAGTCCAACGACTACCTGTTCCACACCATCGACAGCCTGTCGTCGAGCGCGCCGGACAACGTCCACACGGGTGAGCACCTGTACATCGCGCCGCAGAACACGGAAAACGCCGTGACCGGAAAGCTCGGCTACACCTACCATCTGAATGACGAGATGATGGTGTACGGCACCACCTCCACCGGCCATAAGGGCGTGGCCTACGACATGACCAGCGGCGCCAACAACGTCAACGTGTTTTCCCATCTGCCGCTGGCGCCCGAGAAGGCGACCAGTTTCGAGGCGGGCTTCAAGGCCAACCTGTGGAACAACCGCGCCACGTTCAACGCGGCCATCTTCCAGACCCGCTTCCGCGACTACCAGACCTCGGCCACCGAGCGCTTCACCGACGGCAGCCAGGCCAGCGTGTTGTACAGCATTCCGTCGCTGCAAACGCGCGGCTTCGAGGCCGACGCCACGGTGCTGGCCACGCGCGCCTTGCTGCTCAACGCCAGCTTCGCCTACACGCGCGCCGTGGTGCGCGACTGGAACCAGGGGCCGTGCTACAGCGGCGCCACCGATTGCACCATTCCCAATCAATTGGTGCCCGGATCATTCCTGCGCGACGCCAGCGGCGGCATGATGCCGAACGCGCCCAAATGGAAGCTGAACGTGGGCGGCGAATACACGCTGCCGCGCCTGGCCGGGCTGCCGGTCGTGGCCGCGATAAACGGCCAATGGCGCACGCAGTCGACGGTGCAGGGCGCGATCAGCCAGGACCCGTCGCTGGTGCGGCCGGGCTATGGCATTTTCGACCTTGGCGCGTCGTTCAAGGACACCAAGGGACGATATAAATTGTCGGTCGGCGTGAAAAACCTGTTCGACCACCATTACGAGTCCGGCAGCAGCGGTACTTTCCTCAACTTCAAGCGGGCCGGCGGCGGCCCCGACATCCGGTCCTACGGCTGGAAGCCGGCCCGCGACGCGTTCCGTTACGCCACGATCCGTCTGGACGTGACGTTCTGAGCGCCTAACACTTTACAAGGACATCATGAGCGAATCCAAGATTCAGGACGTAGCGAGACTGGCCGGCGTATCGACCACCAGCGTCTCGAATTTCCTGAACAACCGTATGGGGCAGATGCGGCCCGATACCCAGCGCAAGATCCAGCAGGCGATCGAGCAGCTGGGCTACCGGCCCAACAGCGCCGCGCGCCAGTTGAAGACCGGGGTCGCCTCCATGGTCGGGCTGCTGGTGCCGTCGCTGGCCAATCAGTTCTTTGGTTCGCTGGCCTGCGCGGTGGAGACGGCCGCCGCGCGCCACCAGTGCCACGTGATGACCTTCAGTACCTTCCGCGATCCCGAGCGCGAACGCGCCGTCATGGCCGATTTGCTGGCCTACGGCGCGCAGGGCATCATCACCGGTTCCGCGCTCAACGACACCGGCCACCTGGTCGGCATCACGGCGCGTTGCCCGGTGGTGGCGTTCGATATCAAGCGCTCCGACGACAGCCATGAGCGCATCACCACGATCTCGGTCGACAACGTCGCCGCCACCACGATGGCGGTCGAGCATCTGGTGGCGCTGGGCCACCGTGCCATCGCGCTGGTGACGCCGCCGCCGTACACGCTGAATCGCCAGGACCGCGTGAAAGGGTTCGAGCAGGCGGTTGCGGCGGCCGGCATCAGCGGCGAGCTGGTGATCGCCGACGCCACCGACGCCCCGGCCGACCTGCACGGCGACACCCGGCTGTTCGAGCTGGGTCGCAGCGCGGCGGCGCTGTTGCTGGCCGCGCGCAGCAAGCCGACGGCGGCGATCGCGATCAACGACATGATGGCGATCGGCATCGGCATCGGCCTCAAACAGCTCGGCAAACGGCTGCCGCAGGATTTTTCGCTGATCGGCATCGACGATATTTTCTTCTCCGCCGCCAACGACCCGCCATTGACGACGTTGCGCCAGCCGATACAGGCCATGGCGGATGCCGCCGTCCAGCGCATTCTGGCGCCGGGCGCGGCCAACATCGGCGGCGAATTGTTCGCGCCGGAGCTGATCGTGCGGGCGTCGACGGCGGCGCCACCCACGTAACGATTTATTAATCACCCACACACTTAGAAAGAATATTGCCATGGAACTTATCGGAAAACGCGCCCTTGTCATGGGCGGAGCCTCGGGCATTGGTAAAGCCAGCTCGCTGGCGCTGGCGCAGGCTGGCGCAGACGTTGTACTGACTTACTGGAGCAGCGCCGACGAAGCGCAGGAAGTGGTGGCGCAGATCCGCGCGCTCGGCCGCAAGGCCCAGGCGATCAAGGCCGACCTGACCGACGACGCCATCGCCGAGCGGGTGTTTGCGGAGGCCGAAGGCGCCATCGGCGAGATCGACATCCTGTTCGCCAACATCGGTGGCCTGATCCAGCGCTGCCGCGTGGCTGAGATGCCGCTGTCGCTGTGGAACGAAGCCATGAACCTCAACCTCACCAGCACCTTCCTGATCTGCCAGGCTGCGCTCAAGCGCATGGAGCCGCGCGGCCGCGGCGCCATCATCACCATGTCGTCGCTGGCCGCGTTCGACGGCGGCGGTCCCGGTTCGGCGCATTACGCCGCGTCCAAGGCGGCTGTCGCTACCTTCACCCGCGCGCTGGCCAAGGAAGTCGGCCCGCTGGGCATCCGCGTCAACGGCGTTTCGCCGGGGCTGATCGCCACGCGCTTCCACGACACCTTCAACACCCCGGCCAACCGCCAGGCGATCGCCGAGCGCACGCCGGCCCGCCGCGAAGGCGCGCCCGAGGATGTTGCCAACGTGGTCGTGTTCCTGGCGTCCGAGCGCGCCGCCTTCCTGGCCGGCGAAATCGTCCAGGTCAACGGTGGCCTCGGCCTGTATTGAGTCCTGATTCCCTTTCGGAGCAATCGATGAATCAAACCTTTTCACGGCGCCGTTTCCTCGGCGCCGCGGCCCTCACTTTGCCCGCGCTTTCGTTGCAGGACGCGCTGGCGCAGGACGCGTTGGAATCGCTGGGCACCATGCAGGGCAAGGCCGGCACCGGTCCGCATCCACTGGAAACGCTGATGAAGGCGCATCCGGCGGCCTTGCGCGCCGAGCTGCGCGGCGTCCATCCGCGCGTCTACACCACCAAGGAAGGCCTGGCCGCATTGCGCCAGCGTGCGCAGGGCGAAGGACGCGCCAAGTGGCAGCAGGCGCTGGCCGGCCTGACCGCGCTGCGCACCGCGCCGGCAGCCGCGCCGGCGCAAAAGCGCCGCGCGCAGAACAATACCGCCATCGGCATCATCGGTGCGGCGCTGGCTTACCAGATCGAGGGCGACGCCAAGTATCTGGAGGCGGCCAAGCGCTACATGGACGCGGCGGTCAGCTACGAGGTGTGGGGCTACACCTACAGCAAGCCGGATATCGACCTCGCCGCCGGCCACCTGCTTTACGGCCTGGGTGCCGGCTACGATTTGCTGTACGACGCGCTGACGGAAGCGGAGCGCAAACGCTATCGCGACAAACTGATACGCCAGGCGACCATCCTCGCTAAGCACTTCACGCCCAAACCGGGGAAATCGTATTCGTACAGCCAGAATCACTGCTTCATCCCGATCGCCGGGCTGGCGGTGGCCGCCTACGCGGTGTGGGACGACACGCCGGAGGCGGCCAACTGGGCGGCGCTGTCGCGCGCGATCTTCAGCCGCGTGCTGGAAGTGGCATCGCCGGACGGCTATTTTTACGAAGGCGTGGAATACTGGATCTTCTCGATGCCGTGGATTATCCACGCGCTCGACGCCTTTGCCCATGCCGCCGGCGACGACATGTACGACACGCCGGCGCTGAGCAAGGCGCACCTGTACATGGCCCACTCGATCACCCCCAATGGACAGGACATCTACGACTTCGGCGACGCCTTCGAGGGCGCCATCACCCGCTCGCGGGTTGGCGAAGAGCCGGCCCGCACGCACCCCGGTGGCAAGCTCAATTCCAACTACAACCTGCTGTACCGGCTGGCGGCGCGCTTCAAAGACCCGGACGCGCAGGGCGTGGCCGACTGGATGGCATCGTTGGGCCACGTCTGCGCGGAAGACTTCTGGACCTTGCTGTGGCGCGATCCGGCACTGAAGTCGACGCCGATGTCGGCGCTGGCACCGCATCATCACTTCGACGACCTGGGCACGGTCTACTGGCGCAGCGACTGGACGCCAAAGGCCACCGCCTTCGCTTTCCGCGCGGGGCCGCCGGAAGGCCACCACGTCGCCGCCATCCTCGACAAACTGCCGGACTGGCATCTGGAGATGGGCCACGCGCACCCGGACGCCGGCAGCTTCATCCTGTTCGGCGGCGGCACTTACCTGACCGGCCCGATGGGCTACGCGGGCATCCCCAAAAGTGACCTGAGTAACACCTTGTTGATTGACGGCCAGGGGCAGGCGAATGAGGGCGGCGGCCATGATGCCTTCCGTGGCTACCCGTACGCGCGGCTGGACGCCATCCGCATCGCCAGCGTGAAGCTGGAGCGCGGATGCGCCGACATCGTCGCCGAACTGGCCGGCGCCTACCGGCAGGAACTGGGCGTGGACAAGCTGGAACGCCGCTTCAGCTACAAGGGCGGCGTCTGGACCGTGACCGATACGCTGCGCGCCAGCAAACCGGTGGTGCTGACGGCGCTGGTGCACGGCGACCGCGCTATCACCAAAACCGGAGCGCGCAGCTTCGTCGTCGCGGGCCAACCCAAGTCGCTGAAAGTGGCGGTGGCGACAATCACGGCGCGCGCCGAGATCGCGCCGGGTGTGCTGGTGGCGGCCGGCCCGCCCGGCAATGTCGACAAGGGACCAAAGGAGGAGCGAGGCAACGTTCTCAGGGTCTCGCTGCCGGCGGCCAAAGAGGCCACCCTGACCACCACCTTGACCTTCTGAGGAGCCAGCGCATGGGAATTCCCGATGTCGTCACCGTCGGCGAGGCGATGGCCCTGATGATCGCCCGCGAGCCGGGCCCGCTGGAGGCGGTGCGCGAGTTCGAACGCGCCACCGCCGGCGCCGAGCTGAATGTGGCGGTGGGCTTGAGCCGGCTGGGGTTCAAGGTCGGGTATCTGAGCCGGCTGGGGCAGGACAGCCTGGGACGGCACCTTCGTGCGTTCATGGAGGCCGAGGGACTGGACCTGCGCCATTTGCGCGTGAATGAAGACGATCCGACCGGCTTCATGCTCAAGCAGATGGCGGAGGGCGGCGTCGATCCGCAGGTGGAGTACTTCCGGCGCGGATCGGCCGCCAGCCGCATGTCGACGCTGGACATGCCGGAGGACGGCGATGACTTCGGGCGCGCGCGCGTGCTGCACCTGACCGGCATCTCGCCGGGGCTGTCCGCCGGTTGCCGCGAACTGGTGCTGGCCATGGCAAGGCAGGCGAGGGCGGATGGACGCCTGGTGTGCTTCGATCCGAACCTGCGGCCACGCCTGTGGCGGTCGCCGGCGGAGATGGTCGCCACCATCAACGCGCTCGCCAGCCAGGCGGACGTGGTGATGCCCGGCATGGCCGAGGGGCGTCTGCTCACCGGCCGGCAGGACGCCGCCGAAATCGCCGCCTACTACCTTGAACGCGGCGCCGCCCACGTTGTCGTCAAGCTCGGGCCGGAAGGCGCCTACGCCGCCAGTGCGGACGGCCGCGCCGATACCGTTCCCGGTTGCCCGGTGCGCACGGTGGTCGACACGGTCGGCGCGGGCGACGGCTTTGCGGTAGGCGTCATCAGCGCACTGCTGGACGGCTTGCCGCTGCACCAGGCGGCCGCGCGCGGCAATGCCATCGGCGCGCGCGTGGTGCAGTTTCGCGGTGACTGCGAGGGCTTGCCGACGCGTGCCCAGTTGGCGGCGGCCTGAGAGGCGGGCAAAAAAGCCCGACCATAAAAATACAATGGAGACAATCGCATGACAACAATTAAAGGTTTGCGCTGGCTGGTCATCACGCTGGTGGCCTTCGCCACCATCATCAACTACATCGACCGCTCGGCGCTGGCGGTGATGTGGCCGGGTATCGCGTCCGAGCTGGGTATGGACAAACGCGATTACGCCAACATCGTCACCGTGTTCTTGATCGGCTACGCCGTCGGCCAGTCGCTGTTCGGCAAGCTGTTCGACGCGCTGGGCACCCGGATCGGCTTCCTGCTGTCGATCGTAGTCTGGTCGGGCGCCATCGCGCTACACTTCGTGGCGCGTTCGGCAATGTCGTTCGGCCTGTTCCGCGTGCTGCTGGGCGTGGGCGAGGCGGGCAACTGGCCGGGCGCCACCAAGGCCATCGCCGAATGGTTTCCGGTGCGCGAACGGGCGCTGGGGCAGGGGATATTTGGCGCCGGCGCTTCGCTGGGTTCAGTCATCGCGCCACCGCTGGTGGCGTTCCTGTACGCTTATGTGGGATGGAAAACCACCTTTCTGCTGATTGGATCGCTGGGCTTCCTGTGGATCGTGCCGTGGCTGATCGTCTACAAGTCCGGGCCGGGAACGCATCCATGGGTTAGCGCCGAGGAGCGCGAATATATCCTCACCGGCCAGCGTCCCGGCGCGGCCGCCGCGCAAGATGATTATGTGCCGACCTTGCGCCAGCTGCTGCGCCATCGCCAGAGCTGGAGCCTGATCGCCGCGCGCTTTTTTATCGATCCGGTGTGGTGGTTGTTCGTCAGCTGGCTGCCGCTGTACTTGAACGAGCGATTCCACTTCGACGTCAAGGAAATCGGCATGTTCGCCTGGGTGCCTTATGTGGGCGCGGCTATCGGCGCCTTGTCCGGTGGCTGGTTCTGCGGCCACCTGCTGGCGCGGGGCTGGTCGGTCAACCGCGCGCGCAAGTTCGTCATCGCCTTGGGGCTGGTGATCATGCTGCCGGCGTTGCTGTTCAGCGCAGCCGCCGAAACGCCTTTGCTGGCGGTGCTGTCGATCGGCGTGATCCTGTTCGGCTTCCAGGCCGCCATCACCAACATCCAGACCTTGCCGAGCGATTTCTTCTCGGGCAGGACGGTCGGCTCGCTGGCTGGCCTGAGCGGCACGTCGGCGGTGCTGGGCGTGATCATCTGCATGCAGCTGGTGCCTGTGTTGACCACCGGCGGCGACTACACGCCGTTCTTCATCCTCGGCGCGCTGCTGCTGCCGCTGGTATTTCTCTCGATCTGGCTGGGCGGCCCCGTGGTGCGCGTGCAGCCGAAACACTAACCTGGAGACACTCATGAAAAATTCGATTTACATCAGATTGCTGCTGGCCGCGCTGTTGGCGGTTGGCCAGGTGGGCGCGCACGCCGCCGGCGCAAAGGTCAGCGCCTCGGAAGCGGTTGAGAAGCAGGACAACGGCGTATTCCTCAAAAAGCACGAGGCCATCCTCGCACGTGGCAAAAGTGGGCCGGTTGGCTTGCTGTTCCTGGGCGATTCCATCACGGAGCGCTGGCATATTGCGCCGCAGGTATGGGACAAATACTACGGCGTCCACCAGCCCGCCAACTTCGGCATCGGCGGCGACCGCACGCAGCACGTCGTTTGGCGCATTGAACACGGTGAGCTGGATGGCCTGTCGCCCAAGGTCACGGTGCTGATGCTGGGCACGAATAACAGTCTCGATTACACGGCCGAGGAAATCGCCGCCGCCAATCGTAAGATCGTCGGCATGATACGCGCCAGGCTACCGGAGACCAAGATACTGGTGCTGGGTATCTTCCCGCGCGGCCCGCGCGAGCGCGATGGCTCGCCGGTGACCGAGAAGAGCGTCGCCGAGGCGGCCAAGCGGATGCAGACCATCGACGCGGTCAACCGCGATCTGGCAGGACTGGACGATGGCAAGACGATCCGCTTCCTCAATATCAATTCGGTGTTCCTGGACCGGGACGGCCGCATTCCGCCAACCATCATGCCCGACCAGCTGCATCCCGGGCCGGCCGGTTACCAATTGTGGGCCGACGCCATGCAGCCAACGCTGGAAGGGATGTTGAAATGAGCGCCGCCATCCGATACGCCGCAGCGGCCTTGTTTGCAGCCGTGCTGGCGCCGGCCGGCGCGCAAGGGTTCACGCCCGAGACCACGCTGAAGCGCATGTTCGCACTGGAGGGCAATTCGCCCTATCCGTCGCCGTATGCCGGCACGCTCGATTTCAGCGCGTTCAAGTCGAAATATGCGTCGCCCAATGGGCACGGCTATCGCAACGAATTGAAGGTGACCGACAGGGAGCGGTTAAGCGTCTCCGATACGCGCGAACACTTTGCGGCGCGCATTACGGCCACCTTGCCGAATGTCGCCAAGACCATCGTCGCCCAGTACCATGTCGAAGGCCTCGACACGATCCTCAAGGTGTACGTGCAAGACACGTCGGACAGCCAGGGGCTGGACGGCAAGACCGGCAACGGCGTGTTCGACATCCTGGTCCGCATTCTCGGCGTCGACGGCAAGGAAGCGACGACCGCGCTGGGCACGGTGCGCTCCGGCGAGAGCTTCGATCTCGATATCGTGTTTAACGCTGGCGAAGCGCAGGTCACCGCGCGCACGGCCACCAGCGGCACGCTCAAAACGCCGCTCACGCGCATCAAGCCCGACACGCGCAAGATCTACTTCAAGTTCGGCGACTATCTGCAGGCGCGCGATCCGGTCACCGGCGAACACACCATCAGCCCGGAAAAGTGGGAGGCATACTATCGCCAGAACCACATCGACAGCAGCCAGGTGCGCTTTAGCCAAACCATCTTCGAACGCAATGGAGTCCAGCCATGAGCACCACGATCCCGACAGAAGTTTCGCCGCAAACGCTGGCGACGTTGAAAACAATCGCCACCTCCACCATCACCACGTTGCTGTACAAGCGCGGCTTCCGCAATGTGTTCATCCAGGGTGCGCGGCCGTTGAAGACGGGGCAGCGGATGGCCGCTCCCGCGTTCACCCTGCGCTACATCCCGGCGCGGGAAGACCTCGACGGACTCGATGCGTTTCTCGATCCGCGCCATCCGCAGCGGGTGGCCGTGGAGGAGATTCCGGCCGGTGCGGTGCTGGTGATGGACTGCCGGGGCGACGCCACAGTGGCGGCGGCCGGCAGCATTCTCGCCACGCGCATGCAGGTGCGCGGCGTGGCCGGGATTGTCGCCGACGGCGGCCTGCGCGACGCCAGCGGCATCGCCGGGCTGGAGATACCGGCATGGTGCGCCGGTCCATCGGCGCCGACCAATTTGATCCGCCATCACGCGCTCGACCTGAACGCGCCGATTGGCTGCGGCGGCGTGGCGGTCTACCCGGGCGACATCATGGTCGGCGACGACGACGGCGTGGTGTGCATCCCGTCGCATCTTGCGGAGGAGATCGCGCGCGACGCGGTGCCGATGGAACGGTACGAGGACTTCGTGCTGGAGCGGGTTCGCGGCGGCGCCAGCATCACCGGGTTGTATCCGCTCACCCAGCCGGAGAACCGGGCGCTGTTCGAGGCGTGGCTGGAACGCCAGAACGCCGGCGTGTAAGTGAACAAATAGCATGGGCCAACATCATATTTGGGTCGCGTCATTTCCCTTTCGCGTCTTCTCGCAATATCGCGTCCAGTGCATCGAAACGTTGTTCCCACATCCGACGGTTGACCGCGACCCACTGTGCAAGGACGTCCAGTCCGTGGCTGTCGAGCTCGCACACCCGAACGCGACCCACCTTGCGCGTCTGCAGGATGCCGCAGGTTTGCAGTATGCGCAGATGCTGAGAGATAGCGGTAAGCGTTACATTGAGTGCCGCAGCGAGCGCGCTGACCGATTGCGGACCCTGGGCGACCAGCTTGACGATCGCGCGGCGGGTGGCGTCTCCGAGCGCGGCGAAAACCTGGTCCGCCGCGTCCGTTTGTATTGCCGGTATCTGGTTCATGCGGGCCCTTTACTTGACCGTCAGGGCAGCATGCAATTGGTCCAATAGCTGCTGCCAGCCGGCCCTTCGGAGCTCCGGGCCGTCCGCGCCGTCGCCATACATCGCCTGATGGGTGAAGATCATGCGGGTGGAGTGCGATCCCTCGCTGAAGAACTCGAACGTGTGCAATGACGCCGAAAAACGCCGGTCGCCCATTGCCATCGTGGCGGCGGCGACAATGCGATGTTGCGGCACGATATCGAGGAAGTATCCGTCCGATTCCAGCGACACGCCCGCGAAGGGTGTGCCGGGCTTGAAGCGGTAGCGCGCCAGTTCGCGTCCGCCAACCTCGAATTGCATGTCGTATTGTTCAATCTCGTGCTGGGCGCCTTCGGCAAACCAGCGCTGCTTCTCGCGCGGATCGCTGAACGCCCGGAACACGCGCGCCAGTGGGGAAGCAAAGGTGCGCTCCAGGGTGAAAGTATCAAACTGCGCTGACTGAGTCATAATCGTCCTCCAATAGTGAAGTTGAGGCTTCAGTTTAGAAGGGTCGGACGGTGAAGTCAAGACTTCACTAATGTGGTGTTGGATATCGTCTCACTCAGCGATTGGCTTCCGAGGACGTGGCGCGCGGCAGCTTCGTTGCACGCAATTTCGCCTGGCGTTGTGCGGCTCGCCCTTCCAGCTCAGCAATTGACAGCGCTAAGATCTAGTCATCTCGGCTACCAGGGTTTCTACCAAATGCTTGGCCGGCATCTCGCGTGACAATGCAAAGCCTTGACCAGCCAGGTTGACGGAATATTCCTGCAGGCCTCGGGCCGCTGCGGCAGCGTGCAGGCATCTGGCAGCGTCGTAGGCTAGTGGGTAGTCGGGAATTGGTGGATGGCCCGACGCACCAATGTCGCAGAAGTAGCGGTTGACCACACCCCGCGCAGGGCGGCCCGAAATCGCCGTTGTCACTGCGGTACGCCGGCCTCCGGGCTGACGCAGCAGCTGGCGGTGGTGGTCCGTAGCCGACGACTCCGGGCACAGGATAAAAGCGGTGCCGAGTTGAGCGCCGGCCGCTCCCAGGCGCAGCACGGAAGCGATGCCTTGGCCGTCCATGATGCCACCGGCCGCGACCACTGGGATGCGCAGGCGCGACGCCAGCAGCCGGGTTAGCGCCAGCGTCCCGATCGCCGGCTTTACGTTTGGATCGAAGATTCCACGATGCCCACCAGCTTCATAGCCTTGCGCTACAACCACGTCGATGCCGGCCGCCTCTATGGCCAAGGCCTCTGGCAGCGAGGTCGCGGTGGCCATCAGAACGCAGCCAACGCCATGTAAGGCTGCTATCCATGAGGGCTCAAGCAGACCGAAGTGTATGCTTGCCACCGGTGGCGCTTCCCTAACCAATATATCTAGCATTACTGGGTCGGCGAGGAAACTTGTAAAAATCTCGCGTAAGCGGGGAGGGGGCGACGCGCCAAGTGCCTCGAAGTAGGGACGCAAGTGCTCTAGCCAGCGCGCCTCCCGCTCGGGATTGGCCTGAGCCGCGCGGTGGGTGAACAGGTTGACGCTGAAAGGCTTCTCGGTCAGCGTGCGCAGCTCTTGGATCGCGGTGCGCGCCTGGTGGGCGTTGCTGGCCCCTAGGGCTATCGAACCGAGTGCGCCGGCCTCGGACACTGCTGCGGCCAAACTTGGCGTCGAAACTCCCGCCATCGGCGCCTGGATAATGGGATATCGAACCCCAAGGAGACTGGTCAATTTCTTCACAGTAATAGTCTCGTATGTTTCAAAACGTTTCGCAGGCAATGTCATTAGCTGGTGCGCTTTCGTCGATAATCGCAGGCGGGATTTCGCAATGGGGAAGCTCGTGCAACGGCGCCTTGCGCCTGTTTGGGCGCAAGGCGAGAGAGTGTGTCGCAGGATATTACGCACGGCCTTGCGGCACGTCGTACAAGGCATCACGCTACTGCGAAATTGATGACTATACGGTGGGAACCGTTCCGCCATCGATCACATGTTCCGAGCCTGCTACCGACGCGGCGCGTGGCGACACGAGGAAGGTAATGAAATCCGCGACCTCCTGCGGCTTGGCTGGGCGGCCGATGGCAATTCCACCGAGCCAGTCCATGATCAGTTTCTTGCCACCCTCGTAGTCCGTGTCGTGTTCGCGCCCCATGCGCTCGGCGAACTCAACCGACGCCTCGGTCTCGATCCAGCCCGGCGAGACGCTCAAAACGCGCACACCCTTCGGCGTCACTTCCTTAGACAGGGATTTGCTGTAGGTCGAGAGGGCACCCTTGGCCGCAGCGTAAGCGGTCGTCGATGTCCAGAGTGGAAGGATGTGCTGTATCGAACTCACGTGCAATACGACGCCTGCGCCCTTTGCCAGCATTCCCGGCACCAGTGCACGATCAAGGCGCACCGCAGACATGAAGTTGAGGTTCAGTTCATCGAACCAGACGGCATCGTCGAGGACCGCGAAACCACCGACTGGAGCGGTCGAGCCTCCGAGGCTGTTGATCAGAATGTCGACGCTGCCCCAGCGCTCCTCGACCGCACGGACCAGCTTGGTCACGCCCACAGCAGTCGACAAGTCGGTCGTTACGTAGGTCACACCGTGCACCGGCTTTTCCGGGGCGGAGCGTGCCGACGTCATCACCTCCACTCCGGCATCCAGCAGGCTTTTGACGAGGGCAGCGCCCAGACCCTTGGTGCCGCCAGTGACTAGCGCGCGCTTGCCTTTCAACTCGAGGTCGAAGCTCATACGTTGATCTCCAGCGAGTCGATCAGGCCACGATTGAGGCCGAAGCGGTAAGACAGGTTAGCCGGGCTGCCGGGGAAGTTGCCGCTGACCTTGGCCACGACGACGTGGAAGCCGTCGTTGTCTTTTATGTCGAACGGCACAGTCGTTGCGTTGTACTTGACCGACGCCGCAGCCAGGAAGGCCGTGATGGTGTCGACGCCCTTATATGTGTGACCGTCGTCCTTCAGGATGGCGTCGGCCTTGAAGCACTGTGCCAATGCTTCAGTATTGTGTTCGGACGCGAAGTATTTCGCGATGGGTTCGGGAAGCATCAGGGTCTGCATGTTTGTGGCTCCAAATGGTGGTTGAAGCTGTATGATGCGGCCTGCAGTTTGATTAGAGAATATTCTAGAATACGTATAGATTATGTAGAATCGGGAGCATAATGCAGCGGACCGACCGCCGTAAGAGATGCACTCGGTCAAGGTTGGTCAAAGGGGCTTCGATCCAGCAGACAGTCGAGGAAGGCGCTGAGCAGGGCGGGTCGATGCTGCCTGTTCGGGTAATACAGGAAAAGCCCGGGCCGCGTGATCGACCAGTCGGCAAGTACTTGGACCAGCCGCCCCTGCGCCAGTAATTCGCCCACGCCATCCTGCTCGAAGTGATAGGCAATCCCAAGTCCGTTCAGCGCGGCGGCAATGCCGATGTCGGCGTGATTGGTGACAACTGGCCCCTCGACTGCGACTTCGATGCTCTGCTCAAGCTTCTTGAATTCCCATCGATAATGCCTGCCCTCCATCTGCAGCCGCCAATTGATACAGGCATGCTGGTGCAGATCGGCGGGTGACGTGGGGGTGCCGTGACGCGCGAGGTATTCCGGCGACGCCACCGCGACCATGTTCATGTCCGGCGTCAGGCGGATAGCGACCATGTCCTTCTCGAGCTGCCTACCCACGCGGATGCCCGCATCGAAGCGGCCGGTGACGATATCGGCCAGCGCATCGTCAACCACGATGTCGAGTACGACATCGGGATAGGCTTGATGAAAGCGTGCAAGGCGTGGCGCTATGATCGTACGGGCGCCGATCCCAAGTGTGTTGATGCGCAACGTACCACTGATCTGCCCTGCGGCCTCGCTGGCTTCGGCAACTGCCACGTCCATCTCCCGGAACAAAGGGGCCAGGCGGTGATACAGTTGCTCACCACTTGCCGACGGCGCGACGCTGCGAGTGGTGCGATTGAGAAGGCGGCTGCCAAGGCGGCTTTCCAGCTGGCGAATGGTCTGGCTGAGCGCTGAAGGAGATAGGCCAAGCTGTTCTGCTGCTCGTGCGAAGCTCTGGCGCTCAACGAGCGCGACAAATGCTTTTAGCTCGGCGAATTCGGATCCACGCATTATGTACTAACTTCTACATGAAGAATTCTCATTATAGGCTAGTCTTTAAACCACTTTGCACATGCGGTGGTGCGGTCATGCGGAATTCCATCCGTTTTTAAATGGAAAGCAGGTAATCTGTTTGGATATCGCGGACGACTATGAGTACATGCCACCTGAGCTTTTCAAAGTGTTGCAAGCAAAAGTCGGTCCATTTTTGCGCGGATAGATGCGGTGCGGAATCGGCCAGAAGCGGTACCGTTAAAATCGTTTGTAAGGAGCAGTATGATTCACCGTGAACGACTCACCGCAACTATCGACGGCGACTTCGTCGTCTTCCTCATCGGTATGCGTCTCAATCAACCATGGAAGGTTCACAAGTGGTGGCCACTTGCCTCTGCGATGCCACGCATGATTAGCGAGCTGCAGCGCCAACCCGAATTGGGCTTGCTACATGCGGAGATGTGGTTTTCAAGGACCCTTATGATGGTTCAGTACTGGCGCTCGATGGAGCAATTGATGGCCTATGCCACCAGTAAGCAGTCGGCTCATCTGCCGGCCTGGAAGGATTTCAATAAGTCCGTCGGTACCGATGGAACAGTCGGCATCTGGCACGAATCCTACGCCGTAGCTGCCGGGGCCTATGAGAGCGTATATGTCAATATGCCTGCCTTTGGGCTCGGCATTGCCGGCCGCCTGGAATCTGCGACTGGGCACAAGCATTCAGCCGCTGGCCGACTAGGGCAGCGCCAAAAGCCTGAGTAGTGCAGGAAGAAGCGTACGCAGCGAAGCCATTTGCTAGTGCAGCGATCGTCCAGACGCGGTCGCTGGCCACAGCAATGGCGACGGTGGATTGAGCCGGGCGGTGACCCGGAAAGGCGGGGTCGTACCCCGTACGGGGTACGACCCCTGTGCGCCGCAGTGCGGGTTGAGCGGTTCCCGCGTGCGTCCGTAAAGGTCCGCAACGGGGCGACAACTGGCGCCGCCCTTGTTATTAAGCGTCTGTCTGCTCTGCCATGTCGAGAGTGCATCGACTTCGAAACCTGGATATCGTACCGTGCTCTCGAGGTGCCTATGGCTCAGCAACAGTTGTACCGCACGCAAATTGTTTGTGCGGCGGTAGATGACCGCCGGATGGCGCCGGGCCTGCGCTCACGCCGCCTCGCTGCGGTTGCGGCCAGCCGCCTTGGCGCGGTATAGGGCTGCGTCAGCGCGCGCCATCAGCGTTTCCAGGCTCTCGTCCGGGGACTGCTGGCTGGCGATGCCGATGCTGACCGTGTAGTCCGGCACGTCAGCGCCGCGCGCCGCGAACAGCAACGCCTGGATGCGTTGCGCTACCGCTTTCGCCCGCTCGGCCGTGGTGGCCGATAGCAGCACAATGAATTCCTCGCCGCCGAAGCGCGCCACGTGGTCGATCTCGCGCAGGGCCGATACGGTGGTGCGCGCCGCATGCACCAGTACCTGGTCGCCGACCGCGTGGCCGTGCTGGTCGTTGATGGCCTTGAAGTAGTCGAGGTCGATGCTGAGCAGGGTCATCGGCTCGCCGTGGCGTTTCATCAGCGCCACCTCGCGGCTGTAGGCGGCGGCGAAGCCGCGCCGGTTCAGCACCCCGGTTAGTGGGTCCGAGTTGGATCGGTGCTCCAACACAACCTGCAGGCGCCGCGTGGCGACCGTCATGAAGCCGACCGCCATCATCAGCGTCATGAAATTGGCGGTCAACAGGAAAATGCCCTGTACCGCGCCATTGCTGGCGTTGCTGGTGCCGACCGCGCCGCTGAGCGCCGCGAACAACCGCAACAGCAGTACCAGCGACTGCACCAGCAACAGCGCGCCGAAGAACCAGCTGGAGAAATGGCGTTCGCCATGGCGCACCAGCAGCACCAGTTGCGCCACGTAGAACGACAGCGTCAACAATGAAAACACCGCCACCCGCAACGCGTAGTCCTGGGTGATCACATACCAGCCGATCAGGCAGACCATGCCGGCCACCCACGCCAACGCCAGCCACCACCAGCTCGGCTTGCGGCCGTAGAATAACTGGGTGCCGATCAGCATAAGCCCGGCGGCGCCAAGCATGGTGCTATTGGCCACGAACAGTAACAGCGCTTCCGGCATAAGCGGCCCTGCGCAGAATAGCAAGCCGCTCGCCGTCAGCGACAACATGCCGAGCGACTGATGGCCCAACCCTTGCACGTCGGCAGGGAAGCTGCGGTAGGCGGAAAACAACACGATTGTCATCGCAGCCGCCATCAGGGTCGACGTCAGAACGATGGTTGTAGGGTCGAGCAATGTCACAGTAGCAAGTTGGGAGATGTCGTGATCCGCAAGGATACCAGCAACTTCTACCATGCCGTGAGGCGAATCGGTTTTGGCTGTGTGCACTTCAGCGGATGGGGGATGTGAAATTGAGCCCCATTCGATAGCACGTGTACAGCGGCAACCGGCCAGGAGCCGACATTGGAAATGACGAAAAATTTGAACAGCATTCATGCGGCTTTGAATCCGACCTATATCGAAGATCTGGTTGCCCGCGCCCGCCTGCGCCAGGCGGTCACGGAAAAGCCAGATCGTCTTTGCATCGGGGATGCTGCTGCTTTCGGTCAGATTAGGAAGTTGCAGGAATCTGCGGCGGTCGAGCGGATAATATTCCAACGCGCATCAGCCAGGTGGTAGAGCTACTGGAGAGTTTCATTAGTTGCGATAGGCAGGTGATCGATACCATCAGTGGCGAACGCGTGGAGACAGTTCCGTCGGCCCCAGATATACCAATTAATTGCCTTGTGGAAAATGCAGTGTATAATTGTGAGAATTGGTGAACTCATCAATTCCCCTCAGCCCGCCCAGCCCCGCGCGCCCACCATTCTCTCCGGCCCGACTCCCCGCCAACGCTTCCGCACGGAGCGCGATAACCTCTTCTCGACACCGGGATATGAAATGAACAGCAAGAATTTGAAGGTCGGCACGCGCCTGGGCATTGGCTTTGGCGTGATTTTAGTGATGCTCGTGATCGTGATCGGCCTGGCCATCCACTACCTGTCAGCACTGAACGCGGGCACCAACGCGATTGTCACGGACAACTATCCGAAGGTGGTCCAGGCACAAACCCTCATGAACCTGAACAACAAGGCCGCGCGTTCGCTGCGCAACGGCTTGCTGCTGCGCGACGCGGCGCAGGCGGCCAAGGAGTTTGCGGTGGTCGAAGACAACCGCAAGCAGATCGCCATCGAAACTAGCAAGCTCGGCGCCATGGTGCAGTCGGCCAATGGTCGGGTGCTGTTTGACGCCATGGAATCGGCCTATCCGCCGTACGTCAAATCGATCGACGAGGTGATCCGTTTGCGCGGTGATGGCAAGATCGAGGAAGCGGTCGATTTTATGCTAACCACCACGCGCGCCCTGCAAATGACCTATATGAAGCGCATCGACGAGCTGATCGCGCACCAAAGCGCGGCCATGGAGCACGCCCGGGCCGAGGCCGAAGCCTCGCACCACCAGTCGCGCAACATCATGCTGCTGCTGGGCGTGCTGGCGGTGGCGTGCGGCGCCGGCGGCGCCTGGCTGATTTCGCGCCAGGTGCTCGGCCAGCTCGGCGGCGAACCCGATTACGTCGCCGGCATTGCCGGCCGCATCGCCGGCGGCGACCTGGCGGTCGACATCGCGCTGCGCGCCAATGACCGGCACAGCCTGCTGTTTGCGATCCATTCGATGCGCGACAGTCTGGCCGACATCGTGCGCCAGGTACGCGGCGGCGCAGATTCCATCGTGATGGCCGCCACCGAAATCGCCAGCGGCAACCAGGACCTGTCGTCGCGCACCGAGCAACAGGCCGGCTCGCTCGAGGAAACCGCGTCGTCAATGGAAGAACTGACCGCCACCGTCAAGCAAAACACCGAGAACGCCCGCCAGGCCAACACCATGGCGCGCTCGGCGTCGGAGATCGCCGTGCAAGGCGGCGCAGTGGTGGCCAACGTGGTGACCACGATGGCCGGCATCAACGACTCGGCCAAAAAGATCGTCGATATCATCAGCGTCATCGACGGCATCGCCTTCCAGACCAATATCCTGGCGCTCAACGCCGCCGTGGAAGCGGCGCGCGCCGGCGAACAGGGGCGCGGCTTTGCCGTGGTGGCAACCGAAGTGCGCACGCTGGCGCACCGCTCGGCGGCCGCCGCCAAGGAAATCAAGGTGCTGATCGATGATTCGGTGAGCAAGGTCGGCATGGGCACCCAGCTTGTCGGCGAAGCAGGCGCGACAATGGAGCGGGTGGTTACGGCCGTCAGGTCGGTGACCGACATCATGGGTGAGATCAGCATGGCCAGCCAGGAGCAGGAGGCCGGCATCGCCCAGATCAACCACGCCATCGACGAAATGGATACAGTAACCCAGCAGAACGCGGCGCTAGTGGAAGAAGCAGCAGCCGCCGCCGAAGCCCAACAGGACCAGGCGCAACAACTATCGCAACTGGTCGGCGTATTCACGCTGACAACGACAGCACAGTCAGCGCACAAAGCCCCGTCAGCAACGATGCAACCGAAAACAAAACTAGCGCACCGCCCAGCACCGCAAGCCCGCCTGGCAACAATTTAAGGGGGATCCACGCGGCCTCATGGAGGCCTCGCAAAACCGTAGCGAGCGGGCCGCTATCGTTTCGAGTAGCGCAAGCGTACGAACGTACGCTGAGCAACGCAGAGGCGATAGCCTTCACCTGAATGGACCTCAACTCGACGCAAAAGTGCGGCGAGTGGATCCATCCTATGACCGGGCCTAGCTGGAAATCTATTGGCATCAACTACATCAGTTACGCCACCCGGTGTCAGACTGGTTGTCGCTCCGATATCGAATGCCCGCTTCGGGGCGACTGCTGGCGTCGCCCTGTTCTTACGCATCCGTTTGCTCGGCCATTTCGAGAGCGTCATCGACTTCGATACCCAGATATCGTACGGTGCTCTCCAAGCGCGTATGGCCCAGCAACAGCTGCACCGCTCGCAAATTTTTTGTGCGCCGATAAATGAGTGTTGGTTTCCTCCTCCGCATCGTGTGTGTGCTGTATGCCGTCGGGTCTAACCCTATTTCGTCGAACCATTGGCGAACAATACGCGCGTACTGCCTAGTCGAAATGTGCGGCGATTCTGAGATTCGACTGGGAAAAAGAAAATCGCCATGGCGCAGGGCTGTGGCCGCTATCCAGTCCTCCAAACTCTTCCTGGTTCCTCCGGTAAGTTCGAACTGGACGGGTTGCTTGGTCTTCTGCTGCATCACGCTAGCCCGCGTTGCTACATGGCCTCCATGGCAGACATCGTTGACGCGCAGCTGGACCGAGTCGCAGCCACGCAATTTGCCGTCGATGGCCAAGTTGAAGAGTGCCAAGTCTCGGTCCTGCCGTAGATTTCCAGGCGAACGCGAATCGCCCAGATTTCGCTTACGCGAAGCGGTGCTTTCTGCCCCACCAACTTGCCCTTGTTCCACGGCGTGCTTTGGCATGCGCAACCTTTCACTAGATTGTTCATAATAGTCCTGGATTGGAGTTCCCCTATGCGCTTGACTGGCGGCGGTCGCATCCGATGGCGATGTGATAATCGGTGAGCTTTCCCTTTGGGCAAGATGGTATCCTTGCTCATAGGCCGCGTGCGGCCAATAGCAGCCGTCCGCTAAACCCTTTGGGAAATAAATTATGGCGAGTTCCGAGCTTTTGGAACAATGGAGAATCAGCGAGGAGTGGCTACGTAGAGCCAGCTCGCTCATCGTTGTGAATTCCTGTTCGGAAGACAAGCGATTAGCTGCTTTTGAGGAATATTTGTGCTACAACGAATTAGGACTGGCCTTAGAAGAGCTTGCAGAAGCCGCAACGCATTCGCTCCAAGACCGCCGCTTCTGGGACGCGATGGCGCAGGCAGCCATGTCAATGAAGCTTGACGAACCGGCCCGAGTGTTCAGGGGGCGGTGGGCATCGACAGCAGGTGTCAAAGCCGCCGACTGAATTCGGCCAAGACCGGACGGCCGCCTTGGTACCGAAGCACTCCTATGTTAGTCCTGCCGTGAAAAATTTACGGAGCATCCCATGTCAACGACCAAAAAACTTTCGACGTCTTCAAGGTTTAAACAAATTACAGGCGTGTTTGCCACATTGATATCGCTCCTCCTCAGCGCTCCCGCTCTGGCTCAGGCCACATCCCGACAGTGTGAGGAAGGGAACATTAAAGACGAGCAACCTGGTCCGGCTTGTCTTCTTTCCCACGTAAGCTTGGGCAGCCTTAATGTCGATTCCGTGTATTGGAGTTTGGATAAGTACCCCAGCGTCGAAACCGCACAGTTGGACACCGTCCGGAACGGTTCGGTTATCAAAGCGTTTGGAAGCATCTGGGTGTTCAGTGTGGGGCCTGTGGCGTCACGCCCGCTCAACGGAGAGCACGTGGCGCAAGTTGGGCCTATCCCAATAGACAAAAATACCTCGTACGATGCGGAATTTCTTAAGTCCACATTCAGTCCCGGCATGACAGCGCCAATCCATGTACATTCTGGCCCCGAAGCTTTCTACGCTGTCAGCGGAGATTCATGCCTTGAGACGCCTGACGGCCTGCAAGTAGCGCGCGGCGCAGGAAACAGCATGGTAGTGCGTGGCGGCCCTCCGATGCTCCTTATGGCATTGGGACAGGAGCCGCGAAAAGGTTTTGCACTTATCCTGCATGACTCATCTCTTAAACCAACGACCCTAGTTCATAACTGGACACCGAAGGGGCTGTGCCAAGCGGAGATGCGCTAAGTGTAGTGCGCCGCGACACGGAAACTAACTGTACAAATGGCGAATTAGTTAAAGGCGACTGTCGGCCAGGAGCAGCCGTGGCCAAAGGAGTGGCGACGGTGGATTGAGCCACGCGGTGACCCGGAAAGGCGGGGTCGTACCCCGTACGGGGTACGACCCCTGTGCGCCGCAGTGCGGGTTGCGCGGTTCCCGCACGCGCCCGTAAACGTCCGCAACGGGGCGGAAGCTGACGGTGGCGAGCAATCACCCCAACGCATTCCGCATCAACGTCCGCAAATTACAATCATTCTGCCAGCGCGCCCGCTCCTCGCTGTTGAGCGCCAGCGCCCTCAGCTCCTCATCGGTTTGCTGGGTCTGCGATTGCACCAGCCGGTGCGCCAGTCCGCCATCTGGCAGCATGGTGCCGAAGAAAGTGACCAGTTCGTGATGCTGGATCAGCAGGGTAGGGAAGTTCTCGACGTCCAGGTCGCCCACCACATCCGCGTGGTCCTCAATGTCGATCCAGACGAAGAACTTGTCAGGATGGCGCGCGGCCAGGTCCTCGAACGTGTTGCGGTAGGATTCGCACGTGCCGCACCACGCGGCGCACAGGCACGCGACGATCCAGCGGTCGCCTCCGAGGGCGGCGGCGATTTGTTGGCGATTGGCGGAATTCAGGGTCAAACTATGCATAGGATCGTCGATTGACAGCGTTCTCAGCGCCCAAAGGAGACATTCTACATGCCCGCGCGGGGTCGCGCCTGCCTCCGGCCCGGGTTAAAATACGGCATGCCTATTATTCTTGCCATTGAAACCTCGTCCGAACTGGCCTCCTGCGCGCTCTTGCGGGGCGAGACCGTCATTAGCCGCGTGTCGTCCGGCGTGCGTACCCATTCCCAATCTATCTTGCCGATGATCCAGGAACTGCTGGCCGAAGCCGGCATCGCGCTGAAAGATTGCGACGCCATCGCCTTCGGCTCCGGCCCCGGTTCGTTCACCGGCGTGCGTACCGCGTGCGGTATCGCGCAAGGGCTCGCTTTTGGCGGCAACCTGCCCGTGGTGCCGGTCGTCACCCTTGATGCGATGGCGCTCGCCTGCCGCCAGCGCCACGGCGCCACCGACGTGCTGGCCGTGCTGGACGCGCGCATGGGCGAGGTCTACTGGGCGCAATACCGATTCGAGGCCGATGCTGGCGCCATTGCCGAGCCGGTCGCCGTGCTGGTGCCGGCCTTGTCTGCGCCAGATGGCGTGCGGCCGCAAGGCGCGCCTGCCGCTTGCGGCAACGGCTTGTCGGCTTATGCAGAGGCGTTTCCGGCCGGTGGGCACGCCGACGTGATGCCGCACGCGGAGCAGGTCGCGCAATTGGCGAGCATCGCTTTTGCCGCCGGCAAGACGGTGACTGCGGCCGAGGCGCAGCCGCTTTATCTGCGCAATAAGATCGCCTACACCCAGGCCGAGCGGCGTGATATGGCAATTGCGGCAGTCGCCAAGGCGGCGGAAGGCGTGGCATGAAACAGTTGTGGGATCTGGCGCGCTTGAACTACGAGCCGATGCAGCGGACCGATCTGGCCGAGGTGCTGGCGCTGGAAGAGAGCGTGTATCCACATCCCTGGAGCATGGGCAATTTCGCCGACTCGCTGAGCAGCAACTACGAGGCGTGGGTGTTGCGTGACCAGGCCGGCGTTTTGCTCGGCTATTTCTTGCTGATGGCGATCGTCGACGAGGCGCATCTGCTGAACGTGGCGGTGTCTGCCGAGCGGCAGGGGCAGGGCCTGGGATGCCTGCTGCTGAATCAGGCGGTGGCGTGCGCGCGCGGCTTGGGCATGACGTCGGTGCTGCTGGAAGTGCGGCCGTCAAATGAGCGTGCGTTGAAGATTTACGAACGCTATGGATTTAAACAGATCGGCCGGCGCAAGGGATATTATCCGGCGGCCGGCCAGCAACGTGAGGACGCCATCGTTATGCGGTTCGGAATATGAGTCAGACAGCAAGCCGTAGCGCGATTTTCCTCGAAGAGATGGGCGTCGGCGCACATTGGTCTTTGCGCAACCGTACAGCCGCCCTGGCGCCGGTTGAGGATGCCGCGCAGACCGACGAGCCGGCAGTGGATGCCGAAGCTGAGCAGTCTGCCTTCACGCAGGCGGTTATGCGGGCGGTGATGGAACGTCCGGCGGTCGAACAGCCAGTTCGCGCGCAGCCAGTCAACGAACAGCCTGTCCACGAGCAGCCCGCCCCGATAGCCGCCCGCGCACCGATGCCCGAAGCGCCGGCTGCCAGCGCTCCGCGCGTCGCCCCGGTTGCGGTCCCGCCCGCCCAGCACACCGATCCGGCCGCCGAAGACTCCACCGCTTGGTTCGACGAGGCGCCGGTGCCGGCCCGCGCCGCGCCGGTCAGCGACGAGGCGATTGCCGCGATGGACTGGGCGCAACTGCGCACCGCCGTCGCCACTTGCACCCGCTGCGAGCTGTGCAACACGCGCCGCAATGCCGTCAATGGCCGTGGCGCGACCGATGCCTCGTGGATCGCTTTGGCCGCCGGGCCGTCGCGCCTGGACGAAAAGGACAACCAGCCCGTCGCGGGCGAGGCGGGCCAGTTGCTCGACAACATGCTCAAGGCCATCGCGCTGAAGCCCGATGCGGACGTGTACGTGACCAATCTGGTCAAATGCCGTCCGGCCGCCGAGGACGGTACCGATCGTCCACCGACCATCGACGAGCTGACCGCTTGTCGCCCCTACCTGCACCGCGAGCTGCAACTGACCGGCGCGTCCATGGCGATGACGTTCGGCCAGCACGCCGCCAAGGGTCTGATGATGGGGCCGGCAGCACGGGGCAAGGTGATGCGCTACGGCGACGCGGAATTGCCGGTTGTCGCGACCTATCATCCGGACGACCTGCTGCGCCGTCCGGAAGACAAAGCCAAGGCGTGGGCCGACTTGTGCCTGGCGAAGGCCGCGCGTGACTAGGCAGCCGCCGACGTCGCCCGACACCGCGCCCGATAGCTATCAGGCGGGTTTCGAGCGGCGTTGGGGTCACCTGACCCGCCCGCACGTGCGTGCGCTGGCCTGGCTGCTGGATGCGCCCGACCTGCTCGATCCCGCGTCGCCGCATTGGCAGGGCCGCATCGCCACCGTGGGCGCGATGACGCAGGACACCGCTGACTGGCTGGCAGCGCTTGAGGACGACCCGATACCACTGGAAGCGGCGCTGGGCGTCCGGCATTATTCCCGTTTGGGGTTGTACGCTGAAAAGCTGATGGCTTTTTACTTTGCCGAGCACGGCAAACTGGTCGCACATGGCTTGCAGGTGCGCGCCAACCGCAACGACACCGTCGGCGAGTTTGATTTCCTGCTGCGCGACGGCGACGATCTGGTCCACATTGAATTCGCCACCAAGTTCTATCTGCTCGACGCTCAAAGCGCAGGCGAGGGCTTCAATGGCTTGATCGGCCCGAATTTGGCCGATACCCTGGGCGCGAAAATGCGCAAAATCTTTGATAAACAACTGTCGCTGGCGAGCCATCCCGCCGCGCAGCCGTTGTTGCCGCAACCGGTCGACCGGGCGCTGGCGCTGGTCAAAGGCTGGCTGTTCTATCCTGGCGACGAGGGCGAGCGGGGGATGGCCGGTATCTCACAGCAGCACTGCATGGGTTTCTGGATGACGATGGCGCAGGCGCAAAGCCTGCGCGGCGAGCGGTTCATCATCATGCATCGGTTGCTGTGGCTGGCGCCGTTGAAGGCGGCCGATGGCGCGATGGATCTGGGCGGCTTGCTGACGGCGCTAAACGAGCAGATGGCCAAGGTCAGCGCGCCGGTGATGGTGGCGGTGATGCGCGAGGAGGGCGGCTGGCTGGTCGAGCAGCGGCGTGGATTCGTCGTGCCCGACGATTGGCAGGCAAGGGCCGCTCAGCGCCGCCAGGATGGCACACTGCCGAAATGAGCAGCGGGGCGCCCGCATTGGGTGATCAGACTTGAAGAAGGCTTACTGCGGCTTGCTGTTCAGCGCTGACGCTGCGCGGCAATCCCATCCAGAATCAGGTCGAGGCCGGCCACGAAGTCAGCGCGGTCATCGTGCTCGCGCAATTGCGTGGCCACGCTGCGCGTAAATGGGTACGCATCGGCATCAAGCTGCGACCACCGCATCGCCATGTCGTCCAGAAATGTTGAGCGGTCCAGGCCGCGCGCCTGTCCAAGACGGGCATTGGCCGCATTCTGCCCGGCCACGCCGACAATATAGCTGAACAGGGTAGAAGTGGCCGACCACAGCGCGCGCTCTTCCACTGCCATTGCCTGCACCTGTTGCCCTATGCCTTCCAGGATACGTACCATTGGCATTTTCCCCGGCGCGCGCGCCAGCTCGGCGCCGACCCACGGGTGCGCGTCTATCGCGTCAAACAGTTCCAGGCCGATGGCGCGCAGCCTTCCCTGCGCTGTTGCCGCTGTCACGGTCGCCTCCATTGCCCTCGTCACCACGGCATCGCAGGCGGCATCGAGCAAATCATCTTTATTCGCGACGTGAAAGTAGAGGGCCCCTGCGCCGGTGGCGAGCGCCACGGCAAGGGCGCGGAAGGTCAGGCCGCTTTCGCCTGCGCTGTCCAATAAGGCGATGGCGGCGTCAACGATGGTTTCGCGCGTGAGGGCGGGTTCTCCGCGTTGCGTGCGGCGGGTGTTCTTGGTCATAGCCGATCTTGACAGAAACGGCAGAGTATTTCAATATGTATGGAACGGCGTTCCATTAACTCGAAATTTCACAAAGGCCATCGTATGACACCAGCTATCACAATTATCGGCGCCGGCCTCGGCGGCCTGATGCTCGCCCGAGTGTTGCATGTGCATGGCATCGCGGCCACGGTGTATGAGGCCGATGCGTCGGCCGATGCGCGCACCCAGGGCGGCATGCTGGACATTCACGACTACAACGGCCAGCCGGCCCTCAAAGCGGCCGGGCTGTACGACCAGTTTGTCGGGCTGATTCATCCGGGCGGCGAGGCCACCCGGGTACTGAGCAAGGAAGGCACGCTGCTGTTCGCGCAAGCAGACGATGGCGGCGGTGGAAGACCGGAAGTCCTGCGGGGCGAGCTGCGCAGGATTCTGCTGGAGTCGCTGCCGGCCGCCACCATCCAGTGGGGCCGCAAACTCACCAGCATCGCCGTGCTGGCCGATGGCGAGCATGAACTGACGTTTGCCGATAACACCCGCGTGACGACACGGTTGCTCGTCGGCGCCGATGGCGCCTGGTCGAAGGTGCGCCGGTTGCTAACCGACGCCACGCCGGTGTATTCCGGGATAACCTTCGTTGAGACATTCCTGTACGACAGCGACGCGCTCCACCCGGACAGCGCGCAGGCGGTTGGTGGTGGCGCGCTGTTTGCGATGGCAGGCGGCCAGGGTCTTTTCGCGCACCGCGAGCCGAACGGCGTGCTGCATACCTACGCGGCGCTCAATAAGCCGCAGGGGTGGGCCGATAGCGTTGATTGGAGCGATCGCGGCCAGGCTCTGGCCCGCGTCGCCGCCGAGTTTGAAGGCTGGGCGCCCGCGCTCACCAGCCTTATCACCGCCAGTGCCACCGACCCGGTCCCGCGCCAAGTGATGTCGTTACCCGTCGCGCAGCAATGGGCGCGTACGCCAGGGGTGACGCTGGTTGGCGACGCGGCGCACCTGATGGTGCCGTCGGGCGAAGGGGCGAATCTGGCAATGTTCGACGGCGCGGAGTTGGCCATGGCGATCGTCGCTCATCCGGGCGATATCGAGGCGGCGCTTGGCGCCTATGAAAAACAGCTGTTCCCCCGCAGCGCGGCTGCAGCGGCGGAGGCGGTCGGCGTCTTCGACGCCTGTTTCGGTCCCGAGGCGCCGCAGGGCTTGCTGGATATGCTCGCCGGCGCCACTGCGTGAATGGCTAGCCGGCGTTCATCCGCATCAATGCTTGGCTTCGCCGATCAGGCCGACCGAATCGAATTCGCGCTGGTTGGCCTGGTGCTTGCGCATGATGAAGAACATGGTTCCAGCCAGGAACAGGCCGAAGATGAGGATGATGATGTCCAGGTTCAGGTGGCCGCGCAGCATCAGCGAGTAGGCCGCGAGCATCACCAGGATTGACAAGTTCTCGTTGAAGTTCTGTACGGCGATGGAATGCCCGGCGCTCATCAGCACGTGGCCGCGGTGCTGCAGCAGCGCGTTCATCGGTACCAGGAAGAAGCCGCCGAGTAAGCCGACCAGCACCAGCAGCGGATACGCCAGTGTCACCGAATTGACCAAGGTCATGCCCATGACAATGACACCCATGGCGATGCCGACCGGGATCACGGTGAGCGATTTGCGCAGCGTGATCGAGCGCGCCGAAATGACCGCGCCAGCCGCCACACCGATGGCGACCACGCCGACCAGGCTGGTCGATTGCTCGTAGGTCAATTTGAGCGTGCGATTGGCCCATTCCAGCACGATGAATTGCAGGGTTTGCGCGGCGCCCCAGAACAAGGTGGTGACTGCCAGCGAGATCTGGCCCAGCTTGTCTTTCCACAGCAGGCTGTAGCAGTTCGCGAAGTCGCTGACCAGCTTGATCGGATTGCGTTCCTGGTGGCCGTAGCGGCAACCGGTGTCGGGGATGCGCGTGTTGAATATCGCCGCGATGATATAGATGCCGACCACCACGCACAGCGCCGATTGGGTCGGCGTGGTGATGCCGGTGTCGATCAGCGGCAGGTCGAAGCCAAGCAGGTAGGATGAGACCCTGTGGCCAACCAGCGCGCCACCCATGACGGTGCCGAAGATGATCGACATCACCGTCAAGCCTTCTACCCAGCCATTGGCGGCGACCAGTTTTTCAGCCGGCAACAGCTCGGTCAGGATGCCGTATTTGGCTGGCGAATAAACGGCGGCGCCAAAGCCGACGATGGCGTATGCGAGCAGCGGGTGGACGTTGGCGAAAATCAGCATGCAGCCACCAACCTTGATCAGGTTGGAGATGAACATGACTTTGCCTTTCGGCATTGAATCGGCGAAGGCGCCTACAAATGCGGCCAACAGCACATAAAAGAGCGTAAATGAAAGCTTCAACAGAGGCGTGATCCACCCCGGCGAGTTCATATTGATCAACAGGTCAATCGCAACAAAGAGCAACGCATTATCCGCCAGCGACGAAAAGAATTGCGCTGCCATAATGGTATAGAAACCACGATTCATTCTGGGATGCCTGAAAGCTTGTATTGGCTTGCTTTATACCACGCTTTGATGGGAACCCCCAAGAATTGAGCAGTGCGGCCGCACGCGCTAAGGCCGGCCGCACGGTAAAATACGGCTCCACAGATTTTCATAAAGATAGCACTATGCCAAGGCCAATCGTCGCGACCATCCACATTGCATCCCTGCAGCATAATTTGGCGCGCGCCAAGGCCGGTTCGCCCGGTGCCAAGGTATGGGGCGTGCTCAAGGCCAATGGCTACGGGCACGGGCTGGAGCGGGCCATGCGCGGTTTTGCCGAGGCCGACGGCTTGGCGCTGGTCGAGGTCGACAATGCCATACGGTTGCGCGAGATGGGCTGGAAGAAGCCAATTCTATTACTAGAGGGTTTCTTCGGTCCTGACGATGTCAACACCCTGGCCGGTTACAACCTCGAGGCGGCGGTCCATTGCAACGAACAGCTGGAATGGCTAGAGGCCGCCCAGGAGTCGCTGACGGCGCGCGACATCAAGCTCAATCTGCATCTGAAAATGAATAGCGGCATGAACCGGCTCGGCTTTATGCCGGCCGCCTTCGCTGCCGCCCACGCGCGTCTGGTGGCGATTTCCTGTGTCGGCAGCATTACCCTGATGACGCACTTCGCCAACGCCGACGATGCCAAAAACCTGCTGTTGCCGATCGACGAGCAGATCCGCCGCTTCGAGGCGGCCGCCGCCGGCCTGCCGGGCATGCGCAGCCTGTCGAATTCGGCCGGCGTGCTGCGCCAGGACGAGCTGGTCGACATCCTGCGCAACGATTGGGTGCGGCCCGGCATCATGCTGTACGGCGGCACGCCGGGCGGCAAGTCGGCCGAGGAATACGGCTTGCTGCCGGCCATGACCCTAACGAGCGAGATCATCGGCGTGCAGCAGATCGCCGCCGGTGACGTGGTCGGCTACGGCAGCCGCTTCCAGGCCGAGGGGCCGATGCGGGTCGGCGTGGTCGCTTGCGGTTACGCGGACGGCTACCCGCGCCACGCGCCGGTCGATACGCCGGTGCTGGTCGATGGCGTGCGCACCCGTCTGGTCGGGCGCGTGTCGATGGACTTGCTGACCGTCGACCTGACCGAGTTGCCCGACGTCAAAATCGGCAGCAAGGTGACGTTGTGGGGCCAGGGCCTGCCGATCGACGAGGTCGCCAACGCGGCCGGTACCATCGGCTACGAGCTGATGTGTGCGCTGGGCCAGCGCGTGGCCGTGGTCGAGGACTGAGCGGATGGCCAAGGCAAAAACCAATTACACCTGCACCGAGTGCGGCGCCATTTCCAACAAGTGGACCGGGCAATGTTCCTCGTGCCAGCAGTGGAACACGATGGTGGAGACGCTCGTCGAAACCGGCGGCAATAACCGCTATTCGCAGCCCCAGCACATGGCGCTGGCGCAGACCGCGCCGGTGTTGTCGTTGTCCGATATCGACGCTATCGACGTGCCGCGCTTCGGCACCGGCATCGAGGAGTTTGACCGCGTGCTCGGCGGCGGGCTGGTGGCCGGCGGAGTGGTGCTGATCGGCGGCGACCCCGGCATCGGCAAGTCGACGTTGTTGTTGCAAGCGTTGGCGAACCTGTCGCACTTGAAGAAGGTTTTATATGTCAGCGGCGAGGAATCCGGCGCCCAGATCGCGCTGCGCGCCAAGCGCTTGCAGGTCGATGCCCGCGACCTGAAACTGCAGGCCGAGATTCAGCTGGAGAAAATCCTCGGCACGCTGGCGGACCTGAAGCCGGACGTGGCGGTGATCGACTCGATCCAGACCGTGTATTCCGATGCGCTGAGTTCGGCGCCTGGCTCGGTGGCGCAGGTGCGCGAATGCGCGGCCCAGCTGACGCGGGTGGCCAAGCAGACCGGCATCACCATCATTCTGGTGGGCCACGTGACGAAGGAGGGCGCGCTGGCCGGCCCGCGCGTGCTCGAGCATATCGTCGATACCGTGCTGTATTTCGAGGGCGACAACCATTCCAGCTTCCGCCTGGTGCGGGCGATCAAGAACCGCTTTGGCGCGGTCAACGAGCTGGGCGTGTTTGCCATGACCGAGAAGGGGCTCAAGGGCGTGTCCAACCCGTCGGCATTGTTCCTGTCCCAGCATGACAACCAGGTGCCCGGTTCCTGCGTGATGGTGACGCAGGAGGGCACGCGGCCTCTGCTGGTGGAGATCCAGGCGCTGGTCGACGCCAGCCACCTGCCCAACGCGCGCCGCTTGTCGGTCGGCCTGGAGCAGAACCGGCTGGCGATGCTGTTGGCGGTATTGCATCGCCACGCCGGCATCGCCGCCTTCGATCAGGATGTGTTCATCAACGCCGTTGGCGGCGTCAAGATCACCGAGCCGGCGGCCGACCTGGCGGTGCTGCTGGCGATTAATTCGTCGATGCGCAACAAGCCGCTGCCGCGCGGGTTTGTCGTGTTCGGCGAGGTTGGCCTGGCCGGCGAGATCCGGCCGGCGCCACGCGGGCAGGAGCGTCTGCGCGAGGCGGCCAAGCTCGGTTTCTCGATGGCGATGATTCCAACGTCCAATGCGCCCAAGCAGCCGATCGAGGGCATGACGATTATTGCAGTCGATCGCATCGATGATGCCTTCAATAAGCTGCGCGAAATCCAATAAGGATGTATTGTTATGTGTTGTAATCAGCAATGATGCTTAACACTTAATATTATGTCACTGAAGGATGGAATAAATTGTTAGTCGATCAACGGTCAGTGGCGCGCAAGATCGTGCGTGCCAAAGCAGTCGTGGTGATGGATGGTATGCCGCCTCAGCAGGGACGCACCATCGACCTCTGCGCCACCGGATTGTCGCTCACGTTCGACCACAAGCTGGCGGTCGGGCATATGGGAGTGGTGACGTTTGAGCTTTTCCTGGACGGCAAAGGCCAACTGGTCAGCAGCCGCGCCAAGGTCGCGTATTGCATCTTCAGTGGCGATCATTTCAAGATCGGCTACCAGTTCGTCAACCCGGACGCTGCCACCACCAGCGTCGTCAATAAGTTCATTCGGTAAGCTGATTCCGAGGCAGGGCCGACGCGTTGTCGGCGGATCTTGGCGGATTACGGCGTGCCGCCTAATCCGCCCTACGTGGAATATTGGACCGCGCGTTCCTGTGGTCGTTTTCAAGAGGTAGATTGGCGGCCGTTGTCAGGCGCCTTGGTCGGCGCGTCAAGTTTGGGAGTCTTCATGTTTGCCATTTCTCGTCGCATGCTGGACGCCGCGTCGCTGGCGCTGGAGTTGCCTGCAGGCGCGGCCGATGCCGTCCATTTCGGCGGCGACGGTGCGCTGCCGTCGCACTACGCCGTGACCGATTTGGCGGCGGCGTCGGTTGGCGCGGCGGGTCTGGCGTTGCGCCAGTTGATTCTGGCGCAGGGTGGGGATGCGGCCCCGGTGCATGTCGATCGCCGACTGGCCTCGCTTTGGTTCGGCTGGTCGCTCCATCCGGTCGGCTGGGAGCGCCCGCCGCTGTGGGACCCGGTG
>Ga0308163_10000422_pt1 | contig 78996 bp, 66 predicted proteins | sample PhyTR1_FD_201037 | JGI IMG/M metagenome (GOLD analysis project Ga0308163, IMG submission 201037) | Phyllosphere microbial communities from UC Gill Tract Community Farm, Albany, California, United States - DLSLT.R1 | ecosystem: Host-associated > Plants > Phyllosphere > Unclassified | place: USA... | reverse complement strand
CCAAGCGCGCTGGCTTCGATGGCGTGGAAGTGCATTCCGCCAACAGCTATCTGCTGGATCAGTTCCTGCGCGATTCGACCAATCAACGTGACGACGCATACGGCGGCACGATCGAGAATCGCAGCCGATTGACCTTGGAGGTCACCGCTGCAGTGGTCGAGGTCTGGGGCCACGACCGTGTCGGTATCCGACTCTCGCCCGTGACGCCGGACGCGGGCAACACGCCGCTCGACAGCCAGGTCATGCAGACCTATGGCCACTTGATCGATCAGCTGAATCGCTTCCAGCTGGCTTATATGCATTTTGTCGAGGGCGCCACGGCCACCTCGCGATCCGTGCCCGACGACGTGGACCTCGACGCATTGCGCGCCCGGTTCAACGGCCCCTACATCGGCAACAACAACTATGACCTTCCTCTGGCGGTGAATCGCCGGGCGCGAGGCTTGGTCGATGCTGTCGCCTTCGGCCGCCCCTTTATCGCAAATCCCGATTTGGTCCATCGCCTGAAAGCGGGCGCCGAACTGGCCGTTGCTCCCCGCGAGACCTATTACGGCAACGGCGCCAAGGGCTACACCGACTGGCCCGCGCTGGCCGACTGAGCAGTTCGCTTCTCAAGCTCTTATCCGATTTGAATCGACGAGTCAGTGCGACTCGTCGTGGGAGCCATCGCGTGAAGAAACCCTTCATCAGTAGCTTGATTTTCGCGGCGGTCGCGCTTGGCATGGGCACAAGCGCCCACGCCGCAGACTCGCCAACCCGCACACAAGCCGACCAAGGAAAAACCATGAGCAAGCCGACCTACGTACACGACTACCAAGCCATCTCCGACGTGCTGAACCAGTACCTTGAGGGATGCAAGCAGGCCCAGAGCAGCATCATGAAGCCCGCGTTCCACCCGCAGGCGACGATGTACAGCGCAGGCCCCGACGGCAAGCTGTCCGGCGGCCCGATTCCGATCCTGTTCGAGGGAATCGACAAGGATTTCCGGCCGTCGCCTGAGGCAACTGCCGCGATCACCCGCATCGAGATCGTCGGCACGACGGCCAGCGCCCGCATCGACGCCAACGACATGTCGGGTATTTCGTTCACCGACTTCTTCCATCTGTTGAAGATCGACGGCCAGTGGACGGTGATCAGCAAGATTTTCTATACGCACGCGGCGTCTTGAGCCGTCATCTGCCAGCGCCGCGCAACGCGATTGCGCAGGCGTCACATAAACTCAAGGCCAGGTTGGGCGAATTGGCCTAGACAAAAAAGCCCAGTTCAAGGTTAGGGGAAGCTGGATTTGGCAGAGAATCTCGCTTCCGCATAACAAGATTCACCGAGGATGGCACTGACTACTGATCACTCGTGGACTGTTGATGTGCGTAACACTGGTCAACACAACAAGCTTGACCCAGCCATCAACAGCCCGAACATCGGGACGGTGTCGATATGTCAATAGAGCGTTGGAAATTGAGATTGGCGCGAGCAATTGCGTGTGCTTCCCGCCGCCACCTCGGTGATAGCAAAAAGAAAGTGCTCATTTCATTATTGAAACGTGCTTCGCCAGCCATTGCTTTGCTGAGTTTGACGGCAGGGGTGTTTTTAGCAGGCGCTTGGCACTATAGCTACGTACATGGTTATCTGCCGGTCAGCAGTGACGATGAAGCTTTCGAGCAGCGCTTGCTCAAGGTCGGCGCGAACGAAACTCTGTTTTCTGATATCAACCCTGAGCCCTGGGCCACTATTTGTTATTTACCGGGAAACCAGCCGCTGAGCACTGCCCTGACTCTCGATGGTCGTGGATCGAAAGAAATAAATGATATCTACCGCGATGTTTCCCCAAAAAGTCATCAGTATGGCTTGGCTTTTTTCGATATCGGGAAAAAGAAAGTGAAGCTGGTGATACTCAAGACTACAAGTGAGTTCTACAGCATCTGGGGTCCGAGGTGCATCGACCGAGAGAAAGCGCACTTTTTCGTGGAACCGGCGGATATCGACGGCTTGGACTTACACCGGATCGTCTTTGTGGAGCGACACAGCTGAACGCCGAGATCTGCGTTAGGCAGCCGGAAAGCGAAAGCCGACTCGCGTGAATGCGCTGTCCGACTGCGCCTGCGCCGTGCCGCCATGCATGCGCGCAATTGCCGCAACGATGGCAAGGCCCAGGCCATGATGGTCGGCGTCACTGGTTCGTGCGGTGTCCGCGCGGAAGAATCGTTGGAACAAGCGGGGCAGAGCATCTGGCGGGATCGGGGTTCCCTGGTTCTGCACGCTGATGCGCACGTCGCTGTCCGGGACGCGTTCGACCTTGATGAGCACGTCGGACCCGGGCGGGGCGTAGCGAACTGCGTTGGACACCAGGTTCGACATCGCACGTTGAATCAAGCTTCTGTCCATCGATGCGCCCGCATCGCCGGACACGATGATGCGCACGTCCGCGTACTCCGCCTCGGCCTCATGGAACTGGGCGACTTCAGTCGCCACCACCGCCACGCTGTCACCCACTGACGGCGGGCCTGCGCCCCACGCTCGGCCTGGGACAGGAACAGCATGTCCGTCACGATGTGCGATAGCCGTTGCAGTTCTTCCAGATTCGACCCAAGCGTTTCCTGCATCGCCGCCTGCGTGTACTTGCGCGTCAGCGCCAATTCGGTCTCGCCGATCATGGTGGCGAGCGGCGTGCGCAGTTCGTGTGCCACGTCGGCGTTGAAACCTTCCATCTGCACGTAGGCGTGTTCGAGTCGGCCCAGTACGGCATTGAACTGCCGCACCAGCGGGCGCAGTTCGTCCGGCTGGTTTTCATTCAGGCGCTGGCCCATGGCGTCGGCTGACACGGTCGCCGCTTCGGCGCTCAGCTTGTCGATGGGGGCGAGGGCGCGCCGAACCAGCCATGCGCCCAGCAGGGACACCATCATGGCGCCGCTCAGGGCGATGGCAAACAAGGCCCAGGCCAGGGTGCGTCGCAGGCGTACGTCTGACGAGATGTCCAGTTCCAGCAGCGCGTCGACCGTCTGCGTGGCAGGGCGGATGGCGGGCAAGGTGAAGCTGATGTTGCGCGTGGGGTCGCTGTCGTTGTCGAAACGTCCGAAGCGCTCTTTGCCGCGATCGATGCTGATCGTCAGGCGAATATCGGAATATCCGCGAAAGAAGTCGTCCAGCTTGTGGCGCAGCGTGGCGATGTCCTGATTGGGCGCCTCGGCGTGCTCGTCGATCAGGTGCCGAATGACCTCGATGCGCTGCGCCAATAAGGCGTCTTGCCGATAGGTCAGGTTCAGGTTGGTGGCGAGGTAGATGATGGCGCACACCAGGCCAAGCACCACAAAGGTCTGCGCGGCCAGCCAGACCGACAGGCGCATGCGCAAGGAACCCCGTGTGCGGGTCAGCTTCAGACGCGTCATTCCCGTCTGCTCGATACCGGCCTGCTTCACTCTACCGGCCTGCTTCACTCGTCTTCCGCCCGTTCCTCAAGCACGTAGCCCATGCCCCGCACGGTGTGCAGCAGGCGGGTGGGGAAGGGGTCGTCGATCTTGCTGCGCAGCCGCCGCACGGCCACTTCCACGACGTTGGTGTTGCTGTTGAAGTTGATGTCCCAGACGCGTTCGGCCAGTTCAAGCCGGCTGAGGATCTCGCCCTGTTTGCGCATCAAGAGCGCCAGCAGTGCAAATTCCTTGGCGGTCAGGTCCAGCCGGGTGTTGTCTCGGGTGGCGCGTCGGCGCAGCAGATCCAGCTCCAGGTCGGCCACGCGCAACACGTTCTGCACTGCGCCCTCGCTGGCGTAGCCGTTGCGTCGCCCCAGGGCCAGCACGCGCGCCAGCAGTTCGGACAAGGCGAAGGGCTTGGGCAGATAGTCGTCGGCGCCTTCCTGCAAACCCGCTACGCGATCGTCGATGGCATCGCGCGCCGACAGCATCAACACCGGCACACGGTCGGTACGGCGCAGTTCGCGCAGCACCGACAAGCCATCGCGTCCGGGCAGCATCACGTCCAGCAGGATCAGGTCGTACTGGGATTCCTGCGCCAGGTGCAGGCCGGTGATGCCATCGTGGGCCAGATCTACGGTGTGGCTGGCGCCGGTCAGCGCCTGCCGCAGGTACTCGGCCAGCTTCGGTTCGTCTTCGACGACAAGGATTTTCATGCTGCAAAGAGGAAAGCCGGTGTGGCACGCAAACGCAGGCCACACCGGCAGAAAGGGGATGGAAGCTCAGGCCAGCAACGTCGGGCCGGGATCAAAGAGCTTCGATGAGTTTACAGGTGCATCAGCACCTCAGGCACCGCTGTACAACTGGTTCAAACGCTGTCGCTGGGCGGGCGTCGAGGCATCGGCCTCGCGTTGCACCTGCTCACGCGACTTGCCGACGACGGCGGGCAGCGGCGCTTGCGGCATGCTGTATTGGAAGCGGTAGTAAGGGCCGCGCTTGTCGGCGCGCGCCGTGTCCAGCTCTTGCTGCACCTGGCCGCGGCTGTTGGCGTTGGCAGTGTGATCGGGATTGATGGTGTAGGCGGCTTCTGCCGGGCCGTCATGCAGGACCGCCGACGCCATGGCGGGGACCGAGGCGGTAGCCAGCAGGGCAGCGAGGACCAGCGAATAGTGTGTCTTCATGTTCATCTCCTTGGGGAACGCCGTCATGCGTTCAGTGGTTGCCTGGCCGTGTCGGCGTTGGCAGTGGAGACACTGTAAAGAGCGGTCTGCGTCAAACCCCGAACTGCCGGGTTACGGATCGGTAATCAAAACGCTCGTGCAAGCAATGCAGCTGATCGGCCGCCGAACATTACGAAAATGTTATCTGGCGGTGGGCTTGCTGACGGGGTCGTGTCGCTACTGTGCCAACGGTCTAGAACCCCGGTTCGGCGCGATGGCACACCGGCCATGGCGACCGCGGGTTCCGCTTGCGTCCCATGCATATATCTCTTGTCCTGGCTGCTTCTGTTGCAGCTGCCATGTCCTGGCCTGCGCTGGGGCAATCGTCCGGCTGGTCTACGGACCCTTCCGCTGGCACTGCCCTTGAGCGCCCCGCAGGCGCATCTATCGGTATTCCCGTGCGTCCCCCGCAAGGCCCGTCGCCTACTGCGCCTAACCCGGTCTATTTCTCCGAGCTGCCGACATCACGCACCAGCAAGCGCGTGACGCTGGACGATGCGTGGGCATGGGCGCAGGCGCGTAATCCAAGTCTGCACGCTGCCGTTGCGGATCGCCTGTCGACCGATGGCCTGGTGGACCAGGCAGGCGCCCGGCCCAATCCCGAGCTGGACCTGACCATCGAGGACACCCGCGCAGACCGCCGTGTGACGACCTTGGTGGTCGGTTTTCCGATCGAGCTGGGCGGCAAGCGCGAGGCGCGCATCCAGGCGGCAGCCGTAGATCGGGACTTTGCGGAACAAACCCTGTCGAACGCGCGGGTTGAACTTCGTGCATCGGTCATCAGCGCCTTCTTCTCGGTGGCCATTGCACAGGAGCGCCTGAAGGCTGCCGACGCGATGCGCGACGTGGCCCAACGCGGCCTGGACGCGGCCGACAAACAAGTCACTGCGGGCAAGGTTCCGCCGCTTGAGCGCAGCCGTGCGCTGGTTGCCATGGCCAATGCGCGCATCGCACACCGCGAGGCCCAATTGGCGCTAGGCGAGTCGCGTGCCGGGCTTGCTGCCTTGTGGGGAGACGAGCAAGCCGCCTTCGAGGGCGTCGAGGTCTCACTCGACGTGCTGCCGGCACGCGCGGAGCTGGACAGCTTGCGCCAGGCGCAGATCGATTCGCCCCGCCTGGCGGCTGCGCGATTGGACATCGAACGCAGCCGGGCCGCGCTGGGCGTCGCGCGCAGCAAGCGATATGGCGATGTGCGGCTAAATGTCGGCATGGCGCGCGAAAACGAGCCTGGCAGAAACATCGCTCAGGTCGGCGTGTCGATCCCGCTGCCGCTGAACGACACCAACGAAGGCAATATCCGCGCGGCTGCGATGCTGGTGGAGCGCGCCGAGGCGGCCTACCGGGACGTGGCGCTGCGCAGCCAGGTCGAACTTGGTCAGGCGGCAGCGGCACTCGACATGGCGATCGAGGCGGCACGCGAGTACGAAACGGCAGTGTTTCCCGCGGCCGACTTCGCGACAGAAGCCACGCGCAAAGCGTTCGCCGCCGGCAAGGTCGGCTTCACCGAGGTGCTGGACGCGCAGCGCACGCTGTTCCAGGCCCGCACCGAATACCTGGACGTGCTGGCGCGTGTCTATCAGCGCACGGCCGAGGTCGACCGACTGGCCGGCCGCCTGCATTGAGCTGCCTGCATTGAGCTGCCTTCATGGTGTCCATGCGCCGACAGACATGCGCATCGCTGCATCGACACTCATGGCCCTTGGCGCCACAAGCCACTGCGTCGGGTCACCGATCTGCACCTACCCAATATCCACGCATCACCACGGAAAGCACACCATGGCACGTTCACATCACGCCCGCGCGGCATTGCTCGCGACTGCGCTGTTCATTCTGGGGGCGCCCCTGGCGCATGCCGCGTCCGATGGTCACGGACACGCCAAGCCGGAATCCGAACCGAAAACCAGGCCGCAAACCAAACCACCGGCCGATGCCGCAGGCAAACCGGGCAACGCCGCCGCCACACTGCCAAAAGACGCACATGCGGGTGAAGATCACGCCGATGAAGACCACAACGAAGAAAAAGGCCCCAACGGCGGCGCATTGACCCGTAGCCCGCAAGGAAACGTCGAGCTGCTGCTGGTCGAAGCCGGCAGCAAACCCGTGGTGAAGGTCTGGGCAGACGCAGGCGGAAAGGCCATTGCGGCGCGCGACCTGCGTGTCAGTGCCGTGCTTGAACGCCCGGGCAGTGCCACGCAGACGATTCAGTTCGCCGTCGATGGCAGCGGCGTACTGACGAGCCGCGAAGCAATCGCCGAGCCGCATCTGTTCACGCTGCATGCGCAGGTGTCCTGGCCTGGCTTGGCCAAGCCGATCGAGGCCGAACTGGTTCGGGAAGAAGGCAAGCTTGCCATCACCGCCGAAAAACTGAAGATCGCCGGCGTGACCGTGGAAACCGCCGGCAGCGGCGAACTGGCCGTGGGCCTGAGCTTTCCCGGCGAAATCCGCTTCAACGCCGATCGCGTGGCGCACGTGGTGCCACGTGCAAGCGGCGTGGTGCAGTCGGTCAGCGCCGACCTGGGCCAGCAGGTGAAAAAAGGCCAGGCGCTTGCCACGGTGTCCAGCGCAACCCTGTCGGACATGCGCAGCGACCTGCGCGCCGCCCAGCGCCGTCGCGACCTGGCCACCACCACGCTGCAGCGGGAAGAAAAGCTGTGGCGTGATCAGGTGTCGGCCGAGCAGGACTATCTGCAGGCGCGCAGCGCACAGGCGGAAAGCCAGATCGCGGTCGACAACGCCGCCCAGAAGCTGCGCGCCATCGGCGCCACGCCCGAGGGCAGCGACATGAGCCTGCTGACCCTGCGTGCACCCTTCGACGGCGTGATCGTGGAAAAACACATCTCGCTCGGCGAATCGCTGGCAGACAGCGCCAGCATCTTCACGATTGCCGATCTGCGCACTGTGTGGGCCGAATTCACCATTTCCGCCAAGGACATCGGCTCGGTCCGCGTTGGTGAAAGCGCACGTGTGACGGCAGCCGGGACGGAAGGCAGTGCCACGGGCAAGATCGCCTATGTGGGCGCCTTGCTCGGCCAGCAGAATCGCGCGGCCACCGCGCGGATCACGCTCGACAACCCGCAAGGCGCATGGCGACCCGGGCTGTTCGTCAACGTGGACGTGATTGTGGATGCGTCACGCGCGCCGGTGACCGTGCTGGCCGAAGCCGTGCAGACCATCAATAACGCATCGGTGGTCTTCGTCGAGATGCCGGGTGGGTTTGCACCGCAGCCGGTGCAGCTGGGTCGCAGCGGCGCTGGCCGTGTCGAGATCCTGGCCGGCCTTGCGCCCGGTGCCCGTTATGCCGCCCGCAACGCCTTTGTGCTGAAGGCAGAGCAGGGCAAGGGCAGCGCCGAGCATGCGCACTGAGCGGAGACGAGAAACCCATGTTTGAACGTCTTATCCGCTTTGCCATCGACCAGCGCTGGGTCGTGATGATGCTCACCTTGGCGATGGCCGCCGTCGGGGTCTACAACTATCAACGGCTTGCCATCGACGCGGTGCCCGACATCACCAATGTGCAGGTGCAGATCAACGCGTCTGCGCCCGGCTACTCGCCGCTGGAAATGGAACAGCGCGTGACCTACCCGATCGAAAACGTCATGAGCGGCTTGCCCGGCTTGGCGCAGACCCGCTCCTTGTCGCGCTACGGCCTGTCGCAGATCACGGTGATCTTTCAGGACGGCACCGACATCTACTTTGCCCGGCAGTTGGTCAACCAGCGCATGCAGGAAGCGCGCGACAGTCTCCCGCCGGGTGTCACACCCGCGATGGGACCGATTTCCACCGGCCTGGGCGAGATCTACCTGTGGACCGTCGAGGCCTTGCCCGACGCCAGGAAGCCGGACGGCGGCGCTTACACCTTGGCCGACCTGCGCGAGATCCAGGACTGGGTCGTCAAGCCGCAGCTGCGCAATATTTCGGGCGTCACCGAGATCAACACCATCGGCGGTTCGGCACGCGAATTCCATGTGGCGCCCGACCTGACGAAGCTGTCGTCCTTCGGTCTGACGCTGGCCGATGTGGTGCAGGCGCTGGAGAAGAACAACGCCAACGTGGGCGCAGGCTACATCGAGCGCAACGGTGAGCAGTACCTGGTGCGCGCGCCTGGCCAGGTGAAAAGCATCGACGACATCGCCCAGATCGCGATTGCAGCGCCGGGCGGGCGGCCGGTGTTGATCCGTGACGTGGCCACCGTCGGCATCGGCCGAGAACTGCGCACCGGCGCGGCCACCGAAAACGGCCGCGAGGTCGTGCTGGGCACGGTCTTCATGCTGATTGGCGAAAACAGCCGCAATGTTGCCCAGGCGGTGTCGGTCAAGCTGGCCGAAATCAACCGCAACCTGCCCAAGGGCGTGGTGGCGGTGGCGGTCTATGACCGGACGACCCTGGTCGATCGCGCCATCGCTACTGTTAAGAAAAACCTGCTGGAAGGCGCGGCGCTGGTGGTGCTGGTGCTGTTCCTGTTCCTCGGCAACATCCGCGCGGCCTTGATCACCGCGCTGGTGATTCCCTTGTCGATGCTGTTCACCTTCACCGGCATGGTCACCTACAAAGTCAGCGCCAACCTGATGAGCCTGGGGGCGCTGGACTTCGGCATCATCGTCGACGGCGCGGTGGTCATCGTGGAGAACTGCGTGCGCCGGCTTGCCCATGCGCAAGCTGGCTTCGGCCGGCCATTGACCCTGCGCGAACGCTTCGACGAGGTGTTCGAAGCCGCCCGCGAAGCCCGGCGGCCGCTGATCTACGGCCAGATCATCATCATGGTGGTCTACCTGCCGATCTTTGCCTTGTCGGGCGTGGAAGGACGCATGTTCCATCCGATGGCCATCACCGTGGTGCTGGCCTTGCTGGGCGCCATGGTCTTGTCGGTGACTTTCGTGCCGGCTGCGCTGGCGCTGTTCATCGGCAAGCGCGTCACGGAAAAGGAAAATCGGCTGATGATCTGGGCGGTGCGCGCCTACCAGCCCTTGTTGCGGGCAAGCTTGCGCTACACGCCTGTCGTGTTGTTGGCTGCGGGTGGACTGGTGGTTGCCTGCGGCATCCTGGCCACGCGCCTGGGCAGCGAGTTCATCCCCAATCTGAACGAGGGCGACATGGCCGTGCAGGCCTTGCGCATTCCGGGAACCAGCCTGACCCAGTCGCTGCAGATGCAGATGCAGCTGGAACAGCGGCTCAAGGACAAATTCCCGGAAATCGAGCGGGTGTTCGCACGCACGGGAACGGCTGAAATCGCGTCGGACCCGATGCCACCGAACATCTCCGACGGCTACATCATGCTGAAACCGCTGGACCGGTGGCCGGCGCCGCGCAAAACCCATGCGCAATTACTGGAGCTGATCCGCGAGGAGGCCGAGCAGATTCCCGGCAGCAACTACGAGTTCTCGCAGCCGATCCAGTTGCGCTTCAACGAGTTGATTTCGGGTGTGCGCAGCGACGTGGCGGTGAAAATCTTCGGTGACGACAATGCGGTGCTGGAAAAAACCGCCAACGAAGTCGCCGAAGCGCTCCAGGCCATCGAGGGCGCGTCCGAGGTCAAGGTGGAACAGACCACGGGCCTGCCTGTGCTGACCGTCAACATCGACCGTGCGCGTGCCGCCCGTTACGGGCTCAGCGTGACCGATGTGCAGGAGTCGGTGGGCATCGCCATCGGCGGCCGGGAAGCAGGCACCTTGTTCCAGGGCGATCGGCGTTTCGACATCATCGTGCGCCTGCCCGATGTGGTGCGCGAAGACCTGGATGCGCTGCGCAAGCTGCAACTGCCTTTGCCACGGGCAGAGCAGGGCGCGGGGGCAAGCGCGGGTGCAAGCTACCTCCCGCTGGGCGAAGTCGCCAGCTTCGACCTGGCCCCCGGCCCGAACCAGATCTCGCGCGAAGACGGCAAGCGTCGCATCGTGGTCAGCGCCAACGTCCGTGGACGCGATCTGGGCGGTTTTGTCGACGAAGCCACCAAGACCTTGAGCGAACGCGTCACCATCCCGCCAGGCTACTGGACCGCCTGGGGCGGCACCTTCGAGCAGCTTCAGTCCGCCACCCAACGCCTGCAGTGGGTGGTGCCCGCAGCGCTGGTACTGGTGTTCGGCCTGCTGTTCACCATGTTCGGCAACGTGCGCGACGGCTTGCTGGTATTCACCGGCATTCCGTTTGCGTTGACCGGCGGCATCGTGTCCCTGTGGCTGCGCGGCATTCCCCTGTCGATCACGGCTGCGGTGGGCTTCATCGCGCTCTGCGGCGTGGCGGTGTTGAACGGCCTGGTGCTGCTGTCTTTCATCCGGTCGCTGCGGGAGCAGGGCATGCCGCTGCAGGACGCCGTCTGGCAAGGGGCGCTGACCCGGCTGCGCCCGGTGCTGATGACGGCGCTGGTGGCGTCCCTGGGCTTCATTCCGATGGCGCTGGCCACCGGCACCGGCGCCGAGGTGCAGCGCCCGTTGGCCACGGTGGTGATCGGCGGGATCATCTCCTCAACCTTGCTGACGCTGCTGGTGCTGCCCGCGCTGTATCAACTGGCCCACCGCCGCGGCGAGCGGGCAAAGCTGGCAAATCAAGGCGCGTGATGCGTGAAGATCACGCCGCCGAGGTGCGTCAGGCGGGAAAAATAGGCGGCGGGTCCCTCAGCCGACAGGAGAAATACAGGGTAGAGTCGCCTACTGATCGTAGGTTTCGCAGCACCGATGCGAAACGAAACATGGAACAGGCGAGCCCGCGGCAATGAAACAAGAGACGAAGACCAAGCCGGAAATCGCATCACGCCGGCTTGCCAAGCCGGCCCGGCGGCAGCAGTTGCTGGACACTGCCCTTCAGGTCGTCCGGGAGGAGGGCGCTGACCGACTGACGCTGGGCTACCTGGCCATACGTGCAGAGGTCTCCAAGCCCGTCGTTTACGAGCATTTCGGCACGCGATCAGGCTTGTTGATCGCGCTCTATAAATTGCTGGATGCCAGGCAGTCCGACGCATTGCGGCAGGCCTTGACCACTGGCGACCGGAATTTGACGGAAACGGCGGCGCTGCTTGCGGCCGCCTACATCCATTGCGCCGTGGATACCGGTGGCGAGTGGCACGCAATCGGCGCTGCGCTGGCCGGCAGCGAAGAGAAGGGCGCTGTGCTGCAGGAACTGCTCGGTGGCTATGTGCAGTTGTTCGCGGGCGTGCTGGGCCCGCATTGCGAATTGCCCGACGCCGAGCTGGCACGTCGATGTGTGGGATTGGTCGGCGCAGGCGAAGCGCTGGCAGCGGCGATGGTGCAGGGTACCTACACCGAGGCAGACGCCGCCGGCGCGTTCGCGGCCTTGATTCGCGGCGGGTTGGGTGTCGTTTGACCTGACCCAATCCAGGTCAAAGATCTCAGTCTTCCAGGTCCTGATCAGTCCAGGAAGACCTTGCCGCACGCCGCCCAAGCTGTCTGCGCAGCAACAGAATCGGCACGATCCCGACCACGCCGATGCCCAGTCCGCAAACCGCCGCCATCGGCCAGTACATCAGAAAGATCCCGATGTGCGGCGACACCCACCACAGGCACACGGCCAGCGTTGCGACGAATGCGAACAGCAGCCAGGTGAAGATGGCCGCGAGTGGGCGCGTGCGAAGCACGGCTTCAAGCTCGTGCTCGATGAAGGCCAGCAAGTCGTCCTTGTGCATGCTCAGGGCAGGGCGCCTGGCACGGATGCGGCCCTGATCATTTCCAGGTGCGGGATGCCGTCTTCGTCGTACAGGTCGCTCACCGCCAGGAACCCCAGCGATTCATAGAAGCGCTGCAAATACGCCTGGGCGCCGATCTTGATGTCCTGACCCGGAAACGTGGCCTCGCTGAAACGGATCGCCTCTGCCACCAAGGCGCGGCCAATCGTCAGGCTGCGGAATTTCTGCAGCGTCAGCACCCGCCCGATCGAGGGCTGCGCGTAGTTCACGCCTGGGTCCACCACACGCGCGTAGGCCGCAAGCTCGCCGCCCGATTGCACGCGCAGATGCCAGGATTGCAGATCAACCCCGTCGGCATCCTGATATGGGCAGTTCTGTTCGACTACGAACACCGCTGCCCGGGCGTGCATGATTTCGTACATGTCCAGCGAGGTCAGCGCATCCATGCGCGACCAGGTGAAGCTCAATTCCATAGATCGTCCGTCAGGCTTCGTCATTCGGTTCTGTGGCTTGCACGGCAGCCGCCAGCGCCACGCTGTCATAAGGTTTGCGCATCACGCGCGCACCGGGCGGCAAGCCATCTGCATCTTCGTCGCCCGTGGCAATGATGATGGCAATGTCCGGGTAACGTGCCCGTGCCTCGTCGGCCAGCACGCGGCCACTGATTTTCGGCAGGTGCAGATCGGTCATCAGCAACTCGACAGGGTGTTGGTCGAGGAGGGCGATCGCCTGTTCGGCATCGGCAGCATCGTGCACGGTGTGGCCCAGCTCACGCAGCATTTCGGCGGTGGTCACGCGGATCAGCTCATCGTCTTCCACCAGCAGTACCAGGCGGGGCGCCTGCGCTGCAGGCGTTTTCATCGACGTGGCCTCGACGGCGCGCTGTCGACGGTTATTCAGCATGTGACGCACCTTGCGCGCCAGGGCTTCGCGCGTATACGGCTTGCCCAGCAAGGCGACGCCCGGGTCGAGCCGGCCGCCGTGAACGATGGCGTTTTCGGTATAACCAGACGTGAACAGCACGGCCAGTTCCGGCAGCAATTCCTTGGCGCGGCGCGCCAGTTCGGGGCTGCGCAGGGGGCCGGGCATCACCACGTCGGTGAACAGCAGGTCTACGGCCACGCCGCCTTCGATAATGGTCAGCGCGCTGGCTGCATCGCGCGCCCGCAGCACGCGGTAGCCCAGTTCGCCCAGCGTTTCCACGACCGTGGCGCGCACTTCGTCGTCGTCCTCGGCCACCAGAATGGTCTCGGACCCACCACTTACAGGTGCGGCATCCGGCGGCGCGATGATGTCCTCGGCTTGCTTGGTGCGCGGGAGGTACAGCTTCACCGTCGTGCCAAGGCCGGGTTCGCTGTACAGCTTCACGTGGCCGCCGGACTGCTTCACAAAGCCATAGACCATCGACAGGCCCAGCCCGCTGCCCTTGCCCTCGGACTTGGTCGAGAAGAAGGGCTCGAACACGCGCGCCAGCACGTCCGGCGCCATGCCGGTGCCGGTGTCGGTCACGGCCAGCAGCACGTACTGCCCGGCAGCCACGTCGCTGTGGTCCAGGCAATAAGCCTCGTCCAGATAGGCATTGCCCACTTCAACCGTCAACTGACCGTGACCAGCCATCGCGTCACGTGCGTTGATCACCAGGTTGAGCAGGGCGTTTTCAAGCTGGGCCGGATCGACCAACGTGTTCCACAAGCCCCCAGCGCCAACGACCTCGATGTCGATCGCCTCGCCGATGGTCCGGCGCATCATGTCTTCGATACCGGCCAGGAAACGCCCGATGTTGATGACCCGCGGTTCAAGCGCTTGCCGGCGGCCGAAGGCCAGCAAGTGGCTGGCAAGCTTGGCCCCGCGATTCACGCCGCCCAGTGCGCTGGCCAGGTAGCGTTCCGCCCGTTCGTTGCCGGCCACGTGACGGGTCAGCAACTGCAGATTGCCGGCGATGACCTGGAGCAGGTTATTGAAGTCGTGCGCCACGCCACCCGTGAGCTTGCCCACGGTTTCCATCTTCTGCGCCTGCTGCAGCGCGACCTCGGTACGACGCAGCGCCGCCTCGGCTTCCAGGTCGGCGGTGACGTCACGGCCAATCGCATGGACCAGTTCCTGATTGGGCACGGCCGTCCAGGACAGCGTGCGATAGCTGCCGTCCTGCGTCTTGTAGCGGTTCTGGAAGCGCATCGTGGTCACACCGCGCCCCAGGCTGCCCAGCTCTGCAGTGGTGGGCGCAATGTCCTGCGGATGGATCATCGTCAACAAGGAATGGCCGATCAGGTCCACCTCGTCCCAGCCCAACACGGTTTTCCATGCCGGGTTGGTATTGACCACCGTTCCGTCGAGCTCAGCGACCAGCATCAGGTCGGTGGACAGACGCCAGATCCGGTCGAAATCCGCCGTGCGCGCCGCGACCTGTTCTTCCAGGGTGGCATTGAGCCGAGCCAGCGCTCGCGCACTGGCCTTCTGGTCTTCGATGTCGGTGTGCGTGCCGATCCAGCGGACCACGGCGCCTTCTTCCTGGCGTTGGGGCACGGCGCGCGCCAGGTGCCAGCGATAGTGGCCATCGCGCCCACAGACCCGATATTCGGCATCGAATTCCGCTTCGCTGGCGAGCGATTCATGCCATCGCGACAGCATGTCTGCACGATCGTCGGGATGAATGCGCGCAAGCCAGCCATCCCCGTCCAGCGACTCACGCGAGGCGCCGGTGTAGGCCAGATAACGCTCGTTGAACCAGGTCATCAGGCCGTCCGGCGAGGCCGACCAGACGTGGTTCGGCATGGCTTGCGCCAAGGCTCGGAACTGCGCCTCGCTTTCCCGCAGCGCGCCCTCGGCCCGTCTGCGTGCCGTCACATCCGCGCCCTGCACGAAAATGCCGAACACCTGTCCATCGGCATCCCGCAGCGGTTGGAATGCAAGTTCCAGAAAACACTCCTCGCGGGGGCCGTCCGGGGTACGTTGCAGCATCAGGCGCATGGCGCCGTCGGAATAGGGCAGTCCGCTCGTCCAAACCTGGTCGAGCAGCTGCAGCACGCCTTGTTCGCCAAGTTCCGGCACCACGTCGCGGACAGGGCGTCCCAGCAGCGAACGGTGGGCGCCGACCAGCGCGTGATAAGCCGGGTTCGCCAGCTCATAGACATGATCCGGGCCGGACAGCATGGCCATGAAACCGGGCGCCTGCTCGAACATGCGGCGCAGACGCTCGCGTTCGCCGCTCAACCAGCGCTCTGCACGCACCTTGGCCGTGGTCTCGATGACGATGGCAACCACGCCGAAGGGCTTGCCTTCGGCATCGATGACCGACGAATAGTCCAGGTTCATCCAGGCAGGCCCGTCGCGGCCGTCGCGGTGCAGAACCAGCTCCTGGTCCACATAGGACAGCGTGCCACCAGCCAGGCCGACCTTCATCACGTTGTCGTTGAAGTCGGCCACTTCCGGCCAGCCTTCGCGCACCTTCGAGCCCAGCAGGCTAGGGTGCCGGCTGCCGGCGAACAGCGAATAGGCGTCGTTGTAGATCATCACGCCGTCTTCGTACCAGAGGCTGACGATGGGCACCGGCGAGCGCAGCAGCATGCCGATGCACGCTTTCAGTTCAGCCGGCCAATCGGCGATCGGGCCGGTGGCCGTGGTTTCCCAGGGAAATTCCGCAATCAAGCGCGGCAGTTCGCCTTCGACAGCGAGGAAGTGTTCGGTAGATGAGGACGTTGGCATCGCGACGACGGCAGGCAGACAGATTGAGAGGCAGGCAGCACTATAAGCGCTCGACCGGCCCGCAAGCATCGGGCCTGCTGTATCAGTCGGGATGAACAGCCAGGTCTTCAATCGCAAAGCGCCGATCCACCTGGCAATAAATCGACATGTCGGGGTAATCGTTTCTCGCCTCGAAGATCATCGAGATCGCGTCCTCGAGATAGAAGACGATTTCCTTCAAGCGCAGTTCGGCCTTCAGATTCGCATAGGCCTTGGCTTTCATCCCGGCGTCTGATTCCGGGTAAGCGGCGTCGGTCAGTTCGACGGAAATGCTGGTCTTCAAACAATCGAGCGTCTCTTCGGTCAGCGCATCGAGCGCGCTTGCGGCGTCAACGAGCAAATCGGAAAAATCGTCGATGGCCGGATTGCTGGCGTCGATGTCCAGAATGACCGGGACATGCGCGTTGGCTGACAGGGCATAGTTGCCAATCAACGTGCCGTCTACGATCTCGATCCCGCTCAAGTTCTTGTTCATGCTTATTTTCCACTTTGATGCGTCAACGTATTCGAACTTGCTGCCGAGGATTCTTGCCAAGGAACTAGGCCGGCCCATCCGGCAGCGCGTCGAACCAGGCCGCATACGGCGTGTTCTTGACCAGCCTGCGATTGAAGTCCGGCGCGCCATCGGTCCACCAGACCGGCCCGCGTTCGCCCAACGCAGTCTTGGCTGCATCCACGGACTTGCGAGCCGCAGCACGCATATCTTCCGGTTGATCCCGGCGCATGGCGCGACGGGCGTCCATCAGTTGCTTGACCAGCGCGTCGCGCGCGTCAGACGGCAGAGACGGATTGGAAAGCCGCCAAAGACGGCCACGCACAACGAAATAGCGGCCATCTGGCGTAGCGGGATAGGGGGTGGAATCTGACTTCATAAGCACCAAACTGCGTACATGAGTTGACATAATATACATTATGCGTCGTTTGGATAAGCGTAAATCAGCTTGAGAAGGCTAGACTTCGGGCCTTACCCCGTCGAGCGTCGAGAATTCTCCCGGCTGCACGCTCGCCCAGCAAGCCCCAATCCCGTACCGACCGTCCCAACAATGACTGACATATCCATCCGGTCTGCAAACCTTGACGACGCGCAAGCGATCGCCGACTTCCACGTGAAAGTCTGGCGGCATACTTACCGTGATCTGGCCCCGGTCGAATCTTATGCGGTGCTCGATGAGGCCTATCGCGGCAAGCGTTGGACAAAGAAGCTGTCATCGCCCGAACCTGGCCAGCTTGTGCTCATCGCCGAGATTACCGGCCGGATCATCGGGATCGGCGCCGCGGGTCCGCCTTCGGAACCGATATTCGAGGGACGCGGCGAAATCAAATTTCTCTACATTGATCCCGACTTCCATCGTCGTGGCGTGGGACGCACCTTGCTGACCAGACTCGCGACGCACCTGAAGCAAATGCAGTTTCCGGGCGCGGCCTTGAGTGTCGTCAAAGGCAACGACGCTGCGCTGGCCTTCTATACGGCGCTGAACGGTCGGCTGGTGGGCGAATTCATCGATCCAGGGCCAATGTGGCGGTCGGAAAATCTCGTGCTGGTGTGGGACGATCTGCAAAGTCTCATCTTCCCGTAAGCGATGTCGAGGGAGGATGTCGGCGCCCTTCCCCAATGACCGCCTGGTGCAATCCCAGGCGATCGAAAAAAGCGCGGTCCCGATACGCCCGCGTCGGGCGGCAAGTCCTGCCGCCCTGTCGACACACCAGAACCCGAAGCCAACGCATCCGAATGACCGCAGCCACCACGCCACTTCCTACTGCCACGACGTTTTCCCGGTATCAGAAACTGCTGGTCGGCATGCTTGCCTTCCTGCAGTTCGCCGTGATCCTCGACTTCATGCTCATGTCCCCGTTGGGCGCGGTGATCATGCCTGCCCTGGACATCACCACGTCGCAATTCGGGGTCGTTGTCTCGGCCTATGCCTTCAGCGCGGGCCTGTCGGGGCTGCTGACCGCAGGCTTTGCCGACCGATTCGACCGCAAGAAGCTGCTGCTCTTCTTTTATACGGGTTTCATTCTCGGCACCCTGTGGTGCGGCCTGGCACAAAGCTTCGAGACCCTGCTGATCGCACGCATCGTCACCGGTTTGTTCGGCGGCGTGATCGGCTCCATCGTGCTGGCCATTTCGGCCGACCTGTTCCCGCTGTCCATGCGGGGGCGCGTGATGGGCGTCATCCAGACCGCGTTCGCTGCGAGTCAGGTGTTGGGCATACCTGTGGGCTTATATCTGTCCAACCATTGGAATTGGCACGTGCCCTTCCTGGCGATGGCGGGCTTGGGGCTGGTCGGCGGTCTGTTGGTTGCCTGGAAAATGCAACCGGTCGCCGACCACCTGAATACGCCGCAAAAAAACAGCGCATGGGTTCACCTGTTCGAGACCGTGAGCGACCGGCGTTACCTGATCGCCTTCGCCACCACCGCCCTGCTGACCACCGGCGGTTTCATGCTGATGCCCTTCAGCAGCGCGTATCTGGTCGCCAATCTGGGCATCGACCTGCACGACCTGCCCACCGTCTATCTGGTGACCGGGCTGGGTACGATCTTCGTCGGGCCACTGATCGGCAAGGCAAGCGACAAATTCGGCAAGTTCAAGGTGTTCCTGTCCGGTTCCGTGCTTTCGATCATCATGGTGCTGATCTACACCCATCTCGGGCACATCACCCTGCCGATGATCGTGGTGGTGAACGTGCTCATGTTCCTGGGAATTTTCTCGCGCATGATTCCGTTCCAGGCCTTGGTGTCATCGGTGCCCTCGCCAAGCCAGCGAGGTGCCTTCACAGCCGTCAGTGCGTCGATCCAGCAATTGTCTGGCGGCTTGGCCGCAGTGCTTGCCGGGCACATTGTCTCGTTCGGCGCGGACGGCAAGCTGCAAAACTTCGACGTGGTCGGGTACGTCATCGTGGGCACATCCCTGGCCTCGCTCGTGTTGGTCTGGTATCTGGACAGCGGTATACGGGCGCGCGCTGCCGCCGCTGGGTGAAGGCGGGACAGGCACGCCAGGTTGGCAATACGCTCAGCCAACGGCAAAAAGGGGGACGCCGTTGGCACGGACGTCCCCCTTCTTTCACCTGGCAAGACACTTGGCAGGATCACCCTTGCCAGCCATCGGGCCCAGCACCGCTGGCGCCCTGCCCGATCAACGACTTCAGCTTCCGCTGCCCGTCACCGCCCACACCGCGTTGCCCACGTCATCAGCAATCAGCAAAGCGCCATCCGCCGTCTGCGTCAGGCCCACCGGTGCGCCGTACAGTTCCTTTTGATTCTCTGAATAGAACCCGGTCACCACCGACTGCTTCGGCCCCGACGGCATGCCATTGGCAAACGGCACATAGGTCACTTCGTAGCCGCTCAAAGGCGAACGATCCCAACTGCCGTGCTCGCTGACGAAGGCCCCGCCTTGATACTGCGCGGGCAAGCCCTTGCCGGTGTAGAACAGCATGCCCAAGGGCGCCACGTGCGAGGCCAAGGCGTAGTCGGGCTTGATGGCTTTTTTGACCATGTCGGGCCGCTGCGGCATCACGCGGGAATCCACGTTCTGGCCGTAGTAGCTGTACGGCCAACCGTAGAAACCGCCCTCTTTCACCGACGTCAGATAATCCGGCACCAGATCGGCGCCGATCTCGTCGCGTTCATTGACGATGGCCCACAGCTTGCCAGTCTGCGGCTCCCAGCCCAAGCCGGTCGGGTTGCGCAGGCCGGCGGCAAAGACACGGCTCGCGCCGGTTTGCGTGTCGACTTCCAGCACGTTGGCGCGTCGGTATTCCACGGCCAGGCCGTTCTCGGTGATGTTGCTGTTGGACCCGACGCCCACGTACATCTTTTTCCCATCAGGCGTGGCCAGCAAGGCCTTGGTCCAATGGTGGTTGATGGTGCTGGGCAAGTCTGTCAGCTCGGTGCCCGGATCGCTCATCTTGGTTTCGCCGGGCACGTAGCGGTACTTCATGATGTTGCCGGTGTTGGCAACGTACAGCGTGTCACCGATCAACTGCACGCCGAAGGGCGAATGCAGGTTTTCGATGAAGACATGTTTTTCCCATTCACCGGTGGCGGCGGTCTTGCGCAGCAGGGTGATCCGATTGCCGCCCTTCCCGCCTTTGCCCGAGCCTGCTTTCACATAGCCCGCAATCAGCTGCTTGGGCGTCGTGACCGGTTCTTCGCCGGGTCCGTTGGATTCCACGACCAGCACATCGGCATTGGGCAAGGTGTAGACCATGCGGGGATGCATCAGGCCGGACGCGATCTTCTCGATCTTCAGGCCGGCCGCCACTTTCGGCGCCTTGCCCTGGCCCCACCCCACGCCGTCGGGCACTTGCATGGGCGGCACCAGGAAGTTCTGTGCGGCCGGCAAGGTGGGATCGCCGCCAAGCTGCTTGGCCGGATCGACCTTGGCTTTTTCGCTGCACGCACTTAAGCCCAACACCAGCGACACCGACAGTGCGCTTACCCAGATCGACTTATGCATAGCGGGCCTCTTCGAGCGCGAATTCGTGCGACGCCAGGACGATGTGTCCGACGCAAAGCAAGGCGACGGTCAGTGCAGACAACCACACACCTTCGGGCATGACGGCATAGGCGTCACGGCTGTGGACGAAGGCGTTGAAGATGGCGGCAACGATCGCCAGCAGGTTCACGAAGAAGTCCAGTTTCAGTGCGCCGGCAATCACGCGGCCGCCCGGGAACCACACCTGGGCCAGATTGATCAGCCGGGGGATGATTGCCAGGATCAGGCCGAAGGCAATCAGCCAGGCCGCAGCTTTCATCCACAGCAGTTCGCCGGTTCTGGCGTAGATCACATCGAAGATCAGCGCCGCGACGAAAAATCCGAAGGGCATGGGGTTGAAGAGTTTGAACAGCACAGCCGCTGGCCTGGACCGGCGGCGCTCGCGTTGGCGTGGGTTTGTCATGGGGGGTTCCTGCAAGCGGTGATTGCGGTGGGCGGGGCCGCTGCGCCGCGTGCGACGCACGTGCGGTCCCTGGCAAAATGTCGGACATCGCCAGCCCGGTCGGGCTGGTCTTGCCGTGCTGCAACCATGGTGAAACCGTTTTGCTGTCTGCCCGCTGACAGTTAATGACCAAGTGGATTACTGGTAACGATTGAGGCGATTTGGCATTGTGGCTGTTGAATTGCATCACTTCGTTTGTGGCATTCACGCACGACGTGGAGGCACGAATTCGATGCCCCTATCGCGGCAAAGGCGTTGTTGCGATGAAGCTTATCTGGAGACAGGAACGCTCATGAAGACATACCAAGGCGCCTGCCATTGCGGCGCGTGCCGTTTCGAGGTGGACGTAGCGCTGGACCATGTGCGCAGCTGCAACTGCTCGGTCTGTCGACGGCGTGGCGCGTTGATTCACCGGGTGCCTGCCGATGCGCTGCGTCTGTTCACACCGCTGACCGACTTGAGCGTCTACGAGTGGCACACAGGCACGGCCAAGGACTATTTCTGCCCGCACTGCGGCATCCTGCCCTTCAGGATTCCCAGTGCGCCGACCGCCGAGGAATTGGCGCGCGGCATGATCCCCTTTACGGGATGGGCCATCAATGTGCGTTGCCTGGAAGGCGTCGATCTCGATTGCATTCCGGTCAAGAAAATCCTCGGGGCAGACCTGTCTTGACTGAGAGCTGGCGAAGCATCGGCGACGTCGTTCCAAAGAAAAAGCGCCTGTGTGTCTGTGCGGTTGCGGCAACGGGCTTGAGAAGTAAGGCATTAAACTTAAGACCTTGATCATCATGCTGCTGCTGTTGCCGGTAGCAGCCGGGGCGCAGCCCCTTCCACCAGCCCCACTCAGCGAGAGTACAGTTATGACAGGTACCGCCAGCGTAACCACCGTGGATCACACGGGCTTCGCTGTATCGTCGTTGGACGAAGCCGTTCGTTTCTGGACAGAAGCGCTCGGTTTCAGGCTTGAACGGCAATCTGAGATGGGGGGCGACTTCCTGCACCAGGTGACAGGGGTCAATGATCCGAGCGTGAAGACGGCGATCGTCACGGCACCAGATGGCTACGTGATCGAACTGTTGCAATATTCAAAAGGTATCAAGAACGGCGCCGTGCCCAACAGCGCGGGTGCGATCGGAGCCGCCCACTTGGCGCTGACCGTGAAAGATATCCACGCCGCTATCGCCCGTACCGAAGCCGCAGGATGGAAGCCAAAGGGAAGTCCGCTGCCGATCTCCGGTGGTCCGAGGAAGGGAACGCTCGTGGCTTATGTCTCAGGCCCCGACCACATCACGATCGAATTCATGCAACCGCTAACCCATTCAGGAGCTGCACCGCAGCTTCCCGATCAAACACCCATTTGAGAGGGTGAGAACCAGCCTGTCCGTCTCGGCAGGCTTGTTGGCGAATATCCGCGCCCGTTCTATGTGACGACCCCTTTTGGTCTTCCGAATAGAACCAGGTGACGACTTGCTCAGCGTTGAGCGCAGGCGTGCCGTCTTTGAACGGCACGTAGGTGCCGCACCAGCCTGGGGCTGGCGCTTCAAACCTTATTGCGCACCAGCGCTCACCCGCCAGATGACATTGCCCACGTCATCGGCAAACAGCAAGGCCCCATCCGCCGCTTGCGTGATGCCCACCGGCGCGCCGTACAGCTCCTTCTCGTCCTCAGCGTAGAAGCCTGTCACTACCGGCTCGGCCTTGCCAGCGGGCTTGCCGTCCGCGAAGGGCACGTAGGTCACGCGGTATCCGCTCAAGGGCGAGCGGTTCCAGCTGCCGTGTTCACCGATGAACAAGCCACCCTGGTATTTCGCCGGCAATGCCGACCCGGTGTAGAACCACATGCCCAGGGGCGCTACGTGTGAACCCAGCGCGTAATCCGGCGTGATGGCCTTTTTCACCAGATCCGGCCGCGGCGGATGCACGCGCGTGTCCACGTTCTGGCCGAAGTAGCTGTACGGCCAGCCGTAGAAGCCGTTTTCCTGCACGGCGGTCATGTAGTCGGGCACCAGGTCGGCGCCGATTTCGTCACGCTCGTTGATGATGGCCCACAGCTTGCCGCTGGTAGGTTCCCAGCCGAGGCCGGTCGGGTTGCGCAAACCCGAGGCATAGATACGACTTGCGCCGCTTGCCGTGTCGACCTCAAGCACGGCTGCCCGGCGATATTCGACCGCCAGCCCGTTCTCGCCCACGTTGCTGTTCGAACCCACGCCCACATACATCTTCTTCCCATCCGGGGACGCCAGCAGCGCCTTGGTCCAGTGGTGGTTGATGGTGTCCGGCAGGTCTGCGAACTCGGTACCTGCGGCCGCAATACGCGTTTCGCCGGCGACATAGGGGTACTTCATGATCTTGTCGGTGTTCGCCACGTACAGCGAATCGCCGATCAATTGCACGCCGAAGGGCGAGTTCAGATTTTCAAGGAAAACGTGCTGTTCCCACTCGGTGGCGCCAGGCTTCTGGCGCAGCAAGGTGATGCGATTGCCGCCTTTCCCGCCCTTGCCCGAGTTGCCTTTGACGATGCTGGCAATCATCTGCTTGGGCGTGGTGACCGGTGCCGTGCCTGGGCTGTTGCCTTCCACCACCAGTACGTCGCCATTGGGCAAGGTGAGCAATTGGCGGGGATGTAGCAGGTTCCCGGCGATCTTTTCGATCTTCAGACCGCTGGCCACCTTGGGCATCCGGCCATTTTCCCAGCCTACCCCCTTGGGCACCTGCATGGGCGGCACCAGGAAGTTCTTTGCCGCCGGCAGCGGCGGCTGCGCACCCGTTTGCTGGGCAGGCTCCATGGCGGCTTTTTCGCTGCATGCTGACAAGGCCAGCACGAGGGACACCGACAGCGCGCTCAGCAGCAAGGGGCGGCGATTCTGCTTATGCAGAGATTTTTGCAAGAACTTAGTCATGGCCGCGCTCCTCAAGCTCGTATTCGTATGAGCTTCGAACGACGCTCCCCACGCACAGCAACACCACCGTGGCAATCGACAGCCACAGGCCGGCAGGCATCACACCGTACGCGTCACGACTATGCACGAAGGCATTGAAGATAGCCGCGACGATGGCCAGGAAATTGACGAAGAAATCGACTTTCAGCGCGCCGGAGCCCGGCTTTCTTGCAGGAAACCAGACCAAGGCCAAGTTCACCAAGCGGGGAATGATTGCAAAGATCAGCCCGATGGCAATCAGCCAGGCGGCTGCTTTCATCCACAGCAGCTCACCGGTTCGGAAATAAACCGCATCAAAAATCAAGGCACCGACGAACATGCCAAAGGGAATCGGATCAAATAATTTATATACGGCAACGGCTAGCCGAGACCGGCGCCGTCCATGTAGTGCGGGAGATATGGGCATGTAGAACTTCCTGCGTGCAGAGGTGTGATGGACGAGGCTGCACAGATGACGCCAGACGTATCTGTGCGGAACCCCTCGTTCGTGCCATGCTCGAAGCATTGCCAGACTGCGGCATTGCCGTGATACGGGCATGTCGCACCGACCGGCTTTGGTCGGCGCCCGCACGCAGGCGCAGGAATTGTTCCTTCGTCGACCGCAGCCCAGGTGACGGCGCTCGCAAGCATCGATTCTTGCTCGGCGGGTGTTGCTCCTGGTTCGGTTTCCTTGATAAGGCCGATCCAATTTTGCCGCTTTACCCTCCCTGCTCCTGGACTCCCCTCCCAACCGGAACGCGCTGACCACCATGAAGTCTTTAACGTTTGCGCTGCTGATGCTTCTTGCCGTGCCGATGTCGCAGTCGGCGCGTGCCGATGTGCTGCCGCTGTCCGTGGCCAACGGCAAAGTGTTGGCGGGCAACACACCCGCCAACCTGGCGGGCGTCAGCCTGTTCTGGAGCAATACCGGCTGGGGTGGCGAGAAGTTCTACACGCCGGACATGGTCAAGCACCTGAAGGATGTCTGGCGCGCTTCCGTCATTCGCATCCCCGTGGGCGTGGAAGCCGCCGGCGGCTACCTGGCAGATCCACAGGCGAACCTAGCACGTACCGAGGCCGTCATCCAGGCAGCTATCGAGGCGGACATGTACGTGATCGTGGACTGGCATTCCCACGAAGCAGAAAAGTACGAAGCAGAAGCGACGGACTTCTTTCGCCAGATCGCGAGCAAGTACGGGCACTACCCCCACGTGATCTATGAGATCTACAACGAGCCCCTGGCCGTGTCCTGGGACAAGACGATCAAGCCCTATGCGGAACGCGTGATCCAGGCGATCCGTTCAGTGGACCAGGACAATCTGATCGTGGTGGGGACGCCGAACTGGTCGCAGGACGTCGATGTGGCGTCGCGCGCCCCCCTCGCCGCCGCCAATGTCGCGTATGCCCTGCACTTCTACGCGGCGACCCACGGCGAGCCGCAGCGCGAAAAGGCCAGGGCAGCCGTGGGCAACGGGCTGCCTTTGTTCGTGACCGAATGGGGCGCGGTGAACGCAACCGGCGACGGTCAGGTCAATCGCGAGCAGACCGAGGCATGGATGCGCTTTTTGCGCAGCAACGACATCAGCCACGTGAACTGGGCCATCAACGACAAGGCGGAAGGTGCCTCGGCCTACTTGCCGGAATCCATGACGCTTTCGCCGTCTGGCGAGTTGGCCAAGGGAATCGTCGAATCCTGGTCGGCGAGGAAGCGGGACTGAGTCAGCCGGCCCAGGCCGCCACCCCGCCTAGATCTTGAAGCTGTCCACCAAGTGCTTCAGCCGCGCCGCCTGATCCGACAAGGCCGCACAGTCCTTCAGCGTGCCATTCAGGTTGGCCACGCCCTGCTGGTTCAGCAGGTTGATCTGGTTGATTTCCACGTTCAGCGTATCCACCGCCGCGCTTTGCTCCTCGGTCGCAGCCGCCACCGACTGGTTCATGCCGTCGATGTCGCCAATGCGCTGCGTCACGGTCACCAAGTGGCTGCCCGCCTGGTTCGCCACCGTCACGCTTTCCTCGCTGCTGGCCTGGCTCTCGTTCATGTTGGCCACCGCGGCGTGCGAACCGGCTTGCAGTGCGCCGATCATGCCCTGGATCTCATCGGTGGACTGCTGGGTGCGGTAAGCCAGGCTGCGCACTTCGTCGGCCACGACCGCAAAGCCACGCCCGGCTTCCCCGGCGCGGGCTGCTTCAATGGCCGCGTTCAGCGCCAGCAGATTGGTCTGCTGCGAAATGCCCTTGATGACTTCCAGGATGTGGCCGATGTTGCCGGTACTGACGTCCAGCTGCTCGATCTGCGTGCGCGCATTGCTGATCTTGCCCGACAGCGTGCCCATGGCCGCAATCGTCTGCTCGACCACCGCGCGGCTTTCGTCCGCCTGGGTGCGCGCCTCGCTGGCCTGCTGCGATGCGTCCGAGGCATTGCGGGCGATTTCCTGGGTGGTGGCGCCCAATTCGTTGATCGCGGCGGCCACGCTGGTGGTGCGCGAGCTTTGCTCGTCGAAGCCGCTGATCGAGGCATTGGACGAATCGACCACACGGCGCGACAGATCGTGCACCTGCAGGGTGGCCGAGGACACCTCGCGGATCGACGCGTGTACCCGCTCGACAAAGCGGTTGAAGGATTCGCCCAGTTCGGCAAACTCGTCCTTGCCGTGAATCGTCAGGCGGCGGGTCAGGTCGCCCTCCCCTTGCGCGATGTCGCGCATGGCGCGGCCCATCACGGTCAGCGGGCGCATCAGGGCGCGCGTCAGCAGGCTCAGCAGCAGCGCAATTGCTACGACGGCAATCAGCGTGGCCAGCAGCGCAGAACTGCGGAACTGCGCAAGCGGTGCGTAGGCCTTGTCCTTGTCGATCGACAGGCCCACGAACCACTTGGCCGACGGCAGACCCGTCACCGGGGTGAAGGACAACAGGCGTTCCTTGCCGTCGAGCGTGACGGTTTGCAGGGCCTTGCTCAGGCTGATGTTCTGTGCGGCATAGACGTCCTTCAGGTTCTTCATCTCATGGCGCTTGTCCGGCGTGACGATGATCTGACCATCTTCACTGACCAGGAAGGCATGGCCGATGCCGCCGAAATCCACGGAATCGACAATCTTCACCAGGGTGGCCAGGCTCAGGTCGCCACCGGCCACGCCGATGATGCGGCCATCGACCTTCACCGGGCTGGCCACCGTCACCACCAGGCCGCCGACCGAAGCCATATAGGGCGCGCTCAGGATCGTCTGCCCCGCCGCCACGGTCGACGTATACCAGGGGCGCTTGCGCGGGTCGTAGCCGGCCGGCATGGCATCATCCGGGCGCTGGGTGAACTTCCCGTTCTGGTCACCGACGTAGGTGTATTGGAAGGTGGATGTGAACGAAGGCTGTGCGACCAAGTCTGCCGGATCACCGTCGGCGCCTCGTTGGGACACATTTTCGGCCAGGTTGGACAGCAGCAGAATTCTGCCGCTCAGCCAGCTTTGAATACTCGTGGCAGCCAACGCGCCCGATTGATTGACCGAGGATTCAATATCCTGGGTAATCGATTTGCGTTGCAGATAATCGTTATAGAGCGCGAACAATGCAAAGGCCGCGACGACGACGACCGACGCAGCCAGCAGTATCTTGTGGCGAAATTTCAGGGACATGACCTACGTTCTCGGGTGGCGACTTACGCAGGTGCGATAAGGCGTGTACGGGTTTTCCCGTATATCGGCGTGCGATTCTGGCACACTTCGTCGACGGTTTGAATGACACCGTGTCCACCTGACAACAAGCTTGCACACCGCGCGCAGCGAATTCCTATTTGACCCCGCGTTTATCGGGGGACTCATCGAAATGCTGGATCAGGAAGTCGATGAAAGCGCGGATGCGCGCCGATTGATTGCGCTGACTTGGGTAATAGACAAACAGGTCTGCTGCCGGCAGCTCGAAGTCAGACAGCAAGACCCGCAGCCTGCCGCTTTCCAGATACTTGGCCAGATCCCATTCCGACCTGATCAGGATGCCATGACCGTCCAAGGCCCAGCCCAGCACGATATCGCCATCATTGCTGGACAGCGCGCCTTGTACCTTGATGACCTCGGTGTGCGACTCCCGTGTGAAACGCCAGATGCCGTAGGCATCGTCGTTCTGCCTGTGGATGATGCAGCGATGCCGGCTCAGGTCGGCCAGGTCACGGGGTGTTCCGTATTTCTGCAGATAGCCGGGCGAGGCGCACAGGAAACGTCGATTGGACATGATCCTGCGGGCATTCAAGCGCTTGTCCGGCAAGGCGCCGAAGCGTATGCCCAGGTCAAAACCGTTTTCCACCAAGTCCACCGGGCGGTCCGTCACGTCGAGCTGCACCTCCACATCCGGAAACCTCGCTGCAAAATCGGACACCAGCGGCGCGATCGTCGTGCGCCCGAAGCCCAGCGTGGCGTTCACGCGCAACAGGCCCTTCGGCGTGGACCGGCCGCCGCTGACGGCGTCTTCCATGTCTTGCACGTCGGCAAGAATGCGCGTGGCGTGCTGCAGATAGGTCTCGCCCTCGCTGGTCAGGCTGATGCTGCGCGTGGTGCGGTTCACCAGACGCACGCCAAGCCTGGCTTCCAGCAAGGCCAGGCGCTTGGTGGCAGCCGGCGGCGTTACATCCAGCAAGCGGGCCGCAGCCGACAGGCTGCCATGGCGGGCCAGCAGCACGAAGAAATTCAGGTCATTCGCCAAGTCGGTTTTCACTGTGCACTCGCGTCGATTATTCACCTTTGGTGAATAGACAAATGAATATCAGTGAAATCTAGCACTGCGTGTGGCGATTAGCCTAGCGACTCGATGCCGGCAACGACCGACAGCCCGATATCCAAGCAGCGCCAGGAGAAACCATGAAAATCGTCGAGATCCGCGAAAAGACCATTCCGATCAGTTCCCCCATCCGCAACGCCTACATCGACTTCAGCAAGATGACGCTGAGCCTGGTCGCCGTGGTCACCGACGTGATCCGCAACGGCAAGCCGGTGGTGGGCTACGGCTTCAACTCCAACGGCCGCTACGGACAAGGCAAGCTGATGCGCGAGCGCTTCATCCCGCGCCTGCTGGAAGCCGACCCGGCCTCGCTGGTCAACGACGCGGGCGACAACCTGGATCCGCACAAGATCTGGGCATGCATGTTCAGCAACGAAAAGCCCGGTGGCCACGGCGAGCGTTCGGTCGCGATCGGCACCATCGACATGGCGGTATGGGACGCAGTCGCCAAGATCGCCGACAAGCCGCTCTTCCAACTACTGGCCGACCGCTACAGCAATGGCACGCCGGACAAGAAGATCTTCGTCTACGCGGCCGGCGGGTACTACTACCCCGGCCAGGACCACAGCAAGCTGAAGGATGAAATGCGCAGCTACATCGACCGCGGCTATACGGTCGTCAAAAAGAAGATCGGCGGCGCGTCGCTGGACGAAGACCTGCGCCGCATCGACTCCATCCTGAGCGTGCTGGGCGATGGACAGAAACTGGCCGTGGACGCCAACGGCCGCTTCGACCTGGACACCGCCATCCAGTACGCCAAGGCGCTGTCGCAATACGACCTGTTCTGGTACGAGGAGGCTGGCGACCCGCTGGACTTCGAGCTGCAGGCCACGCTGCGCAACTACTACCGCAACCCCATGGCCACCGGTGAAAACCTGTTTTCGATGCAGGACGCGCGCAACCTGATCCGCTACGGCGGCATGCGCCCCGACCGCGACTGGCTGCAGTTCGACTGCGCGCTCAGCTACGGCTTGGTCGAATACCTGCGCACCCTGGACATGCTGCGCGAACACGGCTGGTCGCCCACCCGCTGCATCCCGCACGGCGGCCACCAGATGTCCCTGAACATCGCGGCCGGCCTGGGCCTGGGCGGCAACGAGTCCTACCCGGACCTGTTCCAGCCCTTCGGCGGCTTCCCGGATGGCGTGAAGGTGGAAAACGGCTACATCACCATGCCGGACCTGCCGGGCATTGGTTTCGAGGGCAAGGCCGATCTGTTTGCGGAGATGCAGAAGCTGTCGGCGTGAGGGTGCGGCCTGCCAGGCCGCGCCCCCCGATCGGACTGACGAGGGGCATGACTGACGAGGACATGCCTGACATCGGGCGTGTCTACCAAGCAGGAGCGGCTTCGGTCAGGTGCACCTTGCGGTGGCCGACGCCGCTTTCGTCTGCACTAGCCCCGCAGGGCGATGGCCTTTCCAGACCAATCGTCGCCCTGACGCGTGGCGATGACCAGGAACTCACCCACGCCAGGCGCAGCCGCGACCTGTTCACCACCCGGTGCCCAGACCGCGCTGCGCCCGGCGCACGGCCAGCCCCCGGTCGGGCCGCCGTGGTTGGCCAGCAGCACCGCCATGCCGTGCGTGGCGGCGTAACCGGCCAGCTGCGCGCTCTCGGCCGGATACGATCCCACGCTGATGACCGAGCCCGCCGCGTAGACCGCTGGGTTGCCCGACGCCGCGTGTGCCGCGTGGCTGGGGTGGGTGGCGTCGGCGCAGACGGCCAAGGCGATCAGGTCCTCGCCGACTTGTACAGGCGCACCGCCCTTGCCCGCGACAAAGGCCTTTTCTTCACCGGCGTGCAGGTGCTGTTTGCAATAGATGGACATGCCGCCATCGTCCTGAAGCACCAGCGCGGCAATCGCGAGCTTTCCGTTTTCCGTCCGAAGGGGCGCACCCACGACTGCACGCATGCCGGTTTCCCGCGCCAGATCGCGCATAGGCGCCAAGCGCGCGTCATCGGCATCGATCGCCAGCTCGTCCGCCATCGAAAGCTCATAACCGGTCAAAGACAGTTCGGGAAACACCAGCAACTGCACACCATGGGCAGCCGCTTCGCGCATGAATCGCAGATGGCTGTCTATGTTCGCCGGCATGTCACCAGCAAGGGAGATGGTCTGGGCGGCAGCGACGATCAGCGGCATGGCGGTGGGCACCTGTTGAAGGCAAACGTTGAACGCAAAGCTTGATGAATGCCGGATGCACTCAAAACCAGAGCTATTCCACCTGGAAGTTGAAGGTCTGCACCAGCTTGTCGTCCAGGTACACCCGAATCACGTGTTTGCCTTTCGGATCGCCCTCGGCGACCGTCCACAGGTTGACCAGCGTGTTTTCGCCGTCCTGCAGTTCGCCTTCCTTCACCGAGGTTCTGCCATCGGCGGACACATCCTGCTTGACGCCGGGCAAAGTGGCGCCCCAGGTCGACGGCGCGGCAGGCAACACGTATTCCTCGCGCCAGCGCATCTGGCCGGGCGGGCGTTCTACCGTCAGGCGCCAGCCGTAGGCCTGATTAGGAACCAAAGGCACGGTGCGGCTGGAGACAAACTTCTTCTTGCCGGAACTGGGCGGGAAGAACAGCCCGAATTCGGCTCGAATCACTTTCGGGGCGACATTCGCTTCCTTGACGGCGTCAGAGATGGTCTCGGATGTCGTGTCAGACGCGGGGGCCGTCCGCTTGGTGCCCACCGACTTGCTGGCCTGCGCGTGCATCGGCAGGCCCAAGGCCACGGTCAGAGAAAGAAGCAAGGGTGCAAGCCGCATGGTGTGGTGCCCTTCTGTTCACAAGAGAGCGCGCCGATGCGCTTCCTTGCGTGGTGGATGCAATGGATGGGTAGCTTAGCCCGTAAATCTGGCTGACGAGGATGAGCACTGAGACGGCCCCGACGAAGACGGCACGCAGATGGCGATGCGCAAGGCGTCGCCGTTACCCGCCACCATCTTCAGTCGCAGACGGCGCCATCCACTCACTTCGGCAACATCACCACAATCGCCACCAGCGTCAGCGCGATGCCCAGTCCATGTCGCGCACTCAGCCGTTCGCGAAACGCCAGCGCGCCTACGACGGTGCCAAGGGCAACGACCCCGATATTCATGGTCGCAAACACCATGGTCGGATGACTGGCGAAATGCTGATGCGCGCGGATGTAGAACAGGATGTTGGCAAAGTTCAGCAGCCCCAGCACCACACCGCCCAGCATGCTGCGACGGTCCCACGTCACCCTGCGCCAGGCCAGATAGACCAGCATCAGCACGCCAGCCAGCACGAAGCTGGCAAGCAGCGCCGGCGCGAAGGCCGTGCCTGCCTTGGCGACTTGCTTGAACAAGACGTCGATACTGCCGTAGCCCAGCCAGATCGCCAGTAGCCAGCGCCAGGCGCCCTCCCCGCCTGTGTCCGCCGCATCGCCCTTGGATGCATCGCCCTTCATGCCGGGGCGGTACCTGCCAACCAGGCAGGCCATGGCGGCCAGCGCCAAGGCCAGGCCCATCAGCTTGCCGGTCTCGGGCGATTCGCCGAACAGCGTGAAGGCGGCGATCACTGGAATGAACAAGGACAGGCGTTGCGCTGCGTCGCTGCGCACGATGCCGGCGTGGCGCACGGCTGCCGCCATCGCCAGAAAAACCGAGGGCAACAGCACGCCCAGCGCGCCGATCAAGGCCCAGCTGGCGCTTGGCTGCGCCAAGCCGGCAAGCTGCGGTTTCAGCAGCAGCGCCGCCATGATCGCCGCCACCGCATAGTTCACGGTGATCGCCTGGCGCGTGTCAACGCCGAACTGCGCGGCCAGCTTCAGCAGTACCGAGACGCCCACGCTGCACAACATGCTTAGTACAAGATAGGTCATGCCGCGTCGCCAGAGCCAGTGTTTTTCTGCGCACATTGTCGTGGGTCGGCGATGCCTGCAGCAAGGTCGAACTCAATTGCATCAGGCCCGGTGCCAGCCACCTTCAAGCCCAACCGCGCCATCAGTGCCCGGTCCGCCTGCAAGCGCGGATTGCCCGTCGTCAGCAGCTTCTCGCCGTAGAAGATCGAATTGGCGCCGGCCAGGAAACACAGGGCCTGCAGACTGTCGTCCATGCTTTCCCGCCCGGCAGACAGACGCACTGCTGCCCGGGGCATGGTGATGCGGGCGACTGCAATAGTGCGCACGAATTCGAACGGATCGATCGGCTCGGCATTTGCCAGCGGCGTCCCGGCCACCGGCACCAGGTTGTTGATCGGCACCGATTCCGGGTACGGCGCCAGGTTGGCCAGCTGCACCAGCAACGCCGCCCGGTCGCGCCGCGATTCGCCCATGCCGACGATACCGCCACAGCAGACCTTGATGCCGGCGTCGCGCACATGAGCCAAGGTATCCAGCCGGTCCTGGTAGGTCCGGGTCTTGACGATGTTGCCGTAGAAGGCCGCCGAGGTATCCAGGTTGTGGTTGTAGTAATCCAGCCCGGCATCTTGCAGGGACTTGGCCTGCGCAGCTTTCAGCATGCCCAGCGTCACACAGGTTTCCATGCCCAGCGCGCGCACTTCACGCACCATCTCCGCGACCGCCTCGATCTGGTGGTCTTTCGGATTGCGCCACGCCGCCCCCATGCAGAAACGCTGCGCACCTTGCGACTGCGCCTCGCGCGCGGCAGCCAGCACCTCGTCCAGGGCCATCAGCTTGTCCGCGTCCAGGCCGGTGTCATGCCGTGCGGCCTGCGGGCAGTAGCCGCAGTCTTCCGGACAGCCACCGGTCTTGATCGACAGCAGGCTCGACAGCTGAATAGTGTCGTTGGCGTGGTGCGCCCGGTGCACCTCGCGAGCCTTGTCGATCAGCTGCATCAGCGGCAGGGAGAACAGCGCCAGGGCATCGGCAACGCGCCAGCCCGGAGCCGGAGGGACGCTTGCGTCGACAGCTGGAACTGCATGGACATCGGGGCTGGACATGGAAGGCCTGAGTCAAAGTTCGAAAGAAGTCGGTTCACCCACCACGGCAACGGCGGTCAGCGGCGTATCGCCATCTGCAGAAACCGGTGAAGGCAGCGCATCCTAAAGACGCAGCAGCCCCCACCGCAAGCCCTTGCAAAGGCCCCAAAAAACGACTTATTTGCATACCGGTTGAACGCAGTAAGCGCATTAAGACCGCAAAAAGCCCGGCACCGTGCACCAACGTGCCGTCTTCGTCGATAATGAATGCAATGCGTCTAAATGTTGCGAAATGCAACGCCCATACCTACGTGGGCACGACGCCGCTCACTCCGCGTCTGGTAATGGCATTTAATTCCGTTCTCTTTCTTTTCGTCTTCGCTCCGCTCGTCTTCCTGATCGATCGCTTCTTGCGAGGCCGTGGCAGCAATATGTGGCTGCTGGTGGCCAGTATCTTGTTCTACGCCTGGGGCGAACCGACCTTCGTCTTTGTCGTGCTGGCCTCAAGCGTGATCGACTACGCCATCGTCGGCACCATGCACCGCAGTACGCAGCAATCACGTCGCAAAGCCTTGATGCTGCTGGCCGTTGTGGCCAACGTCGGGCTGCTGGTCTACTGCAAATACCTGAACTTCTTCGCTGACGCCTTCCACGCGCTCTTGCCCAGCGTGCCGGTACCGCACGTGGAAATGCTGTTGCCGCTGGCCATCTCGTTCCTGGTGTTCGAGAAGATCACCTACATCGTCGACGTCTATCGCAATGTGTCGGCACCAGCCAGCCGCCTGCGCGACTACCTGCTGTTCGTCTTCGTGTTTCCGAAGCTGCTGGCCGGCCCGATCCTGAAGTTTCACGAGGTCATCGGCCAACTGACGATCCGCCGCCCCACATTGGACGAGTTCGGGCATGGCCTGGCGCGCTTCCTGATGGGCCTGGCCAAGAAAGTATTGATCGCGGATTCAGTCTCGGGCATTGCCGATCAACTGTTCTCGGCCAACCCGGAACATGCTGGCTTTGGCATTGCGTGGATGGGCGCGATCGCCTTTGCCGTGCAGATCTACTTCGACTTCTCCGGCTATTCGGACATGGCGATCGGCCTGGCGCGCATGCTGGGCATCCGCCTGCCGGAAAATTTCCGCCAGCCTTATCTGGCCACCGGCTTCAGCGATTTCTGGCGCCGCTGGCACATTTCGCTGTCCAGCTGGATTCGCGAATACCTGTACATCTCGCTGGGCGGCAACCGCGTCTCGCCCACCCGCGTCTACGTCAATCTGTGGCTGTGTTTCCTCGCCTCGGGCCTGTGGCACGGCGCCAATTACACCTTCATCGCCTGGGGCGCCTTCCACGGCATCTGGGTCTGTGCCGACCACATGGGCATGAAGAATGTGTGGGCGCGCATGCCACGCGCGCTGGGCGTGCTGATCACCTTTGCGCTGGTCACCATCGGCTGGGTGCTGTTCCGCGCGCCGACCATCGAACACGCGGTCACCTTGATCGGGACCATGTTCCAGCCCTGGAAGGCCAGCCAGTTCTCGCTGAACGTCCAACTGCTGCCGCTGGTCACGCTCGCCATCGGGCTGGTGCTGTGTTTCATACCGCTTGAACGGGTGCTGGCTGCGTGGCGGGCCTTGCCGGAACGCGTGTCTCGCTGGGCGGCGCTGCTGCCGGCTGCGGGACTGGTGCTGTTCGCGGCGTGGACCTACGGCCGGGTGTTCACCAGCACCTTCACGCCCTTCATCTATTTCAAGTTCTGATCGCCATGACACGAGGCCGCCGCATTTACGTTCGTCTGCTGATCGCCCTGGCGCTCGCGCCCTTCGTCGCTTTGCTGACGTCGGCGATTCCCAACCGTACCCTGAACTTCCTGTCGCGCTCCAAGCTGTCGGGCGCTACTGAAACCGTCGAACTGGTGGCGCCCAAGTGGGCCAACATCCGCAATCACAGCTTCCAGAGCACGCTGGAAGAATGGGTCGCGCAGCGCATGGGGCGCCCGCGCGACCAGTTCATTCGCGTGGACAACAGCATTGCCTATGCCTTCGGCTCCAGCAACGTGGCCACGGTGCAAATCGGCGTCAACCGCACACTGCACGAAAAGCCCTATGTGGATGAATGGTGTGGCCGCACCCAGGTGAACGTGGCGCCGCAAGTGGCGCACATCGCGTCCATCCAGAAGCAGGTAGAGGCCGCGGGCAAGGCATTCGTGCTGCTGGTGTCGCCCAGCAAGGCCGCCATCTACCCGGAAACCTTGCCGCCGCCCTGCAAGCCCTCGGCCGAACCGCGTGCCTACGACTTGCTGATGCCCTTGCTCAAGCAACAAGGCATTCACGTTGTGGACGGTCATGCGCTGATGAAGAAAGCGCGCGAAGACCAGCCCTGGCCGGTCTTCGGCCGCGACGGCGTGCACTGGAACGATGTTGGCGCAGGCATTGCGGTCGACGCCATGCTGGCGTCGCTCACCGAGCGCATGCCACGGCCGCTCCCCCGCCTGGTGCAGACCGAGGTCAAAGTCGACGACAAGCCGAAGAACGACGATGCCGACCTGGCCGGCCTGCTGAACCTCAGCTACCGCCTGCGCGCAATCACACCGCATCCGGTCTTCCGGGTGGATGGCACCGCGCCGCCGCCGCGCCTGATGCTGATCGGTACCAGCTTCAACTGGCAGCCGCTGCGCGTCATGCGCGATAACGGGCTGATCGTCGACAACACCTTGCTGTACTACTTCAAGTCGACTGCGCGCTTCATTGGTGACAAGCAACATCCGCTGGAAGCGAACAACGCGGCACAGTTGCTGCCCGAGGCGTTCGCGCGTGCGGAAGCCGTGGTGCTGGAAATCAACGAAGCGCTGCCCATGCAGGACTACGTAGGACAGTTGGATGCGGCCTTGGCGGGGCTGAAGCACTGAGCAGATTTGGCGTGCCTCAGGCGCGGCGTAGACTGCGCCTGATCCATTCTCGCTTGCTTACATCTGCCGCGATGTCGTGCAGAATTTCGTAAGGCGTTGAGGAATAAGGTGGCGGCTGGCTCATCCTTCGGAGAACCAGCATGTGGCGCGTCTTAGCCGCTTTGCCTCAAAAGAAGACACTGCCCCGGAAACGACTTGTCCGGCTCGGCGCTGTCTTCACCGCCATGTTGGCCAGTGCCATTATGCTGGCCGCCTGCGCCAGCAACCCACCTGCTGCACGGAATGATTTTGGTCCAGAAGGCGCCTACGCCTGGGTCAACCGGCTGAGCTGGGGCGCCAATCCCGCCAGCGTGGCCACGGCCACCAAAATGGGGCGCTCGGCCTGGCTGGCGCAGCAACTGCACCCGACTGATCGCGTCCTGCCCGCGGCAGCGCAGGCGCAGATCGACGCGATGCGCATCTCCAAGGAACCCATGCCGGTTCTGCTGCGCGAGTTGACCGCCAGCAATGAAGCCGCCAATGCCCTGACGGATGACGCGGCCAAACAAGCCGCCAGGACCGCGTACCAGCGTGAACTGAATGAGCTGGCACAACAGGCCGAATCGCGGGCGCTGCTGCGCTCGCTCTACTCTCCCGCCCAGTTGCAGGAACAGATGACCTGGTTCTGGCTGAACCACTTCAGCGTCTTCCAGGGCAAGCGCGATATTCGCGCGCTCGTGGGCGACTATGAAGAACAGGCGATTCGCCCGCATGCGCTCGGACGCTTCCGCGATCTGCTGGGCGCCGTGGTGCGGCACCCCGCCATGCTGCGCTACCTGGACAATGACCAGAATGCCGTCGGCAGGATCAACGAAAACTACGCGCGCGAGCTGATGGAATTGCACACGCTGGGCGTCGATGGCGGCTACCAGCAGGCCGACGTGCAGACCTTGGCGCACGTGTTGACCGGGCTGGGCGTGCGGGTACAGGAAGACGACGCAAAAATCCGCCCCGCACTGCAAACCCAGTATGTACACACCGGCCTGTTCGAATTCAATCCGGCACGCCATGACCCCGCACCCAAGACCTTGTTGGGCGAACCCTTGAAGGCGCAGGGCCTGGGCGAAATAGACGAGGCCCTGGACCGCCTGGCCCGGCATCCGTCCACGGCACATTTCATTGCGCGCAAGCTCGCAACCTTCTTTGTGTCGGATGAGCCCCCGCCTGCCTTGGTCGACCGGGTAGCCAAGGCCTTCCTGTGCACGGATGGCGACATTGCCAAGACCTTGAAGGTGCTGTTTGATTCGCCTGAGTTCAGTGCCTCGCTTGCGCCGGCCAACAACGGCTTCAAGGACCCCGTCCACTACGTCCTGTCGGGCGTGCGTCTGGCCTATGGCGATCGGCCGCTGGAAGACACGGGCCCGGTGCTGGGCTGGATTCGCCGCCTGGGCCAGCCGCGTTTCGGCCATGTGGCGCCTGATGGCTATCCTATGGTGGCCAGTGCCTGGAATGGCTCCGGCCAGTTGGCGACGCGCTTCGAGGTCGCCCGTGCAATCGGCACGACCGACCGTGGCCTGTTTGGTGCGGCGCCCCCTGCCCCGCCGAGCTTGTCCGGGCCGTGGTTCAGCCAGTACATGGCCCCGCGACTGAGCCCGGCTACCCGCGATGCCTTGGCACAAGCCAAGACCGCGCAGGAATGGAACACCTTTTTGCTCTCGTCGCCGGAATTCATGGCGCGATGATAAGGAGCACGACATGAAACGACGTGAACTGCTGGCCGCCCTTGCCGCCACGCCGCTGCTGACCCTTGGCGGCCGCCTGTACGCGGCGCCCCAGGCCGGCGCCAAGCTGCTGGTGGTCTTCCTGCGCGGCGCCTACGACGCCACCAATTTGCTGGTGCCGGTGGGCAGCAACTTCTATTACGAGTCCCGGCCCAACCTGGCCATCGCCCGACCCGGCGAAAGCCCCACCAGCGCGCTGGCCTTGAATGCGGACTGGGGCCTGCACCCCGTGCTGGCCAAATCCATGTTGCCGCTGTACCAGGCCGGGCAACTTGCCTTCGTGCCCTTTGCGGGCACGGATGACCTGAGCCGCAGCCACTTCGAAACCCAGGACAGCGTCGAGCTAGGGCAGGCGCTGGACGCCCATCGCGACTACCAGTCCGGCTTCCTGAACCGCCTGGTGAGTGTGCTGGCCGGCGCGCAGGCGGCCCGCCCGGTGGCGTTCACCGAGCAGGTCCCGCTGAGCCTGCGGGGCACGGCACAAGTGCCGAACATCGCTTTCAACACTTTGGGCAAGGGCGGGCTGGATGCGCGCCAGTCGAAGGTGATTGCGGACATGTACAAGCAGACGGCGCTGGGCAAGCAAGTGGAGGAAGGCTTCGCCGTGAAGGTGGATGCGCAGCGCGCCGCGGCCGAGGCGCTCGATGCGGCCAGTGGCCGGGCCATCTCCACCAAGGGTTTTGCGCTGGAAGCGCGGCGCATTGCGCTCTTGATGAAGGATCGCTTCGATGTGGGCTTCGTCGACATCGGCGGTTGGGATACCCATGTCGGCCAGGGCGCAGCCACCGGCTACCTGGCTGACCGCTTCACAGAATTGGGTGAAGGCCTGGCCGGTTTCGGCGAAGAAATGGGCGCTGCATGGCCACGCACCGTGGTGGTGGTGATCAGCGAATTCGGCCGCACCTTCCGCGAAAACGGCAATCGAGGCACCGATCACGGCCACGGCACGGTGTACTGGGTGCTGGGCGGCGCGATTCAGGGCGGACGCATTCTGGGCGAGCAGCAGAAGCTGGAAGCATCGACCTTGTTCCAGAATCGCGATTACCCGGTGCTGAACGAATACCGGCGCGTGTTCGCCGGGCTGTTCTCGCAGATGTACGGGCTGAGTTCGCGTCAGCTGGATCAGGTGTTCGCGGGCGTGGCGCCGAGCAAGCTGGGCATTATTTGACGGCGGCTCTGGCTTGGGGGCGTGGGCGGGCAGTGTCTGCCCCCAGCTCCCAAGCCTGTTCCTTGCGCCCCGCTTACGCCTCGACAGCCTCGAACGGGATGCTCTGACGCACCAGCGGCAGCAAGACCTCGAAAGTGCTGCCGTAATCCTCGTTGTTGCGCGCGCGGATGTGGCCGTTGTGCAGGTTCACGATGTGGTGGCATGCAGTCAAACCGATGCCCACGCTGCTGTTGCGTTTGTCTGCCGCCGCCAGTTCTTCGGCCACGGTCCGGCTCGAACGATAGAAACCATTGAACAAGCGCCCCATTTCTTCGGGCGGAATGCCGATGCCCGCATCCCGCACCGTCAGGCGAGCGTAGGTGTCGGCGCCGTCGTCGTCGGTCACGTCGATGGTCACGTGCACCGGCAATTCATCACCGCTGTAGCGCAAAGCATTGGACAGCAGATTGCGCACCACCTGGCTCAGGCGGTCGGAATCTGCCACCACTGCCGGGCTCGGCCCGACCACGTCCAGCCGCACCCGCGCCGCCGTCAGCGGCGCGTCCTGCCGCCAGGCTTCGACGGTGGCGTGGACCACGTCATACAGAGAGGTCTCGCGCAGCGACAGGTTCACCCTGCCGGACTCCAGCTGAGACACATCGAACAATTCGTTCAGCAGGCGCAGCAAGCCCGTGCCGGCATTCTGCAGATTCATCAGGTACTGGCGAAGCTTCAGATCACGGTCCACGCGTTCCAGCGCCAGGCCGTTATAGGCGAGCACGGCATGCATGGGCGTGCGCAATTGCTGGCTCATGCGGGCCAGGAATTCGCTCTTGCTGCGATTGGCGATGTCGGCGGACTCCTTCGCCGCCAGCAGTTCGCGAGTGCGCTGGGTCACGCGCCGTTCGAGTTCCTGCTGACCGTGGTGAAGCTGTTCCAGCAGGCGGCGGCGCTCGGTCGTCTCTTTCAGCACGGCGATGTAGCGCACCGCCTCGCCCTGTTGATCCAGAATCGGCGTGATGTGCAGCTTCACCCAATAGGCGCGGCCGCTGCGTGCGTAGTTCAGGATCTCGCCCGTGGCGACCTCGCCGTGTGCCAATTGATGGCGGATGCGCGATACGGTCTCGGGGTCAGTGTCTTTCCCATGCAACATCTCTGCCGGCGAACGGCCGCGCAGCTCGTCCAGCCGATAGCCGCTCAGCGCCTCGAATGCGGCGTTGGCCCACGTCACGCGTCGGTCTGCGTCGGCAATCAGCATGGGCGACGGCGATCCCTCGGCCGCACGCAGGAACATATCGCGCTCCGACGTGGCCTGCACCAGGCGCAGGCGCAGGTGTGCCGCCCAGCGCCACATCAACAATGTGCCTAACGCTGTCACGATTAACAGGATGACAAGAGGGGAATTCGGCAGGTCGCTCATTGCAAACTCGGGGGTGACCAGCCCACGTTACCCAGCGCAGCGCAGAGCGTCCAGATCGGGTATGTCCCAGCGGGTTTGCACCCGTGGGGAAACCACGTGCTGTCATATTCGTCGTAACGCCCGGGTAGTGGACGGGAAATGCGCGGAAAGTGCGCGGGAAACCCGTCGAATCCGGCGGAAAGCACATATGCATAGGCCATTTGGCCGAGTGCCGGGTGGCAAGCCGTATACGGGTGCGGTAATCTGCGGCCCTCACTGCTTATTTGTGGAAATTTCATGGCTTTGCCCACCCCCGTCGTGCTCGGCACCCCCCTGTCCCCGTCCGCCACCCGCGTCATGCTGCTGGGTTCCGGCGAACTCGGGAAGGAAGTGATCATCGCGCTGCAGCGCCTGGGCGTCGAAGTCATCGCCGTCGATCGCTACGCCGACGCACCGGGCCAGCAAGTGGCGCACCGCGCCCACGTCATCGCCATGACGGACGCCAATGCGTTGCGCGCACTGATCGAACAGGAACGCCCGCACATCATCGTCCCCGAGATCGAAGCCATCGCGACCGACCTGCTGGTCGAGATCGAGGCCGCCGGCCTGGCCCGTGTGACGCCGACCGCCCGCGCCGCCAAGCTGACCATGAACCGCGAAGGCATCCGCCGCCTTGCTGCCGAGACCTTGGGCATCCCGACCTCGCCCTACCAGTTCGCGTCCACCCTGGAAGAGCTGCGCGCCGCTATCGACGGCGGCATCGGCTACCCGTGCATCGTGAAACCCGTGATGTCCTCGTCGGGCAAGGGCCAGTCGAAGCTGGACGGCCCGGAAGACATCGAGGAATCCTGGCGCTACGCCCAGGAAGGCGGTCGCACCGGCGCCGGCCGCGTGATCGTCGAAGGCTTCGTCAAGTTCGACTACGAGATTACCTTGCTGACCGTGCGCGCACGCGACAGCGAAGGCGAGATCCGGACCCATTTCTGCGAGCCGATCGGCCACGTGCAGGTCGATGGCGACTATGTGGAAAGCTGGCAGCCCCACCCCATGCCCAGCACCGCACTGGAACGCGCCCGTGAAATCGCCGAAAAAGTGACGGGCGATCTGGGTGGGCTTGGCATCTTCGGCGTGGAATTGTTCGTGGCCGGTGACCAGGTCTGGTTCTCGGAAGTCAGCCCGCGTCCGCACGATACGGGTCTGGTGACCTTGGCGACGCAGTCGCAAAATGAGTTCGAGCTGCACGCGCGCGCCTTGCTGGGCCTGCCGGTGGACACCACCCTGCGTCAGCCGGGCGCCAGCAGCGTGATCTACGGTGGCGTGGAGGCACGCGGCATTGTGTTCGAGGGCGTGGCGGAAGCGCTGGCTGAGCCGGGCACGGATATCCGTCTGTTCGGCAAGCCCGAATCCTTCGTGAAGCGCCGCATGGGCGTAGCCTTGGCGACGGCAGCCAATGTCGATATGGCGCGCGTGAAGGCGAAGGCGGCGTCCGCGAAGGTGAAGCCGCGCGAGGCTTGATGTTGGTGTTGTAGTTCGTCGCAATAAAGAACGCCGGCCTTTGTGCCGGCGTTTTGCGTTTTGCTGGGGCGGTGTGCCGTTCTTGGGTCAGTCGCGGTGGGCTGGGGCATTGTTCCCTTGTGTAGCCAGTCGGGGGCTTGGAGCGGTGTGCCGTTCTTTAGTCAGTCGCGGTGCCGTGTCTCGACTCGTGCGAAGCGTCCGGGCCGGCAGGGCTCCCGCCTGCTCGGCACCACCCGATCTTCGCCCGACCCGATACACGACCCCACGCCTTCAAAGGTTCTCGGGCTAAAGGCTAATCCCGCCTGTGGACGGTCTGTAATCCTCTGGCAGCTCGGATGCTGTACATCGCTCCGGGCCTTTGACAGCCGCCATTCTTGAAAGCCAAGCGGCTGGCGACGGGGATTGGCTGGCCAGGTCGCCACGAAGCGAGTCAACGGCTCGCGGTTCCGACCGTTTATCCGTGGCCTTCTACGCTCCGGCAACTGAGGTAGATGGTCGATCCTCTTGGTGGTGTGGTGACTGGGAAGCGGGTGGCCGCGCGTCAGGGTAATGCGACAACGGGTTCGGGGCGCTGGCGGGCGTAAGGGACATCGTTGGCGATCGGAAGGACCCTGGTCGCGGTTGAGAGGCTCACGGTGATAGAGGAACCTGTGTGGCTGTTGAGAGTCTCGCGGTGATAGCAGAAACTGTGTGGCTGTTGAAGGCTTCCTCGTTTCTCGAAACGCTCGGAATTAAGGTGCCGGTCCGGCTTGAAGTGCGCTAGCCAACCAATTCTGGATGCGGGAGCAATCGTGACGCCGCTTAAGCCCGCAAGCGCCCCGAACCCGTCGTCGCATTACGCTGGCGCGCGGCCACCCGCTTCCCAGTCACCACACCGGTTAGACGAGCACTGATCTCGTTGAGTGTCGGAGCTTAAAAGGCCGCTTATTAACGGGTTGAGAGGTGAGCCGCTGACTCGCTTCGTGGCGACCTGGCCAGCCAATCCCCGAGGCCAGCCGCTTGGCAATTAAGGAAGGTGGCTTCCAGCAACTGGGAGCCGCGTACAGCATCCGAGCAGCCAGAAGATTGTGATAGCCCAAAGGCGGGATTGGCTTTTAACCGAGAGCCTTTGAAGGCGTGGGGTCGTGTATCGGGTCGGGCGAAGATCGGGTGGTGCGGAGCAGGCGGGAGCCCTGCCCGCCCGGACGCTTCGCACGAGTCGATACACGGCACCGCGACTGACGCAAGAAAGACAAACCGGTTCTAAAGGCCGAGCACCGACTCAAGCACGGCACACCGCATCAACGAAAAACCAAACCCCTCACTGCGCCGGCACCATCCTCAAGGTCCCGACCGCCCCAGGCGCCACCTTGTCCCGCGCCAGATGCATCGGGATCGTGTCACCCCGTGCCCAGACCGGAGAAAAATCACTGTAGTGAGACGACCAGCGATTGCCGCTCTGCCCGCTGCCATGGATAAAACGCGACCGCTCCAGATCCGACAGATCGTAAATCGCCCGCATCCCCGGGCCGTGCGTCACCTGCTGCAGCACCTCATCCGCCGCCTTGCCCGTCGTCGCCAGCGGCCGCAACGGCGCCGACATCGCATTCAGCGTGAACGCATCGCCGCCCACCGTCTCACGCAGCGTAAACAGCCAATCCAGCGCCGGCACGCGGCCGAACGGACGATGCTCCGCTCGCGTCCGATGCATCCCCCCATACCGCCACGCCAGCGGGTCAGCCCCCAACACCGCCTCTCCCGCATCCAGCGCCGCCACCAACGACCGCGCAATCAAACGATCGCAAGGTTGCTCGATCCCGTCGGGCTTGCCGCACCAATGGCTCGCCCCATCCTGATCCGCCAACACCATCTGCACGAAAGACGCACGCGGCGCGCCAAAGGCGCCCAGGCCGTTCACGTCCACGATCTGGCGGTTCAGCTCGCGCCACCACAAGGCAAAAATCGCGGGCTCTGGCGTGTCGGCGCGCATGTTGCCGGTCCAGTCGCGCATCTGGTTCAGAATGCGCATCTCGCGCTCGCCAGCCGGCGCCACGCTCAATAGGCGCGGCAACACCGCAAGGGCCATGTACGACACCTCGTCGCGTTGCATGGCGTTCATCGACCCCATGTCGTGACGGGCGGCCGATTCGATCAGCGTCTGGATGCGCTCGGCGCGGTAGCTTGGCGCCCATTCCGAGGTCAGGAAAAAGGGATAGTCGGGCGGCACCACCTTTTCATTGGCGGTGGCCCGGTAGCCACGCGCCGGTGACCACTCTTGCGGCAGGTCGGCATAGGGAATGCGGTCTTCCCAGTCGTAGCGCGTGTCCCAACCGGGCACCGGGAAGCGGCCGCGGATGGGATTGTCGTCGTGCCGCATGGGCACCGCACCCGGCGCCACGAAACCGATCAGGCCATCCACATCGGCGTACACCACGTTCTGGTGCGGCGCGCTGATGTCGCGCATGGCGGCTTCGAATTCCGCACGGTTGCCCGCCTGGTTGAGCGCGAATGCGGCCAGTGGCGTGCGATTGCCGGGCGCAAGCGCCACCCACTGTAGGGCAATCGCGTAGTTCGGCGGCAATACGCCGGTGGCCGATACACTGCCGCCCATCGACAGCACGGGGCCGTGTCGGCTGCGCCGCACGCGCAGCGTCTCGGCCGGCTCGCCCTTGATCTGGATCACCTCATTGCGGATATCGAAGCGCCGCCAGCCGTCCGGCGTGCGATAGCGCTCGGGGTCGGACGGGTCGAGTGCCTCGATGAACAGGTCCTGCACGTCGCTGCCGGTGTTGGTGAACCCCCAGGCAATGCGCTTGTTGCGGCCCAGGATGACCGCCGGCACGCCCGGCAGGGTTGCGCCGACGACATCCAGACCGGGTGCCGACATGCTGGCGAAGTACCACAGCGACGGCGTGCTCAGGCCCAGATGCGGATCGTTGGCCAGCAGGGGCTTGCCGCTTTCGGTGCGCTCGCCGCCGATGACCCAGTTGTTCGACCCCACGCCCTCCAGTCCATTGGGGCGGATGGCGGCGAGCTTTTCCAGGCCGTCCAGTTGCGCCTGCAGCGGCTCGAAGGCAATGCCCCAGTCGCGCAGCGACTGCTTGTAGTCCACCGCAATCATGGTGGGATCGGGGGGCACCGCAGGGAGCAACTGGTCCATGTCGGCGCCTTCCATGCCACGCAGCGCCAAGCGCAGCCGCGTCAGTTCCTGGCCCCAGTTGCCGCCCAGATCCCAGGCCATCATCAAGGTCCAGGCAATGGAATCGGCCGGCGCCCAGGGTTCCGGGGCAGGCGCGTTGGCCAGCAGGAATTCCGGCGACAGCTGCACCCGCAGCGGATGTTCTTCGATGAACGCGTTCACGCCTGCGGCGTAGGCTTCCAGCAGGCGGCGATCGGCGGGGGAATAGCTGTCGAACATGGCTTGCGCCGCGCGCCGGATGCCGAGCGTGCGCAGAAACTTGTCGGCGTCCACCGCCGGCCGCCCGAACAGCTCGGCCAGCCGGCCGGCCGCCAGGCGCCGGTTGACTTCCATCTGCCACAGACGGTCCTGGGCGTGCAGGTAACCCAGCGCAAACTGCGCGTCGTCGATGTTCTTGGCGTAGATGTGCGGCACACCGTAGGCGTCACGCAGCACCTCGGTTTCCTGCCGCACGCCGGACACCGCAAGCTCGCCGTCGATGCGCGGCAGGCTGGCGTAGCGCCAGCCGAACCCAAGCGCAATGATCAGCAGCGCCAACACGCCAACAACGCCCAGCAGACGCATGAAAACACGTCGGATCCGGGAAGGGGGGCGGCGACTACGCATGGAAATTCCGGTGAGACATGGGGCGGCAGGCGCAAGGCCCCGAGACGAGATCGACTATACCAGCGGCTCACGACAAGGCGATTGCTCGCGCCAGTCGCTATCCCGGGGCATGAGTGGAGCACGTGAAGGCGCACATGAAGGCGCACGTGAAGGCGCCCCATCGCAACCCTTCAATAGCCCGCCTCGCTTTGATCGCGCACCGCGAGCATCGTCACTGCATCGCGGTCCAGTTGATACAGCAGCACTCCGTAGACACGGATGCTTTGTCCAGCGCCCATCGTCCCGTACTCGCCTCGTCTTGTGACGCCAACGCTCGCGCAGCGGCCCCGGCCAAACAGGTAAGATCCCAGGCCCAGCCACGCCTGCCTTCACCATCCTGCCCATGCCCAACTCCCCTGCCCGCGCGCTTTTCTGGTTCCGTCGCGATCTGCGGCTGGACGATAACCATGCACTGGCGCGTGCGCTGACCGAGGTGGGCGACGTGGTGCCGGTGTTCCTCTTCGACCGCAGCATTCTCGACCCGCTACCGCGCCAGGATCGCCGGGTGGAGTTCATCCATGCCGCCGTGACCTCACTGAAAGCCAGACTGCGTGAACTTGGTTCAGACCTGATCGTGCGCCATGGCGATGCGGTGACCTGGATCGCCCGGCTGGCCGGCGAACACAATGTGTCGGCCGTCTACACCAACGAAGACTACGAGCCCGATGCGATCGCGCGTGACGTGCTGGCCGCTCGGGCGCTGGGCGTGCGCGACATTCCCCTGCGCAGCTTCAAGGACACGGTGATCTTCGCGCGATCCGAAGTTATGACGGGCCAGAAGAAGCCGTACACGGTTTTCACGCCCTACAAGCGGCAATGGCGCGATCGGCTTGGACCGGACCTGCACGCCGCACACCCTAGCGCAGACAACCTGGACAAGCTGGCGAAGCTGCCGGATTCGCCAATGCCCAGCCTGGAAAAGCTTGGTTTCGAGCCTGCGGGGCTGGCCCAAACGAAGATCGATGCGAGCGAGGGTGGCGCACAGGCTGCGTTAGCGCGCTTCGTGGACGAGCACATCGTCCGTTACCAGGAAGACCGGGACTTCCCCGCCCTGCCCGGCACCTCGCGCCTGTCCGTGCACAACCGCTTCGGCACGGTCTCGGTGCGGGCACTGGTGCGGGCCGCACTGGCGGCACCCAAGGGCGAAGGCGCCGAAACCTGGTTGAGCGAACTGGCCTGGCGCGACTTCTACTTCCAGCTGCTGTATCACTACCCGGACGTCGTCACCCAGCCCTTCAAGACCGAATACACGGATATCGCCTGGCAAAACAACCCGGAACTGTTCGCCGCCTGGTGCGAGGGGCGCACCGGCTACCCCATCGTGGATGCCGCCATGATCCAGCTGAACACCACCGGCTTCATGCACAACCGGCTGCGGATGATCGTGGCGTCGTTCCTGACCAAGGACTTGCTGGTCGACTACCGCCAGGGCGAGGCTTACTTCGCCAAACAGCTGGTGGACTTCGATCTGGCACCCAACAACGGCGGTTGGCAATGGGCGGCATCCACGGGCTGCGATGCCCAGCCCTACTTCCGGATCTTCAATCCGTCGCGGCAGAGCGAACGGTTTGATCCCGACGCAAAGTTCATCAAGCATTACCTGCCGGTCTTGGCCAAGGCCGACGCCAAGTTGCTGCATGCCCCTTGGGAAAACAGCAGCAAATTGGCTGTGGCTGGAGTGAAGCTGGGAGTCGACTACCCGCGTCCGGTGGTGGATCATGCGACTCAGCGGGACGCCTGCCTGGCGATGTTCAAAAAGATTCGAGAATAAGTTCAATTTCTCTTATCTATCAAGGACTTGAGCCGCTTTCTTAAAGCGTCGACGGAGGTTCTGGAGTGTCTTTCTTCGCTTTGAATGGCCATGAAAGAAAAGGCTGCAACGGTTAAGAAAATACGTTAACTACAGAAGCGAAACCGTTATTAATCAATGACTTAAACTCCGTAGTAAAGCTATATAGCAGAGCCGTAAGGCGACGTACGCACACCCAAAAACCACCGCAGCGCTTCCTTTGCGTTTGTCTCGGCGCAGCCAAGCAAGCTGACTAGAACCCGATCTGCCGTTTGCCCAACGCGTGTCTGGCTGCCCGCGCTGCCCACTCGTCGGACTGATCCTCGCCCTCAATCTCGGCCTCGGTGATGGGTGTCACGCGGACCAAGGGAACCAAACCAAACGGCAATCCCTCCATCCGACTGCCGTCACGGCTGAGAATTACGCGGGTCATCGGGCCATGTGCGTCGGCAAGACGGCAGAACAAGATCGCGCCGTGCGCTTCCACTTCCTTGGCCACTTGATAGTCGTCCGCGACGAAGTCGCCGATCTCGACCAAAGACTGCGCCCAGTCATGCACTTGCTGGTCGCTGATGGTGGCAGCATCGAATTCCATGAACAGCTCGCACTCCACGCCGTTCTCTGGCGTTGGCACCCCAGCCCAGGGCGTTGACAGGCCATCGGTGGCCAGTGTCAGGGTGGTGGACGTGCGTATGACCAGCACGCGGCGATGCGGGCCGAACCAGGCGGTCTGATTGTGGATGTTGGCGTCATCGCCTTCGGCAAGCGCCCCACTGCCCACCTCGCCACGCGTTTGCCAGAATGTGCGCCTGGCAAGCGCGACCGCCTCGTAGACGGGGTCATCAGGTCCGCGCGGCACGATCTCTTCGTCGAACACGGCTTCGACCGTCAACTGGCTTCGCATCAGCGGCAATGTCGGCTTGACCCAGCGCACAGTGACCTTGTTGAACGTCCCCGCTTGCGCCGCTTCCAGTTTGTCGACGACATTCTGAACGATGCCCTCCGGCCGCGAGTCATCCAGGCTGATGTACCCGCCATCGGCATCCATGTAGCCGCCTTCCATGGAAGACACGCCTGCCTGCATGGTGGTGGCAATCCATTCCCCGCTGGCGGCACTGGCGGGTGCCTGGTCCAGCACAGGGCGCAGGTCTCGTACCGCGTCGGAAATCGCGTATGGCGTCACATTGCCTCCAGAGTCATGGCCAAGGGTTGAGCTTGTCGGTTGAGCGTGCAAGAGGCTTTTTACCATTCGCGCGCCGTGGGTTTGCGCATGACAAGCACGTCACCGCTACCCGGAGTTTCAGACCGGTGCGTGTCGCGGTTTCCAGTGAAGGACAGCCATGACCGTCAAACCACCTATCAACGCCCAGAACGGCGCGCCGATACCACCCGGATTGATGCCGGATGCGGCAATCAAAAATATGACGATCGCCGGTTCGCGCTGCCGGTCGTCCGTGACCGCCGCCACCAGGCTGCCGCCGAGGGTGCCCAGCAAGGCCAGGCCGGCAATCGCCACCACAAGCTCGCGCGGCAAGGCAGCGAAGGCCGCGACGATGGTAGCGGCAAATGCGCCCATCACCAGATAGAACACGCCGGCGCACACCGACGCCGTGTAACGTCGGCTTGAATCGCGGTCGACGTTCTCGCCCATGCACAGCGTGGCAGTCACCGCCGCCAGATTGAGCGCAAAGCAGCCAAACGGCGCCAGCACTACATTCACTGCCCCGATGAGTCCAATGACCGGGGACAGTGGCGGCCGATAGCCATGCGCGTGCAAGGCGGCGACGCCTGGCACGTTCTGTGATGTCATGGTGACGATGAACAGTGGCAATCCCAGCCCCAGCAAGACCTGCCAGGAGAAGGTCGGCATGGTGAACACCAGCTCGGAAGGCTGCAGCCGGATGTTCTCCAGGCGGATCAGATCGCTTCCGTAGGCCACGGCCAGGCCCGTCATCAAGGTGGCGATCACCACGTAACGCGAGCCCAGGCGTCGCCCGACCAGATACACCGCGCACATGGCCAGCACCAACGCAGCCTGGTGCTGCAGGGCAACGAACACGTCCATGCCGAAGCGCAGCAGTACGCCTGCCAGCATGGCGGCAGCAAACGATCGCGGAATGCGTGACATCAGCCGCTCGAAGGCCCCGGTTGCCGCTGCCAGCACCACCAGCAGACCCACGGAGATGAATGCGCCGATGGCGTCGCTCATGGCGGTGCCGGTTGCGCCGGTCGCCATCATTGCTGCCCCTGGCGTGGACCAGGCCGTCAGTATCGGGACGCGATAGCGCAGCGACAGCACGATGCAGGTCACGCCCATGCCCACACCCAGCGACAGAATCCACGACGTCGTCTGGGCCGGCGTCGCCCCCAGGCTGGCGGCGGCCTGGAGCACGATGATCGCAGAGCTGGTGAAGCCCACCAGGGTGGCGATGAAGCCGGCGGCAAGCGCCGGCAACGACAGGTCGCGCCAAAATGATCTGGACACGTTCACGCGTAATGGTTGGGAGAGCATTGCGAGGCGTCATGCACGTTCCGGCAATCGGTCTCGAACGCGAATTCCCCAGCAACATGCTGCCTGGCGTCTCCGCTGGAAGCTGTGGCAATGGCGGTCACGGCGCTGGTCATCGTCTGTCTCCTGGTAAGACAGCATTTTCAGCGAGCCCGCCACGCCCTACAATTGGCGCGATTGCCAATTATCGTAGATATCATGCCAAACCCTTCCGGTCCGCTTGTGGTTGCGTTGCTATACGACGGACTCTGTACCTTCGAGTTCGGCATCGTCACGGAAATCTTCGGGCTGGCGCGACCGGAATTGGGCGATGGTTGGTACCGCTTCGCCAGTTGCGCCGTGGAAGATGGCCCGCTGCGCGCACGGGGCGGCATCGTCGTTCAAGCCAGCGACAGCACCGACTTGATCGACGAGGCAGACCTGATCGTGGTGCCGGGTTGGTCCAGTGCCGATGCGCCCGTGCCGGAAGCGCTTCAAACCCGACTGCGCGCTGCCCATGCCCGAGGTGCACGCCTGGCATCGATCTGTTCTGGCGCATTCGTGCTGGCCGCAACCGGGCTGCTGGACGGCGGGGTGGCGGTCACGCACTGGCGTTATGCCGAGGCGCTGCGCCGCCGCTTCCCGGCCATCACCGTCGACGATGCGGCGCTCTACCGCATTCATGGCAACATCTTCACGTCCGCCGGCAGCGCGGCGGGCATCGATCTGCTGATCGAAATCGTCCGGCAGGATTTCGGCGCCAGTGCCGCCAATTCCGTCGCGCGCCGCCTGGTCATGCCGGCACACCGCAGCGGCGGCCAGGCGCAATTTCTCGAGCGACCCGTCCGCATACGGGACCGAACCGAGATCGCCCCCCTGCTGGACCAGATACGCACCGACCTGTCCGGCCGCTGGACGATTGCCCGCATGGCGCAGGCATGCCGCATGAGCAGCCGCACCTTTCTGCGACGCTTCGTCGAAGCCACGGGTACGCCGCCTGGCGAATGGTTGACGGCCGAGCGTCTGGAGGCGGCAAAGACGCTGCTGCGGGAACGCAGCGGCAGCCTGGATGACATTGCCAGCACGGTGGGCCTGGGCAACGCTTATGGATTGCGCCACCATTTCCGCCAGCGCATGGGCATCAGCCCGTCGGAATACCGGACGCGGTTCATGGCCGAGCGTCAGGTTTGATGCAAAGAGGCCAAGCCACCCTCCTCTTGTGTTGATCGGCGCCGGTCCGTCAGACCGACGTCAGACACAACCGTCGAACACCATCTGCCAGCCACAAAACGACTGCGGCTCGTGCCGGTCTTCTCAGACCGGACACGAGCCGCATTACCCCGAAGCAGCGCGTGGCTGCCAGGCGCGCATCAGTTTTCGATGCCGCGCGATTCCAGGTATTCGTCGTAGGTGCCCTTGTAGTCGACGATCTCGCCCGAGGGCAGGATCTCGATGATGCGGCTGGCCAGACCCGACACGAACTCCCGGTCATGGGACACGAAGAACAGCGTGCCTTCGTACTTTTCGAGCGCGAACTGCAGCGACTCGATCGATTCCATGTCCAGGTGGTTGGTCGGCTCGTCCATCAGCATCACGTTGTGACGGCCCAGCATCAGCTTGCCGAACATCATGCGGTTCTTTTCGCCGCCGGACAGCACCTGCACTTCCTTGGGCAGATCGTCGCTGGAGAACAGCAGGCGGCCCAGCACCGAGCGCATCGACTGGTCGTCGTCGCCCTCTTGGCGCCAGTTGCTCATCCAGTCGAAGACGGTTTCGACCTTCTTGAACTGATCGGACACGTCCTGCGCCATGTAGCCCAGGTTGGCGTTGTCCGACCACTTCAGTTCGCCTGCGTCGGGCACCAGGTCGCCGGCCAGCATGCGCAGCAGCGTGGTTTTGCCGACGCCGTTGGCGCCGATGATGGCGATCTTCTCGCCCGCTTCGACCATGGCCGAGAAGGGCTTGATCACCGGCACGCCGTCGTAGGACTTGGCAATCCACTTGAGCTCGACGGCCTGGCGGTGCATGACCTTCTTCACTTCGAAGCGGATATACGGATTCACCCGCGAAGACGGCTTCACCACCACGGCTTCGGACTTGATCTTGTCGATCTGCTTCAGGCGCGAGGTGGCCTGGCGGGCCTTGGACTTGTTCGCCGAGAAGCGGCGCACGAAGTCCTGCAGTTCGATGATGCGTTCCTTCGCCTTGGCGTTGGAATTCGACTGACGTTCGCGCGCCTGCGTCGACGCCAGCATGTATTCGTCGTAATTGCCCGGGTAGATACGGACTTCACCGTAGTCCAGGTCGGCCATGTGGGTGCAGACCTGGTTGAGGAAATGTCGATCGTGACTGATGATGATCATGGTCGACTGATACCGGTTCAACACGTCCTCGACCCAACGAATGGTGTTGATGTCCAGGTTGTTGGTCGGCTCGTCGAGCAGCAGCACGTCGGGGTTCGAGAACAGCGCCTGTGCCAGCAGCACGCGCAGCTTCCAGCCCGGGGCGATTTCGCGCATGGGCAGTTGGTGCTGCTCGACCGGGAATTCCAGGCCCAGCAGCAGCTCGCCCGCACGCGCTTCGGCGGTATAGCCGTCGTACTCCGAGAACTTGGCCTCGAGTTCGGCGGCGCGCATGTAGTCATCGTCCGAGGCGTCCGGGTTCGCGTAGATCGCGTCCCGCTCGGTCATTGCTTGCCACATTTCTTCGTGGCCCATCAGCACCACGTCCAGCACGCGCACATCTTCGAACGCGAACTGGTCCTGGCGCAGTTTGCCCAGGCGGGTGTGCGGTTCGAGCGAGACGTTGCCGGCCGTGGAGTCCAGGTCGCCGCCGATGATCTTCATCAGCGTCGACTTGCCGCTACCGTTGGCGCCGATCAGCCCGTAGCGATTGCCGTCCCCGAACTTGACCGAGACGTTCTCGAACAAGGGCTTGGGGCCGAACTGAATGGTGAGGTTTGCGGTTGAGATCACAGCGATGGCAACTTAGAAAGTCTGAAAGCAACCTGGCATTGTATCAGGGGGCATAGCTGCACCGCAAAGTCGCTGCGCGAAACGCCACCCAAGACGGTCGTGCCGCGCTTATGGCGGTCGACCAGTGCTCAATGCGTGTGTTCGTCGATCACCAGGTGCGCGACGCCGTCCTCGGTCGCCAGCCCGATCTTGGCGCCCACCGGCAGTGTGACCTTGAACGGGGTGTGCCCGAAGGGCAGACCAGTGACGACAGGCAGCCCGCTTTCGCGGCGCAGCCAGGCAATCGTTTCTTTCATGTCGTAGCCAGCGTCGGCCGGGCTCAGGCGGTATTCGGTGAAATTGCCCAGCACGATGGCTTTCTGCTTGGCCAGCACGCCCGATTGCAGCAGTTGGGCCAACATGCGTTCGACGCGATACGGGTGCTCGTTGACGTCTTCCAGGAACAGGATGCCGCCCTTGATCTTGGGCATGTACGGCGTGCCAAGCAATGAAGTGACCATCGCCAGGTTGCCACCCCACAGGATGCCGCGGCAGTCGACCGGGTCGGCGTCCGGCGCGTCGAAACTGAGGATTTCCAGTTCGCCGTGCATGACTTCCGCAAAGATGTCTGCGGTCAGGTCGTCGACTTTCTTGCCGCCGAAGTCCCCGGCGGCGCAAGGTCCGGCATAGCTGACCGCACCGGTCTGGGCCAGCAGGCCAAGATGCAGCGCGGTGAAATCGCTGTAACCCACGAACTTCTTGCCGCTGTCGGCCAGGAGTTTCCAGTCGATCTGCGGCAGCAAGCGCGTCATGCCGTAGCCGCCGCGGGTGGCCATCACGATCTCGTGTTTTTGCGTGGCGGCCCGATGCAGGCCCGCCAGGCGCTGCGCGTCGGTGCCGGCAAAACGCTGGCTGCGCGACAGTGCCGCGCGGTCCACGGACACCTTGAAGCCGTGTTCAGGCAAGACGACGCGAGCCCGAGCGATTGCGTCGGGATCGACTGCCCCCGACGGCGACACCAGGTAGATGCCCAGCTTTTTGCGTGGAATCGGCGTGTACGAGGCGTCGAAGGCCGCGTCGTGCGCGAGCTCGAAGTCGCCGTGCGTCTCGCAGCCGCACTCCTGTCCATGGACGTGCTCGTGGTGGGAGTGATCGTGTACGGCGGCAGGAGCGGAACTGACGGCGGACGAAGCTTTCTTTTTGGCCATGGAGGGGTCGCGGAGCGCGGCAGCGCAGTAAAGGACGACCGCTATTATGACCCGAGCTTACGCGCCGGGTACGCGCGCCTCGCGGCTGCGCAGTCGTCGCTCGCGAAAGAAGGCGCGCAGCATTTCGCCGCATTCGTCCGCCAGCGCCCCGCCCACGACGGTGGTCTGGTGATTCAGGGCACCCACGGCCGGCAGGTCGATGACCCCGCCACACGCGCCGGTTTTGGGATCAGGCGCACCATAGACCACACGGGCCAGGCGCGCGTGCAGCATCGCGCCCATGCACATCGCGCAGGGTTCGAGCGTCACATACAGCGTGGCGCCAGGCAGTCGGTAATTGGCGGCTTTGCTGCACGCGGCGCGCAAGGCGATGATTTCTGCGTGTGCCGTGGGGTCAGACCCGCCGATGGGCGCGTTTGCGCCCTCTCCCATCACGGTGCCATCGGCGGCGACCACCAGCGCGCCTACGGGCACCTCACCCGCATCCCAGGCCTGCCGGGCAAGCGTCATGGCGTGCCGCATGTGGCGCAGATCGTCGGGATGAAGCTCGGCCACCGGTGCTGCCAGCGCCAGTGCTGGCGCAGCAGTTCCCTTTACCGCCGCATTCACCACTGGCGCTACCAGGGGATCGCCCGAGGGATCGACCAGCGGATGGTCAGGATCGAACAGCGGATCGCCGAACAAGGAGCCGGCGAACAGCGAGGAGTCGGCGTGTGTCGATTCAGGCGTTGGCATGGTTCATCCGCAAAGTCGGGCGGCACATTGTAAGACGCGGCAGGTTTCCGAGTCGCATTACCCCGGCCAGAGCATGGACAAGGCCTCGCCGCAGGGCGCCTCGACCTTGAAGGCCAGCAGAGGGTCGGCACGCGTGACGCCGATGTTGATCGACACGATCGGAATACCGCTTGCCGCCGCCGCAGTGGCAAAGCGATAGCCCGAATACACCATCAAGGACGACCCCACCACCAGCATCAGGTCCGAACCTGCCAGCCGCTGCATGGCGTGCTCGACCCGGTCGCGCGGCACGTTTTCGCCAAAGAACACCACGTCTGGCTTCAAGATGCCGCCGCACACCGCACAGGGCGGCACCACGAACTGCGCAAAATCGAAGTCTCCCAGGTCGGCATCGCCGTCCGGCGCCACCGCAGCGTCCAGCGTCACCCAGTCAGGATTGGCGCTTTCCAGCCGCTGCTGAAACACCGCCCGGGGGCTGCGTGCTTCGCACTGCATGCAGCGAACCCGGTCCAGGCGTCCGTGCAAGTCTACGACTTCCGTGTTGCCGGCTTGCTCGTGCAGACCGTCAACATTCTGCGTCAGCAGCAAAGACATGCCGCCGCCCGCCTCGAAGCGCGCCAAGGCTTCGTGCGCGGCATTGGGCTTGGCCGACCCGAAGCGGCGCCAGCCGATCATGCTGCGCGCCCAATAACGGGCCCGCGACAGGGGCTGGTCCATGAACATGCGGTATTGCATGGGCGGCGGCCGCTTCCAGGCACCGTCCAGATCACGGTAGTCAGGAATACCGGACGCGGTGCTGCAACCGGCCCCGGTCAACACAAAGCAGTTGCGCGAGGTGCCCAGCAAATCGCGCAGACGATCAAGGGCAACCAGCGGCGACCCAGTCGACGGGGTCTGCTCGGCAAACGGGTCTGCTTGATGCAGGGGCGTGGCGACCGGGCTGCGCTCAGCAGGCGCGGCATCATTCGGTCTGTCGATCGTGCCTGTGGCGCCGGGATGGGAGTGCATAGACATACCTGCCCGATGAAAAACAAGGATGGGTCGAGCTTAGCACCGGGTCTGCTGCGGTATCGTAGACCCCCCCGACAGCGCCTGCTGTTGCCGCCTAACTTCCCACAGGAATAGACACCATGATTTACGAATACGCCCACCTCACGATCAAGGCCGGTTCCGAAGCAGACTTCGAAGCGGGCGTGGCCAAGGCAGCACCGCTGTTCAAAAGCTCGAAAGGTTGCCTGAGCATGAAGCTGCTGAAGTCGATCGAATCGCCCCTGTCCTACACCCTGGTGGTGGGCTGGGAGACCGTGGAAAACCACATGGTCGACTTCCGCGAATCCGAGAACTACACGCAGTGGCGCCAACTGGTCGGCAGCTACTTCGCCGCGCCGGCCGCCGTGAACCACGAACAGGTCGTGCTGGAAGCGTTTTAAGCCGCATGAAACATCGCGGGCGTCTGAAAGCCGGTGCGATTGCACTGGTGTCGCTGGCAGCGCTCGCGCTTGGCATGGTCGATCCTGCCTGGCAGACGCGCAGCGTGGTGACGGCGCCCGGCGAACAGACCAGCGTCACCTTGTCCGATGGCAGCGTGATTTTGCTGAATGAAGACACGCAACTGGATATCGACAGCCGGCTCTTCAGTCGCCGATTCACCCTGCTCGAGGGTGAAGCTGCCTTCCGCGTGGCGGATGGCTGGCGGCCATTCGTGGTGCAGGCACGGCGAACCCAGGTGCGCAACATGGGCACCGTGTTCACCATTCGCAACGAAGTCGACGGTGCGCAGGTGTCGGTGCAGGAAGGCGCGGTGGAGGTAAGCGTCGACAGCGGCCGCGTGACCGTCCCTGCACCCCAAGCAGTCGAGACCCGGGCGGGGATGGTATCCGCCCCAAAGGAGGCTGACCCGCGCAGCACTGTCTGGCAGAAAGGCCGGCTGATGCCGGACGGCACGTCATCAGTTGGCAGCAGGCAGCGTTGACCGAAGCTGCCGATGGCGGTGGATGGGCGTGAGCATTTCCAGCCCAAGCTACCCGGCCTGAGCTTTCTTGCGGCCATCACACCGAGCGCGTGATCCCGCCGTCGATGCGGATGTTCTGGCCGGTGATATAGCCCGCGCCCGGCGACGCCAGGAATGCAATGGTCGCCGCGACTTCCTCGGTCTTGCCGTAACGCCCCATCGGGATGCGTTCGCGAAACTGCGGCTTCTCGGGCAGGCTGTCGATGAAGCCCGGAAGCACATTGTTCATGCGTACGTTTTCCGCCGCGTACTTGTCCGCGAACAGCTTGGTGAACGACGCCAGCCCTGCCCGGAACACACCTGAGGTCGGGAAGACCGGATCGGGCTCGAAAGCCGCGAAGGTCGAAATATTGATGATCGTGCCGCCGCCCTGCTTCTGCATGATCGGCGTGACCAGGCGCGTCGGGCGGACCACGTTCATGAAATAGACGTCCATGCCCTTGTGCCAGTCCTCGTCGGTCAACTCCAGGATCGGCGCGCGCGGGCCATGTCCCGCGCTGTTGACCAGCACGTCGATCCGGCCCCACGCGGACATCACCTGGTCGACCAGACGCTGCAGGTCGTCGTTGGACTGATTGGTACCGGTGACGCCGATACCGCCCAGCTCTTCGGCCAAGGTCTCGCCTTTGCCCGACGAGGACAGAATCCCAACCTTGAAACCGTCTGCCGCCAAGCGACGTGCCGCCGCGGCACCCATGCCGCTGCCGCCTGCCGTGACAATGGCGACCTTGACGATCGCTGCGTGCTCAACACTCATGCATTCCTCCGGGGTGACGCGCTCTGCGCTTGAAATTCATGCTTGGAAACTCATGCTTGAAATGGTAGGCGACCGCCTGGGCGACCGCGTGGCTCAGCCTGCCTGCGCAGCGCCTTCGGCGCGCTGGGCACCCTGGGCGATCAATACGCCCACCCGCTCCAGCAGCAATTCCATTGCAAAGGGCTTGATGATCATTTCCATGGTCGGACCGAGCGTTTCGCTGGTGATGACCGCGCTTTCGGCGTAGCCCGTCATGAACAACACCGGCAGGCCGGGCTGGCCCAGACGCGCGGCGTCGGCCAGTTGGCGGCCGTTCAAGCCGGGCAGGCCCACGTCGGTGACGAGCGCGTCCAGCCGCGGGGCGCCCTGCAGCGAGGCCAGGCCGGCAATACCGTCGGCCGCCTGCAAGACCTGGTAGCCGGCCGATTGCAAAGCCTCGACTGTCAGTGTGCGGATCACCTCGTCGTCCTCGACCACCTGCACCACGTAGCCGTTGCCGCTCGCCCCGGTTGGCGCCGGCGGCGCGTCGTCATGCGCAAGCGTGGCTTGACCGACGTAGCGCGGCAGGTAAACGTCGAACACCGTGCCCTTGCCCAAGGCAGTGTCGACCTGCACATGGCCGCCGGACTGCTTCACGAAGCCGTAGATCATCGACAGGCCAAGCCCGGTACCCTGCCCACGCGGCTTGGTGGTGAAGAAGGGGTCGAAGGCGTGCGCCAGCACATCCGGCGTCATGCCGACGCCTTCGTCTGCCACCGTCAGGCGCACGTAGTCGCCCAGTTCCAGTTCGCGGTGCAAACCACCCTCGCTCACGCCGATGCTGGCGTTCGCAGTGCAGATGCGCAGCAAGCCCCCATTGGGCATGGCATCCCGGGCATTGACCACCAGGTTGAGCAAGGCGTTTTCCAGCTGATTGGCGTCGCATCGGGTCAGCCACAGGTCCGGCGCCAGCGTCACCGCCAGCTTGATGCCGGAGTCCGAGGTGCGCAGGAACAGGTCTTCCATCGACGACACCAGCAGATTGGTGTCGACCGGTTTCGGGTCCAGCGGCTGCTGGCGTGAGAAGGCCAGCAGACGATGCGTGAGCGCCGCGGCGCGATGTGCCGCAGACGTCGCCATGTCGGCATAGCGTTCCAGCGTGCCGCCGCCCTGCTTGGCCAACTGCCGTTTGATGATCGACAAGGCCGTGACCATGCCGTGCAGCAAGTTGTTGAAGTCGTGCGCAATGCCGCTGGTCAGCAGGCCGATGGCCTCCATCTTCTGCGACTGGCGCAAGGCGGCTTCGGCCTCGATCAGGCGTTGGGCAGTCTGGGTGCGCTCGGTCACGTCCCGCGACCACTGCACGGCCCCTTGCCGCGCGCCCTGCGCATCGAACAAGGGCGTGAAGCGCTGCTCGAAAGTGCGCTTGGTGCCGTCCGGCTCGACCAGGGCATGGGTGCTGGTGACGGCTTCGCCAGCCAGCGCTCGGCTCCAGCGCTCGATCTCGGTGGAGGCATCGGCTATCGGCAGGCGTTGCACGAACTCGTGCACGGTGGCGCCGACGCGCGGCGGCAGCCCCACATAACGCTCGAATTCGATCCGATATGCCGGGTTGAAGGTCAGGAAGCGGTAGTCCGGCCCGATTGCCGCAATCAGGTCAGGCGTGCATTGCAGGATGTCGACCAGAATCTTGCGCTGCGACAGCGCCTCGTCGGCTTTTTCCCGCAACAATTCGGCTGCACGCACGTCGGCGGTGATGTCACGCACCACCCCGATCAGGCGTACCGACCCGTCTTCGTTGAACAGGCGGCCACCGGTCAGTTGTACCCAGCGGGCGTCTGCCGGACAGCCTTGCAGCCGCCCTTCGATGCTGACGCGTCCACCACCGTCGCCCAGCACCGCTGCCGCAAAGCTGTCACGCAAAGTGTCGCGATATGACTCGTGAAAGGCGTCCAGCAGCGCGGGCAGCGTGTCGGCGTGCATGATGTCCGGCAGGCTGGCGATTTCCTTCAGTTGCCGGTCCCACAAGACGCGGCCATCCTGTGGCCGATAGTCCCAGACGCCAATGGCGGCGGCGTCCAGGCTCAGGCGCAGGCGCAATTCGGTTTCGCGCAGCGTGGCCTCGGCCGTCAGACGTTTGAGCGCGGCCTGCACCCGGTCTACCGCGTGGCGAGCAAATGCCAGGTCACTGCTGGTCCACTGGCGCAGATATCCGCTGTGCAGCAGCACCACGGCGCTCAGGCTGCCGCGCTCCATCACCGGCACCAGCAGCGCCGAGCGGATGTGATAAGTCGCCCACTGGTCGGCGTAGTGCCTGGTCCGGGGATCGGTGCGGACATCGTGCAGCGTGACGATGGCCCCCGCCTGCAAAGGCACGAGCAGAGGCAGGAAGTCTTCGTTCAGCGGAAGTGCCTGGGGAATATCGGGGGCCTGGTCGCCACGCGACCAGGTCGACAGGATGCGAATAAGCTGGCCCGGCTCGTCAATGGCACCGTAAGCCGCGCGGATCAGTTCCAGCGTGCGGCCCAGCACTTCCGTGCCCAGACGATGCACCACTGCTGCACTGTCCGACTGACGCAACTCGTCGCCCAGGCGCAGCACGGCTTCCTGCCGCAGCTCGGCCCGCTTGCGGTCGGTCACATCCTGCACGGTACCCAGCAAGCCCACGCGCTGGCCATCGTCGTCATAGACGTAACGCGCGCGCCGGCTGATCCAGCGCTGCTGCATGTCGTCGGCGCGCAGAATCGGGTATTCATTGTCGAGCGCCATGGTGCCGTCACCGCGCTCGTACATGGTGGACGGCCGTCGCGTCGGGTCGCCGGTGGACATGCGTTCGATGTCCTCGGGCGTCCAGTGCTCGCGCTGCGGCAGGCCGAAGATCTCGCAGAACTTGTGCGAGACGGTCAGCACATTGCTGCCCAGGTCCAGCGAAAATCCGCCAATGCCCACCGCTTCCTGGGCCAGCCGCAGCCATTCGTCGCTGCGGGTCAGCACTTCGTTGCCCAGGCGCGCCCGGTTGCGGTCGCGCAAAACCTTGTCGTAGCTGGCCGTCGCGCCTGCCGGATCGGGTGCACCTTCCTCGTCATGGGGCGAGGAAAGACCGCTGAATGCATCTTCGTGAGACGTCAGCAGAAACTGCGCGTCTTCGGCCAGGTGGCTGCTCTGCAAGGCCAAGGCCGCGCGCAGGCGACGGTTCTCGTCTTCCAGCGCTTCCAGCCGCAATTGATCGGAATCGGTCACGGCGTGATCCGCCCGGTATGCGGTACGAGGGAAGTTTGCCGTGTCAAAAAGGGTAGCGCCATGTCGAGTACTTGCCGAGAACCGGCTTATCGAAAACCGAGCTGCCCGGCAGGGCCGGGATGCAAATGTGACTATTTTCGCTCATTCGCTCAAAGTGCGCAGCCTATATGGGCTTGCCGGTCACACCACTTCCGGATCAACGGCGGTACGTGTATTGGCTTCGAAGAACCGCCAGAACAATAACCCGGCATTCGGCCCTGCGGCGTCATGAAAACGCACCGCCGGATCACCGCCGCTCCAGGCGTGGCCAAGGCTTGGCACATACGCCAGACGCACCATGGTGCGACGTCCTGCGCGCAGGTCTTCGCGCTGCCAGGCGCGATCGGTGCCTGCCGCCAGCGCCGATACCACCGGGGGCTGCGTGGCGTCGATGCCATTCAAATCACGGAACTGCTCGACCAACTGCCGGGCATTGCGCACGTCCACCACATGATCACGACCGCCATGCACGATGATCGCCGGCATGCCGGTAAACGCTACCCGGGTCGCCAGCAGGCTGCGGGCCTGCCCAAGCACATCGCGTCGACTGCCCCGTCGCATCGCCGCCATGCCGGCGGCCGCATCGTAGGCATCGCCCATGACCGCGCCGGAATGCAGGCCTACGGCGGCAAATATGTCCGGGTGACGCAGGGCCGCCAGCGCCGCCATGCCAGCCCCGGCAGACAAACCCGCAATGTAGACCCGGTCGGCGTCCAGCCGCAGCTTGGCCACCAGTGCGCCGGCCAGCGACGCAATGGCGTCGGCTTCGCTGCCCCCGTGGCCGTGTTGCGGCCGGAACCAGCGCCAGCAGCGCTGGCTTTGCGCGTTGGCGGACTGTTGCGGCCACGCAATCACAAAGCCTTCCTTGTCCGCCAACCGGTTCATGCGGGTACCCCGGGCAAAGTCGGCGGCCGTCTGCTGGCAGCCATGCAGCATCACCACCAGCGGCATGCCGTGGGGGCCTTTGGTCGGCGCGGACGACGGGATATACAGGTGATATGCCAGCCGCCCATGCCATTGGCCGATCGCCGTCGATCCCTTGTGAATGTGTGCCAGCCAGGAACCCGCGCCCGGAATCGGCGCGTCGGGCGCGGCACGTCGTCCGGGGGCGGAGGGCTTCGCCAAGCCGGCGCCGGTCTTGAATGCCTTGCGAATCAGCGGGTCGGTGGTGTTCTTGACCGTGCGCGCCAGCGTCCGACCTGAGGCAGCGACTGCGGTTTTGGTTGCGCGACGCAGCACCCGTTGCTGGTCGCGCGCCATGCGCTGCGCCATGGAAAAGAACAGCGTGGATAGCTTGCGCGCCATGAATACTCCTGCATTGCACCGGCTGATCGCCCGGAACGGGCGAATGGTGCACTGCAGTATTGTGGCCCCGAAATGCGATCAGCGATAAATCGCCAGCCGCACGGTCGAGAGTCTGCGCAAAAACTGAATCAGACGGCGGGGTGGGTGGCCGAAGGGGTGTCGACTTGAACTGGCCTGCTGGTTACAGTAGCCCTCGCCTCGCCATCACGCGCACGGGCGGCGAATTCCCCCGGTGTCATGCCGCAATGACTCTTGAAATGACGCGAGAAATGGCTTTGGTCGAAAAACCCGACCTCGCCCGCCACGACCGAGGCGGGGTACCCCTGTCGCAGCAGGTCTTGTGCGTGACGAATACGGGTCGAACACACGTAGCGATACGGCGACATGCCCACCTGGCGGCGAAATACCGTGGCAAAGCGGCACAGACTCAGGTGCGCCAAGCCTGCCAGGCGCTCGAGCGCAATACGTTCGGCAAAATGCCGCTCGATGTAGGTGATCGCGAGTTCCACCGAGCGCGCACCGCGCGAGCCGGTGCGATTGGCCGGCTGCGCCCCAACGGTGCAGCCGGCCGACTCAGCCATGCTTGATTCCGCAGTCGAGATAGGCACGAGCCTGGCCATTTACGCCTGCCGCATTCACGCAGATTGCGCCACTGCAGCCTGCGGCACGATCGGAATGACACCGCCCCCGGTCTGCCAGGACAGCAACTCAGCCGGATCGCGGTGACAGAAGATGTCCTTGTCCGGCAGCCTTCTGCGCGGCGGCGTAATCGTATTGCAGCGGCCATCGATCCGTACTGGGCAGCGCGGCACGAAGGGGCACAACAGATCTGCGCCCGACGACGGGCCGATGGCCGGCAGACCGTCGGGCCTGGGCAAGCCGTCCAGCCAGCCCTGGCGCAATTCCGGCACCGATGAGATCAGCAGGTGCGAATACGGATGGAACGGCGCCTGCAGCATGGCTTCGCGCGCGCCCACCTCGACGGCCCGCCCGGCATACAGCACCACGATTTCGTCGCAGATGGCGCGCACCGTCGAGATATCGTGGCTGATGAACAGGTAGGAGACGCCCAGGTCACGGCGCAAATCGGCCAGCAGTTCCAGAATGGCAGCGCCCACCACTGTGTCCAGCGCAGACGTCACTTCGTCGCACAGGATCAGGTCCGGCTCGGCACCGAGTGCGCGCGCCAGGTTGATCCGCTGCTTCTGCCCGCCCGACAACTCGCTGCTGCGTCGGTCGATCATGGTGGCCGGCAGGCGCACCAGGTCAAGCAGCTGCAGCACGCGCTTGCGACGCGCCGCCCCGCTCAGGCCGTGATAGAAGGTCAGCGGCCGGCCGATGATGTCTTCGATGCGTTGCGAAGGATTCAAGGCCGTGTCGGCGTTCTGGAACACGATCTGGATACGGCGGAACTGGTCCCGGGTGCGGGTCTCCAGCGTCGGCGGCAAGTCCTGGCCGTCGAAACGCACCAGGCTGCCTGGCGTCGGCGCAACCATGCCGGCGACTACACGCGCCAGGGTCGTCTTGCCCGAGCCCGACTCGCCGATCACGCCAACCGTCATGCCGCGGCGGATCACCAGATTGATGTCTTCCAGCACCGTGACCTTGGGCCGCCCGCGCGGATCGCGCACGCCGTAACCCGCCATCAGGCCGCGAATTTCCAGCAACGGCGTTGGCAATTCTGTCGCGCTTTCTTCCTGCACCACCCGGACTTCCGGCTTGACGGCGGCCAGCAGGCTGCGGGTGTATTCGTCGCGCGGCGTGTGCAGCACCTGGTTGGTCAGCCCGGATTCCCGGACCTCGCCGCCATTGAGCACCACGATGTGATCGGCCATCTGCGCCACCACGGCCAGATCGTGCGACACATAGACCGCCGTGGTGTTGAGCTCACGCACCACGCGTTTGAAGGCGCGCAGCACTTCGATCTGGGTGGTCACGTCCAGTGCGGTGGTGGGTTCGTCCAGCACCACCAGCACCGGGTCGGTGATGAGCGCCATGGCCGCCATCAGGCGTTGCAGCTGACCGCCCGACACCTGGTGCGGATAACGCTTGCCGATGTTTTTCGGGTCCGGCAAGGCAAGCGCTTCGAACAGGCCCACCGCCTTGGCTTCGGCCGCTTCGCGCGACATCACCTGGTGGATCAGCGCGCACTCGACCACCTGGTCCATGATGCGACGCGAGGGGTTGAAGGATGCCGCCGCGCTTTGCGCAATGTAGGACACCGTGCGGCCCCGCAGCTTGTGCAGGCCGTCCGCGTCCAGTTCCAGCACTTCGGTGTCGCCGATGCGCACACTGCCGCCGGAAATCCGGCATCCGCGGCGCGCATAGCCCAGCATCGACAAGGCAATCGTGGTCTTGCCGGAGCCAGACTCGCCGATCAGCGCCAGCACTTCGCCACGGCGCATGCCGAAGTCGACGCCCTTGACGATCTCGACCTCTTCGCCGGTGTCCTTGCGGGCGACCACGCGCAGGCCGGTGACGGTGACCAGGTTGGCGGCATCGGACGCACCTGCGCCCAGGCCAGTGGGCAATGCCCCATGAATAGGATTGTGCATGTCAGCCCTTTCCTCCGCTGCGCAAGCCCAGACGCGGCAGGCTGTCGATCAGGATGTTGACACCCACGGTCAGCGTGGCGATGGCAAACGACGGGGCAATCACGGCAATGGCGCCCTGCCCCAATCCGGAGATGTTTTCGCGCACCAGCGAGCCCAGGTCGGCATTTGGCGGCTGTACGCCCAGGCCGAGGAAGCTCAGGCCGCTGAGCAGCAGCACGATGAACACAAAACGCAGTCCGAAGTCGGCAAGCATGGGGTGAATCATGTTGGGCAGAATTTCCCGCCAGGCGATGTAGAAGCGACCCTCGCCACGCACGCGAGCAACCTGCACGTATTCCAGCGTCTGCAGGTTGACGGCCAGCGAGCGGGCAATGCGGAATGCGCCCGGCATGTAACTGAGCGAGGCAATGGTGATCAGCAGCGCGATCGACGAGCCAAAGGCCGCAACGATCACCAGCGCCAGCATCTTGCTGGGGATCGAGATCAGCGCATCGATGATGCGGCTGATGAACGCATCCACGTGCGGGCCGTTGACCGTGGAAAACAGGCCCAGGGCAATGCCCAGGGAACTGGCCAGCACGGCAGCGGTAAGCGCCAGGCCAACGGTATAGCGGGTGCCATACAGAATGCGGCTGAGCACGTCGCGGCCAAGGTAGTCGGTGCCAAGCGGGAAGGCCAGGCTGGAGCCCAGGAACACGTCTTGTGAGACCACCTGGCTGCCGTCATGCGGAGAAATCGACGGTCCGAAGAGGGCGATCAGCACCCAGAAAATCACCAGCGTGACGCCCACACGACCCGAGATCGACATGGACGAGAAAAACCGGGGCATTGCAGAAGATTGAATCATTGACGCAGCCTCGGATTGGACAGGATCGCCGCCAGATCGGCAAACAGCACCAACGCGAGATAACCCGCACAGAAAATCATGGCGCATGCCTGCACCAGCGGCATGTCGCGGTTGGATACGCCGTCGACCATCAGGCTGGCGACGCCCGGGTAATTGAAGATGGTTTCGACGATCACCACACCGCCCAGCAAGTAGGACAGGCTCAGCGCGACCGCATTGGCAATCGGGCCGATTGCGTTCGGCAGCGCGTGGCGCAGCACCACGCGGGTAGGCGTGGCGCCCTTCAGGATCGCCATCTCGACGTAGGAAGAATTCAGTTCGTCGACGACAGCGGCGCGCGTCATGCGCGCCATCTGCGCGACGATCACGCAACACAGGGTCATCACCGGCAGTGCGTAGGCCTTCAGGAACTGACCGATGGTGGAAATATCGCTGGCAAACGACAAGGCCGACAGCCAGCGCAATTGAACGGCGAAGATCAATACTGCAATCGTCGCCACCAGGAACTCGGGAACGGCCACCAGCGACAGCGTGACCAGGTTCAGGCCGCGGTCGATCAGCGAGCCGCGCTTCATGGCCGACACGATGCCAAGCGTCAGTGCGATCGGCACCGACACCAGGGCGGTGACGCCCGCCAGCATCAGCGACATGGGCAGGCGGCTGGCCAGCAATTCGTTCACCGACAGATTGTTCACCATCGAATAACCGAAATTGCCGGTCAGCATCCCGCCAAGCCAGTTGAAGTAACGCATGTAGCCCGGTACATCCAGACCCATCTTGGCACGTAAGGCCGCGACCGCTTCCGGCGTGGCGCTCTGACCAAGTGACGACTGTGCGGCGTCTCCTGGCAGCAAGCCGGTGATGGCAAATACCACCAGCGATACCATGAGCAGGGTCAATAATCCGATCCCGATCCGGTTCAAGATGAGTTTGGCGGCCGTCGCATTCATGCGTGGTCTCCCTTATGAAAATTTACTGGCGTGAAACCGGTCAGGCAGCGAGCCAGACGTGCTCTGCGAAGGCATAGCCCATCAAGCCACCCAGCGGCACCGAGCCATAGCCCTGGATGCGCTTGTCGTAGCCGTCGATGAAGCTGATGAAGGTCGGAATCCCGACGCCTCCCTTCTCGTGTACCAGTACTTGCATGTCGCCGTACAGCTTCTTGCGCTTGGTGTCGTCGGACTCGGCACGCGCTTGCAGCAGCAACTGATCGAACTGCGGGTTTTTCCAGCCCGACTCGTTCCACGCGGCGTCTGACTGGAAGAACTGCGTGAAGATCAGGTCGGCGCTGGGACGCGGGTTGATGTTGCCGAAGCCCAGCGGATGCTTCATCCAGTGGTTGGACCAGTAACCGTCGGCCGGCACGCGATTGACCGTCAGATTCAATCCGATTTTCTGCGCCGATTGCTGCATCAGCGCGGCGATGTCGACCGAGCCTTCTGCGGCAGGCGTGCACACGATCGGCATGGTGGCGCCGGCCAGACCAGCCTTTTGCAGGTGGAACTTGGCCTTGTCCAGGTCATAGCCCCGCTGCGGCAAGCCTTCCAGATAATAGCGGTGGCCCGGCTGAATCGGCTGGTCGTTGCCGACGGTCGCGAATCCACGATACACGGCGTCGCGAATCTGCTCGCGGTCCTGCATGTATTTCATGGCCAGCGTGAAATCTTCGCTGCCGGCCGGCGTGGTGTCCTGACGAATGATCAGGTCGGTATACAGGCTGGACTTGGTTTCCAGCGACGCATGGGTACCGCTGGCGTTGACGCGTTGCGCCGAGCGCGGATTCATGTTGTTCATCAGGTGGATGTCGCCCGACAGCAGCGCATTCACGCGGGCGGCTTCGTCCGGAATGCCGATGACTTCGATCTCGTCGAGGTAAGGCTTGCCCGGCTTCCAGAAGTTTTCGTTGCGCACGCCAACCGAGCGTACGCCCGCGCGGAATTCCTTGCACTTGTACGGGCCGGTGCCCACGGCGGTCGTGAAGGCGGTAGTGCCGTCCTTGAGAATCAGGAAGTGCGATGCAGCCAGAATCACCGGCAGGTCGGCGTTGGCGACCGTCAGGGTCACTTCCACTTCCGACGGGCTGATCGCCTTGACGGCTTCGAACTGCATGGCCACCGAGCGAACCTTGGAGCCCAGTTCTGCATTCTGGTGGCGCATCAGCGAGAACACCACGTCTTGCGCAGTGAGCGGCTTGCCGTCATGGAAGGTCACGCCCTTGCGCAGCTTGAAGCGCCACACCTTGGAGCCTTCATGCGTGAACTCTTCGGCCAGCGCCGGGTGCGGGACCAGCTGCGTGTCGAGTTCGGTCAGGCCGCTGTAGAACATGTTGTGGCGCGTGTAGTCGACGGCAGTCGAGCCCTTGCACGGGTCGAGCGTATCGGCGGTCGACGTGGAGTGTGCCGCTGCACGAATCTTGCCGCCGCGTCGCGGCGTGCCTGCCGCGGCGGGTGCCGGGGTCTGTGCCTGGGCTGCGCCCGGTGCACCAAGCAGGCCGCTGCCGCCGATCACAACGCCGGCGGCGCCCATCATGCGGAGTGCGTCGCGTCGCGACATGCCCCGTCCCATTGCTGCATTCAAGATCCGCTCGCTTTCGGCGGGGTTCAGCATTGCGCCAAATTCTTTGTGCTTATTGTTCATTGTCTTGTCTCCTGCAGTGGATGGAACTACCGACACGGCTTGCGCGTTCTGCACGATGCCGCTCGACTCGCGGATCTTCAGATCTTTCTTGTTGCTTGCGGACACCTTGCCTACAACTGGATTACAGCATCCGTCGCCCTCGAAAAAATCGCATATTGATACTTCCGCAGCATAGAAAGCGCCGTTTTTGGGTCGATCGCAAGCACACCTTGCTGTGCGCCTGGGGACAATGCCTCCAAAGCGGCGATACAGCGCGGGATGCGCCAGTTCGGCGCGTCGACAGGATCGTCCTAGCCAGCAAGCAGCATCGATGCGAAAGTCACTGTATTCGCTGTCTGCCGTACGTTGACAAGCCATTTCTTCCCCTTCGTTGCCTGCGTCGTTGCCTGCTTCGTTGCCCTCTTATTAGGAGCCCGTCTTGACTGAGTCTGCTGCCACCACCGGCCTGGATTATCGAATCATGTCCGCGCAGGACATGCCATCTGCCTACGCATTGACCCAGGTGCTCAAATGGCCGCATCGGCTGGAAGACTGGGAGTCGGTGCAGCGCATCGGCAAAGGCGTGGTGGCCACGGAAGGCGAGGCCTTGCTCGGCACCGCCATGTATTGGAATTACGGCGACGACTACGCGTCGATCGGCCTGGTGATCGTGTCGCCCGAGCGCCAGGGCGCCGGCATTGGCCGCGAGTTGATGACCCGTGTGCTCGATGCGGTGAAAGGCCGCAACGCGATGCTCAATGCCACCGTGGCCGGCCAGCCGCTCTATGAGAAGCTGGGATTCGTCGCATGCGGCAAGATCTTCCAGCATCAAGGCACGGCGGCGTTTCAGCCCCCGCTGGTGACCTTGCCGGCAGGTGAACGATTGCGCCCGGTGGTGGCCAGCGACGGGCCAAAGATCGCCGAGCTCGCCTCGCGCGCCAGTGGCGTCAAGCGCGACGCCGTCGTTGCCGAAGTGCTGGCACAAGGCAGCGGCATCGCCATCGAGCGCGATGGCGAGCTGATCGGCTTTGCACTCATCAGGCGCTTTGGCCGCGGCTACACCATCGGACCGGTGGTGGCGTCTGATACCGAGCACGCCAAAGCCTTGATCAGCCATTGGGTGGCTTCGCACGGCGGCATGTTCCTGCGCGTCGACATCCCGGACGGCACAGGCCTGGGCCCGTGGCTGACCGAGTTAGGTCTGGTCCAGGTGGATACCGGCGTTACCATGGTGAAAGGCACGCCGCCCAAGGAAGATCCGCAGGCGCGACTGTTCTCGCTGGTCAGCCAGGCGCTGCACTGATCTGCCGGCCGACATTGCCATCTTTTGATTGCCATCCCCCATCCCGAATTCGATCCCGCATCCCATGAGCTTCCTGTACAAATCCGAACCCGCGCGCGGCGCCGTCTGGGCGAAGCGCTTCGCCGAAGTCGCGCCTGATATCCCCTTCCACATGTGGCCCGAGACCGGCGATCCGCTGAAGGTGAAATATCTGGCCGCCTGGCAGCCGCCGGAAAACCTGATGCAGACCTTCCCGAATCTGGAACTGGTGTTCTGCGTGGCGGCGGGCATCGACAACTTCGACCTGTCGGGCATTCCGCTGAACGTGCCCGTGGTGCGCATGATCGAACCGGGCCTGGCTGCCGGCATGACCGAATACGTGCTGCTGACGGTTCTCGCCGCGCACCGCGACTGGCTGCAGTACATCGACCAGAAGCAGAACAAGGTATGGAAAGACATGCCGGCGCGCCTGGCCTCGACGCGTCGCGTCGGCATCCTGGGCATGGGTGCGCTTGGCAAACCCGCTGCGCTGGCCCTGGCCAACATCGGCTTCCAGGTCGCGGGTTGGAGCCGTTCGGGCCATGACGTCGAGGGCATCGAGTCCTTTGCCGGTGAAGCGCAACTGCCGGCCTTCCTGGCGCGCTGCGACATCCTGGTGTGCCTGCTGCCGCTGACCGATGCCACGCGTGGCATCCTGAATCGCAAGCTGTTCGATGCACTGCCCAAGGGCGCGATCCTGGTCAACGCCGGCCGCGGCGCACACGTGGTCGAAGCGGACCTGCTGGCAGCGCTCGATGACGGTCAGCTGGGCGGCGCAATTCTGGACGTGACGCTGGTCGAACCCTTGCCTGCGGACAACCCCTTGTGGGCGCATCCGCGCGTGATGATCACGCCGCACGTGGCCAGCCGCTCGCAGAACGAGACCTCGATCGATGTGCTGATGGACAACTTGCAGCGCTTCCAGCGCGGCGAGCCGATGGTGGGCGAGATCGACCGCACGCTGGGGTATTGAGCTTTAGTTACTGGCTTTAGTTACCAGCCTTAGTCAGGGATGCGGGGACTTCGTCGGACGACGACCGTCCCCGCGTTTTTTTTGTGCATCGTCGGTCTGTCTCAAGCCGCCGGCCCCGCAGCCGGCGGCAAGTGCTTCGCAAAATAATCCTGCAGAAACTCCACGCACACCCGCACCTTGGCCGACGAGGCCAGGCGCGAGGGGTGTACGGCCCAGATATTGGCTTCCTGCATCACGTCGGGCAGCACCTGCACCAATACGCCGGATTCCAGCAAGCCCGCCACGTCCCAGCGCGAGCGCAGCATCAAGCCGCGTCCGTCCACCGCCCACTGCACCGCGATCTCGCCGTGGTTGGACGACAGGGGCCCGGTGACCTTCACCGTGTGCTCTTCCCTGCCCTGCTGCAATCGCCACACGCCGAAGGGATGATCCCGTTCTTTGATCACCAGGCAATCGTGCTGCGCCAGCTCGGCCACGCTGCGCGGCGTGCCGCGACGGGCAAGATACGACGGCGCAGCGCACAGCACGCGCTGGTTGTCGGCCAGCTTGTGCGCAATCATCTGCGGGGCGATCTCGTCGCCCACGCGTACGTCCAGATCGAAGCCTTCGGCGGCCACATCCACCAGCCGGTCGAACACCTCGATGCGCACCTTCAGCATTGGATAGCGCTCGGCCAGCCACCCCACCGCCGGTCCCATGATGTTGCGGCCAAAGCCGAAGCTGGTGCTGATGCGCAGCACGCCGCGCGGCTCTTGCCGGGTGGTGGACACCTCCTGCATCAGGTGGTCCATGTCGTCCAGAATGCGCTGGGCCCAGCGGTAGACCCGTTCGCCTTCCTCCGTCACCGTGACCCGGCGGGTGGATCGATGCAGCAGGCGCACGCCCAGTTCGTCCTCGAGCACCCGCACCCGTTTGCTGACGTAGGCGGCCGAGGCACCGAGTTCGTCGGCCGCTGCCGAGAAGCTGGACTTGCGGGCAACGGCCAGGAACACGCGCAGGTCACCAAGCTCAGGGAGATTATTCACGTTTCGTTGAATATCGGTTCACGGAAGCAAGGATTCTAGCGCGCAAAGACCATTTAGAATGCGTGCTTCTCTGGGTGGCAACACCTTGGCCAACCCGCGCTTAGCCGGTCTGCCGAAAGCTGCCCTGTCGACTACCCGCTGCCGTGCTGCGCAGCTTCTTTCCAGGATATCCCCCCATGAGCCAGGTCTATCGTATTGCTGTCATCGCCGGTGACGGCATCGGCAAGGAAGTCATGCCCGAGGGCCTGCGCGTGATCGACGCCGCCGCCAAGCGCTTCGGCATCGAACTGGCCTATGAGCACATCGAATGGGCAAGCTGCGACTACTACGCCAAGCACGGCAAAATGATGCCCGACGACTGGAAGGCGCAGTTGTCCGGCGTGGACGCGATCTTCTTCGGCGCCGTGGGCTGGCCCGACACGGTGCCTGACCACATCTCGCTGTGGGGCTCGCTGCTGAAGTTCCGCCGCGAATTCGACCAGTACATCAACCTGCGCCCGGCGCGCACCTTCGAAGGCGTGCCCGCCACGCTGGCTGACCGCCTGGCCAAGGACATCGACTTCTTCATCGTGCGCGAGAACACCGAAGGCGAATACAGCGCCGTCGGTGGCATCAGTTTCGAGGGCACCGAGAACGAAGTCGTCACGCAGACGTCCATCTTCAGCCGCCGCGGCACCGACCGCGTGCTGCGTTATGCCTTCGACCTGGCCCGCAGCCGTGCCCGCAAGCACGTGACGGTGGCCACCAAGAGCAACGGCATTTCCATCAGCATGCCCTGGTGGGACGGCCGCGCCGCCATCGTTGCCGGCGAATACCCCGATGTCAGCTGGGACAAGCAGCACATCGACATTCTGTGCGCCCGCTTCGTGATGCAGCCCTCGCGCTTCGACGTGGTGGTGGCCTCGAACCTGTTCGGCGACATCCTGTCCGACCTGGGCCCGGCATGCACCGGCACCATCGGCCTGGCCCCGTCGGCCAACCTGAACCCGGAGCGCAAGTTCCCGTCGCTGTTCGAACCGGTCCACGGCTCGGCGCCCGATATCTACGGCAAGAACATCGCCAACCCGATCGCCATGATCTGGTCGGGCGCGATGATGCTGGACTTCCTGACCCACAGCACCGGTGCAGGCCGTGAGGCGCATGACGTCATCGTCAAGGCCATTGAAAAGGTGCTGATCGAAGGCCCGCGTACCGGCGATCTGGGGGGCAAGGCATCGACCACCGACATGGGCAAGGCAATCGCCGAGCTGGTTGCCAAGGGCTGATATCCATCGCCGCCGCCACCTGCCCACGGGCATGTCTGGCGCGGCATCGATCCACAGCTTGCTACCTCATCTGACTTCAAGGATTTCGACATGACCGTGATCGACCTCAGCGCACAAGCCGCGACGCTTGAACTGACGCGCCCCGAACTGCTACGCAGCCAGAACTACATCGACGGCCAGTGGTGCAATGCCCAGGATGGCAAGCGCCATCCTGTCAGCAACCCGGCCACCGGTGAAGTCTTTGCCGATGTGCCCGACAGCACCGCCGCCGATGCCGCCGATGCTGCCGACGCCGCCTTTGCCGCCTTCGAGCCCTGGCGCGCCACCCCGGCCCGCGAGCGCTCCAAGCTGTTGAAGCGCTGGCACGCGCTGGTGCTGGCCAACACCGAAGACCTGGCCCGCATCCTGTCGCACGAGCAAGGCAAGCCGCTGGCGGAAGCACGCGGCGAAGTGGCCTACGGCGCGTCCTACATCGAGTGGTTTGCCGAAGAAGCGGTGCGCACCTACGGCGACATCATTCCCTCGCCGCCCGGCAAGCGCATGATGATGGTGAAAGAGCCCGTGGGCGTGGTGGCAGCCATCACGCCCTGGAACTTCCCGCTGGCCATGATTGCCCGCAAGATCGCCCCCGCGCTGGCCGTCGGCTGCACCGTGGTCGCCAAGCCCGCCGAAGACACGCCGCTGACCGCACTGGCCCTGATCAAGCTCATCGAAGAAGCCGGCTTCCCGGCCGGCGTGGTCAACATCGTCGCCGCCTCCCGCGACCACACGCCGGCAACCGTGGGCGCCTGGCTGCAGGACGAACGCGTTCGCAAGGTCACCTTCACCGGGTCGACGGCAGTTGGCAAGTACCTGGCCCGCGAATCTGCCGCCACGCTGAAAAAACTGTCGCTGGAACTGGGCGGCAACGCACCCTTCATCGTCTTTGACGACGCCGATGTCGACGTGGCCGTCGCCGGCCTGATGGTGTCCAAGTTCCGCAACGGCGGCCAGACCTGCGTCTGCCCGAACCGCGTCTACGTCCAGGCAGGCATCTACCAGCGCTTCTCGGAAAAACTCGTCGCCGCCGTGGCCGCCCTGAAGGTGGGTTCCGCCCACGCAGCGGGCGTGCAGATCGGCCCGATGATCAACGCCCGCGCCGTCGACAAGATCGCGCGTCACGTGGAAGACGCCGTCAAGCATGGCGGCAAGGTGCTGACCGGCGGCAAGCGCCTGACCGAAGGTGCCGAAGGCGCGCACTACTTCGCACCCACCGTGATCGGCGATGCATCGCCGGCCATGGAGCTGGCCGACGAAGAAACCTTCGGCCCGGTCGTGCCGCTGTTCCGCTTCGAGACCGAAGACGAAGCCATCCAGGCCGCCAATGACACGCCCTTCGGCTTGGCCGCGTACTTCTTCTCGGAAAACCTGGCCCGTGTCGCTCGCGTGGCAGACCGCCTGCAGACTGGCATCGTCGGCATCAACGAAGGCGCGATCTCCAGCGAGATGGCGCCCTTCGGCGGCGTGAAGGAATCGGGCTACGGCCGCGAAGGCGGTCGTTATGGCCTGGATGACTACATCCAGACCAAATACCTGTGCCAAGGCAATCTGAAGTAAGCGGAAAGACGTCGAACGCCGCTTGCCATTGGTTTACGGGCAACGCGACGGCCGACGTGAGGCATATCGGCCAGACATGAAAAATGGGAGCATCGCTGCTCCCATTTTTTATTGCATGATGCTCGGCGGTCAGCCGCATAGACGGCTTCAGCCAGACAAGCGCATCAGCTGACCAGCGTCGCCACCAGATTGATTTCCGGCACGCCCTTCAACGCTTTCGACAGCGGGCAATCCCGCTTGGCGCCTTGCGCCAGTTCCTGGAACTTGGCCTCGTCGATGCCCGGCACCTTGGCTTTCAATTCCAGTTCGATGCGATCGATTTCCGGGCCGGCGCCGTCGACCTTCAGACGCACACGTGCCGTGGTGTCGACCGACTCGGTAGCAAAACCGGCTTTGTCGGCAGCAAACGAAAACGCCATCGTGAAGCAGGCGGCGTGCGCTGCGCCAAGCAGTTCTTCGGGGTTCGTGCCCTTGCGGTCATCTTCGAAGCGGCTGCCGAATCCGTAGGGATAGGCCTTCAGCGCATCGGTTTCGGTACTGATCTGACCAACGCCTTTCTTGCCCTGGCCTTCCCAATGAACGCTTGCTTTCTTTTCCGGCATGTCGATTCCTTATGATGTGAACGGGGCTCGCATTGGTGATGGTGTTCAATGCGTGCGACCATCAGGTATAGCAAGAAAGCCCACCCCAGACCGATTCCAAATGCATCTTCCCGCCATTCCCCGCTTCATTCGCATCACCTTTTTGTCCATGCTCGCCATCCTGGTAGTGGCGATTGGCGCCCTGCTCTTCGACGGCTTGTCCGACGACTTGTCACGCAGTGACGTGGCAATCGTGCTGGGGTCCAAGGTCGAATTGAACGGCCAGCCGTCGGTGCGCCTGGCGGCCCGTCTGGACCGCGCCGTGCAGCTTTATCAAGCCGGCATCGTGCCGCTGGTGATCGTCAGCGGCGGGCCAGGCATCGAGGGCTTTGACGAGGCGACGGTAATGCGCGATTACCTGGTGTCGAAGGCAATTCCGGCCGATCGCATTCTGCTGGACAGCATCGGTTACAACACCGGCGCGACGGCACGCAATAGCGCCGCGATCATGCGCGAAAAAGGCCTGACCAGTGCCACGGTGGTGACCCAGTACTTCCACATTTCGCGCACCCGCCTGGCGTTGCAGGCCCAGGGCATATCACCGGTGCGCAGCGCACACGCCAAGCTGCTGGAATGGCGCGACGTGTATTCGACGCTGCGCGAGCTTGCTGCGATGGTGGCCTATCTGCCCTCGTTCCTGTCCGGTACCGACGCGGCGGATTGACCGCTCAAAGCCCCAGTTCGCTCAGGCCCGGATGATCGTCCGGGCGGCGCCCTTGCGGCCAATGGAATTTGCGTTCTGCCTCCGCGATTGGCTGGTCGTTGATGCTGGCATGGCGTGTGTGCATCAGACCGTTCTCGTCGAACTCCCAGTTCTCGTTGCCATGGCTGCGGAACCAGTTGCCGGCGTCATCGTGCCACTCGTAGGCGAAGCGCACGGCAATGCGCGCACCGTCATGCGCCCAAAGTTCCTTGATCAAGCGGTATTCCCGCTCACGCGCCCATTTGCGCTGCAGAAACTGGCGTGCTTGCTCGCGGCCAACCGGAAAATCGGCGCGGTTGCGCCAGCGCGTGTCGTCTGTATACGCCAGCACCACCCGGTCCGGGTCGCGCGAGTTCCAGCCGTCTTCGGCCAGACGAACTTTCTGGATGGCGCTTTCGCGCGTGAAGGGCGGAACGGGCGGACGAGGTGCGTTCATGGGCGGCTCCAGGGGAAACAAAGGCGGAAAGCGCAAACAGACAGATCTGTCTATCAGGATGCATATTGAATCAGACAGATCTGTCTGTCAAACTTCCGCCATGCCCGACATCCTTATTGCTTCCCCCCGCGACCGCATCCTGCAGACCGCCCTCGCCTTGTTCTACGCCGATGGCCTGCGGGTCGGCATCGACCGCATCATTGCCGAAGCTGGTGTTGCCAAGGCGTCTTTTTATCGCTATTTCCCTGCCAAGGACGACCTGATCCAGGCGTTTCTCGGAGCCCGTCACGAGCACTGGATGGCATGGTTCGTCGGCCGTGTAGATGCACTGTGCGCACAGCAGCCACCAAGTCTGGCGCTGGCTGCCGTCGTGCTTGAAGAGTGGTTTGCCGAGCCAGGCTTCCGGGGCTGTGCCTTCATCAATGCCATGGCCGAGGGTGGCCTCGCCGCGCCGAGCATCGGCGTGGTTCAGCGGCACAAGCAGGACTTGCTGACCTACCTGGTGGACCTCGCCGGGCGCACCGGCAATGCCCACCCCGCCGACGCGGCAGAAGAGGCGTTGCTCATCGTCGAAGGGGCGATCGTGCGCGCGCACATGACGGATGATGCGGGGGTCGCCAAGACGGCAGCGCGCATGCTGATGCGTCTGGATGGCCCTGCCGCGCGAGTCTAGTCGGCCACTATAAAAATGGGGCGCTTCCTTGTGGAAGCGCCCCATTTGATCTTGCTTGCCGCCAAGCAGCTCAGTGCTGCAAGGGCATACTCAAACCGGCGACCCAGGCGTCGGTGCAGCCGCCATCGGGGTAGGCACCGCGGCGGGCACGCCCAAGGACGCAGCTGCAATCCGTTCCGGGCTCTCGGTCAGGATCATGGTCTGCGGGGCGTGCAAGGCCAGACCGGCCTCGCGCAGGCGCTTGAGCACCTCGAACAGGATCTGGCTCTTGATGCCGTAGGCCACGCGCGGCGATGCCACAAAACCGCTGGCATTGAAGATCATGCTGCGACCGTCCAGGCTGTCCAGTTGCACGTTCGGCGCCGGCGTTTCCAGCACGTCAGGATGCTCGATGAAAGCCCCCTTGATCAGGTCGCGCACGTCTTCCGGGTTGGTGTCCAAAGGCATCGGCAGCTTGAAGCTCACCAGGCCGATCGGGTTGGTGTGCGTGACGTTGCGCACGGTCTTGGTGATGAACTCCGAATTCGGCACGATCACGGTCGATCGGTCGCCCATCTGGATTTCCGTCGCACGCACGTTAATGCGGCGAATGTCGCCTTCGACCCCGCCCAATGCCACCCAGTCGCCTACCTTGACGGGCCGTTCGGCCAGCAGAATCAATCCGCAAACGAAGTTCTGCACGACTGCCTGCAGGCCGAAACCGATACCCACCGACAAGGCGCTGGCCACCCATGCCACACGTTCCAGGCCGATGCCCACCGCCGACAGCGAGAACGACACCACCGCCACGATGCCGACATAGCCGAACAAAGTGGTGGCCGAGACGCGCATGCCGTCGTCAAGATTGGTGGTCGGGAAGTAGCGATCGGTCAGCCAGCGCTTGAGCAGCTTGATGGCCATCACGCCCACCGCCAGCACCAGCAAGGCCTGCAGCACGGACGCCGGACGGATGCTGATCGCGCCCAGCGCAATGCCGTTGTGCAGGAAGTCGATGCGCTGAAGCAGGTCGCCCGGGCCTTCGCCGAAGGGAGCCAGCAACAGCATCAAGGCCAGCATGATCAGCAGCAGGCGGCCCAGCCCGGACAGCACCACCGCTGCCTGGTCGCGCGCCTTGGGCGACGCCTGGGTGGCCGGCTGGCCTTCTTCCGCCTCGCGCGTGGCGCTGCGCAAGCTCATGAAAGCGTCGTCGATCACCACGCCGAACAGGTAGGTCGAGGCCAGCACCACCAGCGTCCAGCCCGCCTGCTTGACCAGGAAGCTGCCCATGGCCACATAGCCCGACACCAGGCAGATCAGGCTGATGATCAGCACGCCCCAGGCAATCACGGCCAGGGCCGTCAGCCATGCAGGCGGCGGCGGTGCCGGGTTTTCCGGGTCAATCGACACCTGACGCTTCAGGATATTGCTGCGCGCCAGCGCATACATCAGGATCAGGACCTCGGCCAGACCCACCACGCAGTTGATCGCCACCGTGGTGGACAGGCTCAGGTTCGCCAGGACAGAAATGCGCTCCACGGTCCAGATCAGGACCATGATGATCGCCATGCTCAGCGGGAACCAGCGCAGGCGCAGGGCCAGCTTGTCGGACATGGTGGGCAGGCGCCACGAACTGCGGTCGGGCGACAGCAGCGAGGACCCCAGCCCGGCCACATAACCGCCGAAGCCGAGCGCGCCGCACAGGCCGAACAACATGGCGGCGGTCGGATCGCTCAACGCAGGATTGGCGCGCAGGCCGGCGTAGATCAGCAGCGCCACAATGACGGGCGTGATGCTGGACAGGATCA
>Ga0308163_10000421_pt1 | contig 79561 bp, 72 predicted proteins | sample PhyTR1_FD_201037 | JGI IMG/M metagenome (GOLD analysis project Ga0308163, IMG submission 201037) | Phyllosphere microbial communities from UC Gill Tract Community Farm, Albany, California, United States - DLSLT.R1 | ecosystem: Host-associated > Plants > Phyllosphere > Unclassified | place: USA... | reverse complement strand
GGGTGATATCGGTATTGCTCCAGGTCACGCGCCGCTGATCACTGATCTGAAGCCGGGCCCGATCCGTCTGATCAAGCAGGGTGGAGAAGCCGAGGTGTTTTACATCTCTGGTGGTTTCCTTGAGGTTCAACCGAACATGGTCAAAGTGCTTGCCGATACCGTGCAACGCGCTGCCGACCTGGACGAAGCCTCTGCTCAGGAAGCCGTCAAGGCTGCCGAGAAAGCCCTGAACGAAAAAGGCGCAGATTTCGACTACGGATCTGCTGCTGCACGTCTGGCGGAGGCCGCGGCTCAGCTGCGCACCGTTCAGCAAATTCGCAAGAAATTCGGCGGCTAAGGCTCACGAAGTTCATGCGCGATTGAGTAAAAGGGTAGCCTCGGCTACCCTTTTTCTTTTTTCGGTTTCTTTTTCCTGAATCATCAGCCCGGCCTCCGCTGCGGCTGCTCGCCTGGAATCCTTCATGTCTCTCGATATCGTCATTCTTGCTGCGGGTCAGGGCACTCGCATGCGTTCGGCTCTCCCTAAAGTGCTGCACCCGGTGGCCGGCAACTCCATGTTGGGCCATGTTATCCACAGTGCTCGTCAGCTTTCGCCTGACAGCATCCAGGTGGTGATCGGGCATGGCGCCGATAAGGTGCGTGAGCAGCTCGCCGCCGACGACTTGAGTTTTGTTCTGCAGGACAAACAGTTGGGAACTGGCCATGCAGTCGCCCAGGCGGTACCGGCGTTAAGCGCTGACACTGTTTTGATTCTGTACGGGGATGTCCCGCTGATCGAAGTGGAGACATTGCAGCGTCTGCTCACGCTGGTGAACGACCGGCAGCTGGGCCTGTTGACCGTCACCCTCGACGACCCGACGGGTTACGGCCGGATAGTGCGCGATGAACAGAACCGCGTCAGCGCCATCGTTGAGCACAAGGACGCCACTGACGCTCAGAAAGCGATCAAGGAAGGCAACACCGGGATTCTGGCTGTGCCTGGCAAGCGCCTGGCCGATTGGCTAGGGCGTCTGTCGAACAACAACGCCCAAGGCGAGTACTACCTGACTGACGTGATCGCAATGGCGGTGAACGACGGCCTGGTCGTCGCCACAGCCCAGCCACACGACCCGATGGAAGTGCAGGGCGCCAACGACCGCAGGCAGCTCGCCGAGCTGGAGCGTCACTACCAGCTGCGTGAAGCGCGCCGCCTGATGGCGCTTGGCGTAACGTTGCGCGATCCGGCGCGTTTCGATGTGCGCGGTGATGTCACGGTCGGACGCGATGTCACCATCGATATCAACGTAATCCTCGAAGGTCGTGTAGTCATCGAGGACGGCGTGTTCATCGGCCCGAACTGTGTGATCAAAGACAGCACGCTGCGCAAAGGCGCGATCATCAAGGCCAACAGTCACCTTGAAGGCGCCATCGTCGGTGAAGCGGCTGATGCAGGTCCTTTCGCCCGTCTGCGTCCAGGAAGCATCCTGGGCGCTCGGGCCCATGTGGGTAACTTCGTTGAACTGAAGAACGCCGAGATGGGCGAGGGAGCCAAGGCTGGTCATCTGGCCTATCTGGGAGATGCGGTTATCGGCGCGCGCACCAATATCGGCGCCGGCACCATCACCTGCAATTATGACGGCGCCAACAAGCACAAGACGGTATTGGGCGAAGACGTATTCATCGGCTCAAACAACTCGCTGGTCGCGCCTGTGGATATCTCGTCCGGGGCAACGACTGCTGCAGGTTCAACCATTACGCAGAACGTTGCGATCGAGCAACTGGCAGTTGCCCGCGCGCGCCAGCGCAACATCGATGGTTGGAAACGCCCGGTCAAAATCAAGAAACCCTGAAGTTATCCACAGTTGAATCGGGCCTGACTGCCACCGCTCGTTCAGTTCAGGTCTGATTCAGTCTCTCTCTGCCGGGCTTTGATGTATTCACAGCCTTCGGCATTCCCGGAAAAAGCCTCACTCTCTCTTGACGAATATCTTTCGATAGGTTTCTATTCGCATCGTTATCTTTCGAAACGAAACTTAAGAGCCAGCATGTCTAAGCGCAATACCCCACAACGTCGTCACAATATTCTTGCACTGCTCAATGAACAGGGCGAGGTGAGCGTCGACGAGTTGGCGAAACGTTTCGAGACTTCTGAAGTTACGGTTCGCAAGGACCTGGCCGCACTCGAAAGCAACGGCCTGCTGTTGCGCCGGTACGGCGGGGCGGTTCCGATGCCGCAGGAATTGATCGGCGAACCGGGTCAGCCAGTGTCCCGACACAAGCAAGCCATTGCCCGCGCGGCGGTGAAACGTATTCGTGAGCACGCCCGAATCATCATCGACAGCGGCAGTACCACTGCTGCCATGATCCCGGAGCTGGGCCAGCAGCCCGGCCTGGTCGTCATGACGAACTCATTGCATGTCGCCAACGCGCTCGGCGAGCTGGAGCATGAACCGGTGTTGTTGATGACCGGGGGCACCTGGGACCCGCATTCCGAGTCGTTTCAGGGCCAGGTCGCCGAGCAAGTGCTGCGTTCCTATGACTTCGATCAGCTGTTCATCGGTGCGGACGGCATTGATCTGATGCGCGGCACCACAACCTTCAACGAGCTGCTGGGCCTCAGTCGTGTCATGGCCGAGGTCGCTCGTGAGGTGATTGTCATGGTCGAAGCCGACAAGGTCGGTCGCAAGATTCCCAATCTGGAACTGCCCTGGAGCAGTGTCCACACCCTTATTACCGACGATCGATTGCCTCAGGAGGCACGCGATCATATTCAGGCGCGCGGCGTTACGTTGATCTGCGCCGCTGTTTCCTAGGAGAAAAAACCATGTGTGGAATTGTCGGCGCTGTCGCTGAACGTAATGTCACCGCCATCCTGCTGGAAGGCCTCAAGCGTCTGGAATACCGCGGTTACGACAGTGCCGGTGTAGCGCTGTTCAGCAATGCTGGCGTGCTGGAGCGTCGCCGCCGCGTCGGCAAGGTCAATGAGCTTGAGCAATCGCTGGCGGGTGAACCGTTGGTGGGCCGTCTGGGTATTGCCCACACCCGTTGGGCCACCCACGGTGCGCCTTTGGAGCACAACGCGCACCCGCACTTTTCCAGCGGCGAGCTGGCCGTTGTCCACAATGGCATCATCGAAAACCATGAGCCGCTGCGCGATCGTCTGAAAAACCTCGGCTACCTGTTCACCTCCGATACCGACACCGAAGTCATCGTGCACCTGCTGCACCATAAAATGCAGGACACGCCTGATCTGACCGCAGCGCTCAAAGCAACCGTTAAAGAACTGCACGGTGCTTATGGCCTGGCAGTAATCAGCGCCAAGCAACCTGATCGTCTGGTCGCGGCGCGCAGCGGAAGCCCGCTGGTGGTCGGCCTGGGTCTGGGTGAGAACTTCCTGGCCTCCGATCAGTTGGCGCTGCGTCAGGTCACCGATCGCTTCATGTACCTGGAAGAGGGCGACATCGCCGAGATCCGCCGTGACAGCGTGCAGATCTGGACCGCTGCCGGGGTTTCGGTGGAGCGAGAAATCGTGCAATACCGCGAAGGCGCCGAGGCCGCTGACAAAGGCGAGTTCCGTCACTTCATGCTCAAGGAAATTCACGAGCAGCCAAAAGTCGTGCAACGCACGCTGGAAAACCGGCTGGGTTCGGAGCAGGTGCTGGTCCAGGCATTCGGCCCACAAGCGGCTGAACTGTTCGCCAAAGTGCGCAACGTCCAGATCGTTGCCTGCGGCACCAGTTATCACGCCGGGATGGTTGCTCGTTACTGGCTTGAAAGCCTCGCTGGCATTCCCTGCCAGGTCGAAGTCGCCAGCGAATTCCGTTACCGCAAAGTCGTGGTCCAGCCGGACACGCTGTTCGTCTCGATTTCGCAGTCCGGCGAAACCGCCGACACCTTGGCCGCACTGCGCAACGCCAAAGAATTGGGCTTCCTCGCAAGCCTGGCGATCTGCAACGTCAGCATCAGCTCGCTTGTGCGTGAATCCGACCTGACCCTGCTGACGCAAGCAGGCCCTGAAATCGGAGTGGCCTCCACCAAGGCATTCACCACTCAGCTGGTTGCCCTGATGCTGCTGACCCTGTCGCTGGGTCAGGTCAAAGGCACGTTGGCTGCTGGCGTTGAAGCTGAGCTGGTTGAAGAACTGCGTCGCCTGCCAACCCGCCTGGGCGAAGCATTGGCGATGGACAGCACCGTCGAGAAAGTGGCCGAATTGTTCGCCGAGAAGAACCACACACTGTTCCTCGGACGCGGCGCGCAATTCCCGGTCGCGATGGAAGGTGCCCTGAAACTCAAGGAAATCTCCTACATCCACGCCGAAGCCTATCCCGCAGGCGAGCTCAAACACGGCCCGCTGGCCCTGGTCGACAGCGACATGCCCGTCGTGACCGTGGCGCCAAACAACGAACTGCTGGAAAAACTGAAGTCGAACCTGCAGGAAGTCCGCGCCCGTGGCGGTGAGTTGATCGTCTTCGCTGACGAACAAGCTGGCTTGAACAACGGCGAAGGCACCCACGTCATCTCGATGCCGCACATCATCGATGCGCTGGCGCCGATTCTGTACACCGTCCCGCTGCAACTGCTTTCGTACTACGTCGCAGTGCTTAAAGGTACAGACGTGGATCAGCCGCGTAACTTGGCGAAGTCAGTGACAGTGGAATAAGTTATCCACAGCGCGTTATTCGATGGAATTTCGAAATATAAACTGTCTTGGTGAAATATAAAGTGTCCAGCGTTGGACCCTGCCGAGGGTCCTAATGGTTTTGAACAATATAGGGTTTGTGGGAGAGAGCCCATCGGCGATGCTCACTACAACCATTGGCACACATCAAGTCGAAGAAATGCTGATTCAGGTGGCTGAGGGCATGTCATCTTAATCCAGCCGCAGCCGCAGCCGCAGCCGATTCGTGAGAATCGCTTTTTCCTGAAGATAGGGCGTCTTGCGTCAAAACAAAATAATGCAGGCTTAATGCTGATGGGCTTATATCGCGCGTCATCAAGCGGCTTGCATGCGCTAGATGAAAGCCAGTGTCTAATTAATTGTTCGCGCCAATTCTGACGGCTACACTCCAACCCCATGAAACGCTACCTGCGGTTTTGCCTTATTTTTGTGATCACCCTGGCGCTTCCCCTCAGCGGGATGGCGGGGGTGCAGGCACCAACAGAACCGTGCCCGATGAAAGCCATGGGTATGGCGATGATGGACGACATGGGCATGGATTGTTGCAATGACATGAAGAGCCCGACCGAGCATGGGAAACCCTGCAAACCGGGTCAGGAGTGCAAGACGGGCGGGATGCTGCAAGTCTCGATCGTCAAGCCGCCCGTGACACTGTTCAGCCCCGTCGTGCTGGTCTTTTCCAGTGATTCCGTTTCTGTGTCCACCCCGTCCGGGGTATGGCGACCGCCCCGCGTCTGATTCCTATCCGTTATTGAACCTCATCCTGTTTTAACGGGATGGCATGGCTGTGCTCAGATGTTTTGACGCGCGCAGCGGATCATCACAGGAATCGCAAACATGAACCCCAAGTGCTTTTGCGCAGGTTGGTCCCTAGTGGCCGGCCTGGCGGCAAGCGTACTGGCCTTGCCGAGCTTCGCTACCTCGCTGACGCTCGACGAAGCCTTGCGGCTGGCCGAAAAAACCGCGCCGTCGCTGTCTGCACAGGATGCAAAGATTCAGGCTGCCAGCAGTGCGGCCATTCCAGCGGGTGAGCTACCTGACCCGAAGTTGCTCGCTGGTCTGCAGAACTATCCCATCGGCGGCCCAGATCGCTGGAGCGTCAATGATGACTTCATGACCATGCAAATGGTCGGGGTCAGGCAAGACATGCCCAATAGTGACAAGCGGAGGGCGCGGATCGAGGTGGCGAACGCAGGGGTTGAGCGTGCCGCTGCTGAGCGTCAGGTCGAACGCCTGAACGTGCGCCAAGCCACGGCGCTGGCCTGGATAAGCAGCTATTCAATCGAGCGCAAAGACGCGCTGTTCCAGGACTTCTACAAGGAGAACCGCCTGCTGAGCGACACCGTCCGCGCGCAAATTGCCGGCGGTCGCGCACAACCGGCCGATGCCGTGACACCGAAGCAGGAAGCGGCGCAACTGGCCGAGCAGCAGGACGACCTGATACGCCAGCGTGCTCAAGCGCGCGCTGCGCTGAAGCGCTGGATTGGTCCGGCCGCCAACGCAACGCCGGCGGGAAGTCTTCCGCAGTGGCCGATCGATACGTCAGGCTTGCCCCATAAACTGCAACATCATCCCGAGCTGGCCGCGTTCGGGCCGATGACCCGTGAAGCGCAAGCCAAGGTGCGCGAGGCGCAGGCGGAGAAAAAGTCCGACTGGAGCTGGGAGGTGGATTATCAGCACCGTGATCGGCAGTTCGGCGACATGGTAAGCGTGCAACTTTCCTGGGATCTGCCGTTGTTTCCGCAGACTCGGCAGAACCCCAAAATTGCCGCCCGAGAAGCCGAAGTCAACCAACTCGAATCCGAGCGCGAAGCCTTGACACGCGAGCATACCGAGCAACTAGAAAGTGAACTGGCTGACTATGAACGGCTCAATCGTGCGGTCCAGCGCAATGCGCAAAGTCTGCTGCCGCTGGCCAAAGAAAAAGTCGAACTCAGCATGGCCAGCTATCGCGCCGGTAAGGGCGATTTGAATGCGGTTGTCGCCGCCCGACGTGAACTCATCGAGGCACGCCTCAAACAAGTCGAAGTGGAGGAGCAGCGAGCACTGACCAATGCACGACTGTATTTTGCGTACGGAGAGGCCAGCCAATGAGCCTTAAAAAGAGTGGGGTGTTGTTGGCAGGCGTTGCAATGGCAGTGGGCATCGCCGGTGGTTACTGGCTGGCGCTTCAACGCGTCAGCGAAGTGAAGGGCGCTTCGCCTGAGCAAAATCTAAACGCACCAAATGAACGCAAAGCACTGTATTGGTATGACCCGATGTACCCCCAACAGAAGTTCGACAAACCGGGTAAATCGCCGTTCATGGACATGCAGCTGGTTCCGCAATACGCCAGTGGCGACAACGATCAAGCGACGGTCAGCATCGATCCGAGCGTGGCGCAGAATCTCGGTCTGCGCTCGGCGATGGTCAGCCGTGGAGTGTTTGCGTCCAGCCTTGATGTGAGTGGCATCCTCGCCTTTAACGAACGGGATGTCGCGGTTATCCAAGCCCGTACTCCAGGCTTTGTAGAGCGGGTCTACGCCCATGCACCCGGAGATCTGCTCAAAGCCAATGCGGCGCTGGCGGATATTCTGGTGCCCGAGTGGGCGGCGGCTCAGACTGAGTTCCTGGCCCTGAAAAACAACGGTGATCGCGACTTGCTCGCCGCTGCGCGGCAGCGCTTACGGCTCAGTGGAATGCCGCCGGGAGTGATTGCCCAGATCGAACGTAGCGGTAAGATCCAACCTTATCTGACGTTGACCAGTCCGATTGGCGGGGTGCTGCAAGAGCTCAACCTGCGCATAGGCATGACCGTCGCGGCGGGCGAGACGCTGGCGCGAGTCAATGGTCTGAGCAGTGTCTGGCTGGCGGTGTCCGTTCCTGAATCCGACGCGGGCACCATCGCCGAGGGGCAAAAGGTCGAGGCGCAGTTGCCGGCCTTCCCTGGGACCAAGGTCAATGGCACTGTCAGCACAATTCTGCCAAACACCAATGCGGACAGCCGCACCCTGCGCGTACGGGTCGAACTACCCAATCCAGACGGCCACCTAAGGCCCGGTTTGACGGCGCAAGTGCGCTTGAGCAGCGCAACTGAGCAGAGTGTGTTGTGGGTGCCGAGCGAGGCGGTCATTCGCACGGGTCGACGTGCCTTGGTGATGCTAGCCGAAGATGCTGGCCGCTATCGCCCCGTTGAAGTGCAGCTCGGGCAGGAAAGCAGTGGCAAGACAGTAATCGTTAAAGGTCTGGATGAAGGTCAGAAGGTAGTTATCTCGGGGCAATTTCTGCTCGACTCGGAGGCCAGTCTCAAAGGTATCGTGGCCAGTTCAGCAGACGAACCACCCCGTATCGCAGCAGCCTCAAATTTGCATGAGGCAGACGGGCAGATCGTCGAAATCGACGATAAAGAAGTCACACTCGCCCACGGCCCCTTCAAGACACTAGGCATGCCGGGCATGACGATGACGTTTCCACTTGCCAATCCGACCCTGATTCAGGGGCTGAAAACGGGCGACAAGGTTCGGGTCGCGGTGAGCCAAACCGACGATGGATTGCGTGTCGAGCGTCTAGATAAAACGGGAGGTCAGCCATGATCGCTGCCCTCATCCGTTGGTCTGTTGCCAACCGCTTTTTGGTGCTGTTGGCGACACTTTTCGTCACAGCTTGGGGCATCTGGTCAGTTCAGAACACGCCCATCGATGCCCTACCGGATCTCTCCGATGTACAGGTGATCATCCGTACCCCTTATCCGGGACAAGCACCGCAGATTGTCGAGAATCAGGTCACCTATCCGCTGGCCACCACCATTCTTTCAGTACCTGGAGCCAAGACCGTGCGCGGGTACTCCTTCTTCGGCGACAGCTTTGTTTACGTGCTGTTCGAAGACGGTACGGACTTGTACTGGGCTCGCTCTCGGGTGCTGGAGTATTTGAGTCAAATACAAAGCCGGTTGCCAGCCAGCGCAAAGCCCGCATTGGGGCCGGATGCTACGGGAGTGGGCTGGATCTATCAGTACGCACTGGTGGATCGCACTGGTGGGCACGATCTCGCGCAACTTCGTGCGCTTCAAGATTGGTTCCTCAAATTTGAACTCAAGACGCTGCCCAATGTTGCGGAAGTGGCCACCGTGGGCGGCATGGTCAAGCAATACCAAGTACAGCTCGATCCGCTCAAGATGGCCAATCTCGGGATCACTCAGGCACAGGTGACTGAAGCCATCGGCAAGGCCAATCAGGAAACCGGTGGTGCCGTGCTGGAAATGGCCGAAACCGAGTTTATCGTGCGAGCTTCGGGTTATCTAAAGACGCTCAACGATTTTCGGACGATCCCGCTGAAGTTGGAATCAGGCGGTGTGCCTGTAAGCCTTGGCGATGTCGCCACGATTCAGCTTGGGCCGGAAATGAGACGAGGCATCACTGAACTTGACGGGGAAGGCGAGACCGTCGGTGGGGTGGTGATTTTGCGCAGCGGTAAGAATGCTCGCGAGACCATTACGGCGGTGAAGAGCAAACTGGATGAGCTGAAAAGCAGTCTCCCAGCAGGCGTAGAAATCGTAACAACCTACGATCGCAGCAAGCTGATCGACCGCGCAGTAGACAACCTCAGTTACAAGCTGCTGGAAGAGTTCATCGTCGTTGCCCTGGTGTGCGGGATCTTCCTCTGGCACCTGCGCTCATCCTTGGTGGCGATCATTTCGCTACCTGTGGGGGTGTTGATTGCATTCATTGTCATGCGATACCAGGGCATCAACGCCAACATCATGTCCTTGGGTGGGATCGCTATCGCTATCGGTGCCATGGTCGATGCGGCAGTGGTGATGATTGAAAACGCACACAAAAAAATAGAATCCTGGCACACCTCTCATCCTGGGCAGGAGTTGAAGGGTGAGCAGCATTGGCATGTGATGACCGATGCAGCGGCCGAGGTCGGCCCCGCGCTTTTCTTTTGTCTGTTGATCATCACTCTGTCGTTCATTCCGGTGTTCACGTTGGAGGCTCAGGAAGGAAGATTGTTTGGCCCACTGGCGTTTACCAAGACCTACGCCATGGCGGCAGCTGCGGGATTGTCGGTCACGTTGGTGCCGGTGTTGATGGGTTACTGGATTCGGGGACGAATTCCGAGTGAGCAACAGAACCCTTTAAACCGCTGGTTGATACGAATCTACCAACCCGCGTTGGACGCAGTTCTGCGTCGTCCGAAAACCACTCTGCTGGTGGCGCTGTTGGTATTCGTCAGTGCGCTATGGCCAATGTTTCGCTTGGGTGGGGAGTTCCTTCCACCACTGGACGAAGGGGATCTGCTCTACATGCCTTCAGCCCTGCCGGGGTTGTCGGCACAGAAGGCTGCACAACTGCTGCAACAGACCGATCGCCTAATCAAAACAGTCCCTGAAGTTGAACACGTTTTCGGCAAGGCCGGTCGTGCTGATACCGCTACCGATCCAGCGCCGTTGGAAATGTTTGAAACCACAATTCAGTTCAAACCGCATGAGCAATGGCGCCCAGGCATGACCCAGGAAAAATTGGTGGAGGAGCTGGACCGCGTGGTACGCGTGCCTGGCCTGACCAATATTTGGATACCCCCGATTCGCAACCGCATCGACATGCTGGCCACAGGGATCAAAAGTCCCATCGGGGTGAAAGTTGCCGGCACTAACCTGACGGAAATCGATTCGGTCACCCAGGCGGTTGAAAAGGCAGCCAAGAATGTGCCCGGTGTCAGCTCCGCGTTGGCCGAGCGCCTGACCGGTGGCCGCTACATCGATGTGGATATCGATCGTAATGCAGCCGCCCGCTACGGCATGAATATCGCTGATGTGCAGTCCATCGTGGCCGGTGCTATCGGAGGCGAAAATATCGGGGAGACCGTTGAGGGACTCGCACGTTTTCCGATCAGCGTCCGTTATCCGCGAGAGTGGCGTGACTCACCGGGAGCCTTGGAACAATTGCCCATCTACACATCGTCAGGCACCCAGATCACCCTCGGTACTGTGGCAAAAATCAAGATCACTGACGGTCCACCAATGCTCAAGAGCGAGAACGCGCGGCCTTCGGGCTGGGTGTACATCGATGTGCGTGGTCGTGACATTGCCTCCGTGGTCGCCGATCTTCGTCAGGTCGTCAATCAACAGGTCAAGTTGCAGCCTGGTATGAGCCTGAGCTACTCGGGGCAGTTCGAGTTTCTCGAAAGAGCTAACGCACGACTCAAGCTGGTCGTACCGGCCACGCTATTGATCATCTTCGTGCTGCTTTACCTGACATTCGCTCGATTCGATGAGGCATTGTTGATCATGGCCACACTCCCTTTTGCTCTCACCGGAGGGGCATGGTTCCTTTATTTGCTCGGTTTCAATCTGTCGGTGGCAACGGGGGTCGGCTTCATCGCACTAGCCGGGGTTTCTGCAGAGTTCGGCGTGATCATGCTGCTATACCTGAAAAATGCTTGGGCCGAACGTGTAAACCTTGGCGATAACTCTGAACGTGCATTAGTGGCGTCGATTCGTGAAGGCGCTGTGCAGCGGGTGCGTCCCAAAGCTATGACTGTGGCTGTCATCATCGCGGGCCTGTTGCCCATACTGTTGGGCAGTGGTACCGGCAGCGAAGTGATGAGCCGAATTGCCGCGCCAATGGTCGGCGGCATGGTAACTGCGCCCTTGCTTTCCCTGTTTGTCATCCCGGCGGCCTATCGCTTAATGCGTCGTCGAAATCTACCTAGCAAACCCGTAACTCTGAAAGGAAATGTTGTATGAAACTGACCCTTATTACAGTTGCCAGCACTGCGGTTGTGCTCTCTTTCGCTGCCCATGCACAAGACACGTCAGCAATGAAAATGGACGGTATGGAAGGCATGGAAATGAAGCAGGAATCAAAGCAGATGGCTGTCGCCGATGCCGAGGGCAAGATCAAGGCCATTGATCCTGCGAAACATACCGTGACACTCGCTCACGGTGCCGTCCCAGCTGTTCAATGGCCGCCGATGACCATGGCCTTTTCCGTATCGGATGATCAATTGGCAGGGTTGAAGGCAGGAGATCGTGTGTCATTCACCTTTCGGGTCGAGGGAGGTAAAGGAACGATTGTCTCTATAAAGAAATGAGTTACTAATGCTGCCGGTAACCGGTGTCGCCAATGAGGCGTTCACCACTCACCTGGCTGTCACAAACTCTTCGCCGAGTTAGGGATAGGCGAAGGTACAAGGAATGTCATCCACCAAACCCGGGAGAATCGAACCTAGCGGCATTCCCGTGCCGGCGGTTACACGCCAGGCTTGTTCACCGTCGAGCAACATGTGCGAGGAAAGTGGGCCTGCCGCCAGTGCGAAACATTAATCCAAGCACCGGTACCGGCCCAGGTGATCGACAAGGGGATACCGACTGCAGGCCTGCTGGCTCACGTGATGGTGGCAAAATTCGCTGACCACTTGCCGCTGTACCGGCAGGAAAGAATCTTTGGCCGCGCCGGCCTGACGATCGCCCGCTCGTCGCTAGCGCAATGGGTTGGACAAACCGGCGTGCAGCTTCAGCCTTTAGTCGATGCGCTGCGCGAAGCGGTTATGGCCGAGAGCGTAATCCACGCCGATGAGACCCCGGTTCAAATGCTTGCGCCGGGAGAGAAGAAAACCCACCGAGCGTATGTCTGGGCCTACAGCACCACGCCGTTTTCGGCACTCAAGGCCGTGGTTTACGACTTCAGCCCAAGCCGAGCGGGCGAGCATGCGCGTAACTTTCTCGGCTCTTGGAACGGTAAACTGGTGTGCGACGATTTTGCGGGCTACAAAGCTGGATTCGAGAAAGGCATTACCGAAATCGGGTGCATGGCTCACGCCCGCCGCAAGTTTTTCGATCTGCACGTGGCTAATAAAAGTCAATTGGCCGAAAAGGCACTGCACTCGATTGGCGGCTTGTACGAGGTTGAACGCCAAGCGCGGGACATGAGTGACGAAGATCGTTGGCGAACTCGCCAGGAAATGGCGGTACCGATCCTCAAAACACTACACGACTGGATGTTGGCCCAGCGCGAACTGGTGCCCAATGGATCAGCGCCGGCCAAAGCTTTGGATTACAGCCTTAAACGCTGGGTAGCGTTGACACGCTACCTGGACGACGGAGCTGTGCCTATCGACAACAATCAGGTAGAAAATCAGATCTGACCGTGGGCACTTGGGCGCTCGAACTGGTTGTTTGCTGGATCGCTACGGAGCGGCAAGCGGGCGGCGGCGATCATGAGTTTGATCCAGTCTGCGCGCATGAACGGGCACGATCCTTATGCTTATATTAAGCAAGTTCTGGCTCGTCTGCCGACGCAGCGGGCGAGCGACATCAACGACTTGCTGCCCCACAACTGGACGCTAGCCTCCCACATCTAGAGCAAAACGCGGATGCTTACTGCTCACCGGGTGCGAGTACGGACTTATGGTAAAACAGGCAGCTCCTTGCCCAGTCAGGCTGCTCCTCGTCCGGATTCACAGCATCCTTGTAGTCAGTCTGAGCCCACTCTGCCTAGAGATGCGACTTCTAACAGACAGCTTTTTGAGGTTAACTTCTCCTCTAAATCACGCCGAGGCCATCTTCCTATGTCAGTTGCTGACAACCTTATTGCGTTCACCTTCGCAGCAACGCTGTTAACCCTGACGCCAGGCCTCGACACTGCTTTGATATTGAGAACGGCCACCGTGGAAGGTAGGCAACAGGCTTTTCGCGCCGCACTGGGCATCAATACAGGTTGCTTGCTGTGGGGCGCCGCTGTGGCGTTTGGACTAGGCGCACTGATTGCCGTATCAGAGTTGGCGTTCAACGTCTTGAAATACTGCGGTGCCGCCTATCTAGCCTGGCTCGGGCTGAATATGATCTTACGCCCGCGTAGATCTTTGTCGCCTGTCCAAGCGGCAGCAAAGCCAGGCCATAACTGGTTCCAGAAGGGAATGATGGGAAATATCCTGAATCCCAAGATTGGTATTTTCTACGTCTCTTTCTTGCCCCAATTCATTCCCCAAGGCCAACCATTGGTTGCTTGGACGTTCGGCTTGGTAAGCATTCACGTGGTAATTGGGTTGCTATGGTCGATTATTCTAATCGCCGCAACCCAGTCGCTGGCCGGTATATTGCGGCGTGAGAAGGTGGTCGCGTGGATGGATCGTGCAACAGGAATGATCTTCGTTCTTTTTGCGGCGCGTCTCGCCTTCGCTAAACGTTAAGCCCTTCAGTAAGGCGCCGGTGTATTGCCCGGACGCTTACGTTTCAACCACCAGAGCCGCAAGCATTCTGGTGACTACTAACATTCAGTTGAGATGTCGCAGCGTCGAGCTCTACAAGGAAGTGTGTGATTCAAATGAAGTCGTCACTAGGAGCCACGGTGGTTCTTTAACGGAAAAATTGTGGTGTGGAGTTTTTTCACAAACGTCTTTGAAGAACGTGGACGATATACGCGTCCAGCGAAAAGCGCAGGCCCGGATACTTTTATCTTCCGTTTTCACGCCTAAATGATCCAGGGCTCTTGCCATGGAAGCGACTAAAAGCGCGGCTAAAGGCTGCCTCGGACTGATAACCAACGATCTCTGCAATGATGGCCACGCTGCGCGTGTCACGACTTAACCAATGCGCAGCCTTCGCCATTCTGATACGCACGAGCATATCTCCAGGCGTCATTCCTGCTACTTTCACGAAATGACGTGCGAACGTAGCGCGCGATAAATGACAGGTATTAGCCAGCTCTTCCACCGACCACTGTCGAGCCGGGTCCTCCAGCATAGCGTATAAGCCGCGAACGAGGCGTGGATCCGACAGTAATGCCAGCATACTAGGTTGAGTTTGTGCCTGGGACATCCATGCCCGGAGAATGATTGCGAACAAGGCTGAGGCAAGCTGGCTCAGGATTACTTCCGACCCCTGACCTGTGGCCCGTTGCTCGCAGCCAAGAATGGCGATCAAAGATTGCATAACCTGCATGTCTTTACCGCCGGCTTCGCGAACAACCATCAAGCTAGGCAGAGAGCTGAACAATGGGCCAGCAATGCCAGGCTCAAAATGAAAGTACCCGCACAGTATCTCGCTTTGCGCACCCACCTCATCATTTACTGCAACAGGCAGCGCTGAACCGGTTTCCACCCGTACTAAGCTCGGCAAACTATCAGGGTCTGCTTTTAAGGTATGTGCAGCGCCAGTAGGGAAAACGATAACGTCACCGCAGTGCAGATGCAGTGGCTCGAAGCCAGAGGTGTAAAGCCACACACTTCCAGAGGTAACAATATGATAAGGAGCGACTCCGTAATTGGTAGGCGGGTTCTCGAGCGCCCAGGGAGCCCCGAGCTTGCACACATGGTCTAGAGCGACCTCGACGGGATAGAGGCGCAGTAAGCGGCTTAATAGGTCCATTTTCTTTCCAGATTGAGACGCTAGGGCAAGAAGATGCCCAAACCTATCATCATTTGGATCGATTACCTCGCTAAAGTGGCTACATCCGGCGCTCCTGCCGGTCCACATTAGCAAAAGGAAATCGTATGACCCGCCTTACTTCCCACCCCGTCGATCAGGCAACCGGCCGCGCTGCCGAATTGTTCGTTGCTATCAAGACTGCCTTTGGCGCTGTACCCAATACCTTCGCAGATATCGGTGCCAATAGCCCCGCAGCGCTGGAGGCAGCTCTGGCAGTCGATAGCACCTTGTCAAAAGGATCGCTGACTACACAAGACATCGAGGTAATCAAGCTCGCTATCAGCCAACAGACCGGTTGCGACTATTGCCTTGCCGCGCATACGGTGATCGGTCGAGGTGCGGGTCTTAGTAAAGAACAAATCCTGGCTGCTCGCCATGGCGATGCATCATCGGGCAACGCAAAGCTAGATGCGCTCGCGTCATTTGCCCGAGTTTTGTACCAAACTCGAGGCACTCTACCAGCGGAGCATGTGGATGCAATAAAAGCCGCCGGCTATAACAACAAGCAAATTGTTGAGATCCTTCTTGCTATCTCGTCTGGTATTTTCACTAACTACTTTAATCGTGTGAATGACACCGTAATTGAGTTTCCGAAAGTAACCTGAAAAGACCAGTAAGTTTTAGGCGCAGCACCCAGTATACAAAATCACCGTAATGTTGCTTATAGTCCCCAGCGACTATTAATAGCCAGTTGCCCATCATTCGTCTAGAGGAAATAATTATGAACTACATTATTAATTTGCTTGGCCGTTCCTTTATCATGAAGCACGACCTAGATTATCACTTGCTCCGAGCCTCCATGGTGCTTATCTTCCTTTGGTTTGGCTATGACAAGTGGTTCGATGTTGAAATAAGAGACTTAATTCCTTTGCTGACCAACGCGCCACTTCTTTCTTGGACAATTCCAGTATTAGGTGTTAGCGGCACGAGCATTTTGCTGGGTACTGCGGAATGGACTTTCGGGCTGTTATTGTTCCTTGGGTTCTGGAACAAAAAAATTGGCGTACTTGGCGCTCTTGGTTCGATTGTAACATTTATAGGTACACTCACGATTTTCCCGTTTGCACCAGGAGCTTGGCACCCAGAAGCTGGCGGGTTCCCAGCGATGACCATAGTTTCGGGTTTCTTGTTGAAAGATCTCGTCTTATTGATGGCTTCTGTCTATCTGCTGAAGCAAGATCTCGGTAAGTTGCTCAAAGTTTAGGATTAGCTCTCAATAGCGGAAAGTGGTTACTGTCTAATTCTGTTCCTCAGCCGCGGTGAACACGCCGCGGCGGTCAGTAGGGCGTTGCAGAAATTAGGACTTAAAGTTGTCTAAACATATTATGGCGAGCAATATCGATCGGTTTGCCAGAGCTTTAACAGTAGTTTGGGAGTAGATAAATATGAAAAATGTAACAATGTGTATTCCCCAGCGTTGGTTCTCGTTGCCATTATGCCAAAGCATTCTTAACAGGCGAGAGCATTAGGGTGGAAGAAATTAATGTTGAGGCTGATTCTCAGCGCTTGCGAGAACGGATTATCAAAAGTGGGACGACACAACGTTCCGCAGATGTTTGTTGGAGAGCATCATGTAGGTGGCTGCGATTATATGATTGCACTTGAGCACGCGGGTAGTCGTGACGCCCTGCTAGGGTAATGAAAAGAACGTGCTTTGGCAGCGATCATGGACTGACCAAATTACTATAAATTCAGTTCACCGAGGCTGTTTTTACGCCGCATTTACGCCGCATCAGAGAACACGTCGTAAGCGTCTTACACGATTCAGGAATAGTTGCTATGCAACGGCTTAATACTTTCTCGTGCTTCCGGAGGATCAGTGTTTTTGGGCTTTTAATAGTCGTTGCGCTATTAAATATGAAGGGCCTAACAACTCCCGTTTTAGAAGTTGGAAAAGGCAGGCCGCTATCATTATCGATATCACGAAGGGCATCCTTGCGCTACACGGGATTCGAACATCACCTTCAACAAAAACCCTTAATTAAATAGTTTATGCTGATCGAATAATTCTTAAGGCGCCTCGTTTAGTAGTAAGTTGTCAGTATTTGTTCCTCTTCTGCTTCCGACATCAGCCAATCACGCACTGCTTTTACTTGGGGTCGCAGGGTAGCGTGGTGGGGATACACCACGAAATAGGAAGAGTGAGACGTTTCGTATCCATCGAAAGGGCGCACCAATCGCCCTGAAACCAAATCCTCTTTTACTAATCGGCTGCGAGCTAACGCGACACCGTGCCCTTCAATAGCTGCCTGGATAGCTAGCGCAGATGCATTCACATGCATGCCACGCAGTCCATGAATATTATTGTACCCTCGAGATGACAGCCATGAAGTCCACGTTGGGAAATTTGGATCGAAGCTTATGGTTGCATCGTGTATCAAGGTCAAAGAAGCAATATCGTCAAGACTTAATGAAGGCTTTCCCAGCTTGTCTAGCAAATTTTGGCTGCAAACCGGGAATACGTACTCTCCCATCATTCGCTCCGCTGTTAAATCGGGGTAACGGCCTATCCCAAAGCGAACGCCGATGTCTACGCCCTCACTGCGAAAATCGACAAGACGGTCGGTAGTGTGCAATCGAATATCCCATTGTGGATAGCGAGCGCTGAAACCAGAAATTCGGGTCAAGAGCCATTTGCTAGCAAAAGCAGGCGTTACAGATAGCGTGACGACATTAACCGGTAGCGCTGTCCGCAAACGTTGTAATCCCTCCGCCAGCAGTGAAAATCCGTCGCGGATCTGAGGATAAATCGCAGCGGCTTCAGGGGTTAACGTCACGCCACTACGGGATCGTTCAAACAGAGAACGCCCTACGTAATCTTCTAACGTTTTGATTAATTGGCTGATCGCAGGAGGGGTTACGTTGAGTTCCTCCGCAGCAGCGGAGAACGTTTGCAGCCTTGCAGCTGCCTCGAATGCCCGTAAAGCATTCAAATAAATTGCAATCCGTCGAGCTTCGTCGTTAAGCACAGCTTATTGCTCCGGCAAGAAAATCCCAATATTCGGCTGCTTCGTTCGCTCACATAATAGCCACTCAAGCGGGTAAATGTTCAAGATGAACGATGCCGGCGACGTGATCTCTCTTATTTTTCTGTTTAACGGAGTTTTTATGAAAGCGTCTATTTTTCGTGAGTTCGGTGGCCCGAACGTTCTGCGCTACGAGGACGTTGCTACGCCAAGCGCACGCCCAGGACACGTGGTCATTCGGGTACTAGCTGCAGGCATCAATCGACTTGAACTCTACTTGCGTGAAGGTGCTATCACCCGTGATCTCGCTTTGCCTCATATTCTTGGGTCGGATGCGGTAGGGGAAGTAGTCGAGTTGGGTGCCGGTGTGACCGACTTCTCACTGGGTGAACGTGTAGTACCTATGCCTGGTTACCCGCTAGATAAAGCTGACTATGCATTTTCCCCCATGAGTGCAGCTCCCAGCTATGCCATTGCAGGCATTATGAGTTGGGGGGCCTATGCTGAGTACATGGAAGTTCCCGCGCATTGGTTGCTGCGCGACGATACGGGCCTGTCCCCAGAGGAGCTTGCGACATTGCCAATGGTCCTAGTGACTGCTGTGCGCGCTGTGAGAGTCGTAGGCGCGGTGAAAGCGGGAGATACCGTTTTGGTCCAAGCGGGCGGTTCGGGTACAGGTTCGATGAGCATCCAAATCGCTAAGGCGCTTGGCGCCAGGGTCGTAACCACAGTTAGTAACGATGAGAAAGCTGAAGTCGCACGAAAGCTCGGTGCCGATCTGGTCATCAACAGCAAGCGTGAAGACTTTGTAGCAGTCTCTCGCGAGTGGACAGGAGGTAAAGGTATGGATGTAACGATCGACAACCTCGGTGGTGAAATTCTTGCCCGCAGTATTGAAGCCACGCGTCCTACTGGCACTGTGGTTACCTTGGGCTTCGTCGCAGGGTCTGAGCTGAATCTTGATATTCGTAGCTTTTTCTTCAGCCAGCGTCGGCTGCTTGGGACGCTTATGGGGGATTTGGACGACCTGCGTTTCGGGTTGGATTTGATAAGGAAAGGCGCTGTGCGCCCAGTACTGGATCAAGTAATTCCGCTTTCTGAAGCAGCTCGTGCTCATGAGCTACTCGGGGAAGGGCGTGTGTCGGGCAATCTAGTGCTGAAGCCTTGATTCGGAGTAGATCATGAAGACCCCTATATCATTGGAATTATCGCCCGACGCGCTAAGTGGCGACGAGATTGCTGAAAGACTGCGCTTGCTCGGTATTACGTTACCGGAGCCCCCTAAGCCGGTCGGTTCCTATAGTGCGGTGATGATTCGCAATGGCATAGGGGCTGTTTCTGGGCAGTTTCCTTTAGTTAACAGCAAACTTTTCCACCCTGGTGTGGTTGGCTTCCAAATAAGTGAAGCCGAGGGCTACGCCGCTGCAAGAGCGGCAGCTCTCAATGTTATCTCGCAAATTGAAACGGCCTTAGGTGGGTTTCAACGGTTTGGCGGGTTATTGCGTTTGGAAGGGTATGTTGCCAGTGCACAGGATTTCCTTGCACAGCCACATGTGCTGGATGGAGCGTCAGAGCTTTTTTTGTCTGTTTTTGGCCAGTCTCTTGGTAACCATAGCCGGACGGCATTCTCTGTAACGCAGCTACCGCTTGGAGCATCTGTAGAACTAGCAGTGACCTTCGCAGTGACGAATGATTAATTGCAAGTTGCTGTAGCGCCACTGCTAAGGCAGATTATTATGGAGTTAAAACGTTGGTAGGCACTAAACTTAAAAGAAAATAGAGAGGGATTTATGAAGCTAAATATGAAATCTTTTTTGATTGCTGGTTTGGTTACTACCTTAGGCTTGATCGCAAGTGTCGCTTCGGCATCCCCGATTTTAAATCAAACCCGCCACCAGACTATTAATATCGATGGAGTAGAAGTTTTCTATCGCGAGGCAGGTGATAAGAGTGCTCCGACAGTTTTATTGCTGCACGGGTTTGGTGCATCCTCCCACATGTTTCGCGATTTAATTCCGAAATTGGCTACGAAGTACCATGTGGTCGCACCAGATTTACCGGGGTTTGGTTTGACTACAGTCGATCCTACAAGAAAGTTTATTTATAATTTTGATAATCTTGCAGCGGTAGTACAAAGGTTTACAGAAGCTAAAGCTTTAAACAAATATGCCATCTATGTTTTTGATTATGGTGCACCTGTAGGTTGGCGTCTTGCTGTTAAAAACCCTGAAAAAATCACAGCCATCATCACTCAAAATGGGAATGCCTACGAAGAAGGGCTTAGCCCAGGGTGGGCAGATATGCGTAAAGCCTGGGCGGATCCATCCCTTGAAAATCGCGAAGCGTTGCGAAAACTGAATACGCTGGAAATGACCAAGTGGCAGTACACCGAGGGAGTAAATGATCCTGCGCTTATCGCGCCTGAGAGCTACATGTTGGCACAGGCAGCTGTGGAGCGTCTGGGCGTCGACATCCAACTCGACTTGATTATGAACTATGGCGAAAACATCAAGCAATATGCTGAGGTGCAAGAATACTTTAGATCTAGGCAGCCTGCCCTATTAGCGATCTGGGGGAAAAATGACCCTTTCTTCCTCCCCGCTGGTGCTGAGGCGTTCAAACGGGATATTCCAAATGCAGAAATCGTATTTCTCGATACCGGTCACTTTGCAATTGAAACTCATGGAGATGTAATTGCCGAGAGAATGCTTAATTTTCTTGGTAATAATTCGAAGAACTTGTAAGCGTAATAGTAATTTTTCTTCGCTCTGAATCCACCAATGTCGGTTTGAAAGCTGACATTGGAGATCGCCTGATCTCAGGCGTAATTATGAACGCCGCAGCATGATTAAACAGCCTCTTTAAAAAGAGGCGGCTGAGCGTTCACTCATGCATGACAAAAGGTAACTTTATGAATCGTTTGAATGTAACGGGCGTTGATGACGCGACCGGTCACTCTGCAGAAGTATTCGCCTCTATTAAGCGTGCTTTTGGTGGAGTGCCCAATGCTTTTCTAGTCGCAGGCACTAACAGCCCTCTCGCTTTGGAAGCCGCGCTCGCACTCGATAGTGCTCTACATAAGGGAAGTCTAAGCGTAAAGGAAATCGAGGTAATCAAACTCGCCGTCAGCCAGGCTTCAGGATGTGATTATTGCCTTGCAGCACATACTGTGATCGGGAAAGGTGCCGGTCTTAAGGACGACGAAATACTCGCGGCACGCCACAATACGCCTTCTGGCAATTCCAAATTTGATGCTTTGTCGAGGTTCGCTAGAACGCTCGTTAGTACATCGGGTACCCTCGCGATCGAAGCCGTTAATACTGTCAAAGAAGTCGGTTATTCAGATCAGCAGATTGTGGATGTCGTGCTTGCTGTTTCAAGTATCACATTTACTAATTTAATTAACCGTATAAATGATACTCCGCTAGATTTTCCAGCGGTTAGCTGAAAATCAGTCGGTGCCGCACGGTCGCCGTGCGGCACTGATACCGGCGTTATTCTGCCTCGTGCAAAATTGTATCTTTTTAGCAAATAAATATTTCTCCGTGAGTGTCTAAAATGACGAATCCACAGCTCAAGAATCAAACTTCATTATTTGGCATTGAGAAGTTGCGCGTTTGGGGCGACAAAATCATGCTGCTTAGTATTTATGGTTTATACTGTGCCTTAGCTGTAATCTATTTTTGGTTTGGCGGTATGAAGTTCACTCAATACGAAGCACAAGGTTTAGTACCGCTTGTTAGCAACAGCCCGGTGGTAGGTTGGACATATGAAATGCTCAGCGTGGGTAATTTTTCTAGTGCGCTTGGTTATATAGAGGTCTTGATTGGAGCCCTTATCCTCGGTCGCATCGTATCACCAAAGATTTCATTGCTCGGTGGTGTGTTATCTGTTGGGTTATTTTTAACCACGATAAGCTTTATGTTTTCTACTCCTGGAGTTATTGAGGAAGGCCTTGGTTTTCCCGCTATTACGGTATCTCTTGGGCAGTTTTTGCTAAAGGATGTTGCACTTCTCGCAGTATCAATATTTATCGTCGGTCATTCACTTTCGGCACTCGAATCCAAAGATGATGGTTTCGTAATATTTGAAAACAGGTAATTGATATGACATATCAGCCACTGGACTGCGGTCTCTACGATTTTATTGAAATGGTCTGTATGCGACATAATTTGCTCGATGTGGAAATGTTAGACGGCCAACGTATAAAAGCACGAGCTTTAACTACAAAAACCTCCGCTTCCAAGGAAGAGTATCTTCAACTGGAGTCCCCGAATTTACTTCAAGAGGTGAGGTTGGATATGATTTCTGCAATAACAGTTATGGACGAGGGGGCGGGTTATCAGCGAAAAGACTTCACTATAGGTTCTTGCGCCGTCTGAAACATTGTCGCTCAGGTTTAGTAGGTTTTTTAGAATAGGTGACAGCGTTATAAATTTCAGTCCTTATGATATTTTTTCATAAAATATCATTCCAGATGGCTGGGGCGATATGTAATTACGAGCCCGCTGGCGCACACCAGACCGACCTGATTGCCGCGGATCAGCAAGTGAGTTATTGCCACGCTCAGATTGAGGACTTTAAGACGCAACTCTCCGGAGTCGCAGCGCATTTGCGGACAGCAACATTATGCAAACTGAAGGCTGTGCCTTAAGTCGTTCAGCCCTTCAAACGCGGTTCCTCAAGTGGCAGCAAGAAAAGATATGAATTATAAGGTGAGGGGTGCTTCACCCACTGATGCCTTTGCCATCCAAGCCAATCTATGGACCAGTGGTTTCGGGCTCAGTCATCTCGTTCGCGTTGATACTACCGACTGTGAAAAAGATGCAAGCACGAATAGCCGCGACACTGCCAACGTATCCCTATCTGGTAGCCCAGGGTGGAAGGCAGCGTCGATGGATACGCTCACGCAAGCCAGCATCGAGCGAGAAACGCCCTGGTCGGTGGATGTCACCGTATATGTCGACCCGGCGTTGCACCGAAGGGAGGTGTGCTTTATAAGCAGCTTCTTCTAGGCCTAGAGAAACAAGGTTTTCATGTAGCCTATGCCGGCATTGCCTCACCCAACGCTGGAAGCACAGGTATCCATAAAGCGCTCGGGCTAACTCAAATCGGCACCTATCCGGAGGTTGGTTTCAAGCACGGTCAATGGCAAAGCGTGGGCTATTGGCGCAAACCGCTTTGTGCGGTCACTCCGCTAACAGCAATCATCCCGTTCAGGGAGATAAAGGAAGAGTAGAGGAGCAAGGTGTGAGATGACTTGACTACTTTTTGTCGCCATCAATACCAGGCTGTTCGCTGGGAGCTATGCTTAGTGATGATTAACGTTCGAGACGGTTTACCGACCAGCCGGAGGAATTAATGAATTTGGCGGCGTTTACCTTGCTGCTTTCCGCAGGCGAGACCATAGACGGGTGCCCGCTCACTGACTCAGATGCAGTGGCACTCGCAAATCTGCATTTTCCTTCCCGTGCCTATTGCCTTGTTGCGGATTGGATAATCTTGGACCTAGAAGTTACAACACGTCAGCGAGCTGCCATCGCCGCTAGAGGGCTTATCCCGGCCTTGGTTTACGCGTTGACTGTTATCCAAGATAGTAAAGGCCGTTTTGCACCTGGTGATTGGGTTAGATCAACGTTGGAGGTTTCCTTGTCCCAGAACTGCTTATTTGAGACGAAAAACACGGTTTATGTGCTCATGGGAGCCGGACGTAGGTTGCGTACAGATTCAGATATCGCACTGAGCTTGTGCTGAAGACAGCAGTTTATGGGCTCTCCCTTCATGGCTGCTTACTTCTAGCTCTTCGTGTCAAACTATGTTGTGAGCAATCGGGCCCTGTATTTCAAACGCAGCCCATCTGGGTCAATCTATGTTGCTTATGTCTTTATCCCGAATCATCCTACAGACCCCGATTTAGGCTAGGGTTTGTGTCAAACTATGTTGTTGGTACCCAGGAACTAGAGCTGTCGCCGGTCGGCTATGAATCGATCGGCGACTACCTTTTACGTTCGGTCCAGCAGCCAGTCCCACGTCAAGAAAAGTCACCAGCGGTTTCTCCCCCCAAATTTACGCGCTATAACGGAACCCTTCACAACGATCGATTGAAACTTCGGCCCCGAGGGCGTTATGGCTAGCAGACCTTCTGTAGAACAGCGACGCGAGTTCGGTAAGTTTCTCTCCAGCCGACGTGCTCGCCTTGAGCCTAAGGATTTTGGCCTCCCCGAAGGACCCAGGCGTACGCCGGGCTTGCGCCGCGAGGAAGTGGCGGTGCTGGCGGGGGTCAGCGTCAGTTGGTACACCTGGCTTGAGCAGGGCCGTGATATCCAGCCGTCTCCCGACGCGCTGCGACGCATTTCGAAAGTTCTCAAGCTTGATCGCGTGGAGTCTGCGCATCTGTTTGCGTTGTCCTCACTCGAAGCACCTCCGGCCGTGACCGGCGGTGGGGTCAGCGCAGGGCTGGAAATGCTCGTGCGGGCGATCAATCCCATTCCGGCCTACGTGCGTAACGCTCGGCTCGACATCCTGGCGTGGAACGACGCCATCGCCGATCTGTTCGTCGATTACGGTTCGCTGCAGCCTCATGAGCGCAATACGTTGCGCCTGCTGTTCCTGTACATCCCTTATCGGACCGTGATCCTGGACTGGGAGCAGATGGCGCGGGGCATGATCAGCGCCTTTCGCGCTTCCCGCGCCTTGGCTCAGGACAAGGCGCCATTCGACAGCCTGATCGAGGAGCTGTCCGCGCTAAGTCCGGAGTTTCGCGAGTGGTGGCAGGACACGGAAGTCAAAGGCTTCGACGAAGGCCGAAAGCGTCTGCTGCACCCGGTCAGTGGTTACATCGATTTCACCTATGTGGCCCTGACGCCGGAAGGGCGGCCGGACCTTTCGCTGGTCACTTACATCCCTCGACACACTGCCTATGACTCCCAGTCATAGGATAACAACACGCCTTCCTGGCCCTGTCGGGCTTACCTAGAGTGACGGTCATCGCAGCGCACAACGTGCTGCACCACCGCCAACGAGGTGATACCGATGACCAGCCAAAACGCAACTTCGACTCCTCCTGCCTTCGCCACTTCGCGTAACCCGGCGACTGGTGAACTGATCGCGACTTACCCGTTTCAGACCCAGAGCGAAGTCGAGCAACTGCTGGACGTAAACGCCGCTGCGTTCCGCTTGTGGCGTGCCACGCCGATGCGCGAACGCGTCACCGCCTACCGTCGCCTGTCCGCTGTCCTGCGCGAGCGCTCGGATGTCATCGCTTCGCTGATCACCGCTGAAATGGGCAAGACCTTGGTGTCGGCGCGCGCTGAAGTGGAAAAGTGCGCGGCGACCATCGACTGGATTGCCGACAACGGCCCGGCGATCCTGGCCGATGAGCCTGTCAACGTAGACGGTGACGACGAGGTTCACGTTTCCTTCTTGCCGATCGGCACTGTGCTGGCGGTGATGCCCTGGAACTTCCCGCTGTGGCAGGTGATTCGCGCATCAGGGCCGATCATGCTGTCGGGTAACGGCTTCATGCTCAAGCATGCGCCGAATGTCATGGGCTCGGCCTATGCCCTGCAGGACGCCTATGAGGTCGCGGGCTTTCCCAAAGGACTGTTCGTCAACCTGATCGCTGATAACGACACCGTCGCTCGCACCATCGAAGACCCTCGCATCGCCGGTGTGACGCTGACGGGCAGCATGCGCGCCGGTTCGGCCGTCGCGGCGACGGCGGGCAAGGCGCTGAAAAAGAGTCTTCTGGAACTGGGCGGCTCTGATGCCTTTATCGTGCTGGCCGATGCCAATATCGACCTGGCGGTGAAGGCTGCGGTTGAAGCGCGTTTTCAGAATGCCGGCCAGGTCTGTCTGGCGGCCAAGCGCTTCATTGTCGAGCAGCCGATCGCCGACGAGTTCACCCGCAAGTTTGTCGAGGCTGTGAAGCAGCTGAACGTCGGTAACCCGCTGGACAGTGCCAACAATGTCGGGCCAATGGCTCGCGGCGATTTGCGCGATGAGCTCGACGGTCAGGTACAGCGCACCATTGCCGCTGGCGCAACCTTGCTGCTCGGTGGCAAGAAGATTGAAGGGCCAGGCAATTTCTACGAGCCAACGGTGCTGGCCGACGTCCAGCCTGGCATGGCCGCGTTCGATGAAGAAACGTTCGGCCCCGTCGCAGCGATTACCGTTGCCAACAATGCCGAGCACGCCATCGCTCTGACCAACACCAGTGATTACGGTTTGGGTGGCAGCCTGTGGACCCAGGACATGGATCGTGCACAACGCATCGCGCGTCGCCTGGAAACGGGTGGTGTCTTCATCAATGGTTTCCCTGCCACCAACGCGCGTATTCCGGTGGGTGGTGTGAAGAAGAGCGGTTACGGTCGCGAGCTCTCGCATTTCGGCTTGCGGGAATTCACCAATGCGCAGGCCGTATGGGCCAAGAGCATCGACTGAACACCTCCATAACGCGCCTGAATTGCAGAGAGAAAAAATCATGAGTGATCGTTTCGCAAGCCCTGTCCTGCAGCCCGTCACACTGGGCGGACTGCAACTGAAGAACCGCATTGTGATGGCGCCGATGACCCGCAGCCGCGCGGACGATGCCGGTGTTCAACCCGACTACGTCGCCGAGTATTACGCCCAGCGGGCAAGCGCCGGGCTGATTGTGACGGAAGCCACCAATATTTCGGCCCAGGCCCGGGGCTACACGCGAACCCCCGGGATCTGGACCGAAGCGCAGATCGCTGCATGGAAGCGTGTGACCGAGGCGGTCCATCGACAGGACGGCAAGATTTTCCTGCAGCTCTGGCACACCGGACGCATGTCGCACCCTGACATGCACGACGGCGGCCTTCCCGTTGCGCCATCGGCGATCAAGCCTCACGGGCAGATCCGGGTGCATGAAGGCATGAAGGATTTCGTCACACCCCGGGCACTGGAAACCGATGAAATCCCGCTGATCGTCGAGGATTATCGCCGGGCCGCTGAAAACGCCAAGTTGCCGGCTTTGATGGTGTGGAGGTGCATTCGGCGAACAACTATTTGCTCGAGCAGTTCGTGCGTGACAGCACCAATGTTCGAACAGACCGGTATGGCGGCTCGCTGGAAAACCGCCTGCGCTTTCCTCTGGAGGTGGTCAAGGCAGTGATCGACGTGTGGGGTGCCGACCGCGTCGGTATCCGCATCTCTCCGGTGACCACTACGCCTGGCGAAACGCCGCTGGACAGCAACACCATGGCCACCTTCGGCGCCTATGTTGCCGCGCTGTCGGACCTCGGGCTGCTGTATATCCATGAAATCGAGGGCGTCACTCAGCTGAGCCGCGAAGAGGTCAACGGCGTCAACTTTGCCGAACTGCGACAGCGTTTCAGCGGTGCCTATATTGCCAACAATCAGTACACCTTGGACCTGGCCGAGCAGACGCTGGCAGCGGGGGATGCTGATTTGTTCAGCATTGGTCGTCCCTTCATTGCCAATCCTGACCTGATCTACCGCCTGGCCAGCGGCGCGCCGCTGGCGGAAGCGCCAAAAGCCTATTGGTACGGCGGCGACTCCACCGGTTATTCCGACTGGCCGGCAATGGGCTGACGTCGCATCCCCTCGTTAATCCGCGCTCCATCCCAAGCCGTCGCCCATGCGACGGCTTTTTCATGCTCCCTGTAAACCCTTCTCCCGCCAACCATCGCCTCCTGAAGAAAGCACCGTGAATGCTTGTGATCCACGGCAACCTACTGCTCCAGCCCCTTGTGCAGGTGTTAAATGGATGCCCGGACATCTGTTGATAAGCTGTCGTTGGCGCCAGCAATGCCTTACAGGCGTTTGATTTCAATTTCTGAAACGTCGGTGCAGCGGCCCTCTTGGTGTGAAGGTCTTGCGTAGCGCGCTCACCCTGAATACGCCTGGCTACGTGCGCCTCACCTCTAACGGGACTTGGTTCACCACGTTGCCCGAGGGCAGCAACGACAGGGGAGGCTCCAGCTTAATGAGATGGAGTGCCCAGAGGATCACAGACTTGCAAGCGTGAGCCTGCGCGCGAGGACGTTCACCTCCAACGGGCTTACTGACTGCCATGCTTTCATCACGGCCTGGCTCATGCCTGAAGAAGCCCTTGGCGCGGCTAGACAACGGGCAAAAGAGGAGCGGGTCGTTCAATGAGATACGCATAGGCTCTCGTGCCTAACGCGTTTCAAGTCGTCAAGTCATGAGCCCAGAAACGACAAAGCCCGACATAGAGTCGGGCTTGGGGAAGTGTTCAGGGATTACCAGTTCATGGCATTCATCTCGCTTCAGCAGTGTGTGGGGGGGAGGTGTATACACCTCCCGCGTCGGTCAGGACTGGGACCGCTTACTTGTTCAGTGCCGCGATCAGGGATGCTGCCGCGGGCCCGGAGGAAGCGGGGTTCTGGCCGGTAATCAGCAAACCGTCATCGACCACGTAAGGACCCCAGTCCGGGCCTTTCGAGTAGATGCCGCCCAGGGTTTTCAGCACGTCTTCAACCAGGAAGGGCACCACGTTGGTCAAGCCGACCGCTTCTTCTTCGCTGTTGGCGAAACCGGTGACCTTCTTGCCCTGAACCAGCGGCGAACCGTCAGCGTTCTTGACGTGGCGCAGAACGCCAGGGGCGTGACACACAACGGCGACCGGTTTGCCTGCTGCGATGAACGACTCGATGAGCTGAATGGAGTGCTTGTCTTCGGCCAGATCCCACAGAGGGCCGTGGCCACCCGGGTAGAACACGGCATCGAAGTCCGCTTGCGACACGCTGTCCAGGCGCACGGTGTTGGCCAGTTGTGCGGTGGCTGCCGGGTCGGCTTCAAAGCGACGGGTCAGGTCGGTCTGGAAATCCGGTTCATTGCTTTTTGGATCGAGGGGCGGTTTGCCGCCCTTAGGGGAGGCTAGAACGATTTCGGCGTTGATATCGCTGAACGCGTAGTACGGCGCCGCGAGTTCTTCCAGCCAGAAACCGGTAGGACGGCCAGTGTTGCCAAGGGTGTCGTGGGAGGTCAGAACCATCAGAACTTTCATCGGATATATCCTTTTCTATCGACATTAAAGGTGGCGTAAGCGCCAGGGTAGAGCGCCGAAGCTGCGCGTCAGGTCATTAAGTAGACCAGTCGTCTAAGATTTGGGTAAAACAAGATCATTGGGCGGCTTCGATGATCAAATCCGCGACTGCTTTCGGGTAAGCCAGCATGGCAACGTGGCTCGACGGCACTTCAACTGTAGTCGCGTGCAAGCGCTTTGCCTGATCTCGTTGCTGTTGTGGCGAAATGATCTGGTCCTTGCCCGCGACAACCACGAACGACGGAACCTTGTGCCATGCAGCATGTGGAACGGGCTGGCTCAGGGCCTTGATGTTCAGGGCGCCCTGGGTCGCGGCGACCAGTTTCTGTTCAGCACAGGGCAGGTCCGGGGCAAAGAATTTGGCAACGCCTGCGTCGCTCACTTTCACGTAGCCATCGGCATCTTTCACGAAGGACGCTTGTCCTGGCATCTCGGGGTAGCCTTTTACCGAGTCGAACACGGATTGGCCGTCATCCGGAGCGTAGGCGGCGACGTAAACCAGGGATTTGACCTTGTCGTCGACGTTTGCATCGCTGATCACAGCGCCTGCCCAGGAATGACCGACCAGAACCACGGGACCCTGTGCCGCTGCGATGGCCCGGTTGGTCACGGCGACGTCGCCATCCAGCGAGTCCAGGGAGTTCTGTACGGCGACCACGTTCAGGCCGGCTTTCTCGAGCAGTGGAATCACCTTGTTCCAAGAGGAACCGTCGGCGAAAGCGCCGTGCACAAGCACCACCGTTTTGGCCGTCAGGGCAGGGGCTGGACGTTCCTGGGCATTCGCCAGGCCGACGACAGTGGCCAGTGTCAGCGCGGAGACGAGCGCAGCGATTGTGGTTTTGGTTCTCATCACTTCAGTCCTTGTGGCGGGTTAATGTGGGTACACCTTAATAAAGAGTAGACCAGTCGTCTAGTGAAGTTTTCATTTATTTCCAGGACCGGTTTTTCACAAGGGTTTGAATGGGAGGGAACTGCGCAGGCCGGATCCCGACCTGTAGCGATGCACAACGTGTGGGGTTTACCGGAGAAGACATCGGCGCCGAAGCGCCGAGAGCGGGTGCGCGTCAGGGCAGACGAAGGATGACCCGGGTCGTCGCCATCGCCATTTGGAAGGGCGCAGGACTTTTTTCGATCTTGACCATCACGCTGGCGCCTACCCAGAGCTGGTACAGGCTCTGTGCAACGGCATGGGGATCGCCGCACTCTGGCAGCGAGCCGTCGGCGTTACCCGCTTCGATCGCGCTGGCCAAGCGATCCGTGATTCCCGAAGTGCCGCGCTTGAGCACGGCGCGCATCGGCTCGGACAGATCAGCGACCTCGACGCCGAGCTTCACCGCAAGGCATTTGCCCTGGCAGTCATGGAACGATTGCGTGTCCTGCCAGATGCGCCAGTAGTTCATCAGGCGTTCACCCATCGTAAGGCCTGGCTCGGCCAGGACCCGGTCGATGTCGGCAAGGTAGCCCTCGAAGTAATCTTCGAGCAACGCCTCACCGAACGCGTCCTTGGACCCGAAGTAGTGGTAGAACGAACCTTTGGGAACACCCGCAGCGGCAAGAATTTCGTTCAGGCCAACCGCGGAATAGCCTTTGGCGGCCATGATTCGTTGGCCGACATCAAGAATTCCCTGACGGACATCAGATGTCCCGCGGGCAGAAGAACGTGCAGTAGAAGTAGTCATGGGCGAGAAGCATACCTCCTAGCCGATCGGTCTACTAGTGGCTAGTGAGCGCATGAATTTCAGGCATGTGAGGATACTGGCGATCACTGGTCCCAGTCGTTGATCCTCAAGCGCTGTTAAACGCCGTTTTCAGTGGGTATGTCCCACGCCTGTTGATAACTACGATCCAGTCAAGCAGCGTGCATCGCGCTCACCCGTTTGCCTTCCGATTTACCCGCCTCTTGCACCGCCCACTTCATGAATTCCACAATCGCCCATTCCTCACGCCGCTCCTTGGCGCAGTACACGAAATAATCGAATTTCAGTTCTGACGTCGCGTTGGTGACTTGCACCAGGCGTTTGGATTGCAGGGCTTCGGAGGCGAAGACGCTGTTGACTAAGGCGATGCCCTGGCCGGCACACGCAGCACTTATCAACAGGGACTCGTCGCCGTAGCTGGAGCCCTGAATCATTTTGCGGTTGCCCATCCCGAAGGCATTCATCCACACCTTCCAGTAATTGCGTTCGGTGTCCTGCAGCAGTGGATACGTCAGGCAATCCTGCGGGCTTTCGATCGTGCGTTGTTTGTTGAGCAGGTTCGGGCTGCAAACCGGGATCAGGTAGGAGGACCATAAGCGGGTGGCGTGGTTGTCCGGGCTGCTGGCCATTTCTCGTTGGATGGAGATATCCACATGGCCGTGCTTGAGGTCCGAGAGGCCGTTGCAGATCTGGATGGAAATTTCGATGGTGGGGCAGCGCTCCTTGAAGTCGCTCAGCGCGGGGATCAGCCAGGAACTTGCGATGGTGGATGTCGTGCCGATGACCAACCGGGTTTGCCGAGGTTGTTTAAGCGCTGCACCCGACCAGGCTTTTTCGATGACGTCGAAGGTGTCGAACAGTTCGTCGAACAGGCTGCGGCCGCTGGCCGTGAGCTGAATGCCCTTGGCATCGCGCTCGAACAGGCGCTTGCCGATCTGGTCTTCCAGGCCTTTGATCTGCTGACTGATGGCGGCCGGGGAAACGCACAGATGGTCTGCGGCGCGTTTCATACTGCCGACCTTGCACACCTCGACGAAGGTGCGAAGGGCAATCAACGGGATCGCTCTGCTCATTGTGCATGCTCCGCCCAAATGTCACAGCCACTCAGCCAAAGGGTCAATGCGTCTGATCGTGTTGCCATCTCGGTACGTCCTAAAACTGTGCGTGTCGCATGGCCGAGAAGAAAAAGCGGGCACGGCCGGGCCCCGTCTGGTTAAAGCCAGCAGACAACTGCGTTTCGGGTTCAGCTGTGGATAAGTGAAATCAGGTTGCGGCAGGCGATTCCTGCGTGGCCTGTACCGGCTTGGGCTTGCTCTTGCTAAGCACGAACCACACGGCCAGACAGATCAGACCGCCGCCGTAGAGATGGCCGGCGGACAGGTGCTCATCGAGGAACATCACGCCCCACAGCACGCCGAACGGTGGAATCAGGAAGGTCACAGTGAGTGAGCGGACCGGGCCGATATCGGCAATCAAGCGGAAGTAAAGGATGTAGGCGCACGCCGTGCAGATGAAACCGACGGCCGCCAGCGACAACCAGACCGTGGAGTCCCCCCAACTGGCGGGTGGATTGACAGTGGTAGAAATCGCGAAGAACGGTGCCAGGAACAAGGTGGCGCCGACTTGACTGCCGAATGCGACCAGTTTGGCATCCAGGCCGCCTTTGTCGGCGATCCACTGACGTGTCAGAAAGCCTGCCGCGCCGTAGCAACTGGTGGCGACGAGGCACGCCAGCGCACCCATAACCACAGTGCTGGTGAAGGTCATCGGGCCCGTGGTGGTCAGCAACGTGATCCCCAACAGGCCGATGAAAACGCCCGCTGCTTTTTTGGGTGTGAGGCTGTCGTTGAAGAACATCGAGCCAATCAACACACCCATCAGTGGCGTGGTGGCATTGAGAATCGCGGAGTAACCCGCTGGCAGCAGCATCGCTGCCATGCTGTACATCAGGAATGGAATACCCGAGTTGATCACGCCCAGCACCATCGTGGCTTTGAGTTTGCCCTGAAAGTCATGCTGGGTTTTGAGGATGGCGAGGATCACCAGCAAGCCGATAGCGCCGAGCAGGACACGGAAGAATGCCGTCGGCAATGCACCCAGGACGGGAGCCGCCACACGCATGAACAGAAAACTTGCTCCCCAGATCGCGGCGAGGAGAAGTAGCCGAACATAATCCGATGGCCTCATGAGACGTCCTTCCTGTATCTACCGCGTTCAACAAAACGACCCGGAAGGTGTAGATTGACGCTCGCCGAGTCAGGGTGTGATGATTTGAGCAGTGTCTGAAGTCGTGCTCAAGCGAGCTTTTCTTAAGCGCATTAGATTTTCTTAACTGAGGACCGGCATGAAATTCCCGCCCCTGTACGCCCTGCTGTGTTTTGAAGCGACGGGGCGTCACGCCAGCATGAAGAGCGCGGCGGGCGAGCTTTTCGTCACTCCGGCGGCCATCAGCCAACAGATCGCCAAGCTCGAAAAGGCAGTGGGCGTCACGTTGTTCATCCGTAACACCAAGCGCCTGGAACTGACACCCGAAGGCAAGATTTACCTGCGTGCGATTCGCCCTGCACTCGGGCAGATATCCGACGCGACCCAGCGTCTGATGAGTGATAACGGTCCCAATACCATCACAGTCAGTTGCACCAGCGGCTTCGCGATGCAATGGCTGCTTCCGCGCTTGCCTGACTTCCAAGCCATCTGTCCCGGTATCGAAGTGCTGATCAGCACCACCAACCGGCTGGTTGACCTGCTCGGTGACGGCGTCGATTTTGCCGTGCGTCATGGCTTGGGTCGGTATCCGGGGCTTGAGGTCGAGATGCTGATCAATGACCGTCTGCAGCCGGTGTGCAGCCCAGGCCTGTTGCCGGATTCGCGTTTTCTGTCTTCGCCCATCGATCTCAAAAACTACAACCTGCTGCACGACGAACACCGCGAAGACTGGGCGTTGTGGCTCAGGGCGGTGGGGATCGAGGATGCCGAAGCCGCCGTGCACAAGGGCTCGGTGTTCGTGGATTCCAACGGCGTGATCGAAGCCGCCCTGGCGGGCATGGGGATTGCGCTGGTGCGTCGTTCTTTGATTCGCGAAGAGCTGGCCTCGGGCCGTCTGGTGGTGCCCTTTCGCGCGACCATCGACACGCCGATTGCGTACTACCTGGTGTATGACGAGACCGCCATCCTGCCGAAGTCCAGTCGGCAATTCAGGGACTGGCTGGTGTCACAGGCCATCGCCAGCCAGCGCGAATTCACGACGCGCTGACTTCCTGCCGTTCAGGGTGCATTACGCTTCCGGTCATCACGCTGTCTGGTTTTAATGGCTGGTTTTCGGAGCAGTTAAGCCCTGCTTCAGTGCCGATCGATGGGCCGGTACCCGCCAAAAAGCTACTTAATTCCTTGATAAATCGAGTGATTAAGCAATGTTGAGTTAAGTCAAACTTAACCGGTAATTGCGTATTTCTTGTTTGCTCCCTTCTGCGATTTTCTTCAGCTTATCCCTCAACTCAACGGCGTTGCCCTGCACGGGCGGACGCCGATAAACAACGAGCAGGGATGCTCAGGGTTGAAGGAGAACTTCATGACAGACTTTCAAATTTTCCGCCCCATGGCTTGGGACAAACTGGTTCATGAATATGACCTGGACGGTTCCCGACTGCTGCCGTGGGACGGTTATCCGACCCCTATCGGCGGTGGCTGGTGCGTCGTGCGCCCGCACACCAAATCGTTGTCGCACACCCAGATCGATCAAGAGTTCTTCATCGGGATAAAAGGCACCGCCAAACTGGTGGTCGGCGACCAGACGTACCCGTTCACCATGGGCGATATCGCCGCCATTCCCAAACACACCGATCATTACGTGCTGAACGACACGGACGAAGACTTCCACTTTTATGTGGTCTGGTGGGATCGTGATTCCGCTAACCGCTTCCTCGATGAAGACACTCAGCAAGCCGTCGCTTCGAACGCGTTCGCGCTGCAAAAGGCGACGGTACACGACGTGTCCGAACAGAGGGCCTCGTGATGGGCAAGTTACTGGTTACCATCACGCCGCCAACCCCCAACGGCGACCTGCACATCGGTCACATGGCCGGTCCTTTCCTGGCCGCCGATATCTTCACGCGCGCGCAACGTCAGCGAGGTCATGACTGCACGCTGGTGTCCTACTCCGACGACTATCAGTCGTACATGCTGCGCCGAGGCATCGAACTCGACCGCGCGCCTCAGGAGTTGGCGCTGGAGAACACCGACAAGATCAACGACACCCTGAAAAAAATGGGGATCGAGGTTGATTTCTGGATGCGTCCGTACCGCAACAATTACTTCAAGAAAGCTGTTGAGGAAATGTACGAGTACGCGGTGAAGGCGGGCGCCATTTACAAAAAAGTCAGCCAGGAACCCTACTGCGAGCACTGTGACAAATGGGGCTACGAGGCGTTCGGCCGCGGCAACTGCGACTACTGCGGCTCGGACTCCGATGCGAGCCAGTGCGAAGAATGCGCGCACACGCCCAATGCCTCGAAGATGAGCAACTTCCACTGCAAACTCTGCTCCTCGCAAATGATCTGGCGGCCGGTAGAGCGCGAGTTTCTAGCGCTGTCCAACTTCCGTAACCACCTCAAAAGCAGCTTCGAGCATGCGCCGCTGCGCCCCTTCATTCGCCGCTTCCTCAACGAAGAGTTCGAGCTGGGGCCGCTGGACTGGGCGATCACACGTCCGCACGACGGCGGACTGGACCTTAAACCCGATGGCAGTCGACGTATCCACACCTGGGTGATGGGATTGTCCGGCTACCTGGGCGCATTCCGCGAATACCTGAACGAACACAAGCACGCGCCATGGGAATACGACGAATACTGCCGCTCCGGCAAAGGCCGGATGGTGCATTTCCTGGGCTATGACTGCGCCTTCAGCCACATGATGGTGTATCCGTCGCTGCTGCAGACCATGCATGGGTACCGCATGCGTCAGACCTTCTACACCAACCAGTTCCTCACCCTGAACGGCAAGAATCTGTCCACCAGCCGCAACTATGCGATCTGGGCCCGTGATCTGGTTGACGATGCCTGCACCGACAGCGCTCGGTTCTACCTCGCTTTGATCGCGCCTGAGCAGGACACCGACGACTTCGACGCGGAGAAATTCGCTGCCTGGCGCGAAGCGACCTTCAAGGAAGTGCTGGTCAAGCTGGCCGCGCAGGCTGAGCGCGAGCGCGTCGACGGCGACAGCCTGAAGGTGACATCGGCGGATGCGGCGGCGATCAAAATCCTCGTTGCGCGCTGGTTCGAGGTCACATCGGTGGATCACTTCACCATGAAAGGCCTGGCTGTGTTGCTGTCCGACGTGATCAATGCAGCCCGTGACCGCCAGCTGCTTGGCAAACGGATTTTGCCGTACATGGCGTTGATCGGCGCCATTGGCGCGCCGGTGTTTCCGGACCTGGCCCGGCAGATTCTGCGCTACTGCCGTTTCACCGAGAACGAAGTGTTCCAGCAGCTGGTGTACGTCAGCGCCGTGGAATACGAGATCTGATCCGGGAGGCCGCTGATGAAAACCTCATTCGATGTGATCGTGATCGGCGCTGGCGTCATGGGCGCCTCGATTGCCGCCGCGCTGGTCGAAAACGGCCTGGACGTTGCCCTTATCGAGAAGGGCATCGGGGGCGGTCAGGGCGCGACGCGCGATACCGGTGGCATCGTCAGAGGCCTGGAGCTTGACCCTGCACTGCGTCCGCTGACCCGTCGCGGCGCGCACCATGGCAACACCGGCATTGTTCATGCGTTATTCGAACAGGCGCTCAAGCGCACCGGGGTCGCCTACATCGCGAGTTCCGAGGTGTGTGGTCAGTACCTGGATGCCGTGGGCACCGAAGGCACCCAGAACATCGAACTGCACGCGTCGGTGAGTGCGCTGGATAACGGACGTTTTGCGGCGTTCTGTCCGGACCAATGCCTGCTTATCGAGCGCGAGGGCGGCATGGTCGATGCGCGGGTCACGGTGTCCAATCTGTGCCGCTACGTCAGCGAAAAGGCAACGTTTCTTGATCATCTGGCGGTTGACCGCTGCGTCGAACTCGACGGGCATGTGCAGGTTCACGCGGGCAAATTGTGCCTGGAGGCCACGTGGGTCGTTGATGCCTGCGGTGCCGACGGACCGCTGGCGCGGCCTCATGGGGCGGTGCACGCGCGCACCATTCCCTTTACCCGCCTGGGCTGCGACCAGGCGCCGAGCATGCCGGTCATCGCGCACCACCTGAATACCTATCTGCTACCGCTCGGACGCAGTCTGATGCAAGTTGGCGGTCAACGGCGCCAGCGCGCGGCACATGCGAGTCAGCTGAACCTGTCGCTGATGGACAACGAGCGGGACGTGATGGAACGCGTGGCAAGGCTGGGTTACGACAAACATCACTGCATGCCCGTCGTCACCCAGATCGCCTGGGACGCCTACACCGATGATGGACGCCCGTTGATTGGCCGCGCTTCCAGCAAGAGCCATGTCTACCTCGCGACAGGGTTCTGCGGCATCGGCTTCAAGATGGCGCCGAGCGTGGCCGAATTGTTGGCCTTCGAGCTGGGTGGGTTAATGTCAGGCACGTCCATGGACGCCGGGCATCGCGCCATCATGCAAGCGTTCTGCCCGTCGCGGTTTACCGAGGTCGCGTTGTCATGATGCGCCTGGGAATCTGCGCGGCGCTGGACGTCGGCACCACGTTACATGCACGCAGTTTTCTGCGTGGCGTTTACCTCTCCAGTCATCTGTTCAGCAACGTGCGCACCGCGCGGCATTTCTATTTTGACGACGGCGCCAACGCCGAAGGCGGAAGGGCAGCGGCCAGGCATTTCATCGATGCGAAAGTCGATGCAGTGATCGGCCACTTCGCCTCCGAGTCGGCCGCCGCGGTGGTGGAAAGTTATGCACAGGCTGGCATCCCCCTGATTCTTCCTGCGTCCACCTGCGCTGCGCTGACTCAGGATGGCCCCACCACGTTCAGGGTCTGCGCGTCCGACCGCGTGCTCGCGGGGCGTTTATTGAAATTCGCCGAAACCCAAGGTTTCAAGCGACTCGCGCTATTCGCCGACCCAAGTCTTCATGGGCAGCAACAGCTGCGCGAACTTCAAACCGCAGCGAAGTTATCCACAGTCGAACTGGTTGAAGACAGTGCGCAGGCAGAAGCCTTGGTCTTTTGCGGTCGCTTGAAAGCCAGCCGACAGTTCCTTGTGGAAAACCGCGCATCGGGTTGTGGATTACCTCTCCTCTTTACAGACGATGCAGCGTCGCCGGCGCTGGTCGCCGGATTGACGCACACCGGCACCGTCTATGTCGTCAGCTTCCCGGTGGCCAGCGATCTGCCCGAAGCGCAATCGGTGGATCTGGTTTACCAGCGCCTGTATGGCGAACAGGCCCCGGTGTACGCCATTGAAACGCTGGCGGCGTTTTCGCTGGTGGATCTGGCGGCTCGTCAACGCGGCGGGCTGCTCGATGCGCTGCGCTATGAACAGTTTTCCACACCTGCCGGCCCCATCAGTTTCAGCAATGGGGAGAACGATCACGCCCGGGTTTCGCTGTGGGTCTACGCCGACGAGCGCGTCCATGAGCGACGCTTGCTGAGTTGAATCGAGCCGCTCCACGGCTCGCCAAGTCTTTAAACCTTTCAGGAAGAACCACCATGAATCAGTTTGAAATCGAGGGTTTGCGTCAGGAGCTGGACGTCGTGTCGGTCGGCTTCGGTCCCGCCGGTATCGCGCTGGCCTGTGCGCTGGAAGACGAGGCAGAGGACAACGGCAAGAAGCCGTTTGCGCGCGTGCGGTTTTTCGAGAAAGGCCGCGATTCGACCTGGCATGGCGCGTTTCTGCTGGCGGGCACCGACATCAACCATCATGTGTTTCGCGACCTGGTGACGCCGCGTAACCCGCGCAGCCGCTTCTCTTTTGCCATGTACCTGAAAGAAAAAGGGCGCCTCTACAAATTCGGTTTGTTGGGTCGTCCCGCCAGTCGCGTGGAATGGTCCGACTACATCGGTTGGGTTGCCGCACAGTTGAAGGACTATGTGTCCTACGACGAAGGCGTGCTCGACGTACTGCCGGTCGCTGAAAAAGGCATTTTGCGCGCTGTCGACGTAGTGACCGCTCAAGGCACCTATCGCACCAAGCGCCTGGTGTTGTCCCACGGCAGCCTGCCGAGAATCCCCGAGGCGTTCAGCGCTCACTTGGGTGGCCGTGTGTTCCACACCTCGCAATACCTCAAAAACATTCATCTGGGCGGCGGCCCCATTGCCCAGCGCTGGTTGGTGCTGGGCTCAGGCCAAAGCGCGGGTGAGGCCGTGGCGCATCTGTTGGGCGCAGCGCCGACCACCCAAGTGCATTCGGTACACCGGGGCGTGGGCTTCCGGGTCGGCCAACTCGGGCAATTCCCCAACATGGCATTCCTGCCCGAACAAGTGGATTACTTCCATGAGCTGGAGCCGGCGCGTCGCAGCAAGGTGTTCGATGAGATTCGTTCGACCAACTACGCGGGCATCGACGCTGACGAGAGTCAGGCGTTGTACTCCTTCATGTACGAAGGCGAGGTCAGTGGGCATCAGCGTCTGAATCTTCACACGTGGTCCGACGTGGTGTCGGTGGAAAAAGTCGGTGATGCCTACTCCGTGGTGCTGCGTGACAGCAACACAGGTCTGGAGACCACGCTGTACGTCGACGGCATCGTGCTCGGCACGGGCTACGAACAACTGGCGGTGCCGCCGTTGTTGACGTTGCTGCAGCCGTGGCTGCTGCGTGACGAAGACGGAACGCTGGCGGTGGATCGCCATTACCGTGTGGGTCTGCAGCACAGTGACGGCGTACAGATTCTCGCCAACGGCACGTCGGAAAAGACCCACGGCATCAGTGATGCGCAGTCGTTTTCGATGGTGGCGTTGCGGGCACAGCAACTGACCGACGCGCTTCTTGCGACCCAACCCCGGCAATTGGCAGCCGTGGTCTCGCACCCGGCGCGATCCAGAGCGGTATACGTCGAGGCACGGCCATGAATTTCATTTCCCACATCGTCGGTGATTCGAATTTCGTTCGTCTGAAAGGGCTAGGTTTCGAGAACCTGCATTTGAAGCTCGAGTCCTGCAACCCGGCGGGCTCGATCAAGATGAAAACCGCCATCGGCTTGATCGACTCCTACGCCGAGCGTCGACTTATCCACAAAGACACGGTGCTCATTGAGTCGTCCTCGGGCAACCTCGGCGTGGCGCTGGCGATGATTTGTGCCGAACGTGGCTACAGGTTCTGCTGCGTGGTCGATCCCAACACCAATCTGCACAACATCAAGATGATGGAAGCGTTTGGGGCGCAGATCGTCATCGTCACCGAGCGTGACGACAACGACGGCTATCTTGGAACCCGCATTCGTTATATCCGCGACACCGTGGCCCGCGACCCTCGCTACCTGTGGCTCAACCAGTACAGCAATCCGGCCAATGCGCGCACCCACGAACTGACAACGGCACGCTCGATTCATATCGCCTTTCCGGCGCTGGACTATCTGGTGGTCGGCGCCGGTACTACCGGAACGTTGATGGGTTGTGTGCAGTATTTCCGCAAGCATTCGCCTCGCACCAAAATCATTGCTGTGGACAGTACGGGGTCGGTGACATTCGGTCAGGCGCCCGGCAAGCGATTCATTCCAGGCCTGGGTTCCAGCCAGATGCCGCCAATCTTCCGCGCCAGTCATTTGCACAAACAGCAGGTGGTGGACGAGCGTGCCACCGTCGCCATGTGCCGCTGGCTGGCCAAGTCCAATGGCGTTTTGGCAGGAGGCTCGACCGGCACCGTGGTCGCGGGACTGGCGGCACCTTCGCTGGGCATTCCCACGGACGCCGTGGTCGTGGCGATCTCTCCGGACGCGGGTGAGCGTTACCTGGAAACGATCTACAACGACGAATGGGTGATGCAGAAATTCGGCCGCGCCGAATTGGCGGCGCTGAGCTCACAACCCATTAGCCGCTACCTGAAAAACTACGTTCACACCTTCGAGGGAGAAGCGCTGAATGTCTGAATTTCATGTCGTTCCGGGGGCGGTGATCAAGGACATTCTCGACAGCCAGTCCCACACCATGGTGACGCGGGTCGAGCAGGTCTACCTGCAGCATCATGACGGCCAGACCCTCAACCCGGACAGCTATTTCCTGCGTTTTCCACAGCAACCGGCCAACCGTATCATCGCGTTGCCGGCCTCCCTTGAGGGCGACGATGCGGTGGCGGGGATCAAATGGATTTCGAGCTTCCCCGGCAACGTCGCTCAGCAAAAACCACGGGCTTCGGCGGTGGTGATTCTCAACGACCGCGAGACGGGTTACCCCTATGCGTGCCTGGAAGGCGCGCAGATCAGCGCAGTCAGAACGGCTGCTTCCGCGGTGTCGGGCGCTTTATGGCTCAACGGCCAGTCGCACAGGGCGGCGTCCGTAGGGTTCGTAGGTGCAGGTGTCATCGCCCGTAACATTGCGCGGATGCTGGCGGTGGAAAACTGGGAAATCGGGCACGCCGTCGTGCACGATTTCGATGACGCTTCGGCCAAAGCGCTCACCGCGTATGTCGAACAGATCGACTTATGCACAGCCCGCGGCGGGTCGCTGGAAGACGCGCTGGCCGCTGATCTGGTGATCTTCGCCACAACCGCTGGCGAACCCTACGTGAAGCCGCCGATGGGTTTCCGAGCCGGCCAGGTGGTGCTGAACATCTCCTTGCGGGACATCGCGCCGCAACTGCTCTTGGCGGCCAACAACCTGTGCGATGACGTCGAGCATTGCATGAAGGCCAACACCTCACCCCATCTGGCCGAGCAGCTCACAGGAAACCGTGACTTCATGAATGGCACGCTCGCGGGCCTGATTCGCGGTGAGGTCGCGCTCGACCCTGATAAAGCGTCGATCTTCTCGCCGTTCGGTCTTGGCGTGCTGGACCTGGCGCTGAGCAAGTTCATCGTCGACACCGCGCTGGCTGAGTCACGCGCTGTTGCCATCGATTCGTTCTTTGGAGAAACACTGAGATGGAACTGAGCACCGCGCTGCCAACGGAAAGACTTACTGCGCACGGTGCGCAGAAGCCTGCCATCAGGATCGGTATCGTCGGTTGCGGTTCTCGCGGGCTGACCGTGCTGGAGCGCGTGTGTGCGCTGGCGGGCGCGGGCGAGCGCCGAATCGAGATCAACCTGTTCGATCCCCATCGACCGGGGCCAGGCCTGCATTCGGTGGAGCAGCCGGAGTACTTGATGCTCAACACCGTGGCGTCGCAGATCTCGATGTTTCCCGATCAGGCTGCACTCGGCGGTTTCATTGGCCGCCAAGGGCCTGACTTTTACCAGTGGTGCCTGCGCTTCAAATCTGGAGAGCGCAGTGTGCAGCCCAACGCATTTCTGCCTCGTGCGTGGCTGGGGGAGTACCTCGCCTGGACCTATGAAGAGGTGATCCGCTCACTGCCGGCGAACGTGCAGGTGAAGCATCATGCGCGGGTTGTGGATAACGTGGAGCACACCGATTTGGGCGGATTTGTGTTGTCCACAGGCGCTCAAAAACACCAGGTCGATTGGTTGCTAATAACGGTCGGGCACGCTGAAAGTGCTCTGCCGGTGAGCAATTCCCCAGGGTTTACAAAAAGGTTTCGTGTTTACCCACAGCCCTATGCACTAGAAGGGATTTTGTCCACAGATGCGGTCGGCATCGAAGGGCTTGGCCTGTCGGCCATGGATGCGGTGGCAGGCCTGACGGTCGGTAGAGGCGGGCAGTTTGTGCAAGCGCCTGAAGGCTTGCGTTATCAGGCTTCAGGCCAGGAACCCCGCCTGTTCATGTATTCACGCAGTGGCCTGCCATACCGCTCTCGGCCAGACATTACGCCACACCGTGTGGGCGGTTCGCCGCTGATCTTCACCTTGTCGGCAGTTGCTGATCTACGCGCTGAAAACCCGCAAGGGCTAGACTTCCAAGCCCAGGTCCTGCCGCTGCTCAAAGCTGAAATGATGGCTGAATACTTCGGCATCATTGCAGCGCTTCAAGGCGAGTCGCCCTTAAGAATCAAATCCGAGATAGCCAACGCTTTTCTGATGGGCGAAATCCAGGCCAAAGCTGCTGAGCTGGCGCAGCGGTTTGCGGTGCCCATGCTGGACGAAAGTGTCTTTAATCCTCGGTGTCTGAAAGCGCCTGTGGATAATTATTCGAGGTGGGTTAAAGCCTTCATTGAATACGATGTGAAGCAGAGCATCCTCGACCTTGATCACAGCCCGATCAAGGCCGCAGTGGAGGTGTGGAGAAGCTGCCGTGAACAATTGCGTCGCGTTGTGGATAACCAGGGCCTAACGCCTGAATCTCATCGTATTTTCTTCAATGAGTACGCGCCCCTGGTCAATCGCCTGGTCGCCGGCCCGCAAAAGGAGCGTCATCAGGAACTGCTGGCGTTGGCTGAGGCAGGCATTCTGCAGTGGGTCCATGGCTCGAATGTTATGCACAGCGCCGGTACATCAGACGTTTCACTCACGCTCGAAGACGGTCATGTGTTAGTGCTCGACGCATTGATTAGCGCCCACGTCAGCGGTAACCACACTCTCGCCTCGCAGCCGCGCATTATCCGGCAGCTGCGCGAAAGCGGAATTATCCACAGCGTCCCTGGAGGCGGCGAAACGCCGCACGTCGACAGCCACGGCAAGGCACAACCCAATCTGTGGATAACCGGCCCGATCGTCGAAGGCGCAACGTATTACAACCACTACGTGCCTTCATCCGGCAGTTACTCAAGGGCGTTCGTTGATGCTGACCGGATAGCGCGGGAGATGCTGGGAATGACGGTCATTTCTTGAAAGTTACTCGTAGCCTCGCTGAGGCCCCTGTGGGAGCGAGCTTGCTGACGAATGCGGCGGGTCTGGGATATCAAAGGTGAATGACACGTCGTATTCGTCAGCAAGCTGGACTTGGACAGAGGCATGTTTCAGATCCGGAATCGTCATGAATCCTATGCTCAACACACCTTCCCCGAACCCGCGCAACTCAGCCCTGCCTTCACCGGTAAATACTGTCGGCGAATACGCTCCAGCTCCCCGCTGGCGCGCAGGGCGTCGATCGCGCGATTGATGGGCGCCAGCCATTGCGCGTGCTGGGGCTGAAGCTTGAACACCAGTGGCGCTTCGCTGAGTTTGGCGCCTTGACGAAACAGGTTGGGGTCCAGATGGTTGGTGGTCACTAACGCGTTGAAGATGTCGTCGACCATCGCAATGGCGTCGACGCGTCCGTTGCCGAGCAACTTGATTAACGCGTCCTCTTGGGACGTCTCGAGCCGATCGAGCCTGTGGGCGGCGATTGCCGGATCCAGTGCCCAATAGGTGTAGCCGCGGACCATGCCGATGGTGAGCTGTTTCAGCTGTTCGATGGACTGCTTGCGTGCGGGGTGATCGGCGAGGAAGTAGAGGTGTTCGTTGACCACCGAGTAGGGTTTGGAGAAGACGTAATGGCGCTGTTCTTGCGGGCTGTTCCAGATCAACGCGTCGGCGTAGTTAATGTCGATTTCGCCTTTCTGCAGCATGGATTGCAGGCGGTTGACCGGGTAGGTGACGAAGGTCACGTCGACATTGGCCAACTGCATCACCCGCCGTGCGATGTCGACGGACACGCCGAGTAAATGACCGTTCTCGTCTTCATAGGCGTAAGGCTTCCACTGCGCGCCACCCGCCACGTAAGGCCCTGCCAGAACAGGCAACGCGAGCAAGCAAAGCAAACAACCGCTCAACAGTCTGCGTCGAAATCCCATGCGATCCGTCAGCCCAGGCTCAAGGTGGATCCCAAGGCTACCAGTTGAAAATGTCTGGAGTGTGTCGTAGTGCCACTATTTGCAGGCGGCTTCACGAAAATCCGCAAAAAAGCCCGCGCTGACGGGTATCAGGCGGGCTTGAGGTCTCTAGAGCGTCGCAGCGAGGATCAAGCGCCGGGACTTAAACGGATGATCTTGGGAAACTCGGACAGCGTTATCGGGGTCGAGCACTGATCTGCGTTGCATCGCCAGTGCTGTTCGCTGTCAGTCATCCCCTTGTTTGGAAACTGCGTGTCCAGTATGCGGACGGGACCGTTGTTCATCGCCGTGGCGTTGACCTGGTCCTCACGGGATCTACCGGTTGCCCAGACCACCATGATGCGTTCGCGACCGTCGCTGAAGGCCAGCTTGTAGACATTATCGGCTTGCAGGCTATGGCTGGCGTCGTAGTTGAAGGTGCGCAGATAGGGACTGATTGCCTTGAGCGTCGCGTACGCGGGCTTGGGGCTCAGGTCAATATTGAGCAGCCCGAAGTTATGCTCTTGATCGTCGCGCGCCGTGCCGTCGTTGATCAGGTCGTACCACCACATGCCCTTGATGTTGGGCACGGTGCGGGCCAGGAAATAGGCGCGGGCCAGATACGCCGACTGGCGCACCGCGCTGATGCCGCAGTTGCCCTCGTGGCTGGGCCATGCCATCTCGGTCAGGTACAGCGACACAGGCTTGCCGGCTTTGCCGGAGAAGCGACGGTCGAGATCGCGCATCCAGTTGATCCAGCTTTCCGGCGTGTTGTGATCGCGACCTTCGCAATGCACATAAGGGTGCAAAGAGAGGCCGTCCGCATACTTGAGCACGCCAGCGGCCAGCATGCGGTCAACGAAACCACCTTTAATCCCCGCCGACGTGACGGCGCCTGCCAGCACTTTTGCCTGTGGGTTGTTCTTACGAATGATTGGGGAGGCATCCTTCACCAACGCCACATAATCGCTACTGAGGCGCGCATCACTTGGGCCTTCGATGTCCCACTCGTTCCAGACTTCGTAGTACTTCACCGGGTTGCCGAGCTGCCGGGTGGTGTAGTCGACGTAGCTCAGGTACGGGATTTTGATTTCAGGCTTGCGTGGCTTCGCGTTGCCATTGAACGAGGTGCCGTAGCCCAGAATGACCATGGGACTAAGGTCCAGCGCGCTGGCGGTGTTCAGCCAGGCGCGCCACTGCGGGATGATGCGCAGTTGTTTCGGTGTCGGCTCGGCCGTGGACCAGAACGCGTCGTCCCGTACCGATGTCACCCCTGCCGCCGTTGCCAGTTCAAGGCTACGCAACGGCTGGGCCAGGTTGTTCATCGAATGGGTGGCGACACCGACGATGAAGGGATCCGCTGCGGCGACGTTGGCCAAGAACAGGCTGGACAGTAACAGCAGGCCTTTACGGCCAATACGCAGTGCATTCATGGGGAAACTTCCGTGTCAGCTCAACCCGGGCAGGCCGGTCCATTGCGCTCGTTCATCCGGCTTTGGGACGGAGGCTTTCGCGTGCGACCTCGCTGCAAGCGCATGTCCGATGGCCATGCCGAGAAACAGATTGGCAAGGGTCACTTCCAGGGTGTCGGTGGTCCAGCTGACGATGCAGATGCAGAAACCGGTCGCCAGCATGGCGCGGCCGTAACGAGTGACGCTATCGGCCAGGATGAAAAACAGCGGGATGTGCATCGCATACAGGAACAACCCGGCCAGCCCGAAGGTTGCCCAGAGGTATACCACGGTGCTGTCCGATACCATGAAGATGTCCGCACCGACCACCGGGAACGCCGCCACGGCACTGCCGACCAGCCCGAAGCCTGCACCCGTGTACTCGCGGTCTTCGTTCATCAGCACTCTGATCACGTTGGGCCAGGTGTTGACGAGTCGGTCGTAGATCGATGACAGCGAGTCGCCGGCCGAGACTTTGTTGGGATCGAAGTCAAACGCCATCGCAATGAACGGCAGTGACATACCGAGCAGTACCGCTGCGATGATGGCGCCGCGCGTGGTCCAGCGAAACCGCGTGATCATCAGCAGGCCGACGCCGCCGATAAACGCCAGCGCCGGTGCCTTACTGGTGGTCAGAACGACGCCGACAAAGCCGATGGCGCAAACCCCGATGACTAGGGTTTTCGAACGCAAGGTTGCCATCAGGTAAAGGCTGAAGATGGAGATGATGATCGCCAGCGCACTGGAAATCCGGGCAAAGCCGGCCGGGCGGTCAGCTTCTTCCGACGCCCAGGTGGTGTTGGCGCTGAGTTCGGTGCCGCCAATGCTGTAGCTGTAACCTTTCCAGGGCAGGTCGGTGTATTTGTCCAGCGCGATACCGGCCAGCGATGCCATCAGCGCGAAAGCGATAGCCCACATGAACAGGCGCTTGTGCCGGGTGATCTGGTCGCCGCAGGCCATCCCGAACAACAACGGACTGATGCCATACAGCGCGAAGGCAAAGTTGCCCGCGCTCGCGCCGTTCAACGCCGCCCAGGCTGCAGACAAGAGCAGCACCAGGAAGCTCAACCACACGCCGGGCCCGGCTTTGAAGCTGCGCAGTTCGAGGGCGAAGAACAGGAGGCAGGCAACTTTCGGGGCGTACAGCAGTACCGAAATCCCGGCCTTGTCCAGATAGAAACGTAAGGCGCCGGAAAAGGTTTCGACCAGGATCAGGCTGATCGCGACCATCACGATAGCGGTGGACTTGTCGAACGAAAGCATCGACGGCTTTTCAACGTAAGCAGGGGAGGTCGACATCATGGTTACTGCCCCTCGGGAGCGCAGAATTGGGAAGAGATCATCAGGCGTGGAGGCGCAAGGCAAGCGCGTCGCCTGCAAGGCAAAGCTACCGCTCATCGAGCTCGGCGGTGGCCGTCGATTGACCTTGAAAAAATAGAGTTAGGCGCAGGCCATATCGAGGAGGTGACGTTCGTTCAGGTCCCTCTCACGCGGCGTGACAGGGGATATATCAGCCTCAGAAGCAGGGGCTGTCAATCAATTAGTCAAATTTTCGGACAGGTCTAAGGCACCGCAAAAATGGAGATCCGTAACTCGTTGAATTGATTGATGGATAAAAATTTGACGCTATTAAACAGGAGGGGAAATGAGCCATAAGCAGGGCTGCCTATGACTCATTTTCGTTACACGTCAGATTAAAAACCTGCCCTTTTGAGTATCAGGTGTACTTGCGTTTGTCGGGCGCTGGCGGGAAGTACTGGTACAACCACGTTTCGCTCAGTGTGCGGTCGCCGGTCTTGATGAACATGCGCATTTCCACCGGGTCCATCGAATCACTGGTCGGGTACCAGTCGAAGGTCACGCGAAAGCCTTTGATGTCCGGGAGCACCAGGACGTTGAAGTCCTGGACCTTGCCGTTCGACACCGTGACCACCGGCTCGATACCCGAACCCTCTGGCAAGCGGTCGATCCCGCCGCCATTGAAATCCACAGCGAAACGGCGTGCCCAGACGTCCGGGTAATGCTCGCCCGGCGCCCAGCCTTCGATAAACCCACCCATGCCTGAACGGGTGGCATGAACCTGAGCCAAGGGCGTGCTCACCGGTGGCAGCGGGCTCCAATATAGCTTGTAGCCATAGTTCATCGACATGCCGGCCTTGATCGGCACTTTCGGATTCCAGAACGCAACGATGTTATCCAGCGTCTCGCCGGTCGTTGGCAGCTCCATCAGATCAATCGACCCTTCTCCCCATGCCGTAGTTGGTTCGCACCAGAGGCTCGGTCGGCGGTGATACCAGTCGACGGTGTCTTGATAGGTCTTGAAATCGTGGTCGGTCTGCACCAGGCCGAAGCCTTTCGGGTCTTTGTCGGCGAACGCGTTGAACTGCAACTTCGCCGGGTTGTTCAGCGGGCGGCAAATCCACTCGCCGTTACCACGCCACATCGCCAGCCGGTCCGAGTCATGAATTTCCGGGTGAAGCGTGTCGCACATACGGCGTTCATGGGTGCCGCAGCTGAACATGCTGGTCATGGTCGCAATACCCATCTGCTCGATGTCAGCGCGTGCATTGATGTGAGCGTCGATGTCCATGACCACGCGATCGGCCTGGCAGTCGATGTCGAAGCGGTACGCGCCGGTTGCGCTGGGTGAATCCAGCAGCGCGTAGAACACGAAGCGGGTGGCGTCCTTGGTCGGTTTCTCGAACCAGAATTTGGTGAAGTCAGGGAATTCTTCAGGCTTGTGGGCGTAGGTGTCGATGGCCAGACCCCGTGCCGACAGGCCGTACTGCTTGTTGCTGTCGATTGCGCGGAAGTAACTGGCGCCGAGAAACGAGAGAATGTCGTTGATCGCAATCTCCGGCGCCTTGAACAGCTTGAAGCCGGCAAATCCCAGATCGCCCTTGAGCTGGCTCTGGTCGATACGACTGGCTTCGTAATTGAACAGCTCAGGACGGAAGTGCACTTCACGCGCTTCTTGGGTCGCGGGGTCGACGCTGTACATGCGCACGGGTGTCTTGAAGCCGGCGCCGACGTGGAAGAAATGCACGTCGAGCTGGCCTTTGACGTCGTTCCAAAGGGAATGACCGGCGTCGTATTTGATCGCATTGAACTGCTGAGGCGTCATGTTCGCCAAGGTAGGCGGCAGGTTCTGCTTGGTACTGACATAGGCTTTGCCGGCCATTTGCTTGGCGAGGTCTTGCAAGTTCTTGAAGTCGAAATGTTCGATTTCACCATCGGCTGCTGCGGCCAATGCACGTGCAGCGTAAAGGCCCGACGCGGGCAGCGCGCTATAGGCTGCGAACGCCATGGACGCTTTCAGGAGATTCCTGCGATTCATAAGGTGAAGCCTCTGAAGAAATGCTGTGCCTTCCTGCACAAAAAAGTGCGCTTTCCCAATCCTTGCCGAACGCAAATTACCAACAAACAGATAACAATCTCGGCATCTTGTTCGCAAAAAAGATAAAAAATCGTTTCAGAGCACTACTTTCGTTTCTTCAGCGTGTTGCGGAGCGTGTCCTCAAGCCTGCTGGATGAACGCCAGCCGCACGGCGAAGCCGATCAGGAGGCTGCCGAACAGCCACTGTTGGATCCGTTGCGCCGTCGCATTGCGCGCCAGCCACCTACCGATCCAGCCACCCGCCATGGCGTAGACGCTGTCGAACGAGAGGCCGATCAACACCAGAATCACACCGAGTTGGGCGAATTGTCCGGCAACCGAACCCGCGTTGGCGTCGATGAACTGCGGCAGCAGAACCGAACAGAACAGCAGCGCCTTGGGGTTGAGCAGATTGGTCAACAGGCCGCGCAGAATGGCCGTGCGCCAAGAGATTATCGATTCCCCAGAGGTGCCTGCGCTGGCGCCACTCATGACGCCCGGTTTGAACATCTTCAACCCAAGCCACAGCAGATAAGCCGCCCCGACGATGCGCACGACTTCGAAGGTCCAGGGTGAGACTTTGAACAACGTCGCCAACCCCAATGCCGCCAGCGCGACATGGCAACCTCGGGCGATGGCCAGGCCAGATGCAGTCGCCAACGCTTTTGCGCGACCTTGGCGCGCTCCGGTTTGCAGCAGCAGGATCATGTCGGGCCCAGGCATCAGCAAGACCATGGACAGGGCGAGGATAAACAGCGCGAGGTTTTCCATTCTTCAGCTCTCCGGCAGGGATAACGGAAGAAAATTCTACGGTCGAAGGCGGGGGCAGGTGGTTGCGTGTTTGACCCTTTGAGCGCTTAGTATTGGCAGTTTCTGCCCTTTACTACTCTTGAATGGTCGCACTTATGCCAAATCGATTGAACGTGAAACTGGATGCCTACGACCGCCGCATTCTCAACGCGCTTCAGCGGGACGGTCGCTTGACCAACGTGCAGCTCGCCGACGAAATCGGATTATCTGCCTCGCCCTGCTTGCGACGCGTTCGCCATCTGGAGGAAACCGGGGTCATTCGCGGGTATCAGGCAACGCTGGATGCCGAGACGCTCGGCTTGGGCCTGACTGTGTTTATCGGGGTAAAGGTCGATCGCCATCATGAAGACGAGGCGCAGAGGTTTCATCAGGTGGTGTCTGAGTGGCCTGAGGTCATCTCGGCCTATCTGGTGTCCGGCGAGTCGGACTTCCTCCTGCATGTGGTGGTGCCCGACCTGCGCGCGTACGACCGGTTTCTCTCCGATACTCTGTTGAAGATGCCGAGCGTGCGCGACATTCGCAGCAACTTCGCGATCCGCACGCTCAAGCCGCAAGGGCCACTGCCGCTCGGGCATTTGCCGGTTTAAATGCAGCCGCATGAAAACCTGTAGGGGCGCGCATGGTCTGGGCGCCATTCCGACGAATGCGGTGGATCAGCACAAAAAATAGTGGCTGACCCGTTGCATTCGCTGCCGTCGTAACCTCCGACGTCTCCTACAGGTTTTGCGGTGTTTCTTGTAGAGGTCGCGATTGCCTTCAGGCCTGCGTCGTATGCCCACCGGCTCCCATCGCTGCCTGGCGCAGTGCCTCGGAGCGCGTCGGGTGAGGGTGGCAGGTCAGGGCGATATCTTCCGCTGACGCCGCGAACTCCATCGCCACGCAGTATTCGGCGATCATCTCGCTGACGCTTGGGCCGACCAGGTGTACACCGAGAATTTCGTCAGTCTTCTCATCGGCGAGTACTTTCGCGAAGCCATCGGTTTCGTGATTCACCTTCGCCCGGCTGTTGGCGCTGAAAGGGAATTTGCCGACCTTGTAAGCACGGCCTTCCTCCTTCAACTGCTCTTCGGTCTTGCCGACACTGGCGAGCTCCGGCCACGTATAGATCACGTTGGGGATCAGGTTGTAGTTGAGCTCGCCTTTCTTGCCGACGATACGTTCCACGCACACCGCCGCTTCGTCCTCGGCCTTGTGCGCCAACATCGGCCCCGACGTCACGTCGCCGATCACCCAGATACCGTCGACGGCCGTGCGATGGCCTTTATTGGCGAGCACGCCACGCTTGTCGACTTCAAGCCCGACGGTTTCCAGGCCCAGACCGTTCGTCACGGGGCGCCGGCCGATGGAAACCAGCACGTAGTCCGCTTCGATCACTTCAGCTTCACCGCCTGCAGCAGGTTCGACGGTCAGGCTGACGCCTGCATCGCTTGCAACGGCCGAGGTCACTTTTGAGCTCAGCTTGAAGTTCATGCCCTGACGCGACAGCGAGCGGTGCAATGTCTTGCCGGCTTCCAGGTCCGTGCCGTGGGCAACGTGGTCGAGGAACTCGACGACCGTTACTTTCGCGCCCAAACGCCGCCATACCGAACCCAGCTCCAGACCGATCACGCCGGCACCGATGACCACCAGATGCTTGGGCACTTCACTCAACGACAGCGCGCCGGTTGAGTCAAGAACGCGCGCGTTGTCGATGGTCACACCGGGCAGCGGCGTAGGTTCGGAGCCTGTGGCAATGATGATGTCCTTGGCTGTCAGCTCGGTTTCTGCACCGCTGGCGTCCTTGACGATGACCTTGCCGGGGCCTGCAATGCGTCCCCAACCCTTGATCCATTCGGCCTTGTACTTGCGGAACAGGAACTCGATGCCCTTGGTCAGGCCCGTTACGCTCTCGGCTTTCTGCGCCATCATTTGCGCGAGGTTCAACGTGGGCGTGACCTCGATACCCAGCTTCTTGAATTCCTCTCCGGCGGCCGCTTCATACAACTCGGATGCATGGAGCAAGGATTTGGACGGGATGCAGCCGACGTTCAAACAGGTGCCGCCCAAGGTTTCACGACCTTCTATACAAGCGACTTTCAGGCCTTTCTGGCCCGCGTGAATGGCAGCGTTGTAGCCGCCTGGTCCGCCACCGATGATGACAACGTCGTAGTGACTCATGAGCGCACTCCTGGATAAAAAATTGACAGTGGTGGGAAGCGTAGCCCGCTCTTTGAAAATGTCTCGAAAGATCAGGGATCACTTAAATTATGATCGTAATATGAGTTCAATGTGGATTTGAGGTCAAGCACTGTGCTTTTCAAGGGGGCATCAAGTTGCAACGTGCCGGTATGAAGTTGGCCTGTGGATAACGTGTTGGCAGGTTGTGTGTAAAGCTGTTGAAACAGTTCGCTCAGTCCGGTGCATAAACCTTCACCGTCGCAGGCTTCGTCACCTCCGCAACGGCGCGACGGATGCGGGTAACGATGGTGATGAATAACAGAACAGTCATCACGGCGAGGGCAATATTGATCGGCGCGGTGAGCACATACCCGGAGCCGATTCCTGCGCCAAAAACCCCAAAGCACACCAGACGCATGTCACTTTTCAACGGACCGTCGTAGCGCCGTGATGCCTTGATCAACGGACCGAGCAGACCTGCAAACTCACTGAAGATTGCCAGCAGGGTGACGGTCAGAATCAACAGGAGGCTGACCTTTGGAATGACCGCAAACGGCAGGAACAGCGCGGTTTCGGCCACAATACGGCTGAGTTCGTGGGCGCAGGTTCCAAGGCGGGAATGTTGTCCGAACTCGCTGATCAACACCGCTTCTACAGCATTGAAAAGCATGCGGATCAACATCCAGATCGGGATCAGGACAAAGATCCAGGGATGAAAGGCGAACGCCGCGACAAGTACGCCGACCGCCACTGAAATGAGTCCTGCGCACGACGTCACATGGATGGCGTGTACGCCGTCATCGAACAGGATTTTGGCCAGCGGATGCAAAAGTTTCTGCAGCCCGGTTCTGAGTGGGGTGAGCATGATCGCAGGCCAGCTCCCTGTGGATAACTTTCTGGGAGCATAGTGCATGGTTTTTGGTTGTGCAGACCCGGCATGCTGACGTTGTTATGCACCCGGAGTAAGACGTGGTCTGCTTAATGGCCAGATGGGTCAAGCCCATCAAGCGCTAACCTGTCTACGGGCTGTCTGGGTGAATAATTCGTCATGCAGAGCAGCAATTACCGGACGAAAATTTCACTACTTCTGTTATATCGTAACGCCCTCGTAAATCGGTGTTTCGGCGTGTTGATAAGCGGACCGAAAAACGAACGGGAAGGGTGATGAATACAGCGTTCAGCAGGTTCTGGAGTGTCGATGCGGGTTGATCTGGATGTTGAAGGGGCTGAGCCGGCAAGCCTGCCGAGGTTCCAGCGTGCGAGTTTTCAGGCCGCGCGCCTGTCGCGACTGACCTACGTGCTGGGCGCCATGGGTGTGCTGGGTCTTGTGGTGTCGTTGTTCGTCGATCTGTTTTCTCCCAATTCGCTGTGGACCGCGGTGCTGACCAACAGCGCGGCCAGTCTGTTGGTGCTCGCTGCGGCGCTGCAGTCTGCGCAGGTCGTTGCGCTGTGGCGCGCCCATGTCATTGCCCCTGATGAAGCAGTGATCGCGGTCGATGAGCAAGCCGAAACCGAGGAGCCGGGTTGGTATGACCGCCTGCTTGGGCGCATCGGTGGTGCCGGGACGTCGATGGTCGGGCAGATCGGCGCGCCGGTATTCTGGTTGGCGGGATGGGCGTTGCTGGCGCTGATCAGTATTTCGATGATCTGGAACATGACCCTGGTCGGCAGCAGCGTCGGCCTGACGGGGAGCGTGGTCGGCGGATTGTTGCTGCTGATCGGCTTTGGTTTGTTGGTGCTCGAGCGCCAGTTCAGTAACGAATCCGAAGCGAGCTGGCCAGAAGCCGAGCAGTTGGCGCAGATGAGTCGGGTGGCCATCGGTACGTTGTTGATCGCCGCGTTCTGTCTGTTCTTCTCTTCTGCAGATCGCATCTGGCCCGCCCGACTGGCCGTGCTGATCGGGCTGCTACCGGGGCTGGTCGCTGTCGAACTGTTGATCCGTGCACTGCTGTCGATCTTCAGCCCGCGCAACGAGCGACTGGAGCCGCGTCTGGTCGCCAGCAGCTTCGCCGCCGGCTTGCTGCGCTGGCCACCGCGTCCGCTGACAGCGTTGCAGAACGAATTGCACAACCGCTTCGGCATCGACCTGCGGCAGATCTGGGCGTTTACCTACATGCGTCGGGCGTTCCTGCCCGTAATGGCAGTGATCGTTGCCCTCGGCTGGGCGCTCAGCGGTGTGCACGAAATTCCCATGCAGGGTCGAGGGATCTACGAGCGTTTTGGCAAGCCAGTCGAGGTCATGCAGCCTGGGCTGCACGCTGGCCTGCCGTGGCCGTTCGGGACGGTATTGCCGGTCGAGAACGGCGTGGTTCACGAGCTGGCGACCAGCGTCTCCGATGGCGCCAGCAACGAGCAGATCCTGGATCCCGCCGAAGGTCCACCGCCTGCCGTTGCCAATCGACTCTGGGACGCCACGCACATCAACGACAAGTCGCAGGTGATCGCCAGCGGCTCGGGGGATAAGCAGAGCTTTCAGATCGTCAACATGGACGTGCGCTTTGTCTACCGCATCGGTCTGGACGACGAGGCCGCCATGGCGGCGACATACAACAGCGCCGACATCCCCAGCCTGATCCGCAGCACCGCCAGCCGCGTGCTGGTCCACGATTTCGCGTCGCGCACCCTTGATGAATTGCTCGGCGAGCAGCGCACCGATCTGGCGGCCGACATCGGAAGTGCCGTCGCGCGAGACTTGAAAAAACTCGACAGCGGTGTGGAGATCCTCGCGACGGTGGTGGAGTCGATTCATCCGCCTGCGGGCGCCGCCAACGCCTATCACGCCGTGCAGGCCGCGCAGATCAGCGCGCAGGCATTGATCGCCCGTGAGCGCGGCGCCGCCGCAGATCAGGCGAACCTCGCGCAGCTGCATGCCAGCATCGCCCACGATCAGGCTGCCGCCAATTCACGTGAAGTCATGTCGACCGCCCAAAGCGCCGACCTGCGTTTCAGTGCCGAACAACAGGGTTATGCCAAGGCCGGTCAGGCGTTTCTGCTGGAGCAGTACCTGAACCAACTGACGCTGGGCATGACCCACGCCAAACTGCTGGTGCTCGATCATCGCCTGGGCGGCACCAGTGCGCCCACCATCGATCTGCGTTCTTTCACCCTCCCGGTCGACCCCACGTCGTCCAAGTCAGCTGAACAGCCTTCGGCTGAATAAGGAGTCCTCCCTTGAGTCTGTTTCATAACCACGATCACCACGACCATGCAGGTCATGACCATGGCGGCCATCATCACGGGCATCACCATCACGGTGAAGCGTCGGGCCCGGCTGGCTTTCCTTGGCGTCGGGCGTCACTGGCGGCGGTGCTGATTGCCTTCGCAGTGGCCGCTGCGAGCCTGGTGCAGGTGCGTTCCGGCGAGGCGACGGTGGTGACGCGCTTCGGCAATCCGTCTCGCGTATTGCTTGATCCCGGCCTGAGTTGGCGCTGGCCTGCGCCGTTCGAAGCCGCAATCCCTGTGGACCTGCGCCTGCGCACGACATCAAGCGGCTTGCAGGATGTCGGTACCCGCGACGGCCTGCGCATCATCGTTCAGGCGTATGTCGCCTGGCAGGTGCAGGGCGACCCCGACAACGTGAAACGCTTCATGCGCGCCGTGCAGAATCAGCCGGATGAAGCCGCCCGCCAGATCCGTACGTTTGTGGGCTCCGCACTGGAGACCACCGCCGCGAGTTTCGACCTGTCGAGTCTGATCAATACAGACGCCAATCAGGTGCGCATCGCCGATTTCGAAAATCAGCTGCGTCAGCAGATCGACAAGCAACTGCTGACCACCTATGGCGTACGCGTCCTGCAAGTGGGTGTCGAGCGTCTGACGCTGCCTTCGGTAACCCTCAACGCCACGGTCGATCGCATGCGAGCCGAGCGTGAAACCATCGCCACCGAACGCACGGCGATCGGCAAGCGCGAAGCGGCGCAGATTCGTTCGGCTGCCGAGCGTGATGCGCGGATCGTTGAGGCGGATGCGGCCGTGAAAGCCGCCGACATCGAAGCCCAGTCTCGCGTCGAAGCGGCGTTGATTTATGGGCGCGCTTACGCCAGCTCGCCGCAGCTGTACAACCTGCTGCGCTCGCTCGATACCCTCGGCACCGTCGTGGGCCCGACCACCAAGCTGATCCTGCGCACAGATGCCGCGCCGTTCCGTGTGTTGGTGGACGGTCCGCCCCAGCTGGATGGGAAGCAGGATGGCAAGGCTGGAACGCAACCATGAGTGAGCAGGACTCGATGCAGGTCGAGCGTCCGGTGGTCAACAGCCCGTGGTTGCAGGCCAGCCGGTTGGCGTTTTTGGGGCTGTATGTGGTCACGTTGCTGGCCGCGCTCGGCTGGGCAGTCTCCAACGTTCGGCAGATAGACCCGCAAAACCGTGCCGTCGTGTTCCGCTTTGGCGAACTTGATCGGGTACAGAACGCAGGCCTGTTGTTGGCCTGGCCGCAGCCTTTCGAACAGGTCGTGCTGCTGCCCTCGGCTGATCGGGTAATTGAGCGGCATGTGGAAACCTTGCTGCGCTCGCCCACCGCATTGGCGGCTGACAAGGTCACCAGTTTTGCCACGCCCATGAGTGATGCGCTGGCGGGCTCCGGTTATTTGCTGACCGGTGATGCCGGTGTCGTACAACTGGATGTGACGGCGTACTACAAGGTGACCGACCCGCGTGAGTTCGTGTTACAGGGGGAACATGTGCTGCCTGCGCTGGACCGTTTGGTCAATCGCAGCGCTGTCAGCCTCACTGCAGCAAGGGATCTGGACACGATTCTGGTGGCGCGGCCTGAGTTGGTCGGGTCGGACAGTCAGTCGGCCGAGCGCCGTGAACGCCTGCGTGGCGATCTGGTGCAAGGCATCAACAAACGCCTCGATGAGCTGACAGCAACGGGCATCGGATTGGGTGTGGAGGTGGTGCGGGTGGACGTGCAATCCAGCCTGCCTGCAGCGGCCGTAAACGCATTCAACGCTGTTTTGACCGCCAGCCAACAGGCCGATCAGGCGGTTGCCAACGCCCGTACCGATGCGGAAAAAGCCAATCAGACCGCCAACCAACAGGCCGATCGTACCTTGCAGGTTGCTCACGCTCAGGCGTCCGAACGATTGGCCAAAGCACAGACCGACACCGCAACCGTGACCGGTCTGGCGCAGTCGATCCAGAACAAGAGCGACCCTGGCCTGTTGCTGCGCATTTACCGCGAGCGTGTGCCGGGCATTCTCAAACAGGCCGGTTCCGTCACGACGGTCGATCCCCATGACGATTCACGCCTGATCATTCAGGGAGCCGACAAATGAGTGGCGAAGCTGTACACAACCACGCGGATGAACACGCGCACGACCACAACGACTCGCCCGCACCTGGCAGCATGCTGACCGGCAACGAACAGCGCAGCGCCGCCCGCCAACTGACGCTGGCAATGCTCGCGCTGGGGCTGTTGGCGTTGGGTTTGGTCTGGCGATTTTTTGCGCCTGAGCAAGTCGGCGTCAGTCAGTTACTGCTGGGCGCCGCCTCGTTGCTGGTGGCAATTCCGGTGGTCAGTGCCGGCTGGCACAGCCTGCGCTATCCCAGTCTGCACGGTATTACCGACCAACTGATCGCGTTGGCGATGCTGGGTGCCTGGGCCACGGGTGACCTGATGACCGCGGCCTTGCTGCCCATCATCATGATCTTCGGCCACGTGCTGGAAGAGCGCAGCGTGATCGGCTCCCAGGAAGCGATTCAGGCATTGGGTCGCCTGACTCGAAGCCATGCGCGCCTGATCGCTGCCGACGGCTCGATCCGTGAAGTCGATAACGGCTCGCTGGTGGCGGGTGATCGGGTAGAGGTACGCGCGGGCGATCGGGTGCCGGCCGATGGTCTGGTGATGTCCGGACAGGCGAGCCTCGACACAGCGCCCATCACCGGAGAATCAGTGCCGCTGGAAGCGCGTGCCGGCATGGAAGTGTTTGGCGGTGCGATCAACCTCGACGGCCTGCTGCGCATCGAAGTGACGCGCATCGGTAACGAGTCGACACTGGGCAAGGTCATCGCCCTGATGCAGAGCGCCGAACGTTCCAAACCACCGATTACACGCCTGCTGGAGCGATACGCCGGCAGTTACATGGTGCTGGTGTTGCTGATCGCGGCCGTCACCTGGTTCATCACCAATAACGCGCAAGCCATGCTTGCGGTGCTGGTCGCCGCATGTCCCTGTGCGCTGGTGCTGTCGGCGCCCGCGACGGCCATTGCCGGGATCGCGGTGGCGGCGCGTCACGGCATTCTGATTCGCAGCTCGGCCTTCCTTGAGGAGTTGGCCGACCTGACGTCGCTGGTCGTCGACAAGACCGGGACGCTCACATACGGGAGCCTTCGCTTGCAGTCGATACAGGCCGAGGAGGGTGCAGGCGAGGACGTGGCCGCGCTCGCGGCGAGCCTCGGTTCGGCGAGCAGTCATCCGGTCAGTCGTGCGCTCGCGGGGCTGGTGGAGAAAGAGGACTTACTGGCGCTGGAAGACATTCGCGAGCGTCAGGGCCTGGGTGTCGTTGCGCAGACTGCGCGAGGCGAAGCGGCATTGGGGCGTCCTGAATTGTTCGCCCAGTTGGGCATCCCGACGTCGCCGGTTCCCAACCACGACGGCCCGATTGCCGGCCTGGCCGTGGATGGTGTGTTCCTCGCCTGGCTCCTGCTGGCCGACAGCCTCAAGCCTGAGGCGCGTCTAGCGTTGAGCGAGCTGCGTGAGCTCGGTTTGGGGCGTCAGTTGCTGCTGACCGGTGACCGCCAGAGTGTGGCTGACACCTTGGGGCACGAAGTGGGCATCACCGACATCCATGCGCAGGCCTTGCCTGAGGACAAGCTGAATCGCGTGATGGGCGAGATCAAGAGCGGCTTTCGCCCGATGGTGGTCGGCGATGGCATCAACGACTCGCTGGCCTTGAAAGCGGGCGTCGTGGGCGTCGCCATGGGCGCTGGCGGTGCCGACATCGCGCTGGCATCCGCCGACATCGTGCTGATCGGCAGCGACCTGCGTCGCCTGGGCACTTGCGTGCGCCTGAGCCGCCAGTGCCGACACACGTTGCAGGTCAACGTGATCATCGGTCTGGGCTGGACGCTGGCCATCGTTGCACTCGCCGCATTCGGCGTGCTTGGCGCCGCAGGTGCGATGATTGCGGCGGTTTTGCACAACCTCAGCACCCTGCTGGTGCTGGGCAATGCTGGCCGCTTGTTGCGGTTCCACGAGCCGATCGCAAAATTTCACAATCCCGCGTAAGCCTTTGTATTCGGCGCTTTCCCTGAGAGCGCCGGGTTAGAGGCCTTGGCTAAGTATAAAAATTCGCTTGAGCTTTGAAGAACTCTGTAACAAATTATCCTTCAGTCATGAAGAGGGTGCTCCATCGCAGGCTTCAAATTGGCTAGAACCCCGGGGCGCATGGAAGTACCCGCATTCTGGGTCACCGTCATCATTCAAAAAGCCGATAGCCTGACGGTTCCTACGTGGAATCGGTTTTGGACTACCCTTTTCCGTGTTCCTGGATCAGGGGGTTTTCTCAATGCTCGCGCAACTTCCACCGGCGTTACAGAAGCTTCATCTACCACTGCGACTCAAACTTTGGGACGGCAACGAGTTTGATCTGGGGACTGATCCCAGCGTCACCATCGTCGTCAAAGACCCCTCATTGGTTTCCGATTTCTCGCACCCCAGCCTTGATTTGCTCGGCAGCGCGTTCGTTGAAGGACGACTTGAACTCGAAGGCTCGATCAGCGAAGTCATGCGGGTGTGTGATGAGCTAACCGCCGCCCTGGTGGACGAAGACGACGGCGTCGTCCCGGTGCGCACGGAGCACGACAAGGAAACCGACGCCAAGTCGATCTCTTACCACTACGACCTATCCAATGCCTTTTACCAACTCTGGCTGGACAAGGAGATGGTTTATTCCTGCGCCTACTTCAAGACCGGGCACGAAACGCTGGAGCAAGCGCAGCAGGACAAGTTCGATCACCTGTGTCGCAAGCTGCGCCTCAGGCCGGGCGAGTACCTGCTCGATGTCGGTTGCGGATGGGGCGGCCTTGCACGGTTCGCGGCACGTGAGTACGGCGTGAAGGTGTTTGGCATTACCTTAAGCCGCGAGCAGTTGGCGCTGGCCAGGGAGCGGGTGAAAGCCGAAGGCCTGGAAGACCGCGTTGAGCTGCAGCTGCTCGACTACCGCGATCTGCCCCAGGACGGTCGTTTCGACAAGATTGTCAGTGTCGGCATGTTCGAGCACGTTGGTCATGCCAACCTAGAGCTGTACGCCAAGTGCCTGTTCGGCGCGGTGAAGGAGGGCGGTCTGGTGATGAACCACGGCATCACCGCCAAGCACACCGACGGTCGTCCGGTCGGGCGTGGCGCGGGTGATTTCATCGACCGCTATGTGTTTCCCAACGGCGAGCTGCCGCACCTGTCGATGATCACCGGGTTCATCAGTGAGGCCGGTCTGGAGGTGGTGGATGTGGAGAGCCTGCGTCTTCACTACGCCAAGACGCTCGATCACTGGAGCATGCGTCTTGAAGAGAAACTGGACGTGGCGGCGGCGATGGTGCCGGAGCAGGCCCTGAGGATCTTCCGTCTTTATCTGGCCGGCTGCGCGTACGCGTTTTCCAAAGGCTGGATCAACCTTCATCAAATTCTGGCGGTCAAGCCGCGCGCCGATGGCAGCCATGACTTGCCGTGGACGCGGGACGATCTGTACGCGTGATTTGGGGAAAGTCCGTATTCTGTGGGAGCGAATTCATTCGCGAGATGGCGGCGTAATCGTTGTAAATCTGTCGCCTGTAGCTCGTCTTCGCGAATGAATGCGCTCCCACAGTTTTGAACTGCAGCATGCTAGAGGATCGGTGAAATCAACCGCGCGACGCGCATCCCCAGCTGCTGCAAGTGATGGGTCTCCTTGCTGTCCTCAATTGAAATTTCAACCGCCTGGGCGAAATCATCGCTGAGCATGGCTTCGACTTCCCGGGCAAAATCTTCGTCCACGGTCAGCAGCATCAGTTCGAAATTCAGGCGAAACGAGCGATTATCCAGGTTGGCGCTCCCGATCGCTGAAATCTCGTTGTCCACCAGCACCACCTTCTGATGCAGAAAGCCCGGCTGATAGCGGAACATCCGCACGCCTGCGCGCACCGCTTCGAAGGCAAACAGGCTGGACGCGGCGTACACCGTGTAATGGTCGGGGCGCGAAGGCAGCAGCAGGCGTACATCGACGCCCCGCAGTACGGCCAGACGCAACGCTGCCGACACCGCTTCATCGGGGATGAAGTAGGGCGTTGTGATCCACACGCGTTCGGTTGCGGCGTGAATCGCCTCGACAAAGAACAGCGAGCAGGTTTCCTGTGAGTCTGCCGGGCCGGTCGCGAGGAACTGACACAGCACGCCGTCCTCGGGGTAGCTGTCAGGCAGAATCAGCGGCGGCAGTTCTCGCGTTGCCCAATACCAGTCCTCGGCAAACGACTCTTGCAAACACGCCACGACCGGGCCGACGATGGCGACGTGCGTGTCGCGCCACGGCGCCAGTGGCGGCTTGAGGCCCAGGTATTCATCACCGACGTTGTGTCCACCGACGAAACCCTTCACGCCATCCACGACGACGATCTTGCGGTGATTACGAAAGTTGATCTGAAAGCGGTTGAGCCAGCCACCACGGGTGGCGAACGCCTTGATCTGCACGCCGCCCTTGCGAAGTTTCTCCACGTAGCTGGCAGGCAGCGCATGGCTGCCGATGCGGTCATACAGCACGAAGACTTCGACGCCTTCGGCGGCCTTCTCTAGCAGCAACGCTTGCAGTCGTCGTCCGAGCCCATCGTCATGAATGATGAAAAACTGCACGAACACCACCCGCTTCGCGACGCGTATCGCCTCGAAAATTGCAGTGAAAGTGGCCTCGCCGTTAATGAGCAGTTTCACTTCGTTGTTGGCGAGGCAGGGCATGCGCCCCAGCTTGGGCATGGCACGCAACGACTCATAGGCATCCGAGCGCCGAGCAGCGACGGCTTCTTCGATCCATGGCTTCCAATTGAAATCGACGATGGCATTACGCATCTCGTTGTTCGCCTGGCGTCGCGCCTTGATGTAGGCGTCGAACGTGCTGCGGCCGAAAACGAGGTAGGGAATCAGGGTTACGTAAGGGATAAAGATCAGCGGCATCGCCCAGGCGATCGAGCCTTGTGCGGTGCGCACGGTCAGCAATGCATGAATCGCTGCTACGATGCCCAGCAGGTGAGTAAAACCCAGCAAGTAGCCAAAGAAATACGGGCTGTGATAATCCATGCGCAACCTTGTGCTGTAGGCGTCTTGGTGTCTAACAGACCACAGTACGGGAGGATTGTCGCTATTTTATTAGGGCTGCAACTGGCGGCACGATTCGTCGTCTAAGCCTCATCGTCTACCGGCTGTAAAGTGCCGTGTTCAAACTGCTTCTGAGCAAAAAGGAAATCAGGTTCATGAAAAAGCGCGTACTGGCGTTGATGGTTTGTCTGGCTGCGCCCTTCGCTCAAGCGCAAGTGCTGCAGCCCGGGCTCTGGGAACTGACATCTAGCAACATGCAGGTTGATGGTCAGCAGATGCCCGATATGCAGGTCATGCTCGCCCAGCTGCAAATGATGGCCCCGCAGCAGCGCGCGGCCATGGAACAAATGCTGGCAAAACAAGGTATTACGTTGGGCGGGCAGGGCGTACGGGTTTGCCTTACGCCGGAGCAGGTGAAGAATGAGCAAATCCCGCTGACGGACCCCAAGACAGGATGCACGCAGCAGATCACCGACCGCAACGGCCCTACCTGGAAGTTCAAATTCAGCTGCCCGCGTGCGCAGGGGACAGGCACTGCGCAATTTCTCAGTGATCGCGCGTTCAACACTCACGTGATTGGCTCTTTCAATGCCACCGGCCAGCAGCAAAACGGCAGTATGGACACCAAGGCAGTTTGGCTGGGTCAGAATTGCGGCACCGTAAAACCGAGAACCTGATAGGCCGTTTGTCTAAACGCCCCGCCTGTCGGGGCGTTTCTATTTGCGTGGTCTATTTCTTGCTCATGTTCCACGTGGAACATCTTCTTGTTTCACATGAATTTTTTGTTCTTAACCTTTGATTTACGTGTCAATTCTTATCCGTTCTTATCAAAAGCTTCATCTTTGACCTTTGGTCGGCATGTTATATTGTTACTAAGAATGTCATGTCTATCAGAGCCGGGATGCTCGCCTTTCTACGGAACGTGTCATGCACCGACGTCAAATGCTGCTCAATATGCTTTTGGCCAGCGCCGCCTTCGCGCTTCCTTTTTCTGTCCATGCCGCTCAAATTCGCAACGCCCGACTCTGGCGTTCCGATAATAAGCTGCGACTTGTGTTCGATCTCAGTGGCCCGGTGCAGTACAAGACCTTCACGCTGAGTGCCCCGGACCGCATCATCATCGACGTCAGTGGCGCGCGGCTGGAGGGCAACTTCCCCGAACTGGCGCTGGAAAATACGCCGGTTAAGGCGATTCGCTCCGGCCATTTCGGACAGGGCGATACCCGCATTGTCCTGGACCTGACTTCGCCGGTGCAGCTCAACAGCTTTCTTCTTGGGCCTGAGGGTTCGCAGGGCAATCGTCTGGTGGTAGATCTGGGTCACGACCTGGTCGCGCACACGCCAGTGGCACTCGCCGCCGCGCCTGCCGCACCGGTTAAAGAACCGCCTGCTCCTGTCCTCGATAAAAACCACCCCAAGCGCGACATCATGGTGGTGGTCGACGCTGGTCATGGCGGTAAAGACCCTGGCGCGATCGGTTCCAAAGGCGAACGGGAAAAAGACGTGGTGCTGTCCATCGCTCAACTGTTGGCCAAACGCCTGAAGCGTGAGAAGGGCTTTGATGTGCGGTTGGTGCGCAACGACGACTTCTTCGTGCCGCTGCGTAAACGCGTGGACATCGCCCGCAAATACAACGCCGACATGTTTATTTCCGTGCACGCCGACGCTGCACCGAGGCTGACGGCGTCCGGCGCATCGGTGTTTGCGCTGTCTGAAAATGGCGCGACCTCTGCCACCGCACGGTTCATGGCTCAGCGCGAGAACGGCGTAGACCTGATCGGCGCGACGAGCCTGCTCAATCTGAAAGACAAGGACCCGATGCTTGCGGGCGTGATTCTCGACATGTCGATGAACGCGACGATTGCTGCCAGCCTGCAATTGGGGCACACCGTGCTGGGCAGTCTGGAAGGGGTGACCACGCTGCACCAGAAGCGCGTGGAGCAGGCAGGTTTCGCCGTGTTGAAATCACCGGATGTACCGTCGATTCTGGTCGAGACCGGCTTTATCTCCAACAGCCGCGATAGCCAGCGCCTGGTCACCGCGCGCCACCAGCAGGCGGTGGCGGATGGCTTGTTCGACGGCATGAAGACGTACTTCGAACGCAATCCGCCTGCCGGTTCGTTCATTGCCTGGCGGCAGGAGCAGAAGGCGGCTGAACAGGCGGTTGTTTAACGACAGCCCATCACGCGGTCACAGGTGATCTTGCTTCGGCTGCCGCTGGAGCTCGACACCCGGCTGATCGTCGTCCAGCCGACTTTCTGAATGTACCCCGCCCACGCCTCACCGTCCGAAGCCAGTCCTGTAAAAAACGTCATCGAGCCATACCGGCTGTTGGTCTGCGCCCAGCGGCGTTTGCTCGCGCTTTCATAGCCGCGCAAGTACATCGTCGAGCCCGACATTGCCACGCTGTAGCGATTTTCGTAGGCGTCGGCGCACGCCAGTAACGTCGCGCTGCGGCTGCACAACGCCTGATCGAGTCTGGGCGACGGCGGGGCAGCGAAGACCGGAGCGCTCAGCAGCAGGGAAAGGCCCATCAAAACCCTCAAAACGCTGATCATCGAGACGCCCTTGTAAAAAGTGTTAGTAGGTTTGTATTGTTATACTATAACGTAAAAAACACCTGAACCTGCTATTGATGAGATGTCCATGAACCGCCTTCCCGTGACCGTTCTGTCCGGCTTCCTCGGCGCCGGTAAAAGCACCCTGCTGAACTATGTTCTGCGCAACCGCGAAAACCTGCGTGTCGCGGTCATCGTCAATGACATGAGCGAAATCAACATCGACGGCAGCGACGTGCAACGTGATGTCAGCCTTAACCGTGCCGAAGAAAAGCTCGTGGAAATGAGCAACGGCTGCATCTGCTGCACCCTCCGCGAGGACTTGCTTGAGGAGGTCAGCCGTTTGGCCAACGATGGCCGTTTCGACTACCTGCTGATCGAATCCACCGGCATTTCCGAGCCGCTGCCGGTTGCAGAGACGTTCACCTTTCGCGACGAGTCAGGACAGAGTCTGGCCGATATCGCGCGGCTCGACACCATGGTGACAGTGGTCGATGGTTTAAATTTTCTGCAGGACTATCAGGCGGCTGAAAGCCTCGACAGTCGGGGCGAAACCTTGGGTGAAGACGACGAGCGTTCCATCACCGATCTGCTGATTGAGCAGGTTGAGTTCGCCGACGTGATTCTTATCAGCAAGATTGATCTGATCAGCGCGAGCGATAGGCAGGAGTTGATGGCGATCCTTAAACGGCTTAACAGTCAGGCGGAAATTCTGCCGATGGTGATGGGCGCGGTGCCGTTGGGAAAAATACTCGACACTGGCCGGTTTGATTTTGAGCGTGCGGCCCAAGCACCGGGCTGGCTCAAGGAATTACGTGGGGAGCACACGCCGGAAACCGAAGAGTACGGCATCGCTTCCACGGCTTATCGGGCGCGCCGACCGTTCCATCCGCAGCGCTTTTTCGACTTCATCAATCAGCCCTGGACCAACGGCAAGCTGCTGCGATCCAAAGGCTTTTTCTGGCTCGCGAGCAAACATCAGGACGCAGGGAGCTGGTCTCAGGCGGGCGGCTTGATGCGTCATGGATTTGCGGGGCGCTGGTGGCGTTTCGTGCCCAAGGCGCATTGGCCGCAGGACGAGGAAAGTACGCAGGTGATCATGCGCAACTGGCTCGCGCAAACCGGAGATTGCCGTCAGGAGCTGGTGTTCATCGGTCAGAACATCAACTTCACCCAACTGACGGCTGATCTGGACAGTTGCCTGCTGACCGATGCGGAAATGGCAATCGGTGTCGAGGGCTGGAGCCAACTGGCCGATCCCTTTGGAGACTGGTACAGCGACGCGGCTTAACAAATTGCACATTGTGGGAGCGAGCTTGCTCGCGAAGAGGCCAGTCCATTCACTGCATCTTTTGTAGGTAAACCTTCGTGAGCAAGCTCACTCCCACAGGTTGACGTCGTGTCAGCAAGACTCACTGCGCTTTCCACACACCCTTGCTTTGCTGCTCGCAAAACGGCTTCAGGAACGCCGCATCGCTGGCGACGCCGTAATAGTGAATGTTCTGCCGATAGGGCATATTGGCGACTTGCGCGTTGCTGCACTGGCCGAATGACCCCAACGGGCATTGTTCTAGGTAGGTGACTTCGACCTTTTGGTCTTTGAGCTGTGGTTTGCAGAATCCGTCGTGAAACAGGTCGGGCGGGATGTTTAGGTTTTCCTGACAGACTTTCACATCAAGCCGCTCGGCCTGGCTGTGAACCACGCAGGACTCAGCCCACGCCACACTCGTCGTCATCGCCAACACCATCAACGCCAGCCGCGCGGGCAGCCAGTTTGCTCGCATCGATTACCTCCGTCTGCGCTCGTTTTCGGGAGCGACGTTCAAGAATGGCCGGACATGCTGCAGAACATTCCCACCCATGTCATTGCTGGCCCATTGGGCGCAGGCAAGACCAGCCTGATCAAACACCTGCTGGACCAGAAACCGGCGAATGAACGCTGGGCGATCCTGATCAATGAGTTCGGCCAGATCGGCCTGGATGCCGCGCTGCTGACCACGGCCGAGGATGGTATCGCACTTGGCGAAGTGGCTGGTGGATGCCTGTGTTGCGTCAACGGCGCGCCGTTTCAGATCGGATTGGGTCGCCTGCTGCGCAAGGCCCGGCCGGACCGGCTGTTCATTGAGCCTTCCGGTCTGGGTCACCCTGTGCAATTGATCGCGCAGTTGCACGAGGCACCCTGGGTGGGCGTCCTTGCGGTGCAACCCAGTGTCATGGTGCTCGACGCCCAAGTGCTGGCCGCAGGCAAAGCGTTGCCTCAGACGCAGCAGGATGCACTGGCGCAGGCCGGTTTGCTGGTGTTGAACAAGTCCGAAGCGCTGGATCAGGGCAAACGTCAGGCGATCATCGATGCCCTGCCTGATCGACCCGCCTTCTGGACCGACCGCGGGGCGCTTCCTGTTGATCGTCTCCCCGGCATAAATGTGCGTGCCAGCGAGGGTGTGGATAACATTGTCGTGCCGAACGTCGCTGCGCCGAGGACGCTGAGTCAGTTACCCGCTGTCTGGACCGACACAATGAAGCCAATTTGCCTGAGCCAAGGCCAGGCGGAAGGCTGGAGCATTGGCTGGCGTTGGCATCCGGATCGGGTATTCGATGCCCAGAAGGTCCATCACTGGCTGCAAAGCCTTGATTGGCGCAGGGCCAAGCTGGTTATCCACAGCCCGACGGGATGGGTTTCGGCTAACGCGCTGGAGCGCGGGGCATTCACGTGGTCGGCGAGTGAGTGGCGCAAGGATTCGCGTCTGGAACTGATTTTCGCATCGCCGCAAGACGAGGCGGCGTTGAACGCGCAACTGGCAGCCTGTCTGGCCTAGCAGGGGTTATCCACAGCGGATCATTGCTTCCACTTGTTGTGTTCCTGGCGCCATTCCGCGAGCTGAATGATCTCAGCGGTTGGCTTAGGATTCTTGATCTCGAACGGGTAGGGCGCCAGCTCGATCTGCGCGGTGTGTGCACCGAACATCGTGATGGTACCGGGGTGACGCTGTTCGCCGGTCACGGTGAACTCGAAGTTATACACACGCGCCAGACGCTTACGGCCTTCGTTGTCGCGCTTGAACGTGATGCGACGCAGCGCGACGTTGCCGTCGAGCAATTCGATGTCCAGTTTGGCGCAGTGTTGTTTGACGCGCTCCAGCGCCCGTTCACGCAGACCATGGGAATGCCACAGCCAAGCGCCAGCGGTCGCCAGCAGCATCAGGACGAATATGTTGCCCAGGGTCAGCATGAAAAGAGAGCTCCCACAGAAGATGTCCAGCTTAACTGCGTCAGGTGACTGACAGCCATAGTCCGATAGCTTAATTTCGCTTCACTTCGTCCGGCTTCGCTACTACTGTGCTGTCCCGGCTTCAGGAACCTGTCATGAAAAGTTCGCCTCACCTACTCGCCATCCAGTCACATGTGGTTTTCGGGCACGCCGGCAACAGCGCGGCCGTGTTCCCTATGCAGCGTATCGGCATCAATGTCTGGCCGCTGAATACTGTGCAGTTCTCCAACCACACTCAGTATGGGCACTGGGCGGGTGAAGTGTTGGCGCCGCAGCAGATTCCGGCGCTGGTCGACGGGATCGCGGCGATTGGGGAATTGGGAAATTGCGACGCCGTACTGTCCGGCTATCTGGGCAGCGCCGCGCAGGGGCGAGCGATTCTTACCGCCGTCGAGCACATCAAGCGCGCCAATCCCCGTGCGCTTTACCTGTGCGATCCAGTGATGGGTCATCCGGAAAAAGGCTGCATCGTGCCGCAAGAAGTCAGCGATTTCCTCTTGGATGAAGCGGCGGCAGTGGCTGACTTTCTGTGCCCGAATCAGCTGGAACTGGACAGTTTCTCGGGTCGTAAGCCCTCGTCGCTGCTCGACTGTCTGGCGATGGCTCGGGCGTTGCTGGCGAGAGGTCCGAAGGCGATCATCGTCAAACACCTGGATTATCCGGGAAAGCCCGCCGATGGGTTTGAAATGCTCTTGGTGACCGAGCACGAAAGCTGGCACCTGCGCCGACCGTTGCTGGCGTTCCCCCGGCAACCCGTGGGCGTGGGCGACCTGACGTCCGGTCTGTTCCTGTCCAAGGTATTGTTGGGCGAAGACGTGCGCAGTGCCTTCGAATACACCGCCTCGGCGGTGCACGAAGTGCTGCTGGAAACTCAGGCCTGCGGCAGTTATGAGCTTGAGCTGGTCCGGGCGCAGGATCGGATCGCGCACCCGCGGGTCAAGTTTGAAGCGACGCGCCTGTAACACAATGGTCTGTAGGAGCGTGGCTTATCCCGCGATCGGCGGGGCACCCGCCGTAAATCCGTTTCACGCGTTCGTTCTCACAGACCGCACACAACGTTTCTGCTGCCGGTGCCCGGCAGATCGCGGGACAAGCCACGCTCCGACATTTATCTCGCCATCGACTTGAGTCTGAGAATCAAACCCCGTCTTCCCTGATCTCGCGATACCGCTTTTCCAGTTCCTGACGAAGCTGGCGACGCTGCTGCGCTTGCACGTAACGGCGTTTGTCTTCGCTGGTCTGCGGGCTCAGCGGCGGTACGCTCGCTGGTTTGCGTTGATCGTCCACCGCCACCATGGTGAAGAAGCAGCTGTTGGTGTGACGCACCGAGCGCTCGCGGATGTTCTCGGTCACCACTTTGATGCCGACTTCCATGGACGTATTGCCGGTGTAATTGACCGACGCCAGGAAGGTCACCAGCTCGCCGACATGAATCGGCTCGCGGAAAATCACCTGATCCACCGACAGCGTCACTACATAGCGACCGGCGTAACGGCTCGCGCAGGCGTAAGCGACTTCGTCGAGGTACTTGAGCAGGGTGCCGCCGTGCACGTTGCCAGAAAAGTTGGCCATGTCCGGGGTCATCAATACAGTCATCGACAGCTGGGCGTTTCCGGGTTCCATAGCGTGCTCACGGTCAGTTGAGTCGGAAAAATTGGCACCTGTTTCGGTGCTCGATGCAGATCGGTCATCAAGACCCACATTATCGGGACGCTGACAGTCGGGCTGCCGTCACGCCTGTTGCCTATCTGTTTCCATATATTGCACCGGCTTTATCCGCTTTTGTGCGGTGTTAACCTGCGAAAACCCTTGGATGGGGTATTTCCTGCGTTTTGATAAGCCTTTTCTGGCCTTGCTGGCGACTTTTCGTACAGCACGCGTCCGTCTTTTCGGCAGAAACGCGCATCTTCACGGTTCGTTACAAGGAGTCCGCGCCCATGCATGCCATCAGTTTCATTCAGGACCTGGCCGTTATCATGCTGGTGGCTGGCGTGGTCACCGTGTTGTTCCACCGGCTCAAACAGCCGGTCGTGCTGGGGTACATCGCGGCGGGCTTTATCATTGGTCCGCATACGCCGCCGTTCGGCCTTATCCACGATGAAGACACCATCAAAACCCTCGCCGAACTGGGCGTGATCTTCCTGATGTTCTGCCTGGGACTGGAATTCAGTCTGCGCAAGCTGTTCAAGGTCGGTGCGACGGCATTTATCGCGGCGTTCCTCGAAATCATGTTGATGATCTGGATGGGTTACGAAATCGGCCAGTTCTTCGACTGGAGCACCATGGATTCGCTGTTCCTCGGCGCGATCCTCGCTATTTCTTCCACCACCATCATCGTCAAAGCGCTCAACGATCTGAAAATGAAAAACCAGCGTTTTGCGCAGTTGATATTCGGTGTGCTGATCGTCGAGGACATTCTCGGCATCGGCATCATCGCACTGCTCTCAGGCATCGCCGTCAGCGGTACTGTCAGCTCCGGAGAAGTGTTTTCCACCGTCGGCAAGCTGTCGCTGTTCATGATCGTCGCGCTGGTGATTGGTATTTTGCTGGTGCCACGCCTGCTGGCCTACGTGGCGAAGTTTGAAAGTAACGAGATGCTGCTGGTCACCGTGCTGGGTCTTTGTTTTGGCTTCTGCCTGCTGGTGGTCAAACTCGAATACAGCATGGTGCTCGGCGCGTTCCTGATCGGCGCAATCATGGCCGAATCAAAACAATTGCCGAAGATCGAGCGCTTGGTCGAACCCATTCGGGATATGTTCAGCGCGATCTTCTTCGTGGCCATCGGCCTGATGATCGACCCGCAGATTCTGCTGGATTACGCCTGGCCCATTGCCGTGATCACCGGTGCAGTCGTACTGGGCAAGATGCTTTCCTGCGGCCTGGGCGCGTTCATTGCCGGTAACGATGGCAAGACCTCGCTGCGCGTGGGCATGGGGCTGTCACAGATCGGTGAGTTTTCGTTCATTATCGCGGCGCTGGGGATGACGCTTCAGGTCACCAGTGACTTCCTTTATCCGGTGGCCGTGGCGGTGTCGGCGATTACCACGCTGCTCACGCCTTATCTGATCAGGGCCGCTGATCCGCTGTCTCACTCACTCGCCGCCATCGTTCCGGCGCGCGTGGCCCGGGTGTTCGGTCTCTACGGGGAATGGCTGCGCAGTATCCAGCCACAAGGACAAGGCGCATTGCTTGCGTCGATGATTCGCAAGATCCTGCTGCAGGTCGGCGTGAATCTGGCCCTGGTGGTGGCGATTTTCTTCTGCGGGGCTTATTTCGCTGAACGGATCGGGGACTTTTTCAGCGAGTGGGTCAGCGAATCAGGTCAGCAAAAAGCCTGGATATGGGGGGCTTCGCTCCTGCTGTCCCTGCCGTTTCTGATTGCGGCGTATCGCAAGCTCAAAGCGCTGTCGATGTTGTTGGCTGAAATGGGCGTAAAGCCTGAGATGGCGGGCCGGCATACTGCACGCGTACGACGCGTGATCGCCGAAGTGATTCCGCTGCTGTCGCTGCTGGTGATTTTCTTGCTGATCGCGTTGCTCTCGGCGAGCATGCTGCCGACCAGTGAATGGCTGATGCTGATCGTGCTGGTCGCGGCGGTGGTCGCTGCGCTGCTGTGGCGGTGGTTCATACGCGTGCATACACGCATGCAGGTCGCGCTGCTGGAAACGCTGGGGAATCATCAGGAGCCGTCGGAGCATTAAGCTCCGAAGACTCCTGGATGAGCGGTGCGGGTCTCAGCTTTCCAGCCAGACGTCCCGCGCCCAGTGCCAGACCGATTCCCAGCTCTCTTCGGTGACGAGTTCTTCTTCGCCGGACCACAGCACCACGGTGCCGTCTTCCTCGACGCAGTAGTAGTCCTCGCCGTCCTGACAGATCGGGATCAGGTCGCGCGGTACACCGATATCCCAGGCATTGGCTGCGACGTCTGGCAGATAGGTGTGGGATTGAGGATCGGTCACGGTGACCGGCTCAAGGCTGCCGTAAACCACGTCACTGACGGTCAGCAGAAACTCTTTGAAGACAAAAGGGATATTGATGAACAGCTCTTCTTCGATTTCGACGAGCTGATCTTCGTCCGGCAGCTCAAGCGGGACGGGAACCGGCTCATTGGCTTCACGGAGTTGTTCGATGACTTCTTCCACGACGTGGATCCTCTAACGATTTGCGCGGGTTATACAGTAGCTCAAAGGCATCACCAAATTAACTGCGCCGTTCCAAAAACAAAACCCCGAAACAAGTTCGGGGTTTTGACTAGAACGGTGCCTCAGAGTTTCAGCCGTTCTGGCGGATACCTGCCACCAGCCAAGGCTGGTTGTCGCCAGGCGCGCGTTCCATGTTCCAGCTTTCGCTGAACACTTCACCCTGGTCAAAGCGCGAAGTCTTCGACACGCCGTTGAAGGTCAGGGTCGCGATGGTCTTGTCGGCGCGATCGTCCAGACCGTCCAGTTGCACGGTCAGGTTGTCGATGTAGGTCGACTGGAAGCCGTCACCCAGGTCCGCACGTTCTTTTTTCAGGAACTGCAGCATTTGCGGGGTCACGAACTCGGCGATCTTGTCCATTTCGTTTGCATCCCAGTGCTGTTGCAGCGACTGGAAGTGCGTACGCGCGGCTTCAAGAAAGCGCTCCTCGTTGAACCAGGCCGGTGCGCTGATCACTGGGCGCGCCGCTGCTGCAGGCGAGCCACCGAACATCGAGTTGGTCTGTTGAGGCTGCTCGAAGGTTTCACGCTGGTACGGCGCGCCCGCTGGAGCCATTTGCGGCTGCTGCTGTTTGCGTCGACGTGCCGCGATGAAGCGGAAGATCACGAAGGCGATGATGGCCATGATCAGGATGTCGAAGAACTGCATGCCCTGGAAACCACCGCCCATGAACATGGAGGCCAAGAGGCCACCTGCAGCGATACCGGCCAGTGGGCCCAGCCATTTGGAAGCACCGCCTGCAGCAGCAGGACGGCCGGCGGCGTTAGGCGCGGCGGCAGGAGCGGAAGGAGCTGTTTGGCGCGCCTGGTGACTTGGCGCCGAGCCCATGCTCTTGCCACCACCGAAACGCGCGGCGTTGGCATCCAGACTCATGGTGAGCCCGATGACCAGCGCCAAAGCGATGCTTAGAAAACGTTGCATATTGGGAATTCCCGTTTGTGGATTGCACGCGCGCCATATTGAACAGGACAAATGTGTCTGACCAGCGGCCATATGTTTCCGGCTTTTGCGTGGACTTCAGAGCGCCTGTAATACTTGGGTTGTAGGCCGATGAAGAAAGTTCTGTAGGAAAGATGGGGGCCCGATGTAGGAATGCAAGTGAGAAGGGGTGTCTGGCGGCTGATTACCTGCAATCACCCGAACCCTCTGTGGGAGCGAATTCATTCGCGATGGGGTTTGTCAGCCTCTGAATCTTTATCGGCTGTACTGGCCTCTGGCGAATGAATTCGTCCCTACGGATTTTGTGCGGTATCAGCGGGGGCTCAAACCGGCTCCAGCTTCGCGTAACCCAGCATCAACCACTTGCTGCCTTCTGCGAAATTCACCTGAACCCGTGCCTGAGCACCCGCGCCTTCGAAATTCAGGATCACGCCCTCACCGAAGACCGCGTGCTGCACGCGCTGACCCAGCGAGAACTGGCTCTGCGGGATGCCTTCGCCGTCGAACAGACGGCTCGGCGCCATGGTTTTGGAGCCACCGAAAGGCCGCGTCACGCTGTTGGACAGCCGCACTTCCTGAATCAGGTTCGGCGGAACCTCGCGTACGAAGCGCGACACCTTGTTGTAGGTCTCGCTGCCGTACAGGCGGCGGGTTTCGGCGTACGTCAGCACCAGGTGTTGCATCGCACGGGTGATACCGACGTACGCCAGGCGGCGCTCTTCTTCGAGGCGACCCGGTTCTTCGAGGCTCATCTTGTGCGGGAACAGGCCTTCTTCCATCCCGACCAGGAAGACATAAGGGAACTCGAGGCCCTTCGCGCTGTGCAGCGTCATCAACTGAATGCTGTCTTCGTGCTCATCCGCCTGCGCATCGCCGGCCTCCAGCGATGCATGGCCGAGGAATGCCGCCAGTGGCGTCAGGTCTTCCTCGTCCTCGCTGGCCTCGAAGGCACGCGCGGCGCTGACCAGTTCCTCAAGGTTTTCTACCCGTGCCTGGCCCTTTTCACCTTTTTCTTCCTGGTGATAGGTGATCAGCCCGGATTGCTCGATCACGGTCTGGGTCATCAGGTGAAGCGGCATCTCCATGACCTTGGCCGACAAGTTTTCGATCAGCTCTATAAAGGCACCGAGCGCACCGGCGGCGCGGCCGGTCAAACCCTTGTTGGCAACCAGCAAACGCATGGCTTCCCACATTGACACGTCCGAGTGCCGCGCGTGTTCGCGGATCGCCTCGACGGTCTTTTCACCGATACCGCGCGGCGGGACGTTAATCACGCGCTCCAGCGCCGAGTCGTTGCCGCGACCTTCCAGCAGGCGCAGATACGCCATGGCGTTTTTGATTTCGGCACGTTCGAAGAATCGCTGGCCGCCATAGATGCGGTACGGAATGCGTTCGCGCAGCAAGGCTTCTTCCAGCACCCGCGATTGGGCGTTGGAGCGATACAGAATGGCAATATCGCTGCGCGACATACCGGTCTTGATCGCGCTCTCGATGGTTTCGACCACATAGCGCGCTTCGTCGTGTTCGTTGAAGGCGGCGTAAAGGCTGATCAGTTCGCCATCGCCGACGTCGGTCCACAGCTCTTTGCCCAGGCGACCGCTGTTGTTGACGATCAGGCCGTTGGCGGCTTTGAGGATGCTCGCGGTGGAGCGGTAGTTCTGCTCCAGACGAATGACTTCGGTGTCCGGGAAGTCATCGGAGTACTGGTGAATGTTCTCGATCTTTGCGCCGCGCCAGCCGTAAATCGACTGGTCGTCGTCGCCCACCACCATCAGACTGTCGCCGCCTCGGGCCAGCAGTTGCAGCCAGGCGTACTGCACGGCGTTGGTGTCCTGGAACTCGTCGACAAGGATGTGCCGGAAGCGACGCTGGTAGTGCTCCAGCAAGCCTTTGTTGTCGCGCCACAGATCCAGCGCCCGCAGCAGCAGTTCGGAGAAGTCGATGACGCTCGCGCGCTGGCAGGCCGCTTCGTAGTTTTCGTAGATCGATTTCATGGTGCTGAGGAACAAGTCCCCAGAAGCCTGGATGTGTTTCGGGCGCAGCCCTTCATCCTTTTGCCCGTTGATGAACCACTGCGCCTGGCGTGCAGGCCAGCGTTGTTCGTCCAGGCCCATTTCCCGAATCACACGTTTGACCAAGCGTTGCTGATCGTCGCTGTCCAGGATCTGGAAGGTCTGGCTCAGACCCGCTTCCTGCCAGTGCGCGCGCAGCAGGCGATGCGCCAGCCCGTGGAACGTGCCGACCCACATGCCCGCCGGGTTGATGCCCATCAACTGCTCGATGCGGTGGCGCATCTCGGCGGCGGCCTTGTTGGTGAACGTCACCGACAGGATCGAGTGCGGCGAAGCGTTTTCGACCTGCATCAGCCAGGCGATACGGTGCACAAGCACACGGGTTTTGCCGGAACCAGCGCCGGCCAGGACCAACTGACGACCCAAGGAGGCGGCTACGGCCTGACGTTGGGCATCGTTGAGGGAATTAAGCAGAAGGGAGAGATCATCGCGCATCGGCGCATTCTAGGGTGCCGGGGTGGCGTGGGCAAACTCTAACGCTGGCCGGTCGCAAAGTTATGCCATCACACGTCTTGTGGGAGTGAGCTTGCTCACGAATGCGTGAGTGAACCCGATACACCTTCAGCGGTTGAACGTCAGTCTTCGTGAGCAAGCTCACTCCCACAGGATGCGGTGTCAGTCGTGGATCTGCTGCTTGATGAAAAAGAGCCAACCGACCGTCCATACAATTTAATTTTCTGACTGTTTGGTCTCTCCGGTGGCTTGTGTATGCTCCGCTGACGTTCAAGGCTCACTAATTATAAGAACTGCCATGACCCTCAGCTCAGAAGCCCCGGCCGACTCTGTGGCGACACGCCGTGTTATCCACAAACAGTTCGCCACCCAGCTTGCCGTCGAGCGCACACGCCTTCTCTATCAGGGGTCGTTGCTGCCGACCTTGTTCATGTTCATTAACGGTCTGCTCTGCGCCTGGTTGCTCTGGAGCCCGGAGCGCTACGTGTTGGTCAGCGTCTGGGTCGGCTGGCTGTCGGCACTTGTTTGCCTGCGCGTGCTGCAAGTGGCGGCCTTTCGTGCAGCCTCGCCCGAGCGGCAGGCGCATTCGGTCTGGACGCGCATGTTCCTGGCCGGGGCCTGCGTCAGCGGCCTGACCTTATCCAGTGCTGCGTTGGTGCTGGTGCCGGTTGAAAGCTTCGTGCAGCAAGCCTGGGTCTTCGGTCTGATTGGCGCTGCCTCGTTATCCGCAAGCGTGGCGTATGCCGCGAGCATTCCGGCATTTCTGACCTTCACGGTGCCGTGCCTGTTACCGCCGATCGTTTACCTGTTCTGGCTTGGCGATGTGCCGTTGCGGGGTTGGGGTTGGCTCGGATTAATCCTGCTGTTGGCGCTGATCGTGGTGGCCGCGCAGGTCAACCGGTTGATCCAGCGCGGCTTGACGCGCCGTTTTCAAAACCTTGCGCTGATCGAACACCTTCAACAGGCGCAGGCCAAAAGCGAAGCGCTCAATCGGGAGCTCGCACGCCAATACGAGGAGCGCACGCGCTACTTGTCGCATTACGACGAGCTGACGGGGCTGGCCAATCGTTCGTTGTTCAATGAGCGGCTACGCGAGGCCAACCAGCGCGTTCGTCTGGGCGGGCGAAATCTGGCCTTGCTGCACATCAACCTCGACCGTTTCAAGTTGCTGAACGACAGCCTGGGGCATGACGTCGCCGATCAGTTGCTGCGTCTGGTGGGACGTCGGTTGAGTGCTGAGCTGGCAGAGGCCGATACGGTTGCGCGTCTGTCGGCTGACGAGTTTGCGGTGCTGTTCAACACCTACGGCAATTTGACCACGCTCGCCCGCGTGACGACGCGGCTATTGGCAAAGTTGCGTGCCCCGGTATCGGTGTCCGGGCACGAACTGGTGGTCAGTGCATCCATCGGTATCGCGCTGCTGCCGGATTCGGCACGGGACATTGCCGCGCTGGTTTCTCAAGCGAACATGGCGATGCAGCATGCCAAGCACCTGGGCGGGAATAATTTCCAGTTCTACACCGAAAGCCTCCAAGCGCGAACGCTGGAGCGCCTGCAATTGGAGATTCAGTTACGCCGGGCGATTGAGGACGGTCAGCTTGAGGTGTTCTATCAACCCAAACTTGAGTTGGCGACCGGGCGATTGAGCTCGGCTGAAGCGCTCGTGCGCTGGCGTCACCCGGTTCGCGGCATGGTGCCGCCCGGCGAGTTCATAGGGCTTGCGGAAGAGACGGGCCTGATCGCCGAGATCGGAGAGTTCGTGCTGCGTCAGGCGTGTCGGCAGGCACATGAATGGCAGCGCAATGGCCTGTCGCCTATTCGTGTGTCGGTCAACCTGTCCGTGCACCAATTGCGTCAAGGCAAGCTGGTGAGCCTTGTGCGCCAAGTGCTTGATGAGGCCGGGCTGATGCCCGAATACCTCGAACTGGAACTGACCGAAAGCCAGTTGCTGGACAGCGTCGAACACATCATCAGCACTTTCCAGCAGTTGCGAGAGCTGGGCGTGAAGCTAGCCATTGACGATTTCGGTACCGGCTATTCGTCACTGAGCTACCTGAAACGTTTTCCCGTGGATTACGTGAAGATCGATCAGGCTTTTATTCGTGGTCTGAACGAAGGCACCGAGGACGCAGCGATCACTCGGGCGATCATCGCCATGGCGCACAGTCTGGAGCTGAAGGTGGTCGCTGAAGGGGTCGAGAACGCTCAGCAGCTGGAGTTCTTGAGAGAACACGAATGTGATGAGGTACAAGGCTACTTGATCAGCCGACCGGTGGATGCCAGTGCAATGGGCGATGTCCTGCGCAAATGTGAAGCTGTCGCCTGGAGCCATGCGTGAAAAGTCCTACACTGCAAGGCGACCTGTCGTTCAAGACTCGTAGGTTGCGAACGGCAAACTCGTTTAGCTGTGCGGTTTGCAGGTCATGTAGTATAACTACAAGAAAGCTACAGCCCGGCCCGTCCTTCTATTGAGTCCTGTCCTTTGAATCTGTTGCAGCACATCGCCCAGTCCCGCCATCTCTTGCGTAAGTCAGAGCTCAAGGTAGCCGACCATGTGCTGCTTGATCCGGCTGCCGTGATGCACAGCTCCATGGCCGATCTGGCCCACAGCGTCGGCATCAGCGAACCCACCATCGTGCGTTTTTGCCGTGCCATCGGCTGCACCGGTTTCCAGGACCTCAAACTCAAGCTCGCCCAAAGTCTGGCGGCGGGTGCAAGTTTCGGGCAGTTCGCGATACACGAGGACGACTCGGTCGCCGACTACAGCCTGAAAATCTTCGACACCACGTTGCACACGTTGATGGAAGTGCGGGAGAAGCTTGATCCCCATGCCCTGCAAGCGGCCGTGACGGTCATGGCTGCGGCGCACCGCGTCGAGTTCTACGGTTTCGGTGCTTCGGGCGCTGTGGCGGCGGATGCGCAGCACAAGTTTTTCCGCCTGCTGCTGACGGCGGCCTCGTATTCCGACCCGCACATGCAGGCCATGTCCGCTGTGACGCTCAAACCTACTGACGTTGCCGTGTGCATCTCTCAGTCCGGGCGCTCGAAAGACCTTCTGATCACCGCCAATCTGGTCCGCGAAAGCGGCGCGAATCTGATCACCCTATGTCCAAGCCAGACCCCGTTGGCCGAGCTGTCCACGGTCAACCTCGCAATCGACGTGCATGAAGACACTGAGATCTATACCCCGCTGACCTCACGCATTGCGCATCTGGTGGTCATCGACGTGCTGGCGATGGGTGTTGCCATGGCGCGTGGCCCTAGCCTGGTCAACCACCTCAAAAGCGTGAAGCGCAGCTTGCGCAGCCTGCGTCTGTCGCCGAAGTCGATCAAGTCTGCGGAAGACTGAGCGCTCGCGAATCCTGTAGGAGCGCGCTTGCCCGCGATTGCGGTGGGTCAGCAAAGCATTGTTGACTGACACTCCGCAATCGCG